>OBWW01000026.1_pt1 | contig 182547 bp, 171 predicted proteins | sample 1538091 | NCBI WGS metagenome assembly OBWW01 (sample SAMEA2580125, study PRJEB22360) | human gut metagenome | biome: human gut; feature: human-associated habitat; material: faeces | place: Denmark | collected 2008/2010 | reverse complement strand
TCAAATCCCCTTGGAGTCACTTCCTTTAAGGAAACAATTAAATTTGGTGCCATAGCCAAGTGGTAAGGCAAAGGTCTGCAACACCTCTATCCCCGGTTCAAATCCGGGTGGCACCTCTACTAAAATCCAGGAGTTTATCCTGGATTTTTTATTTATTCTTATAATCCTTATAAATCCTAAGTGATAACGTTTTCATAAAATAGACAAAAAATGCAGAAAAACTGTAAGATTCCGGTCAAAAGACCGCTGAATCCTGCAGCTTTTTTTATTTAAATGACATCGTTTTCAGAATTTGAGATTCCTTTCTTGTAACAAATCGTCCATCCAATGAAGATATTCTTAAAGAATATGCAGATGTTTTTGACTTGAATGTTAATCTTGTGACCATTGACGACTTTGGCGGATGGGACAAGGCACAGGAAACTCACTTTGCAGATGGTGGTGTATTCGATCAGATTTATGAAGAGTAAAGAAGAATCCTGCCGGTATAAAATACTCCCCTGAAGACAGCAAGATCGCTACACCAGGGGAGCTTCATCTAATAACAATAGATTAATTTATATATTTGAAATGTGAAACAAATTTATCCTTCATATACAATTTTTCCATTGCAGATCGTATAATGGATTTTTCCATATAATTCATATCCTTTAAATGGGCTGTTGGAGGCTTTTGATGCGAAGTCTGTGACAGTCCATTTTTCATCAGGATCAAAGATAACAAAATCGGCTGGTGCATTGACCTGAATCACCCCTCCTGGAAGCTTATAAAGAAAGGCTGGATTGCAGGTCATTTTCTCGAGAAGTTCCATCAGAGAGAGGTATCCCTCTTTTACAAGTGAAGTAATTCCAAGTCCAAGCGAGGTTTCCAGTCCGGTGATACCACTGGGCGCTTCGGTCAGCGGTTTTGCCTTTTCTTCTTCGCTGTGTGGAGCATGATCAGTGGCAATAAGATCAATTGTGCCGTCTTTAAGGCCATGAATGATTTCCTGGCGGTCTTTTTCTGTACGGAGAGGTGGATTCATTTTTGCAAGAGTGCCGTGTTCCAGGAGTGCACCTTCAGTTAATGTAAAGTGATGAGGGGTTGCTTCAGCGTGGATGTCAGCACCGAGTTTTTTGGCAGTGCGGACAAGTTCTACAGAATTTCCAGAACTAATATGTTGAATTACAACAGTAGCACCACTTCGAAGGGCAAGCATACAGTCCCGTGCAACCATCACTTCTTCTGCAATGGCAGGTGAACCGATAACACCGAGTTGGGCAGAAGTTTCACCGGCGTTAATACCGTTATTGGTAATAAATGCTTTGTCTTCTTCATGGAGGCTGATCGGCATATGAAGTGCAGCTGCTTTTTGCATGGCTTCATAGCAGAAGGTGGCGTTAAGGAGCGGAATTCCATCATCGGTAAATCCACAGGCACCAGCATCGGCAAGAGCATCGAAATCCGTCATTTTTTCACCGTTTAAACCATAGGAAACGGAAGCGGTCTGATAAATATGTATATTTTCCACTTTGGCACGATTCAGGATATCGCTAAGGGTATCTACAGAGTCTACTGTTGGTTTGGTGTTTGCCATACAGATGACGGAGGTAAATCCACCCTTTGCAGCGGCAAGAGAACCGGTATGAATATCTTCTTTATAAGTAAGTCCGGGATCTCGGAAATGAACATGAGTGTCGATGAGTCCCGGAGCAATTGTAAGGCCGGACAGATCAAGGATTTCTTCACCAGTTTCAGATGTAAGATCTTTGGCAATTTTCGTGATGATTCCGTTTTCGATACGAATATCCATAAACTCGTTTGTCTTAGTTGTCGGATCAATAAGATGTCCGTTTTTTAAAAGCATAAGCTTAACCTCCTGACAGAAAAAATGAATGAAAGCAGAAAGTTACAATCTGTTTTCATATTGACTTAATATGAGTATAGAAGAAACCGGAGAGCTTTGTCAAGTCGGCAAAACCCTCCGGTTTGGGAAACTTGGTTATGAAATACTATTTATTGGAGATTCATTTAAAGGTCGATCATATCAAGATGTTGTTCTTTGATATTGTGTTTTTTGGCATAGCCAGTAAGAATCAGTGTCAGAGCACCATCGCCGGTTACATTGCAGGCTGTTCCGAAGCTGTCCTGAAGAGCAAAGATGGTAAGCATCAGAGCAGTTCCGGTTTCATTGAATCCAAGGACACCGGTGATGATACCAAGAGAGGCCATAACAGTACCACCGGGAACACCAGGGGCTCCCAAAGCAAAGATTCCGAGAAGCAGACAGAACAGAACCATAGTTCCCGGAGCTGGAATGGAGCCATACAACATTTTGGAGATTGTCATACAGAAGAATACTTCTGTCAGAACTGATCCGCAGAGGTGGATATTTGCAAAAAGAGGAATGCCAAACTGCACCATATCTTTACGAAGCGGTTTGGCTTTGCCGGCACACTGTAATGCAACTGCCAGAGTTGCGGCTGAGGACATGGTTCCAACAGCAGTCAGGTAAGCAGGACCATAGTTACGTACAACTTCCCATGGATTTTCATGAGAATAAATACCTGCAAGAACATACAGAAGTGTCATCCAGATAAAATGTCCGATTAGTACGATTACAATAACTTTGAGAAAAACAGGAAGCTGTTTGGTGATAGAACCTTCGTAAGCCAGTCCGCAGAAAGTCAGTCCGATAAAGAAAGGAAGTACCGGAATGATGATCTTGGACACAATAGAAAGTACGATCTTCTGGAATTCATCAAGAAGACCTGTAATAAGTTTTGCCTGGTTCCAGGTAGCTGCAAGTCCTACCATGATGGAGAAAACAAGTGCACTCATTACAGACATGATCTGCGGAATAGAGAGCTCAAATACAACTTCCGGAAGTTCCTTCAGTCCGTCTACGTTTGTAACGATAGAAAGGTGTGGAATCAGTGTATAGCCGGCAGCAACAGAGAACAGAGCTGCACCGATGGAAGAAACATAGGCGATAACAAGAGCCACACCAAGCATACGGGAGGCACTGTTACCGAGTTTAGTGATGGAAGGTGCGATAAATCCAATGATGATCAGTGGTACACAGAAGTTGATCAGCTGACCAAGGATGTATTTCAGAGTTACAACAACATTCAGGATTCCCATAGTAATGGAATAGGAGTCGGTGCTGCTTAAAATAAGACCTGCAATAATACCAACGATAACGCTTACTAGAAGTTTAAATGGAAGGCTTGTAAAAAAACTGTTTTTTTTCATTTTATAAATCCCCCTGTAAAAGTTTATAAGTTACGTTTTATTCCGTTATAGTAACGGCTATGTTTATGTTTCAGCATTCCTGATTGATATCTGCCCGGTCAATCATGACATTGAGAATTTCAGTATCGGTAGAACGCATACCGACACGTCCGATATAACCCATACTTTTGATTGTTTCTTCAATATCATCCTTGATGATACCCTCACCAGGAAGAAAGCTCTTGTTCTGTATACTGAGCTGAAAAGCCATCAGAGCAGCGTCAACAGAAGAAGCAATCTTGGCTGCGCAGGAGGGTTTTGCTCCATCGCAGACGATGCCACCTACATTTCCGAGTGTATTGATAATAGTCAGAGATACTTGCTGATAAGTACCTCCATACATGTATGTGATACCGGCGCCGGCACCACATGCAGCGCTGACTGCACCACAGTATGCGGAAAGACTTCCTATATAATATTTCTGATGAATGGCAATCAGATTGCTGACGACGAGAGAACGACAGAGCTTTTCATGTGATACTTCCCATTCATCGGCAAATACGATGACCGGGAGAGAAACAGTCATTCCCTGGTTACCACTTCCAGAGTTGATAACAACTGGCATGGAGCAGCCTCCCATACGTGCATCACTTCCGGCTGCAGCCCGGGCACAAGCTCTTGTGGTGACACTTTTGCCCCATACATGCATTAGAGTTTTACCAATCTGTGCACCATAGTTGTTATCCAGCCCTTCCTGAGCAATTGCAGAGTTCAGTTTAATCTGACGGTCAATGATCGGCTGTACGTCTTCTATTCTGACCTGATCAGCAAAATCTAGGATGTCCTTGACTGTAAGTTTAGATTTGTCTATGACAGTTTTGCATTCTGCCTGATATGGATTATCCAGAATAACTTCACCGTCTTTTTCAATCCTGGTAATGTTGGTGTGCTGGTGCTCAATCGTAACAGAGGCGAAATGATCACCTTTGATTACTTTGGCAGTGATGTAGAGGTTGTCTACCCCTTCGACCAGAGAGCAGGAACAGACATGCTGTTTGACCAGTTCTCGGGTTCTGGCAATGTCATCTTCTGTGATTTCGCTTAAGACTTCAAGAGCCTTGTCAGCATTTCCACCAACGATGCCGAGGATTGCCGCTACATCGATTCCTTTCAGACCGCCGGAGTTTGGAACAGTGACACCTTTGACATTCTTAATAATGTTACCACTGAGACTCATATTTACAGAGTCAGGAAATTCTCCGAGGACCTGATGTGCTTTTGCTGCTGCGTATGCAATCGCAATCGGTTCTGTACATCCAAGAGCAGGGACAAGTTCCTGTTTTAGGATGTTCAGATAGTTTGCATATAATGCAGAGTTCATTTTTAATGTGCTCCTTTCCTGAGATAACGCAAATGCGTTTGTGCAATCAGTATATCTTGTTTTGGAAAAGAAAACAATAAATTATGCAAAATAACAAGAAATAAAACTGATTAAATAAGTATGTATTTTGAGGAAACATGATATTTATAAAAAATAATTTATTCGACAAAAAAGTTCTTTACATTTAAAATTTTCTATGATAGAATAATCAACTGTGTGATATATTTTTCATATCCTTGCTCTCTGATATACAGGCAGAGGGCCATGAAGACCATAAGGAGGTAAGAAAGCATGAACAAGTACGAATTAGCATTAGTTGTGAGCGCAAAAGTTGAAGACGAAGTTCGTGATGCAGTAGTAGAGAAAGCTAAAAGCTACATCGCTCGTTACAACGGAAACGTCACAGAAGTAGAAGAATGGGGTAAGAAGAAATTAGCTTACGAAATTCAGAAAATGCATGAAGGCTTCTACTATTTCATTCAGTTTGAAGCAGACGCACAGTGTCCGGCAGAAGTAGAAAGACATGTACGTATCATGGACAACGTATTAAGATACTTAGTCGTTCGTAAAGACGCATAATCTTTTTACAGATGGATTTTAGAAAGCACCATTAAGAAACCCGTTCACTCACTATGAAGAAAGAGGTATTTTAATGAACAAAGTAATTTTAATGGGACGCTTAACAAGAGATCCTGAGGTGAGATATTCCGCAGGAGAAAATGCACTGGCAATTGCTAGATACACATTAGCGGTAGATAGAAGATTTCGTCGTGACGGAGAAGCAACTGCAGATTTTATCAGCTGTGTTGTGTTCGGACGTGGCGCGGAATTTGCAGAGAAGTACTTCCATCAGGGAATCAGAATTGTAGTAAGTGGTCGTATTCAGACCGGAAGCTACACAAACAGAGATGGCCAGAAAGTATATACTACAGAAGTTGTAGTTGAGGAACAGGAATTTGCCGAGAGTAAAGCTTCCAGTGACAGCTATGCAGCATCACATCCTCAGCAGAATGCAGCACCGGCTCCGTCTATGCCGAGTCCGGGGGCAGCAAGCGCAGACGGCTTTATGAATATTCCGGATGGAATCGACGAAGAACTTCCATTTAACTAAACTGAAAGAAATAAGAACAGGAGGAAACCATCATGGCTTACAATAGAGGCGAAAGACCGGACTCTCCAATGAAGAGAAGAGGCGGACGCAGAAGAAAAAAAGTTTGTGTATTCTGCGGTAAAGAAAATAATGAAATCGATTACAAGGATGTAGCAAAACTCAGAAAATATGTTTCTGAAAGAGGTAAAATCCTTCCAAGAAGAATCACAGGAAACTGTGCAAAACATCAGAGAGCTCTGACTGTTGCTGTTAAGAGAGCACGTCATCTTTCCATGATGCCATATGTTCAGGACTAATCTGATCGATATAGCTTATTGAAGTTTGGGAGCTGTGTCCGGATTGCAGAATATGCTTTCCGGACGTAGCTCTTTTTTTAGTTTGTGGGAAATATCTGGCATAATTCATGGATATCTGGTATAATAAAAGGCAGCGTTTAAATAACTAAGAAAAAGAATGGTAAAGAGTGTTATGAGTGGAAAATTAAAATTAAAAGGCCATCTGAAGCATTTAGCCCGCTGGCCACTGTATTTGTCCGTTCTGCTGATTGTATTGAACATTCTGGTATATGTGATCAACATCAAAGCAGGTGTGGTTGTCACGATGGGAAACGTCCTTTATCTTGTGGCAGCGATTGCACTTCTGTTTTATCACAGACCATTGATGTTTAATGATCTGATTGCTTTTGCCAGCCAGTATGAGTTTCTGGAAAAGAAAGTACTCGAAGAACTGGCACTTCCATATGCAGTGATGGATATGCAGGGGAGAATGATCTGGTCAAACAGAATGTTTTCTCAGCTGACGGGAAAAGATCCGTTTTACAGAAAGAATGTCAGTACGATCTTTCCGGATATTACAGCGAACAAACTTCCGGGACATGATGGAAAAGATATCACAGAAGTCAGTACCCAGTTTGGGGACCGCATTTATCGTATCTCTATGCAGAAAGTTTTTCTGGGAGAGTCTGTTGCACCGTCCAAACTGCTGATGGATATTCCGAAAACAACGAGTCTTATTGCAATGTATCTGTACGATGAGACTGAGTTAAAGGAATATATCCAGGCGAATGAAGACAATAAACTTGTTGTTGCTCTTGCATATCTGGATAATTATGAAGAAGCACTGGAAAGTGTAGAAGATGTCAGAAGATCGCTTCTGATTGCTCTGATCGACCGTAAGATCACGAAATATTTTTCCAATTATGATGGCCTGGTTCGAAAACTGGAAAAAGATAAATATTTTCTGATCATGAGGCAGAGTTCGCTGGAAACGTTGAAGGAGCAGAAATTCCATATCCTTGATGAAGTAAAAACTGTTAATATCGGTAACGAAATGACAGTGACTTTAAGTATTGGTATCGGTCTGAATGCTGCAACTTATCTTCAGAACTATGAGTATTCACGTATTGCCATTGAAATGGCACTTGGACGTGGCGGAGATCAGGTTGTTATCAAAAACGGTGACAGCATTACTTATTATGGTGGTAAGGCCCAGCAGATGGAAAAGACTACCCGTGTCAAAGCCCGTGTCAAAGCACAGGCGCTGAAAGAGTTCATGAGCACTAAAGAACGTGTTGTTGTTATGGGGCATAAGATCACAGATGTTGATGCTCTGGGCGCGGCTATTGGTATTTATCGTGCAGGTAAGACACTTGGCAAACCGGTACACATTGTTGTAAATGACCCATCTACATCCATACGTCCGCTTATGGCTGGATATATAAATAATCCGGACTATGAACCATCTATGTTCATTGACCGGAACCAGGCAATGGAACTGGTAGATGACAATACGGTAGTGGTTGTTGTTGATACAAATAAGCCAAGCTATACAGAGTGCGAAGAACTTTTGTACATGACAAAGACAATCGTGGTTCTCGACCATCACCGAAGAGGCAACGAAGTGATCCAGAACGCGGTATTATCCTATGTAGAACCATATGCATCTTCAACATGTGAAATGGTAGCTGAGATCCTGCAGTATTTCTCGGATGATCTTAGACTTCGTAATATTGAGGCAGATTGCATTTATGCCGGTATTATGATAGATACAAACAACTTCATTACACGGGCCGGTGTGCGTACATTTGAGGCCGCCGCATTCCTGCGTCGTTCCGGTGCGGATATGACCAGAGTGCGTAAGATGCTTCGTGATAATATTGATTCTTATAAGGCAAGAGCGGAAGCTGTTCGAACAGCAGAAATCTACAGAGGATGCTTTGCTATTGCAAAATGTCCGAGTGAGGGACTGGAAAGTCCGACAGTTGTCGGTGCACAGGCGGCAAATGAACTTTTGAATATTGCCGGTGTAAAAGCATCATTTGTACTGACCACATATAATAAAGAAGTTTATGTCAGTGCCCGTGCAATCGATGAAGTTAATGTACAGGTAATGATGGAAAAACTTGGCGGTGGCGGACATATTAATATTGCCGGCGCACAGGTAAAACGTCCGATTGACGAAGTACAGGATATGCTGAAAGAAATTATAGATGAGTTGTATCAGGAGGAAAAAGGCAAGAAATGAAAGTAATTTTATTAGAAGACGTAAAGGCACTTGGAAAAAAAGGCGCCATTGTAAATGTAAGTGACGGATATGCAAGAAATATGATTCTTCCGAAAAAACTGGGAGTAGAGGCTACTCCGAAGAATCTGAATGACTTGAAACTTCAGAAAGCCAATGCAGAAAAAGTTGCACAGGAAAATCTTGAGTCAGCACAGGCATTTGCAAAAGATCTTGAAACAAAAGAAATCATTCTGACACTGAAAGTAGGAGAAGGCGGAAGAACTTTCGGATCTGTATCTTCCAAAGAAATTTCAGAAGCAGCCAAAGTTCAGCTTGGGCTGGATATTGATAAAAAGAAACTTCAACTGCCAAGTCCGATCAGAAATCTCGGTGTGACACAGGTTCCGGTGAAATTGCATCCTAAAGTAACCGGAAGTCTGAAAGTATGGATCAAAGAAGCATAAGTAAGGAGAATCTGCTATGGAAGAAGCGCTGATAAAAAGAATACCGCCTCACAGTATTGAGGCAGAGCAGTCTGTCATCGGCGCCATGCTCCTTGACAGAGATGCGATTCTGATTGCATCGGAAATCCTGACAAGTGATGACTTTTATCAGAATCAGTATGGCATTATTTTTGATGCAATGGTAGAGCTTTGTAATGAAGGGAAGCCGGTTGATCTGATCACTCTGCAGAATCGACTGAAAGAAAAAGATCTTCCTCCGGATATCAGCAGTATGGAATATGTACGAGAGCTTATTGAAGCAGTTCCTACTTCTGCCAATGTGAAGTATTATGCCAACATTGTAAGTGAAAAAGCACTTTTGCGTCGCCTCATCAAAGCGACAGAAGATGTTGCAAATACCTGTTATCTGGAAAAAGAAAGTACAGAGATGATTCTTGAAGAGTCGGAAAAGAAACTGTTTAATATTCTGCAGAGAAGTATTGGCGGGGATTATGTACCGATTCAGCAGGTTGTGTTGAATGCAATCAACAACATTGAGAAGGCATCCAAACTGAAAGGCAGTGTAACCGGTATTCCGACAGGATTTATCGATCTGGATTACAAGACGTCAGGTATGCATCCGTCAGATCTGGTTTTGATCGCAGCACGTCCTTCTATGGGTAAAACTGCATTTGTTCTGAACATTGCACAGTATATGGCATTTCGTAAAGATGTTACGGTTGCGATATTCAGTCTGGAAATGTCAAAGGAACAGCTTGTAAACCGACTTCTGGCGATGGAGTCGCATGTCGATTCACAGAATATGCGTACCGGCAATCTGAAAGATGAGGACTGGACAAAGCTGGTGGAAGGAGCGGATATCATTGGACGTTCCAACCTGATCATTGATGATACACCGGGAATCAGTATTGCGGAAATGCGATCCAAATGTCGAAAATATAAACTGGAACATAATCTTGGAATCATTATGATCGACTATCTTCAGTTGATGAGTGGCAGTGGCAAAAGTGATTCACGTCAGCAGGAAATTTCTGATATCTCTCGTTCGCTTAAGGCACTTGCCAGGGAACTGAGTGTACCGGTCATTGCACTGTCGCAGCTTAGTCGTGCGGTTGAACAGAGACCGGATCACAGACCGATGCTTTCGGATCTTCGAGAGTCTGGTGCGATTGAGCAGGATGCCGATGTCGTTATGTTTTTGTATCGCGATGATTATTATCACAAAGATACAGAGAAGAAAGATATTGCAGAAGTAATCATTGCCAAACAAAGAAATGGTCCAATCGGAACGATTGAACTGGTATGGCTGCCAAGATATACACAGTTTGTAAACATGAAGAAATAATAAAAAAGCAGAAAGCAGGTATCTACCGAAGAATAAACATAGTTCTGAGGTGGATGCCTGCTTTTTTGTCGAACGTTTTTTGTTGAATTCGTAAGGGTTACTTTTTATAATAAAATGTAATGAAGTTCATAAGGAGGTGCATGATGGAGACACGATATACAGTCAGACAGGCGGTGGAAATGACTGGAGTCAAGTCATATGTCCTGCGATACTGGGAAGAGGAACTGGAACTACAGATTCACAGAAACGAATTGGGACACCGTTATTACACCGGATATGATATTCAACTTTTTTTGAATATTAAAGAACTGAAGAAAAGAGGATTGCAGCTTCGGGCAATCAAGAACCTGATCCCTCAGATAACAGCATCTATGACCGGATTTGGAGAAAGTGCATCAACACTTCTGGAAGGAGAAGTCATAGATCATGCTGAAGTAAAAACAGACAGGGATTTAAAAGAAAAAATATCCCAAAAAGACGAGGGGAAAAATGATAAGATCTTAGAATTTCAGGCGATTCTTGAAAGACTGATCACGCAGGAACTGAAGGCACAGAATGAAGATGAAGAAAGATGCAGATCGCTTGATTATGCGATACGCAGACAGCAGCTTGCACGAAAAGAGGCAGCAGCTGCTGCTGAGAAAAAATCTGGACGAAGGCGCCGGGATAAGTAACGGAATATAAAAAAGCTGCAGCAGACGCTGCAGCTTTTTGGTTGATATGAATGAAATTATTCAGCTGGGTGAATAGCTTCTGTAGGACAGGCATCAGCGCATGTTCCACAGTCAAGGCAAGCATCAGCATCGATTTCGAAATGCTCTGCACCTTCAGAAATTGCTTCAGCTGGACATTCAGCTGCGCATGTTCCACAGCTTACACATTCGTCAGAAATTACATATGCCATTATAGTATCCTCCTTTATTCTCGTTAGTACCCTTACAGGTTCTATATCGTTATTCTAATATATATCTTTATGGATTACAAGTATAAAATTGTGAACAAGCAAAAAATTGATATTTTTGGTTGACCGCTTCTAACTTTTATATTATAATAAATCATAGTCGGGAATTTTAAGAATTCCATATTAAAGGAGGCAATTTACAATGGCAAAAGTTACAAAAGACATGCTGATTGGCCAGTTAATTACTTTAGATCCTAATATTGCACCAATTCTCATGAGAGCTGGTATGCACTGCCTTGGATGCCCGTCTTCACAGATGGAATCTCTGGAAGAAGCAGCTATGGTTCATGGAATGGACGCAGATGTTCTGGTTCAGCAGATCAATGATTTCCTTGGTGAATAAGCACGGATTTACCGCATAAAAAAGACTGGCTTTCGGGCCAGTCTTTTTTGCATTTTATAAGTCATGGTGTTTATCAAAGCTGTGTAAGTTGCTGAAGGGCACTGGAAGAAATCAGTTCTCCATGTTCCTTCAGATGAGCTTCACCGGCTGCGGAAAATGCTCTGCCGGATCCATATTCAGAAAGAATATTGCAAACTTTGTTGAATTCTTCTGGTGAGTATTCAGACTGATGAAGGACAAGCTGGTAACGACCGTCTGAAGAATCTTTATAAAGAGTATTTTTGCCTGTGAAAAATCCATTCAGACCGTGTGCAGCAGCGATGACATCATCCAAATGATAGAAGCTGAACAACCGGATTAGATCAACTGTCGGTGTTTCAGAAGAGGCAGCAGATTTCTCAGAAGTTTCTTTCTGATTGGCCTGCTTGCGAGTAGTACCTTTCATTTTTGCCTCACATATTTTCTGGAAGATATCAATAATGTTGTCTGCTCCGTCAAGTTGAAGTGGTTCTGCCTGAGCATTATCCTTATATGGTGAAAATTTGGAAAAACGAGTATCCAGTTCTTCCGGATCTTCTACTTTAGTAACGATGAGGATGACACTGTCCAAATTGACCGGGATTGCTTCGATCATGAGAGGAATATTATCAGCCTCAAAACCGAACTGTATCTGTGCCTGCTGCATCATATCGCGGAAAAGTTTTTTTGCCTTTTCGGAACCATAAGCCAGCTCTTTGAGATTAACCTGATGGCTTTCGAGATCTTCTCGGGTTAATGTACAGCGGATTTGATTTTCATTGATTTTTTCTATTTTCATTATGATCACATCCTATTCTTATGCACCTGTCTCTGCTATATTATATGAAAATATCAGAACGACAGGCTATATAGTCCATGACTTATTAATATGACATATTATATACCACAATCATAGAAAATGTAAAGAAATAGAACCTGTCTATTTATAAAATATTTAGAAATTAATTGGGAATTTTTAGATAAAGTGCTAAAAAGGCTTGCATAAACAAAGGAACTCTGTATAATGAGGAATAAGAAAAAATATTCGTCATATAGCTGAAGAACAGATTAGAGGCAAAACTTACACAATACATTTTCCTTCCATATCATTGCCGGTAATACAACATATCATACAGCGTTCTTGCTGGGGCAGTGTGGAAATCCCACCATAAGATTAAATTCAATTATACGGAGGATTATTTTTTCTTGAACCTATCAGGTGTTTTCTAAAATCAATTTCAGGAAAGGAGGGCCTAAAAAAATAAAATATGTCACACAGTAAATGCAGTAAAAAGTCATTGAAACCTTTGAAGGATGAATTAAAAGATTATCGGAAACAAGGTGTCAGGCTTTTTCTGAATGGAAATCCCAGTACACCGAAATGTATTGCGAAAGCCTGTATGATCGCAGAAGACGGTGGTTACATGAGGGATTATACTGCAGATGAAGAAGGCAGGATTGCAAAAGTGAACTTTGAACATATCAGGGAACTTCCCAAAAACAGAAGATGATAAATACCTGCTTTTATATACATAAGATGATTGCAGCGATTTTCCGGTACAAGTGCAGTTTCCCCTCTCGTACTTAACCAGACCGGAAAATCCTGCACAAAATTAAAAAGTCTGAGGTAATGATTCTGTACAGGAAATATTTGAAAATTTATAATTAGTTAAGACATTATATAGTAAAGCATGTTATAATAAAAAAGTATATGTAATAATCAGGTTACTGAGAATAGCATAAAAAGTGTTACGATACGTAAGAAAAAAAGAAGCGCAACACAGAATGGTTACAGATCTTATCTGAAATTAAAGGGAGAAACAGATGAAGCATCAGGCAAAAAAACAAACGAGAAATCAACACATGCCTGTCGTAATTGTCTGCATATTGATTTTAGTGCTGGCAGTTATGGGGCTGGGAATGCATTTTATTAAGAAATATATTCCTACAAAAGAAAGAATGAATCTTACAGAATATTATGGACAGCCCGGAGATGGGGAAATGGCAGTTGTTCTGGGAACTGAAATCATGGAAGAACGCGCATTGATGTCAGGAGATCAGATATATCTTCCACTTGATATGGTAAATACATATCTGAATCAGAGATATTACTGGGATAGTGCTGACCAGCAAGTACTTTATGCGACACCTTCTGAATTGCAGTATTATCCGGCAGCAGAGAGCGGAGAAGGCGACGTATGGCTGAAGGATGGAACAGTTTATCTGCGTCTTGGTTTCGTGCAGAAATTTACAGACCTGGATGCTTATGTATATGAAAATCCGAACAGAGTTGCAATCCAGTACAGATTTACCGGAGTGCAGACAACGACAGTTAAAAAAGATACAAGTATCCGCTATCAGGGTGGAATCAAGTCTCCGATCCTGACAGATGTGAAGACGGGGGATACATTGATCTTTCTGGAAGAACTGGAAGACTGGGCTCAGGTTGCTACAATGGATGGCTATATAGGATATGTTCAGAAGGATACGATAGCATCTGCTGAGACAAAAGATTTTGAGAGATCATTTGAGAAAGAGGAATATACCTATCTTACTATGGATGGAAAAGTAAATATGAGCTGGCATCAGGTGACAAGTCAGGATGCAAATGCATATCTGGCGGACACGATCGCAAATGTCAGCGGTGTAAATGTAATTTCTCCTACATGGTATTATATTCAGGACACAGCAGGAAATATAGGAAATATTGCGTCGGCGGACTATGTGGCACTTGCACATGAACGCGGATTAAAGGTTTGGGGACTGATTGATAATTTTACGGCAGAAGTGAGTACAACGGATACACTTTCACAGTTGTCATCCAGACAAAATATGATTCAGCAGCTGATTCAGTCAGCAACTACCGTTGGGCTAGATGGTATAAATGTGGATTTCGAGACACTCAGTGAAGATGCGGGACCTCATTTCCTGGAATTTTTAAGAGAACTCTCTATTGAATGTCATAAGAATAATCTTGTTCTTTCAGTAGATAATCCGGTACCGGAAGATTTTACCAGCCATTATGACCGCAGAGAACAAGGAATGGTGGTAGATTATATTGTTATTATGGGGTATGATGAACATTATGTAGGGTCAGATGCCGGATCTGTGGCCTCTCTTCCATGGGTGGAGCAGGGCGTGCAGGATACGATTGCAGAAGCGCCGGCAGAAAGAACAGTTCTTGCAATTCCGTTTTATACAAGACTTTGGAAAACAACTGGTGGGGCTCTGACCAGTGAGGCGATTGGAATGGATGAAGCACAGAATGTCCTTACTGAAAATGGCGTTGAAGCTGTATGGGACGGAAGTGTCAGTCAGAATTATGCAACATTTGAAAAAGATAATTCAACGTATCAGATTTGGCTGGAAGATGCACAATCGATCGCGGAGAAAGTGAAACTGATTCCGAAATATAATCTTGCGGGCGTTGCACAGTGGAAGCTGGGATTTGAAAACAGCAGTATCTGGCAGACGATCAGCGATAATTTACAGTAATAAAAAGCTCTGTTGTATCAGTGATTGATACGACAGAGCTTTTGACGTTGCGTAAATAAAAAAAGTTCCATAAATGGAAGGAGGCCGGTACTTTCGTACCGGCGCGTATGAAAAAGAAAAATATTTTATAGAAGGCATGCACCTTCTATGCATATTAATATACCTAATAAATGTGAAAAAAATATGGTATAAATTTGAAAAAATTGTGAACTAGAATTTCTTCCAGGTTCCTTTAAAGAAAAGAAGCATCAGAGGAAAAATTTCCAATCGTCCGGCAAGCATGTCAAAAATTAACACACATTTGGAAAGATAGGAAAAGGAACTGAAGTTCCCCATCGGGCCTACAATTTCCAGACCAGGACCGATATTATTCAATGTTGCGGTGACTGCTGTAAAGTTTGTAATAAGATCAAAATTATCCAGAGAGATAATAAGGACAGAAGCTGCTAAGATCAGGAGATATACACTCAGATAAATGTTTGTAGATCTGATGATATCATGTCCAATCGTTTTTTCATCCATTTTGATTTTTTTGACTGCATTCGGGTGCAGATATAACTGGAATTCTTTTTTGGCTGCTTTACATAGAATCAAAATTCGGGAAACTTTGATTCCGCCACCGGTACTTCCGGCGCATGCACCGACAAACATCAGAAGTACGAGAATCGTTTTGGACAAAGAGGGCCACTGGCTGAAATCTGTGCTGGAAAAACCGGTTGTTGTAATGATAGAACCAACCTGAAAGGCTGCCTGTTGAAATGCTTCACCCAGATTGCGGAACAGATGAGCTGTATTTAATCCGATCACAAGGATTGCAGCGAGAATGATTCCAAAATAATAACGCACTTCTTCAAATTTAAATGCCTGCACAAACTTTTTCGTAAGAAGAAGATAATATGCAGAAAAGTTGACTCCAAAAAGAATCATAAAAATCGTTGTGACAACCTGACAGTAGGTGCTGTAGCTTCCCATACTGTCATTGACGATACCAAATCCACCAGTACCGGCTGTACCAAAAGAAATACACAGGGTATCGAACAGAGGAATTCTGCCAATCAGAAGAAGAATAATCTGGAACAGTGTCATTCCAATATAAATCGTGTAAAGAATTTTGGCGGTCTGCTGAACTTTTGGAACCAGTTTGCTGACGGAAGGACCAGGGCTTTCGGCTTTCATCAGATTCATATGATACCCGCCGGCAAGTGGCAGCAGTGAGAGCAAGAATACAAGAACCCCCATGCCACCGATCCAGTGTGTGAAACTTCTCCATATCAGAATACAATGAGGGAGAACTTCCACATCTGTCAGGATACTGGATCCGGTTGTTGTGAACCCAGATACTGTCTCAAAAAAAGCATCGATTGGATGTGGGATAGCACCGCTGAGGACAAAAGGTACTGCACCGGAAATACAAAGTGCAAACCAGCTCAAAGCTACTGCAACACATCCGTCTTTGGTATAAAAAACTTTGTTCTTAGGTTTTCGGATAGTCAGTGGAAGACCTACGATCAGGCAGACAATCATGGAAATCAGAAAAGCGAAAAATTCATGTTCCTGATAAATGAGAGCCGTGATACATGGAAGAACCATGAACATTGCCTGAAAATTACACACCCATCCAACGATATAAGCAATAATTCGAAAATTCATCTGTATACATCCCTTCTTATGCCAGAATATCGCGGATATCGCGAAGTCCCTTATGGGTTGTGACAATGATCACGTTGTCGCCAATCTGAATGGAATCCTGTCCTCTTGGAATTCTGACAGTCCCCTCACGTGTAAGGCAGCAAACAAGAAGATTGTTTTTCAGATTCAGTTTGGAAAGTGGAATTCCCACAACAGGAGAATTATCACGAATGATAAATTCAAGCGCTTCCGCCTGATTGTCAAGCACATGATAAAGGGTTTCTACGTTACTTCCGATAGTATTCTGCATGGCACGTACATACCGGAGAATAGAATCAGAGGTAATATATTTCGGGTAGATCACACTTCCAATATCCAACTCATCGATAACGTCTTTGTAAGGAAGACGGTTTACTTTGGCAATCAGTTTGGCCTGTGTCATATTTTTTGCAGACAGTGACAGGAAAATGTTTTCCTCGTCCATGTTTGTGAGTGTGACAAAGGATTCTACTGTGGAAAGACCTTCTTCCATGAGAAGTGCGCGGTCTGTACCATCACCGCAGATAATTGTGGCATTTGGAAGCATCTCGCTGAGTTCTTCACAGCGCTCTTTGTTCTTGTCAATGATCTTAACACTGATCTTCAGATCAGAAAGGGCTTTGGCAAGATAATAGGAAATTGTGCCGCCGCCAATGATCAGAGTATTTTTGACTTGATGTGTCTTCAGCCCAATCTTTTTAAAGAAAAGAGCTGTATTTTTGGGTGTTGCGATAATAGAGATAAAATCGCCATTGTGAACCAGATGATCACCGCCCGGGATGCTTAAGGTCGTTTTACTTTCAATGGCACAAAACAGAACATCACAGCGATATTTGTCTGTGATCTGGGAAACTGACATTCCATCCAATTCAAATTCCGGGAGAACTTTAAACTTGAGAAGTTCTACACGTCCTTTTGAAAATGGATCGATTTTGATGGCTGCCGGAAAACGCAGAAGTCTTGAGATTTCTCTGGCAGTGGCCAGTTCCGGATTGATGATCATGGAAAGACCAAGGCGTTCCTGAATAAAACCAATCTCTTTACTGTAAATTGGATTGCGTACACGGGCAATGGTCTGACAATGTCCGGTTTTCTGTGCAATCAGACAGCAGAGCAGGTTTAATTCATCAGAAGCGGTGACTGCAATCATGATATCAGCAGTTTTGACGCCGGCTTCCATAAGTGTATTGATGCTGGCTCCATTTCCAACAATCCCCATGGCATCAATATCTTCGGTGAGGTTGTTGATAACGTCTGCATCTGTATCGATCAGAGTAAGATCAGTATCTTCTTCCTGTAATTGCTCTGCAAGGGTGCTTCCAACTTTGCCGCACCCGACAATTATAATATGCATGTTTTCCTCCGTAAAAAGAATATAATTTTATAAGCGTTTCCATTATATCACTGTATATGGGATTTTTAAATATTTAAAATAGTTTTTGCAGAAAAATCATGGTATATTAATAAATACAAAAGAAAATATCAGAGATGTATGATAGATACAATTACAGATTGAAAAAAGAAAGGGATTTTTTATGGATACAGTCAGTGAAACTGTCAGTAAAGTAGATGAAGGTCTGCAGGAAATGGGAATTGACGGTGTGAAGGATAGTCTGAAAGATCTGTTGAATTTTAAACAGTATATGGAAAACCAGGTTCCGGCAGTTATGGGCTTTTGTATTAAAGTTGTTCTTTCAGTAATTGTGTTCTTCGTGGGACGAAAAATCATTCAGTGGATATTGAATGTTATGAGACGATCTCTGGAGAGAGCCAATGTGGATGCTGGTGTGATACAGTTTGCTTCTTCTGCCGGGAAAGCGGTTTTGTATGTCCTTCTGATCATCAATATTGCAGTAAGTCTTGGTGTAAAGGAATCTTCTGTAGCGGCATTGCTTGGTACGGCAGGTGTGACGGTTGGTCTGGCACTACAGGGAGGTCTTGCAAATCTGGCAGGAGGAGTTCTTTTGTTGCTTTTTAAACCTTTTGTAGTTGGAGATTATATCATTCAGGATCAGTCAAACGGGTGTGAGGGTACGGTCGCCAAGATTGAGATCTGCTATACAACACTTCTGAGCATTGACAATAAAAAAATTGTGGTACCAAATGGAACACTGTCAAACAGTACGATCATAAATGTAACGGCCAAGGAGAATCGTAAACTTGAGATCAAAGTTGGAATTTCCTATGAGGCAGATATTCAGAAGGCAAAGAGAATCATTGAGAAAATTCTCAGAGAAGATGCAGATACCAAAAGCGACACAAAAGAAATGGTTGTGTTTGTGGACGAGCTTGCAGACAGTGCAGTGATCATGGGCTTGCGTGTCTGGGTGTCGACAGAACGTTACTGGCCAACGAAATGGCGCCTGAATCAGAAGATAAAAGAAGAATTTGATGCTAACGGAATTGTGATTCCATATAACCAGATGGAGGTTTATGTACATCAACAGAAATAGTTGACGATAAATAATATTATAAAAAGAGGTTTACATTTAAGGATATAATTTTTTAAAATGTAAACCTCTTTTTATATTAAGTTGACAATTGGAAAGGCCTGTGTTAAATTGTTAAATAGATAACAGATAGAACTGTCATCACGAGGAGGAGAAAAAATGAGTACAATAGCAGCAACCAGAAGTAAAACTTATGATATTGTGTACATTGCCGTATTTGCAGTTATTATGGCAATCTGTTCCTGGATATCCATTCCGGCAGCTGTTCCGTTTACACTGCAGACGTTTGGCGTTTTTGTAGCGGTAGGTGTCCTTGGTGGAAAAAGAGGAACACTTTCCATATTGGTATTTATTCTGCTTGGAGCAATTGGAGTACCGGTATTTGCAGGATTTTCTGGAGGTATTGGTGTTCTTGCTGGAACAACTGGCGGATATATTATTGGTTTTCTGTTTTCTGCCCTTGTTATGTGGGCAATGGAAAAACTTCCGGGTAAGAAATCCGTAATGCAGATTGTGTCCATGATCGTAGGACTGATCGTATGCTATGCTTTTGGTACTGCATGGTTTATGATCGTTTACAGCAGAGCGAATGGTGCCGTTGGTCTTGCAACTGTTCTGGGATGGTGTGTCATTCCATTTATCATTCCGGATATTATTAAAATTGTTCTGGCTTATGGTCTTTCCAGAAAGCTCCGCAAATTTGTAGCATGATCTGTTTAAGACCGCATCATGGAATGTGTCTTGCGTATTTTGAAGGAAAAGGCTACAGTGACGGATTCACAGTAAATATGCAGAAGATGCTGGAGTTTTTTGAAAAAGGCGCAGATATTGAGCTTACCGTATCCGGAGATGAAATCTGTAAAGAGTGTCCGAATCTGAAAGAGGGAAGTTGCGTGAGTGCCGGTCTGGTGGAAGCTTATGACCGTAAAGTGCTTGAAGCATGCGGGCTCAGTGAAAAAGTACAGATGAGATTTCAGGAATTTGTGGAAAATGTGCAGAAAAATGTGATCGAGTCAGGAAAACGGGTGGAAATCTGTGGGAATTGTCAGTGGAATGAGATTTGTGCGAATAAACAGAGCAGATGGAAACGAAACAAATGAAAAATAATAAATGAAAAATAACAAATGAAAAACACCGCAGACAGATGAAAGTAGTATCTGTTTGCGGTGTTTTTTGGAATATTATTTTGAAGTACGTTCAGCAAAGATTAGTACGATCAGTGCACCAATGAATGCAGAGACTGTTGAGAAGAGCAGCATTGCGTGTACTCCGGCAAGGTCGATGAGTGTTCCGCCAAGAAAAGAACCAAGTACGCTTCCAAGGGTATATGCCATTGTGAAATAGGCCTGCCCCTTGATTGCGTCTTCCGGTTCCATTAGGGCATTTACATAATAAACAGAAGCTGCAGTCATAAGTCCCCATCCGAGCATCTGAAAAATCTGTACGCCGTAAAATACCGGAATACCCGGAGCAAGCAGCGTGCCAAGTGCTTTTATCGTGAAAAAGATACCGGCAGTTTTTAGCAGAAGGTCACAGCGAAATTTGCGGATGATATAGCCAAAAAGGAAAAGCGTTGGTAATTCGCATATGGCGGCGATTGCTGAGGCTGTTCCCATTTCTGCACTTCCGCCCCCTTTTGCCAGGGCAATCTGAAAATTAAAGTTATTCAGCAGAACATGGCTGAGATAGATAAAGATACATCCGAGCAGTACCAGGGAAAAACGTTTGTATTTCCTGAAAAAAAGTATTGGATTACTGTCTGAGCTGCTTTTGGGAGCATTCGTGGCAGCGCTGTCTGATTTTGCTTTGGAAAATGGAAAAAGAATAAGGATACCAAGAGACAGCAGGGTAAGGACAATTACAGTGATCGGGATGGAAACAGGTCCGGCTTTTACCGTAATGATCCCCAGAATGTAACAGATACAGGCATAAGCGACAGATCCCATTCCACGTGCAAGACCAAAATTGAGAGAATGTCCCTGATTGATGCTTTCCATTCCAAGGGAATTAATAAAAGGAGTCATCAGTTGCAGCAGGGCAATACTGGAACCATAAAGAAGTCCGGTAAGTATGAGAGAATGGGATAAAAATAATCCGATCACAAGGATCAGCTGAAGAAGATACAGCATCTGGATCAGTTTTTTCAGGGAGGGGCTTTGTGGCTGGTCAGCGTAACCTGCAAGGACAGGCTGCAGTACTGCAGACAGAAGTCCTGCTATAGCTGCAAGGATTCCAATCTGAGTATTGGTAAATCCACCGGAAAGAAGAAAAAAACCGGAAAAACTCATGATTGCTGCAAAATACATCCAGTACAGTCCCTGGATGACTGCATAGGAAGGGGTAAGATTTTTGGATTTTGATGGTGACATGATTCTGAACTCCTTTGTTAAAGTACTTCTATTATACATTTAAAAACGTGAATGATAAAGTACAAAATACTTGCAGATTCCTGTTTTTTATCTTAAGATAAAGGACAAAAGAAATGTATGTAAACTAACAGGAGGAAAATAAGATCATGAAGAAAAAAATAGATGTTTTTGAACATATGGGAGAAATTTTGAACGGAGTAAAAAATGGAGTGCTGATTACCGGAAAAGCAGATGGCAGAGTGAACTCTATGACAATTTCCTGGGGAATGGTTGGCGTAGAATGGGGAAAACCAGTTTTTATTACATTTGTCAGAGAAAGTCGTTTTACAAGAAGTCTTCTTGAGAAGAATGGCGAATTTACGGTTAATATTCCACTGGATGACAGTGCAAAAAAAATTCTTGGATACTGTGGGGCAAAATCAGGAAGAGATGTAGATAAAGCGAAAGAAATTGGTCTGACTTACGAAGAACCGGAAACAATTTCTGTCCCGGGAGTAAAAGAACTTCCACTGACACTGGAATGCAAAGTAGTCTATAAACAGACACAGGATACAGAGGCCATGACAGAGGAAAACAGAGAGAAGTTTTACCCACAGAATGTAGAAAGTTCATTTTCAGGTGCAAACAGAGATACACACATTGCATATTACGGAGAAATCGTAGATGCATATGTGATTGAGTAATGCGATAAGAAATGTGCAGCTCCCCGGTGAAGGGAGCTGTTTTTATGGGCAGATATGCGCACCATTCCATATTTATGTCATAAAATATAGAGACATATTATTTGTGACAGAAAGGATTTGCTCATGGAAAATTATCAGATGAACCGTCCATGTGGCCGCCCATATAATGCAACCTGTGGAATGGCAAAAGAGATGATGTCCGGGCAGCAGTGTTCCTGCCGGAATAATTCCAGAAATCAGCCATCCCGCCCTTCACCATGTCCGTGTCACCTTCCGGATGCCAAAACCAGAGATGCGGAAATGTATACACACATCGATCAGATGGAAGCAGCCATGGCGTATGTTCCCTGCCAGAAATTTACTACGACATATGATCTTGGATATGCGTTGAAGGTCGGAACTGTTTTTCCGCAGCTCTGTAAACCATTTTGTGGAAAGAGAGGTGGGCAGAGATGATGTATCGCAATCAGTGTACTGCAAAAGAAAAATTAATGAACCGTATCAACGAAGTCAGTTTTGCAGTAAATGATGTTCTGCTTTATCTGGATACACATCCATGCTGTGAAGAGGCAATCTCCTTTTATCAGGAGTGCGAACAGGAACGCCAGAAACTGCTGAAAGAATATGCGCAGTGTTATGGCCCACTGACAGTAGATGCTGCACTGGAATCTGGTGGGGATACATGGAAATGGGTGCAGCAGCCATTCCCATGGGAAACGGAAGGAGGGTGCAGATAGTTTATGTGGAATTATGAAAAAAGACTGCAGTATCCGGTAAATATTAAGACTCCAAATGCAAAGATCGCCCAGTTCATCATGAGTCAGTATGGTGGCCCAGATGGCGAGATCGGAGCATCTATGCGTTATCTTTCTCAGCGTTTTACTATGCCAAATCGCATGGCCATGGCAGTGCTGAATGATATTGGCACTGAGGAACTGGCACACCTGGAAATGGTTTCCACGATCGTTCATCAGCTGACAAAAGATCTCTCTATGGAAGAAATTGAAAAAAGTGGTTTTGGGCCATATTATATTGATCACACAGTAGGTGTATGGCCACAGGCAGCCGGTGGAGTTCCTTTCAATGCATGTGAATTCCAGAGTAAAGGTGATCCGATCACAGATTTGTTTGAAGACCTTGCTGCGGAACAGAAAGCCCGGGCAACGTATGATAATATTCTTCGAGTTGTCCGTGACATTCCTGAAATTGCAGATCCGATTCGTTTTCTACGTGCGAGAGAAGTCGTACACTTCCAGCGTTTCGGGGAAGCACTTCGTTCCGTACAGGAACAGCTGGATGCGAAAAACTTCTATGCATTCAATCCGAGCTTTGACTGTCCATGTGAGGCGTCCTGTAAAAATTCATAACAACAAAGAAATATCAAATAAGACCTGGGAGGATTCTTCCGGGTCTTTTAGGGTAAATACAGGATTTTACAATTCCTTTCATCCATGTTATTATGACAACGCATTAAATATGAAAGGAAAACGATCATGGAAGTTCTGACGATTGGGATTTTCTGTGCTTTGCTCATTATATGCATCATAACGGGAAAATCTATATTATATGCTCTTCTGGCAGGTCTGATCATTTTCAGCCTGTATGGAAAAAAACAGGGATATAGCTGGAGACAGATTAGCAGGATGGCATTACAGGGAGTCTGGAAAGTAAAAAATATTCTGCTCACATTTATACTGATCGGAATGCTGACAGCACTTTGGCGACAGGCTGGAACAATTCCTGCAATCATCTGTTATACCGTGCATCTGATAAAACCATCGACATTTTTGCTGATGACATTTCTTCTGAATTGTCTGATCTCAGTCCTGACAGGAACTGCTCTTGGTACGGCAGCTACGATTGGTGTTGTATGTGCAACGATGGCTTCTGCACTTGGAATTCCTTCATGGATGACCGGTGGTGCAATTCTTTCCGGGGTATATTTCGGAGATCGTTGTTCTCCTGTTTCGACAAGTGCACTTCTGGTGGCGGAGCTGACGGAGACAGGTATCTATACAAATATAAAAAATATGATCAAAAGTGCATTGGCACCATTTACCATTACCTGTATTCTTTATCTGACTGTCAGCATACAGCTTCATGGAAAAACAGAGATGCCGGATCTTGGACATGCTTTTGGCAGTGAGTTCCGGCTCAGCTGGATTGCATTGCTGCCTGCAGCGGTGATTCTGCTGTTGTCTGTTGTGCAGGCAGGGGTGAAGATCGCGATGATCGCCAGTATAGTTACTGCAATTCCTGTCTGTATTGGCCTTCAGAATATGGCATTTACGGAACTTCCTGAACTTCTTCTGAATGGTTTCCATTCTACAGATGTGACGGTAGCGGCAATGCTGAATGGAGGTGGTATCACTTCGATGTTGAAGGTTGGAGCAATCGTATGCATTTCTTCATCTTATTCAGGTATTTTTCAGGCAACAGGAATCCTGAATGGATTTCAGAAAATGGTCTGTTTGCTTGCCGACAGGACAAAACCATATTTTGCAGTGCTTGTCACATCAATCCTGACAAGCGTTATGGCATGTAATCAGACACTGGCAATCATGCTTACAGATCAGCTCTGCAGCAGAACAGAACCGGATAAGCTGCGTTTTGCCAATAATCTGGAGGACAGTGCAGTGCTCATAGCACCTTTGGTGCCGTGGTCGATCGCGTGTGCTGTTCCGCTTACAGCAGCAGGTGCACCGGGATACAGCGTCTTATTTGCAGTGTTTTTGTATCTGCTTCCGTTGTGCGATTTAGTGTTAAAAAAATAACTGCCCTATTGTAAATTGACCAAAATAGTGGTATTCTGTAAGAAATTGAATAATAAAAATAACAGGTGCTGATGTTAGATAATCAAATAGCCTTCAGTTAAAAGGGAAACAGGTGTAAGTCCTGTACGATCTCGTCACTGTATACAGGGAATGCAGAATCATGTGTGTATGCACAGTCACTGGGAAACTGGGAAGACGATTCGGGTGTATTGATCTGTAAGTCAGGAAACCTGCCTGCTATTGGTACGGGGATTTTAAATTCCGGATCACGAGTAATTGGTTGTACCATAATCCAGAAACTCTAGCCCGGTGCAGGAGTTTTTTTATTGGGAAATATAGTATTTCTCCGAAAAATATTTTTTGACCAGGCTTGCTGCCGTACTTTGTTATTCATTTTAATTTTCATGAGAAAACAGGTACAGGAGGAAAAAAACATGAAAAACAAAACTGTAAAAGCACTGGCAATTGCAATGACTGTAGCAACAGTCACAATGATGGGATCTGCAAGCATCTACGCTTCTGATGACACTGCTGAGACAGCAACAGAAGAAACCGCAGATGATGCAGAAACCGCAGATGATGCAGAAACCGCAGATGATGCAGAAACCGCAGATGATGCAGAAACCGCTGATACAGAAGAAGCTTCCGATGATGATCAGAAAGCAGCAGATGAAGTAGCAGCACTGATCGACAAGATCTATGTTCAGGAAAGAACTGATACAACAGATGAAGACTGCAAAGCTGCCAAAGAAGCATGGGATAAACTGACAGACGCTCAGAAGGAACTGGTTGAAGGCGAAGAAGCTGATCCGGATTACTTCGGACGTGACACTGGTGATGCATCCAAAGATGATCCTCGTAACCAGGATGAAATCGGTGAGAACGAACTTCTTGTTGTAAGCTTTGGTACATCCTTCAACGACAGCCGTGCTGAGGATATCAAAGGAATCGAAGACAAACTGCAGGAAGCATATCCGGATTGGTCTGTAAGACGTGCATTTACAGCACAGATCATTATCAACCATGTAGAAGCAAGAGATGATGAAGTGATTGACAATATGCAGCAGGCACTTGACCGTGCAGTTGATAATGGCGTTAAAAATCTTGTTGTTCAGCCTACACATCTGATGCATGGTGCTGAATATGATGAAATGACAGAAGCAATTGATGGATACAAAGATAAATTTGAATCTGTTGCGATCGCAGAGCCAATGCTTGGCGAAGTTGGTGATGACGCTACTGTAATTAACGATGATAAGAAAGCTGTTGCACAGGCTATCACAGATGAAGCCTGCAAAGAAGCTGGATATGACAGTATGGAAGCTGCTGCAGAAGATGGAACAGCATTTGTATTCATGGGACATGGTACTTCCCATACAGCAAATGTAACATATGATCAGATGCAGACACAGATGAATGACCTTGGATTCACAAATGCTTTCATTGGTACTGTAGAAGGTGAACCGGAAGATACAGAATGCCAGGCTGTTATTGCAAAAGTTAAAGACGCAGGATTCAAGAAAGTTGTTCTTCGTCCGCTGATGGTTGTTGCTGGTGATCATGCAAACAACGATATGGCTGGTGATGATGACGATTCCTGGAAATCTCAGTTCAATGCATCTGGTGCATTTGACAGCGTTGACTGCCAGATCGCAGGTCTTGGAAGAATTGAAGCTGTAGAGGATCTTTACGTAGAGCATACAAAAGCAGCAATTGATTCTCTTGGAACAGCTGATACAACTGAAGAAACAACAGATGATACTGCAGAAGCAGCAGATGACACAACAGATGGTGCAGAAGAAGTTACAGACGATTCTGCAGCAGAATAATGTAATGTGTAAATAATTTATGCAATAAACGGGACTGCCCGGAAGGCTTGATTGTCTTCCGGGCATTTCCTGTAAAATCAGGAGGATTTATATTATGAAACGTTCAGTGGCAATGATGGCATGCGTATTAAGCGGAGCACTTATGATCAGTGCTTACAGTCCGGTTGTTTTTGCGGAAACAACAGAGAAGACAGAGGCTTCCAAAACAGATGAAGCAAAGGATGAATCTGAGAAAAAAGAAGATACTTCAAAAGTAGAAGTTCTTGAAGACGGTACTTACAGTGCAGAGTTTGATACAGACAGTGGAATGTTTCATGTAAATGAAGCAAATGACGGTAAAGGAACGTTGACAGTCAAAGATGGTAAGATGACAATCCATGTGAGCCTGAATTCAAAGAAGATCGTAAATCTTTTTGTTGGAAAGGCAGAAGATGCCCAGAAAGACGGAGCTGAGATTCTTGAGCCGACAACAGATGAAGTAACATATAGTGATGGATATAAAGAAGAAGTTTACGGATTTGATATCCCGGTTCCTGCCATTGATGAAGAATTTGATGTTGCTTTGATCGGAAAGAAGAACAAATGGTACGATCATAAAGTAAAAGTAACAAATCCTCAGAAAGAAGCCGATGCTGAAGTTTCTGACACAAAAGAAACCGATACAAAAAAGATGACTGCTGAAGATCTGAAACTTGAAGATGGTGATTATACTGCAGATGTGAAGCTGGAAGGTGGATCCGGAAAGGCTACAGTAACCTCTCCGGCTGAATTTACAGTTAAAGATGGAAAGGTAACTGCATCTGTAGAATGGAGCAGTCCGTACTATGATTATATGCTGATTGGTGATGACAAATATGAACCAGTCAACAAGGATGGAAATTCTGTGTTTGAAATTCCGGTAGATGGTTTTGATTATCCTATGGAAGTCACAGCGGACACCGTTGCAATGAGTACTCCTCATGAGATTGAATATACTTTACAGTTTGATTCCGCAAGTATTAAAGAGGCAGAAAAATAAAAATGAGAAAAACGTTACGCATTTTTTTATGCGCAGCATTGAGCGCATCAATGATGCTGACTGTACCTGTATGGGCTCAGTCAGCTGATGAAAAAGAGACGACAGAAAGTAATGCCGTCAGACAGGACCTGGCTGGCTTAAAATATGATCACAGTCTGGAACTTCAGTATGCAGATCAGTTTTCAGTAGATTATTATGAAGATGGTTATGCACTTATCACAATTGCAGGAGATGGGCAGTTTCTTCTTGTTCCGGAAGGAAAAGAAGCTCCGGAAGGCCTTGACAGTGATATTGCAGTTATTAAACAGCCACTTGATAATATCTATCTTGTGGCAACATCGGCAATGGATCTTTTCTGTGCATTGGACGGGCTGGACAGCATCAGTCTTTCAGGAACCAATGCTGACGGATGGTATATCGACGAGGCTAAGAAAGCACTGGAAGATGGAAGTATTTCTTTTGCTGGTAAGTACAGTGCACCGGATTACGAACTGATTTTGTCTAAAAATTGTGATCTGGCGATTGAGTCTACAATGATCTACCATAAACCGGAAGTAAAAGAAAAGCTTGAGCAGTTCGGGATCCCGGTTCTGGTAGAGCATTCAAGTTACGAAAGTCATCCGCTTGGCCGTACTGAGTGGTTGAAGCTATATGGGGTTCTTCTTGGAAAAGAAGAACTTGCAGACAAACTTTTTCAGGAACAGGTTGATAAACTGAAAGCAATAGAGGACAGTGAATCTACCGGAAAGACAGTGGCTTTCTTCTATATCAATTCAGTAGGGGCTGCCAATGTTCGTAAGTCAGGAGATTATGTATCCAAGATGATTGAACTCGCCGGTGGAAAATATATTTTCAGTGATCTTGGAGCGGAGGATGATAACTCTCTTTCCACAATGAATATGCAGATGGAAGAGTTTTATGCCGGAGCTAAGGATGCGGATTATATCATCTACAATAGTACGATCGATGGTGAACTGACAGATATCAGCCAGATGCTGGAGAAGAGTTCTCTGCTTGCCGATTTTAAGGCAGTTAAGGACGGAAATGTCTGGTGCACCAACCAGAATCTGTTTCAGGAGACAATGGAACTTGGAACAATGATTGAAGATATTCATACCATGCTGACCTCAGATGATCCAAATCTGGATACACTGACTTACATGCATAAATTAAAATGATGAGAGGAAGTAACATGCGGAAGAAATTGCATTTCAGATACTGGCTGTCTTTTATAATACTGATAGTGCTTCTGCTGGTCTTTATATTCTGGAATATCAATTCAGGAAGTATTTCTATTTCACTGAATGATATATTTCAGATACTGTTCCACAAAAACGGAGATGAAACTGCTTACAATATTGTCTGGGAGATAAGACTGCCACGAATACTAGCGGCAGTGATTCTCGGAGGAGCACTTTCAGTATCAGGGTTTCTTCTGCAGACATTTTTTGGAAACCCGATCGCAGGTCCTTTTGTACTTGGTATTTCATCAGGTGCAAAACTGATCGTGGCACTGACAATGATCTATCTGCTGGGAAAATCTATGGTAGCTACTTCAGGTCTGATGATTCTGGCTGCGTTTACCGGATCTCTGATATCCATGGGATTTGTGCTTTTGATCTCACGAAAGGTAAAGCAGATGTCCATGCTTGTTGTAAGTGGTATTATGATTGGATATATCTGTTCTGCGATAACAGATTTTGTGGTTACTTTTGCAGATGATTCCAATATTGTAAATCTTCATAACTGGTCACTGGGAAGCTTTTCCGGAACAAGCTGGGATAATGTTTCTGTGATGGCAGTTGTGGTGTTTACTGCACTTTTTCTTACATTTTTAATGTCCAAGCCGATCAGTGCATATCAGCTTGGCGAGGGCTATGCACAGAATATGGGAGTAAATATCAAAGCATTTCGTATTGCACTGATCCTGCTTTCCAGTATTCTGTCAGCCTGTGTGACCGCTTTTGCCGGCCCGATCTCCTTTGTTGGAATTGCAGTACCGCATCTTATAAAAAGTCTTATGAAAACATCTAAGCCGCTTCTGGTGATCCCGGGATGTTTTCTGGGAGGCGCTGTATTCTGCCTCTTCTGTGACCTGATCGCAAGAACTGCTTTTGCACCGACAGAACTCAGTATCAGTTCTGTTACTGCAGTATTTGGAGCTCCGGTTGTGATCTATATTATGATTCGAAGAAAGAGGATGGCCTGATGGGAGAATATTTTGTTCATTCTGAACAGATGACAGTAGGATACGATGGAAAGCCACTGATCCGTGATATTGAAATTCGATTGAACCGGGGAGAAATCCTTACTCTGATCGGACCGAACGGTGCAGGAAAATCAACAATATTGAAGAGTCTTACCAGACAGCTAAAGCTGGTAGGAGGAACTGTGTATCTGGATCAGAAACTGATGAGTCAGATGTCAGGCAAGGAAGTCGCACAGAAGCTGGCCGTTGTAACGACGGAGAGAATAAGACCAGAGCTTATGACATGTGAGGATATTGTTGCAACAGGACGATATCCGTATACAGGTACGTTGGGAATCTTATCGGAGGGTGACTGGGAAAAGGTACATAAGGCAATGGAAATGGTCCATGCACTGGATTTTAAGGACAGAGATTTTACCGAGATCAGTGATGGACAGCGACAGAGGATTCTGCTGGCCAGAGCAATCTGCCAGGAACCAGAAGTGATTGTTCTAGATGAGCCGACTTCCTTTTTGGATATTCGTCATAAACTGGAACTTCTTTCTATATTAAAGAAGATGGTTCTGGAACATCACACAGCTGTGTTGATGTCGCTTCATGAACTTGATCTGGCTCAGAAAATATCAGATTATGTGATCTGTGTCCATGGTGACCGGATCGAAAAATACGGTACACCAGAGGAGATTTTTACATCCGAATATATCCATCATCTTTATGGAATTACAACGGGAAGCTATAATGCTTCTTTTGGATGTCTGGAAATGGGCGCTCCGGCAGGTAAACCACAGGTATTTGTCATTGGTGGAAATGGCAGAGGAATTCCGGTATATCGAAAATTGCAGAGAGCGGGTATTCCATTTATTGCAGGTGTGATCCACAGTAATGATCTGGATTATGATGTTGCAAAAGCACTGGCAGCAGAGGTGATCAGCGAAGAACCATTCGAGGCTGTTACAGAAGAACATCTGGAAAAAGCAGAGAAAATGATGGATGATTGTGCAGAAGTCATTTGCTGTGTGGATAAGTTTGGTACAATGAATGCGGCTAATCGGAGACTTGTGGAAAAAGCCAAAAGAGATGGAAAATTAAAAACAGAATAGATATGAAATATAAGACAGAGCTGACCAATAAGGTACAGCTCTGTTTTAGTCTGCGGAAGTATCAGAAGAATCTTTCTGATAACTGGAAAGTATCCCATCAATGGATTTGTGCAGATAAGGCATGTATTCTTCAAGTGGAACTGGCTGCTGATACAGAATACAGTTGTAGCAGGTTGAACTTGCAAGCTCGATCACTGAGAAGAGCAGCAGATCAGGATGTTCATAAGCCTGATGACCTTCCTCAATCAGTTGGAGATATTTATCATAAAATCTGACATCTCTGTCAGGCATTTTTTGTTCCAATGCAGCCTGAAATACATTCCAGGAGAGATTTTTCGAAACAAAGATCAGAAGCTGAGAATCTTTTTTGAGTGCATTTAGGATATGATCGATCATAAAATGGAGCTGAGCAGGAAAACCTGTGATCTGATTCTGACGAACAGCCAGATATGCAGCGAAAAATAAATCCTGCGTTTTGGAAGAGGCCAGTTTGTTTCGGATATCATATTTATCTTTGAAATACAGATAAAAAGTTCCCTTGGCAACTCCGGCTTTCTCAACAATATCAGAGATAGTAGTTTTATTGGTTCCTTTTGTTGTAAACAGTTCGAAAGCAGTGTTATACAGTGCGTCTTCTTTTTTCTTTTTATTTGATTCTAATTTACCCATTAAGAAAACCTCCCTGTATTTGATGGTCGCCATTTATTATAAACAGAAATGACCAAAAGTCAATATCACAAAAAGAAGTTGTTGATTTTTGGACACATTGGCAAAAACGTATATTGACTAATGGTCAGTTTGGGTATATAACTCTAGATGAATAAAAAGTGACTGATAGTCATTAATGAAAAATATATTCAATAAGGAGGACATGATGATTAAGTTTGGAAAGTGGATAGCAAAGCATAAAGTGATCATTGTAATCATCAGTATGTTACTGCTTATCCCGTCATTCCTGGGAATGGCAGCGACGAGAGTAAATTACGATATCCTGAGTTATCTGCCGGAATCACTGGAAACAGTTGAAGGCCAGGATATCATGGTGGATGAATTTGGAATGGGTGCATTCTCCATGGTAGTCGTGGAAGATATGGAATTGAAAGATGTCGCAGCATTAAAAGAAAAATTCCAGAATGTGGAGCATGTAAAAGACGTTCTGTGGTATGACAGTGTGGCTGATTTAAGTATTCCGGTAAGCATGATTCCGGAAAAGTTTAAGGATGGATTCTTTAATGGTGATGCTACCATGATGATTGCACTGTTTGATAATACAACATCATCTGATGCAGCGATGGAAGCAGTCAGCGACATGCGTAAGATCGCAAACGAACAGTACTTTATCAGTGGTATGTCCGGTGTTGTAACAGATATCAAGAACCTGGCACTTGAAGAGATGCCAATCTATGTTGTGATCGCAGCCTGCTTATCATTGCTGGTTCTGCTTCTTGCAATGGATTCACTGGTAATTCCTGTGTTGTTCCTTCTCAGTGTAGGCCTTGCAGTTGTTTACAATCTTGGAACTAATATTTTCTTTGGAGAAGTTTGTTATATAACAAAATCTCTGACAGCAGTACTTCAGCTAGGTGTAACAATGGACTATTCCATTTTCCTTCTGAACTCCTTTGAAGCATATAAGAAAAAATACGATAGCAAAGACCGTGCGATGGCACATGCGATTGCAGATACATTTAAATCTGTAGCTGGAAGCTCGGTTACTACGATTGCCGGATTCCTTGCTCTGTGTGTTATGACGTTTGCACTTGGACGTGATATGGGTATTGTTATGGCAAAAGGTGTTGTCATCGGTGTTATCTGCTGTATTACCACACTGCCGGCAATGATTCTTGTATTTGACGGAGTGATTGAAAAAACAAAACATAAACCACTGGTCAAAAGCTTGGATAAGGCTTCTGGTTTTATCACAAAGCATTACAAAGTATGGCTTCTTGTTTTCCTGGTAATGCTGTATCCGGCTGTTTACGGAAACAATCATACTCAGATTTACTACAATATTGATAAGTCACTTCCGGCTACACTGGACAGTAATGTATCCAATGAAAAACTGAAAGAAGACTTCGATATGAGTACGGTTCATATGATACTTTTGAAAAATGGACTGGACAGTAAAGAAAAAACACAGATGCTGGATCAGATTGACAAAGTTGACGGGGTGAAATGGTCACTTGGAATGAATTCCCTGATCGGACCTACATTCCCGGAATCCATGATTCCTTCCAATATTAAAAAAATGCTTCAGTCCGACAACTATGAAGTACAGTTTATCTGCTCAGAGTATTCTTCAGCAACGGATGAATGCAACGCACAGCTTGATGCGATTCAGAAGATTGTTAAGAAATACAGTCCTGAATCAATGGTGATCGGTGAAGCACCTCTGATGAAAGACCTTCAGGATACAACAAATGTTGACCTCCAGAGAGTAAATATCCTCTCTATGGCAGCAATATTCCTGATCATCCTGTTTGTATTCAAATCAATCTCGTTACCATTTATTCTGCTGTTTGTTATCGAATTTGCAATTTTTGTTAATATGGCAATCCCGTATTACCAGGGGGTAACGCTTCCATTTGTTGCAAGTATCGTAATCGGTGCCATCCAGCTGGGTGCAACCGTAGACTATGCGATCCTGATGACAAGTAACTATCAGAAACAACGTCATCTTGGAAAAACTAAAAAAGAATCTATTTCCATTGCACATAAATTCTCAATGAAATCTATTATCGTAAGTGGATGTAGTTTCTTTGCGGCAACATTTGGTGTAGCCCTGTACTCAAAGGTAGATATGATCGGTGCGATCTGTACATTGCTTGCACGTGGTGCAGTGATCAGTACGGTTGTTGTACTTCTTGTATTACCTGCAATGTTTATGGTGTTTGATCCGATCATCGTTCATACATCAAAAGGTTTTTTACCTGACAAAAAATAATAAGTACACAACAACCATTAAATATAAAAAGCCAATGGCTGGAAAAGGAGTCGTATAATATGAACCGAAACAGAAAAAAAGCGGTAGCAGCTTCTGTAGCAGTAGGAATGACTATGGTAATGGGATTTAGCCCGGTACTGGCAGCAAATACAGATATTTCAAAAGAAGAGACCGTATATGTAAATGCAGCGGCAGACGGAACTCCACAGGAGATCACAGTTTCTGACTGGCTGAAAAATTCAGCTTCTGCAGGAGACTTAAGTGATGTATCTGATCTGAAAGACATCAAGAATGTAAAAGGTGATGAAACTTTCTCTCAGAATGGAGATAAGCTGACCTGGAACACAGATGATAAAGATATTTATTATCAGGGAACTACAACCAAGGATCTTCCAGTTTCCATGGAGATTAAATATTATCTGAACGGGGCACAGGTTAATCCGGATGATCTTGGAGGAAAAAGCGGTCATCTGAAGATTGAAGTTGCATACAAAAACAACGTGAAGAACAAAACAAAAGTCGGTAAAAAAACAACAGACATGTATGCACCATTTGTAATGGTAACTGCAATGATCCTTCCGACAGACAATTTTACGAATGTTACGATTGATAATGGAAAAGTTCTTTCTGATGGCCAGAGAAATATTGTAATCGGTGTTGGTATGCCGGGACTGGCAGACAATCTGGATCTGAAGAGTGTAGACGAAGATATCGATCTGGATATCCCGGAAGAATTTACAATGGAAGCAGATGTAACAGACTTTAATATGAGTTCCACATTTACATTTGCACTGACCGATCTTCTGGATTCTCTGGATACAGATGATATTGACGGATTGGATGACCTGAAAGATTCTATGAAGGATCTGACAGATGCAGCAGCCAAACTGGTAGATGGAAGCAAGGAACTTTCTGATGGAGCATCTACGCTTGATGAAAAATATCAGGAATTTGATTCCGGTATCGGAACCCTCGTAAGTGGAGTAAGCAGTCTGAACAGCGGAGCAGCTACTCTTAAGAGTGGTGTTTCCTCTTATACTGCCGGAGCAGACAAACTGGCATCCGGTGTAAATGAATATGCAGCCGGAGTTGGTACTCTTTCAAAATCCCTGAAAGAATACAACAGTGGTGTCAGCACACTGGCGTCCGGTGTTCAGCAGTATGTAAAAGGAAGCAATACACTGACAGATGGTGTGAAGAAATATGTATCCGGCGCTTCTTCTCTCGGACAGGGAATTCAGGATTATATATCTGCGATCGGAGAACTGCTCACAGGTATCGGAACAGAAACAGCAGGAATTACAACAGTTACAGACAGTATTTCAAAACTTGCAACAGCTGTAGCTGCAAAACTTCCGGAACTGAATACTTCACTTGCAAGTGTTTCTGATTTTGCAGACAGTGCAGAGAAATATGCATCCAGTACAGCTGAGTATGCAGCAAATGTAAAAGCATATACACAGGCACCTGTGCAGTTAAAAGAAGCATCCGCCGGATTAAAGCAAATCATTGATAATTTGAATGGTGGCAGTACAGCACAGAGTGCAGAGCAGATTTCAGATGGCCTTGAAACAGCAAAAGCAGCAGCTGCCTCTCTTACAGAGACTGGTGCAGCTTCCGCAGGAGATCAGGTATCCGCGGCAGCGAGTGCGGTCAGTGCTGCAGCCGGAACAGGAGATGCGCTGCAGGGTGATGCAGGTACGATTTCAGCAGGTCTGGACAGTGCAAGTTCCGCAATTGATATTTTAAGTAGTATTGATACATCTTCCATGGATGAGGCGACTGCAGCAGCAGTCAACAGTGCAGTACAGAGTGCGATCGGAGCAATCTCCGGTGGTGTGGCAACTGCACAGGGAGGTGTTGCAAGTCTTCAGGCTCATGCAGGTCAGGTATCAGGATTGTCTGATCAGGCAGCACAGGTACAGGCAGCAGCAGATTCCGTAAATGCACAGAGTGCACAGACTGCAGCTGTTGGAGAGGCAGCTGCTCAGCTCCAGGAAGGACTCAGCCAGATAGAGGCAGGTGCTTCCGGACTGGAGGCACAGGATACAACCTCAGCTCTGAAAACAGCACAGAGTCTTGCAGATACACTTGATAATGGTCTGCAGGGAATGATAGATAACGGGGCTAAGCTCAGTGAAGCAGGAGATCAGCTGACAGCTAAAGGAACAAGTACCGAAGGTACAACTGCAGAGACTATGTCCCTGACACAGGGTGCTGAGGCAGTCAAAGCAGGAATCACAAAGATTCAGACAGAACTCAGTGAAATGCTTGGAGATGGAAGTCAGTTGAAAGATCTGACAGATGCAGCCAAACAGCTTTCTGACGGTGCAAAGAATCTGTCAGATGGTTATTCACAGGCATCAGAAGCTTCTCAGACACTTGTAAACGGAGCCAAGACTCTGATGGGAAGCAACAGCCAGCTTACCAGCGGAGCAACTGCACTGGAAAGTTCTGGAAAGACACTGACCAGTGGAGCAAGCAAGCTTACAAAGGCCAGCAAACAGCTCAACAGTGGAACTTCCAAAGTAACAAGTGCCACGAGTCAGCTTACCAGTGGAGCAAGTACACTTTCTGCAAACAGCAGCAAGCTTAACAGTGGAGCCAGCCAGCTTGCATCCGGTATACAGCAGCTTATGAGCGGAACATCTACACTCAGCAGCGGAAGTGCACAGGTTAAGAGTGGAATTAAGAGTCTTTCTGATGGAGCAAAGGAACTTGCTGACGGAACAAAAGAGTTTAATGATGATGGAATCAAAAAACTCTCTGATATCGTGGATGATGACCTTCAGGATATCCTGGATCGTCTGGATGCAATCTGCTCTGATGACAATGCATATCGTTCCTTCAGTGGTAAGGAAGATGACATGGACGGCAATGTGAAGTTCGTGATCGAGACCGCAGCTATCGACAATGACAGTGATAAGTAATATAAAAATGTGACAGATAAACGATTGTTTGCAGGAATGGGAATGGTCGTTGATCCACAGTATAACAGGGGGACGGATTGTATGCCGTTTCCCTGTTTTTTTCTTGCGGACGGGAAAGGAGTCTGCTATACTGTATGCTATGAGTAGAAAAAAAGCAGTTGTAAGAAAACCAAAAATAAAAAAGAAAACCGATTATTATGATTACAGTCTTCTTGCGGTTATCATTCTTTTGACTTGTTTTGGACTGGTTATGCTGTACAGTACCAGCTCTTACATGGCAGAACTGAACTATGGCGATGACATGTATTATTTTAAAAAACAGGCTGCGATCAGTCTGGCATGTATCATAGCCGCACTTGCAATCTCAAAGATAGATTATCATATATTGACGAGATTTACAGGGGTTATTTATGGTGTAGCAGCAGTGCTGATGCTGCTGGTCAAGACACCTCTTGGACGAAGCGCAAATGGAGCGCGTCGATGGCTGAATCTGGGACCATTGTCATTTCAGCCGTCGGAGCTTGCGAAGATTGCAGTGATCGTCTGTCTTTCTTATATGATCGTAAATATGGGAAGAAAGATTGGTACACTGAAAGGCTTTATGATGCTGGCAGGAAGTGGCGGTGCGCTTGCATTCATAACATATGTATTTACAGATAACCTGAGTACTGCGATCATTATTTTCGGTATTACGATTGGCCTTATCTTTATTGCACATCCAAAAGTAAGACCATTCCTCATTGCAGCAGGTATTCTTCTGGTTGTTGCTATTGTTGCTATCAGCTTCTTAAGTGCAACGATGGAAACCAGTTCAAGTTTCCGTTTGAGACGAATCCTTGTATGGCTGCATCCGGAGGATTATGCATCAGGAGATGGCTATCAGACGATACAGGCATTGTATGCGATTGGATCAGGAGGGTTTCTGGGAAGAGGACTTGGAAACAGTATCCAGAAGCTCGGAAGTGTGCCGGAAGCGCAGAACGATATGATCTTTTCTATTGTATGTGAAGAACTTGGAATTCTTGGCGGAATGATCGTACTTCTTCTGTTTGCTTACCTTTTGTACCGATTGTTCTTTATTGCACAGAATGCATCAGATCTGTTTGGCTCATTGATAGTGAGCGGTATTTTTATTCATATTGCACTGCAGGTTATTTTTAATATTGCCGTAGTGGTAAATCTGATGCCAAATACAGGTGTTACTTTGCCGTTTATCAGTTATGGAGGTACATCAATCCTGTTCCTGATGGCAGAGATGGGACTGGCATTGAGTGTGGCCAGACAGATTAAATTTAAAGAGCCGGAAAGGCTTCTCTAAAATAAGCAAAATCTATTGACAAATAGGTTCTCAGAATATATACTTTGCACATCAAAGTAGAGCAAAATTGTTACTTGATAAAGGAGAAATAGCAATGTTAGAAGAAATGAGAAAAATGATTGCAGAACAGTTAAACTGCGAAGAAAGCGAAATTACAGCAGATACTTCTTTTAAAGATGATCTTGGAGCAGATTCTCTTGATCTTTTTGAACTGGTAATGGCTCTGGAAGATGAATACAATATAGAGATTCCTGCTGAAGAGCTGACAGAACTGGCAACAGTGGGAGATGTGATCGAATATCTGAAAGGCAGAGGCATCGAAGCTTAGTATGCAGAACATTCCCTGAGGCAGTGATGTCTCAGGGGTTTTTTCTGAGTTTATATATTTTGAAAGGCAGGAAAGATACAATGACAAAGATCAGAACAAGATTTGCACCGAGCCCTACAGGAAGAATGCATGTAGGTAATCTTCGTACAGCGCTTTATGCATATCTCATTGCAAAACACGAAGGTGGAGATTTTATTCTTCGAATCGAAGACACTGACCAGGAGCGTTATGTGGAAGGTGCTGTAGATATCATCTATCGTACGATGGCAGGAACAGGACTCATTCATGATGAAGGTCCGGACAAAGATAAGGGATATGGACCATATGTACAGAGTGAGAGACAGGCTTCGGGACTTTATCTGAAATATGCACAGCAGCTGATCGAGCAGGGAGATGCTTATTACTGCTTTTGTGGACCGGAAGAACTGGAATCTATGAAACGTGTAGTTGCAGGAAAAGAAATCTCTATCTACGATAAGAGATGTCTGCGTCTGTCAAAAGAAGAAGTACAGAGACGTCTTGATGCAGGAGAACCACACGTTATCCGCTTTAATATGCCGACAGAAGGAACTACGACATTCCATGATGTGATCTATGGAGATATCACAGTTAACAACGAAGAGATGGAAGACCTTATCCTGATCAAATCTGATGGATATCCGACATACAACTTTGCAAACGTAATTGATGACCATCTTATGGGAATCACTCATGTTGTCAGAGGAAATGAGTATCTTTCTTCTGCACCAAAATACAACCGTATCTACGAAGCATTCGGATGGGAGATTCCGGTATACGTTCATTGTCCGCTGATCACAAACGAAGAACATCAGAAACTTTCCAAACGTTCCGGACATTCTTCATATGAAGACCTTCTGAATCAGGGATTTGTTACAGAGGCAATCGTTAACTTTGTCGCACTTCTTGGATGGAGCCCGCAGGACAATCGTGAGATCTTCTCACTTCCGGAACTGGTCGAAGCTTTTGATTATCATCATATCAGCAAATCACCGGCCGTATTCGATATTACCAAGCTTCGCTGGATGAATGGCGAGTATATTAAGAAAATGGATCCGGAAGAGTTCTATGAAAAAGCTCTTCCATATATGAAGAAAGTTCTCAAAAGAGATTATGATTTCCGTAAAATTGCCGGAATGGTACAGACCAGAATCGAGACATTCCCGGATATCCCGGCACTGATCGATTTCTTTGAAGAAGTTCCGGAATATGATTCTGCAATGTACTGCCATAAGAAGATGAAGACAAATGAAGAAACTTCTCTTGCAGTATTGAAAGAAGTTCTTCCGGTTCTGGAAGCACAGGAAGATTATACAAATGATCCACTGTTTGCTTCTTTAAGTGCATTTGTCAAAGAAAAAGGTTATAAGAACGGTTATGTAATGTGGCCGCTTCGTACAGCAGTATCCGGTAAACAGATGACACCGGCCGGAGCAACAGAAATTATGGAAATCATCGGCAAAGAAGAAACACTGAAACGTGTAAAGGCAGCAATTGAGAAACTCAGCTGAGAGTAATAAATGATAAAAAGAAATCCATCTCAACAAAGGGCGATCGCCCACCTGTCAGGACCAATGATGGTTCTGGCAGGCCCCGGTTCGGGGAAAACTTCCGTAATTGTAGAACGAACTGCATATATGATAAATGAAGGCGGAATCTCACCTTCTAATATTCTGGTCGTGACTTTTTCCAGGGCGGCGGCAAAGGAAATGAAGGAGCGCTTTTTAAGTTTTACCGGACAGCAGTATACTCCGGTTACTTTTGGTACATTTCATGGCGTGTTTTATGGAATATTGAAACAGGCATATGGATTTACTGCGGCTAATATTCTGTCTGATGAAGAAAAATTCGGCATTTTGAGAGAACTGACGTTGAATTATGGTGGTGATCTGGCAGAAGAAGGAGATTTTCCGGAAGAGATTGCCAGGGAGATCAGTGTGGTGAAAGGAAACAAAATTGCACTGGAACATTACTATTCTTCATGCTGTCCGGATGAAGTGTTCCGACAGATTTACCAGGGATACCGTGAAGCCTGTCAGAGCAGACGTAAACTGGATTTTGATGATATGATCCTGTATTGTTATGAGCTTTTTGTGCAGCGAAAAGATATTCTGGAAGCATGGCAGAAGAAATTTCAGTATATTCTTGTGGATGAATTTCAGGATATCAACCAATTGCAGTATGATATTGTACGCATGCTGGCAAAGCCACAGAATAATTTGTTTATCGTTGGAGATGACGATCAGTCGATTTATCATTTTCGTGGTGCAAGGCCTGAAATTATGCTGAATTTTACCAGAGATTATCCGGATGCGGAAACAGTTACACTGGATGTGAATTATCGATGCAGTGGACAGATCCTTTCAGCAGCGATGCACGTGATCGGAGAAAATAAAAAACGTTTTTCCAAAAAGCTTTCCACACCGAATCAGGTAGGTAAAGCGGTTCAGATACGGGAATTCCAAAATCCGAGAGAAGAATATCTTGCAGTTGTCTCGGAACTCAGAGAACGGATGGAAAACGGAGAGCGTCTGGAAGATACGGCAATTCTTCTTCGAACGAATCAGGAGGCAGAAGGACTGGTAGGTGCATTGATGGAACGACAGGTCCCGTTTAACATGAAGGAAAAACTCCCGAATCTTTTTCAGCATTGGATCTGCCGGAATCTTCTTGCCTATATGCATTTTGCAGCAGGGGAAAAGAACAGAAAGTATTTCCTTGAATTTATGAATCGGCCCAATCGATATATTTCCCGTGATGCCTTGTCATTATCATCAGTTGTATCCTTTGAAGAACTAAAAGAATTTTATAAAGATAAGGACTGGATGTGTGACCGTATCACAACATTGGAAACGCATTTGCGAGTGCTGAAGAGTCTGGCACCTTATGCTGCAATTAATTTTATCCGAAAGGGAATGGGATATGAAGAATACTTGCGTGAATATGCAGAGTATCGTAAAATAAAACCAGAAGAGCTGAGTGAGATTCTGGACCGGTTGACAGAAAGTACAAAAGGAATGAACAGTCTGGAAGAATGGGAATCCTACATAGAAGAATACACAGAAAAGCTTGAAGAGCAGGCACGAAAAGCTGAGCAGGAACGGGAGGGCGTTCTGATCTCTACACTTCATGGGGTGAAAGGTCTGGAGTATGAACAGGTGTATATCCTGAATGTTAATGAAGGTAGTATGCCTTATCGAAAAGCGGTACTGGAACCTGCCATTGAAGAAGAACGCAGACTGTTTTATGTCGGAATGACACGGGCCAGGAAACAGTTGGCTTTATGTTACGTGAGACAGCAGTATGAGAAGAAACGGGAACCGTCCCGATTCTTAAAGGAGGCTGGAGTATGAAGGCGGTTATTTATTTTACAGAAGTTCCACAGCAGTACGAACACAAAAATATGGAGCACATGATAGGGGAGAAACTGCTTGCGACAGGACTCTACAAAGAGTATGGACTGAAGCTGGCATTTGAACCGAGGGCTACCGGTGAACATGGAAAACCATTCCTTACCCTGCAGCCGAGGATACATTATAATATTACACATTCCGGCAAATATGTAATGTGTATCATCGCAGATCAGGAAATTGGAATAGATGTGCAGGTGCACAAAAAGGTAAATTATGAACGGATGCTGGAGAGAATGGTTCCGGCGGATATGATTCGAGAAATACTGGACAGTGATGAACCGGAAAAAGCCTTTTTTACGCAGTGGGTATTAAGGGAAGCCTATATTAAATGGACGGGAGAAGGCCTGTCCCGAGATCTTCGAACGATTTCCATGGATGATGGAACTTACCTGATGCTGGAACTCGGAGAAGACTATAGTGGCGCTGTGTGGTCGCGTAAACCATTGGAACTGCGATGGGAGCATGCGGAAGTACAGCTGCCATGAAATATTGTGGCTAAAATATTGGAGTGATACAGAATCCCGTGGCGAAAGCTGCGGGATTCTTTTTGTACTAAATCCGGACATTGGACATATATTAGTGTAAAAGAGATACAGTCGTTCGCAGTAGTAAAAGAGGTGAGGACGATCAGGGCGGGACAGATTCAGAGTCTTTTTGCCGGAAATATCCGGAAACTTCTGGAAGAATGTGTGATAGATTACGAAAAACTTTATGAAATCAGACTTCGGACAGGCCGACCAGTATTTCTGTGTTATGGAGACGGAGAAAAATTTCTCCGAACCGGAAATGGAATACCTTATCGGGTAACGAGACAGGATCTGAAAGAAACACTGGAGTATATCAGTGGATATTCTCTTTATGCTTATGAAGATGAAATATGTCAGGGCTATCTGAGTGTACAGGGAGGGCATCGGGTAGGAATTACCGGAAAAGTCATTCTGGATGGGGAACATATCCGGGGGATGAAGTATATTTCCTGCATCAACGTGCGGCTTGCACATCAGGTACAGGGGTGCGCAGATGAAGTGTTGCCGTATATCCGAAATGGAGAGCAGGTATATCATACACTGATCATTGCACCGCCAAGATGTGGAAAAACCACCCTTCTCAGAGATATGATACGGCAGATCAGCAATGGGACAGATAGAATCCAGGGAAAGACAGTAGGAGTGGTGGACGAGAGAAGTGAACTTGCCGGATGCTATCAGGGAATACCACAGAATGATCTGGGGATGCGGACAGATGTGCTGGATGCCTGCCCAAAGGCAAAAGGAATGCAGATGTTGCTGCGTTCGATGTCACCGGATGTTGTGGCTGTAGATGAACTTGGGAAGAAAGAAGATTTTAAAGCGGTAGAGTCCGTGGTCCATTGTGGGTGTAAATTGTTTGCGACAGCTCACGGAAATTCACTGGAAGATATTTTAAGACAGCCCTTTTTTCAGAAACTGAGAGAACTGGAAGTCTTTGAACGCTATATCGTTCTTGGAAAAAAAGGACATGCAGGAAGTATAGAAGCAATATATGATGGGAAGGGAAAACCATGCTGAAACTGGTGGGAGCTGTCCTTATTATCTTCGCGTCCGCAGGACTGGGATACTTAAAAAGCAGAGAACTTATGCTGCATGAGAAAAATCTTGAAGAGTTTTTACAGGTTATTTTATGCCTAAAAGGAGAGATACGGTGCGGAAACAGCTCGCTTTCGGATGCGCTTCGCGATACGGCATGTAGATGTCGGGGAAGGTACGAGGAGTTTTTAGAAAGGGTGGCTGCATGCATAGAAGCTAACACAGAAGAGAAACTCAGCATAATTTTTCAAAATTGTACAGAAAATTACCTTACAGATTTAAAACTCGATGAGGATGAACGGAGAAAAATAAGTTTGCTAGGAGAGAAACTTGGCTATCTGGACCGGGAAATGCAGATTCGGCAGCTGGAACTATATGAAACAGATTTTCTTTATCTTTTACAAAATCTGCGGAAAGATAAAGAGGAAAAGAAAAAAATATATCGAAGTCTTGGTGTTATGGGTGGCATCCTGCTTGCAATATTATTCTGGTAATTCCGGAGAAAGGAGAGAGAATGGAAGTTACGATCATATTTAAGATTGCGGCAGTTGGGATACTTGTTTCCATTCTTTCTCAGGTATTGAAACACAGTGGCAGGGATGAGCAGGCTTTTATGGTAAGCCTTGCGGGTTTGTTGATCGTTCTGTTTTGGATCGTTCCGTATATTTATGAATTGTTTCAGAACATCCAGAAGTTATTTGTAATCTGAAAGGAGCAGAAAACGTGGATATTATCAGAATATCTCTGCTGGGAATCTGCGGTGTAGTGCTTGGCTTTTTTTTGAAAGGAACAAGAACGGAATATGTTTCGTTTATAACGATGGGGATAGGTATCATAATTCTGGGACTGGCTGTGGATAAACTGGATTATCTTTTCCGGATGATCGGAAAAATACAGCAGAGTCTGTCGGTGGATCCGGAGTATTTTCTTACGCTGATTAAAATGATAGGAATTACATATATTGGGCAGTTTTCTGCCGGGATCTGTAAAGATGCAGGATATCAGGCAACCGCGTCACAGATTGAACTTTTTTGTAAATTATCTGTCATGGTTCTGAGTATTCCCGTATTGATGGCATTGCTGGAAACGATTCAGGAGTTTCTGGGATGAAGCGCCGAAAACAGAGCAGAAGATGGCGTGGAAAAAAATATGCACCAGTTATGATAGGAATGCTCGTATTACTGATGAATCTGGCGGATCTGAAAAATTCAAATCTGATATCGGGAAGTATTATCTGTCAGGCAGCTGAAAGGCAATCAGAGAATACAGAGACTGAAAATAATTCAGGAGGGACAGAGAAAGAAAAGATAACGCAGACGGAAGCCAGTACGGTATCGGATATCCTTGAAGAACTTGATCTTTCACGGGTGCAAAGGATGCTGGACCAGATGCTCGGAGAAGAAAGCTTTTCCATGAAGGACATGCTGGATGGTCTGATAAAAGGAGAAAAGGTATTATCTGAAGATACTGTGCAGGAGATGGTGCACAGTTTTTTATTTTCCGGTCTGGAAAAGGAAAAGAGTCTTCTGATAAAAATACTGCTTCTTATTTTACTATCTGCTGTACTGGCGAATTTTGCAGATGTTTTTGAGAGCGGACAGATTGGAGATATCTGTTTTTATATTGTCTATTTGTTGCTGTTTATTCTGCTGATGGCTTCTTTTTCATCTGTTACCAGGTCCGTGCAGCAGACGATTACATGGATGGCGGAGTTTATGAGAGGACTTGCCCCGGCATATTTCCTGACTATATCGATAGCGGCAGGGAGTTCGACGGCAGCGGTCTTTTATGAGGGGGTTCTGATCCTTACCTGGCTGATCCAGGAAGTAATATTGAATCTTCTGTTTCCGGGAGCATGCCTGTATGTGCTGATCTCGCTGATCAACAATCTGTCAAAAGAGGAAATGCTTGGAAAAATGGCGGAACTTCTGGACACTGCAGTGAGTTGGGGATTGAAAACACTTCTTGGTATGGTAGTGGGACTGCAGGTTGTGAGAGGACTTATTGCTCCGGTAATGGATACTTTAAAAAGAAGTGCACTGGGAAAGGCAGCAGGTGCGCTGCCAGGAGTGGGGAATGCAGTGAATATGGTTACAGAGCTGGTACTGACAAGTGCGGTACTTGTGAGAAACTGCCTTGGAGTTGTTATACTGTTTGCTTTTGTGGCAGCAGGGGCCGGTCCGGTGATCCATTATGGAATTTTGTCCCTGCTCTATCGATTTCTGGCAGCAATAGCGCAGCCAGTCTCGGAAAAAAGGATCGTAGATTCACTTGCAACGATGGGAGAAGGCTGTGCGCTGCTCCTGCGTATTCTTTTTACGGCAGAGATTTTATGTATCCTTGATTTTGTTATTTTGATGACCGGGATTGGAGGAAGCGGATGAAAGAGGAAATTTATCGATGGGTAAAAACGATTGCTTTTTTCTATATTGTCTTTTCGGCAGTGCTCCATCTGGTGCCGGATGTAAAATATGAACGTTATATTCGTTCTTTCATGGGAATCCTTCTGATCTATATTTTAAGCACACCTGTTTTTAACCTGTTTGGAAATGGGGAAAAACTGCTGCAGGAATTTCGATTAAATTATCAGGAAGAACTGACAGCACTGGAAGAAAAAAATACAGAAAATCTTCAGGCACTTTACCTGCAGGAGAATTACAGCAGGGAGCTGCAAAAAGAAATTTCGAAAAAATGTAAGGAAAATGGAATAGAAACAGAGGATATCGTCGTACATATAAATGGAGATCAGATTACGGCGGTGATCAGTACAGCGGGAAACATTACACAGGAGCAGGAAAGGGGAATTCGGGATGGACTTGCCAGGGACTTCGGAATCGAAGAGAAAAACTGTCAGCTTCTTATGGGGAAAGATGAACAGACAACATTGGCTGGTGATTCTGCTTCTGGGCCTTTTACTGATGGTAATTGCATTTCCCATATCGAAAACAGAGACTGAAACAGAAAATCAGAATTTTTCAACGACGACAGGTGAAAATATGGAAACCAAGACAGATCTTGAGATGAAACTGGAAGATCTTTTGAAAAATGTTGAAGGGGTAGGAAATGTGAAAGTAATGCTGATGACAGAGAGCGGGCAGGGGCTGTATGGTTCTGGGGGAAATGAAGTTACCGGAGTGCTGATCGTTGCAGAAGGAGCAGATAATTCTGTGACGGTCCGGAAAATACAGGAGGCAGTAATGGCATTATTTCAGATAGATGCTCATAAAATTAGAATAATGAAAATGAAATGAGGAGTTAAGACGTGAAAAAAATATTCAAAAAAAATCAGGTGATCATCACATCTCTTGCAATTCTGATCGCCGTAGCCGGGTATTTGAACTTTGCAGATGTAGATTTGGGAATTGGTGATAAAGAGGCAAGCACGGACAATAGCAGTATCCTGGACCAGGTAGAGTATGATCTGAGTGATGAAACAGCGGTAGCAGATGAAAATGCAGAGACTGCTGCGGAGACTGCGGAAGTACCAGATGGAAGCAGTACGCCGGGAGAAGCGGTCCTTACAGGAGCATCGGATTTTGCAGCACAGGCAAAATTATCAAGAGAACAGGTTCGCTCTCAGAGTAAAGCGGATCTGCAGGAGATCCTGAACAATACAGAGGTTGGAGATGAGCAGAAACAGGAAGCAGTAAATACGATGGTGCAGATGACTGAAATATCCGAAAAGGAAGCTGCCGCAGAAATGCTTCTGGAGGCGAAAGGATTTGAAAATGCAATTGTCAATCTGACGGGTGAGACTGCAGATGTGGTTGTTCCGGAGGCTGAGCTGGAAGATGCACAGCGTGCACAGATTGAAGATATTGTAAAAAGAAAGACAGGAATCACACCGGAAAATATTGTGATCACGCCATTAAATGAAGGCAATGATGAAGCGGCAACAGATACGACCTCGGAAAGTGATGGCGAAGAGAAGACAGATGAGCAACAGACTGATACATACAGGGAGCAGGAAACTTCAGGAGAAGATATTGTTACGGAAGGAATCTATGATTAAAATGCGTCTGTATGGTTATTTGCAGACCGTATCCTGCAGGGTAACTGTCCGGACTTTTGAGCCGGGCAGTTCTTCCCTTTTTTTCTTGACATCAGGGTATTTGATATACTAGAATAAAAAGTTGTATAGAAATTGGATAATTGAGAAAACAGATAATAGACAGGAGGAAAAACGTGTCTAAGTATGCGAAAGAAATAGAAAAAAGAAGAACCTTTGCCATTATCTCCCACCCGGATGCAGGTAAGACAACTCTGACAGAGAAATTCCTGCTGTATGGAGGCGCCATTAATCTGGCAGGAAGTGTTAAGGGTAAAGCTACATCCCGCCATGCAGTGTCTGACTGGATGGAAATAGAGAAAGAGAGAGGTATTTCTGTAACTTCATCTGTACTGCAGTTCCATTATGATGGCTATTGTATCAATATCCTGGATACTCCGGGACATCAGGATTTCTCTGAAGATACTTACCGTACACTGATGGCTGCTGATTCAGCTGTTATGGTTATTGATGGAAGCAAGGGTGTAGAGGCACAGACCAGAAAACTCTTCAAAGTCTGCGTTATGCGTCATATTCCTATTTTTACTTTTATCAACAAAATGGACAGAGATGCAAATGATACGTTTGATCTTCTGGATGAAATAGAAAAAGAACTCGGAATCGCAACATGTCCGATCAACTGGCCGATCGGTTCCGGTAAAAAATTCCGCGGAGTTTATGATCGTAATACACATAAAGTCCTGACTTTCTCTGATACACAGAAAGGAACCAAGGAGGGTGTGATCGAAGAAATTGACATTGATGATGCACGACTGGATGATATTGTGGATCCGGATCAGAGAGAACAGCTGATGGAAGAAATCGAACTTCTGGATGGAGCGAGTGTGGATTTTGATCAGGAACAGGTAAGCAAAGGAAATATGACACCTGTCTTTTTTGGTTCTGCGCTGACAAACTTTGGTGTGGAAACATTTCTGGAACATTTCCTCAAGATGACAACATCGCCACTTCCGAGAGTATCCGATGAAGGCGAGATTGATCCGATGTCTGATGATTTCTCGGCATTTGTATTTAAGATTCAGGCAAATATGAATAAAGCACATCGAGACAGAATCGCATTTATGAGAATCTGTTCCGGCAAATTTGATGCTTCCCAGGAAGTTTATCATGTGCAGGGGGATAAGAAGATGCGTCTTCTTCAGCCACAGCAGATGATGGCAGAATCCCGTCATGTGGTAGATGAGGCATATGCAGGAGATATTATCGGAGTATTTGATCCGGGCATTTTTTCTATCGGAGATACGATCTGCGCACCTGGAAAGAAATTTGCATTTGAGGGGATTCCGACTTTTGCACCGGAACATTTTGCAAGAGTTCGTCAGATTGATACCATGAAGCGTAAACAGTTTGTTAAGGGAATCAACCAGATCGCACAGGAAGGTGCAATCCAGATCTTTCAGGAGTTTAATACAGGTATGGAAGAGATTATTGTCGGTGTTGTTGGTGTCCTTCAGTTTGATGTACTGAAATATCGTCTCGAGAATGAATATAATGTAGAAATCCGTCTGGAAAACCTGCCATATGAGCATATCCGCTGGATTGCAAATAAAGAAGAAGTTGATGTTGCCAAGATTGTCGGAACTTCCGATATGAAGAAGGTTACAGACCTGAAGGGCAATCCACTGCTTTTGTTTGTAAACGCATGGAGCGTAGGCATGACAGAAGACCGTAATCCAGATCTGGTACTGACAGAATTCAGTAAATAAACGCTTTTATTTTGCAGTCAGATTTGATATACTAAGCCTATAAATAATTGACAGATTCGTTATTGTGAACGGAGTGAACAATAACAAAATTCGATTCGAAATCCGCAGGAGGAATTGGAATGGCAGAAAAAAGAACAACTTATAAATTACAGGATGTAGGTGGGATTGGTGAAGTTAAGATTGCTGATGAAGTAGTAACTGTTATCGCAGGACTTGCGGCCACAGAAGTTGAGGGTGTCGCTTCCATGGAAGGAAATATCACCAATGAACTGGTAAGCAAGCTTGGCGTCAAGAATCTTTCCAAGGGTGTTAAGATCACTGTACTGGAAGGTGTGGTTACCGTGGATCTTACTCTGAATATTGAATTTGGAAAGAATATTCTGGAAGTCAGTAAGAAAGTTCAGGACAAAGTTAAATCATCCATTGAGAATATGACAGGCCTGGAAGTAGCAGATGTAAACATCCGTATTGCAGGTGTTGATATGGAGAATGATAAGTAAAGGAAATTGGAAGAGAGAAAAAAGGAAAGTAAACCTTTCCTTTTTTCTTTAGGAGGAAACATGCGAAGAAGCGAACAGAGAGAACATATTTTTAAACTGCTGTTTATGACACAGTTTAATTCTGAAAATGAAATGTCAGATCAGGTTTCCATGTATTTTGATACACTAGGAGAACTGGAAGAAAAAGATCAGGAAGCAATACAGAACAAATATCAGCATATTCTGGAACATCTGGATGAGATCGACCAGATCCTGAATGAATACAGCCGTGGATGGAAAACTACACGAATGAATCGTGTTGACCTGACTGCATTGCGTCTGGCTGTTTATGAAATGAAAATGGATGAAGAAGTACCGGTTGGAGTTGCTATCAACGAAGCAGTAGAACTGGCAAAACTTTTTGGCGGGGAAGACTCCGGCTCTTTTGTTAATGGTATTCTTGGAAAAATCGCCAGTGGTAAGAAGGACTCCGGTGAGGAACATAAGAAACCACGTCGTCAGACTCATTCTGCAAAGATTATCATTCGTTCATCCAAAAAGGATGGAAAAGCTTCCAAAGATCAGAAAAATCCTGAGAGAGCGTCTGAAGAAAGCACAGAATAATAAAAATGAAAAATATTTTTTCAGTGGGCCAGATCAATCGATATGTCAAGAATATGTTTACACAGGATTTTATTCTGCAGAAGATCTATGTAAAGGGAGAAGTTTCCAACTGCAAATATCATACCAGTGGACACATTTATTTTTCATTGAAAGATGAGACAGGAGTGCTTTCCTGTGTAATGTTTGCCGGACACAGAAGAGGACTGGCATTTCGAATGAAAGACGGTGACCGTGTCGTAGTAGGTGGTGCCGTGGATGTATATGAGAGGGATGGCAGATATCAGCTGTATGCAAAAGAAATTTCGCTTGAAGGAGCAGGTGCACTTTATGAGAGATTTCTGGCGTTGAAGACAGAGCTTGAAGAGATGGGAATGTTTGCACAGGAGTACAAACAGCCAATTCCGGCTTTTATCCACAGGCTGGGAGTCGTTACTGCGCCTACGGGAGCGGCCGTGCAGGATATAAGAAATATTTCACTGAGACGTGATCCTTATCTGCAGATTATTTTGTATCCGGCACTTGTACAGGGAGAAGGAGCAGCAGACAGTATTGTACGTGGAATCCATATGCTGGATCAGGCAGAGGTTGATGTGATTATTGTCGGACGAGGCGGTGGATCGATCGAAGACCTCTGGGCATTTAATGAAGAAAAAGTTGCCAGAGCTATTTTTGAGTGCAGGACGCCCATTATTTCGGCAGTAGGTCACGAAACTGATTTTACGATCGCAGATTTTGTGGCAGATCTTCGTGCCCCAACGCCTTCGGCAGCTGCAGAACTTGCAGTAGCGGATTTCAGACAGATACTGCAGAATATTGCTGGCCTCAGAGACCGTATGCAGAAGGCAATGCAGCGCATGGCAGAACTTGGCCGTGCACAGCTGATGCAGTATCAGATGCGTTTTCAGTATCTGAACCCGGAAGCAAAGCTCAGGGATAACAGACAGCGTCTGGCTGATCTTGATGAATTGCTTCGAAGAGCAATGAAAAACCGCATTGCAGAAGAAAGACATATGCTTGGAATCTATCTGGAACGATACAGAGGACTGTCTCCTTTGTATAAATTAAATCAGGGATATTCTTTTGTTTCGGACAGAGAGGGAAATGGAATTATATCCACAAAACAGGTACATTCCGGAGATCTGTTGGAGATTTCTGTGACAGATGGTGTGATCGAGGCAGAAGTGCGAAGCAGCAGGAAGGAAGACTGGAATAAATGACAGAACAGATTCAGAAAATAGATACACAGAACAGAGAAATAGAAGAAGTCTTTCAGGAACTGGACACCATTGCTGAAAAGCTGGAGAGTGGTGACACATCGCTGGAGGATTCTTTTCGTTTATACAAAAAAGGTATGGAGCTTCTGAAATACTGCAGTGACAGACTGGATACTGTAGAAAAGAAGATGCTTCAGATGGATGAGGATGGGACATTACGTGAATTTTAAAGAAGAATTACAGCAGAGAACAGATTATGCAGAAGAAGTGATCCGCAGATGGCTTCCGGAAGAACGTGGATTTTCCAAAACGATGGCACAAGCGATGAACTACAGCATGTGTGCCGGCGGCAAGAGACTGAGGCCGATCCTTCTTCTGGAGACTCTTCGATTATTTGGAGGGGATGAGAAACTTGCTGAACCGTTTATGGTGGGAATCGAAATGATTCATACACATTCTCTGATACATGATGATCTGCCGGCAATTGATAATGATGATTATCGCCGTGGTCGTCTGACTACGCACAAAGTGTATGGTGAGGCAATGGGCGTATTAAGCGGTGTGACACTTTTGAATTATGCTTATGAGACCATGTTTCGTGCATTTGAACTGACAGATGACAAAGACAGGGTGATCCGGGCTGTGCGGATCATGGCAGAAAAAACAGGTATTTACGGTATGCTGGGCGGTCAGAGTGTTGATGTGGAAAATGATGGCAAACCATTGGAGAAGGACCTTCTCGATTACATTTATGAACACAAAACTTCTGCACTGATCGAAGCGTCCATGATGGCAGGAGCTGTTCTGGCAGGAGCGGACGAGGAACAGACCTCCATGATCGAACAGGCTGCATCGGATATTGGTCTGGCATTCCAGATACAGGATGATATTCTGGATGTGACAAGTACCAGTCAGGAACTGGGAAAGCCGGTACACAGTGATGAAAAAAACAACAAAGTTACTTATGTGACTCTTTTTGGGGTACAGAAAGCATCTGAGCAGGTCAGAGAACTTTCTGAAAAAGCTCTGGCAGTTCTGGACAGACTGTATAATAAAAATGAGTTCCTGACGGAGCTGGTCATGGAAATGGCAACCCGCAGGAAATGAAAGAGGGATACGAAGGATGTTGGAAAAGATCAATAAGCCTAATGATATACACAAGATAGCGTTGGCAGATTTTCCACAGCTTGCAGATGAGATCAGACAGTTCCTGATTGAGTCAGTCAGCCAGACAGGAGGCCATTTGGCATCGAATCTTGGGGTAGTGGAACTGACACTGGCTTTGCATAATGTGCTGGATCTTCCACAGGATAAGATCGTATGGGATGTGGGACATCAGGCATATACCCATAAGATTCTGACAGGAAGAAAAGAAGAATTCAAAAATCTTCGAAAAGAAGGCGGAATGAGTGGATTTCCGAAACGCTGTGAAAGTGACTGTGATACATTTGATGCAGGCCACAGTTCTAATTCAATCTCAGCGGGGCTGGGCTATGTAAGAGCCAGAGATCTGCTTGGACAGAATTATCGTGTCGTATCAGTGATCGGAGATGGTGCACTGACAGGTGGCATGGCATATGAAGCATTGAATAATGCAGCAGAATTGAAAACCAATTTTATTATTGTACTCAATGATAATAATATGTCTATTTCCAAAAATGTTGGTGGAATGTCTTCTTATCTCAGTGCATTGCGTACAGCGGAAGCTTACACGGGAATGAAACTGAATGTGACTAAGACGCTTAAGAAGGTACCGAAGGTAGGTACTGCGGTTGTAGATACCATGCGCAGGACCAAGAGCAGTATCAAACAGCTGATCATACCGGGAATGCTTTTTGAAAATATGGGACTGACGTATCTTGGACCGGTTGACGGACACAATATGCGGCAGATGATGAAACTTTTTAACGAAGCAAAACGTGTGGAAGGACCAGTGATCGTTCATGTCCTGACGCACAAAGGCAGAGGATATGAACCGGCAAGTCTGCATCCGGATCAGTTCCATGGAACTGGCCCGTTTGACATAAAAACTGGCAGACAGCTTTCTGTGAAGAAAGGACCGACGTATACAGATGTATTTTCACAGGCTATGGTGAAACTGGGAAAAGAAAATCCGAAGCTTGTCGGCATTACAGCGGCAATGAAGGAGGGAACCGGACTGAAGGCTTTTGAAAAAGTTTTTTCGGACAGATTATTTGACGTTGGAATTGCCGAAGAGCATGCAGTCAGTTTTGCAGCCGGCCTTGCCCTGGGTGGCGTGATACCAGTCGTAGCGATTTATTCTTCTTTCTTACAGAGGGCAGTAGACCAGATGCTTCATGATGTCTGCATGCAGAAGCTGCACGTGATCTTTGCGATTGACAGGGCAGGTCTTGTAGGAGCAGATGGAGAGACACATCAGGGAAATTTTGACTTGTCTTATCTGACAATGATGCCCAATATGACGGTCATGGCACCAAAAAATGGAAGAGAACTTGAAAAAATGCTGGAATTTGCAGTTCATGCGGCAGGACCATGTGCAATCCGTTATCCCAAAGGCACTGCATATCAGGGACTAGAGGAATTTGACAGCCCGATACGTTTTGGAAAAAGTGAAGTTCTTTACCGTGGAGAGAAAACAGCACTTCTGTCTGTTGGAAGCATGACGGAGGTCTGTGAACAGGTCTGCAAAGAACTGAAGAACAAAGGTGAAAATCCAACATTTGTAAATGTAAGATTTGTGAAGCCACTGGATACAGAGCTTCTTGATGAGCTTGCAAAAGATCATAAATTATTTGTAACAGTAGAAGAAAATGTCAGAAACGGTGGATTTGGTGAGCATGTGGCAGCTTATATGGAAGCATGTCATCCGGAAGTAAGAGTACTTCCGATCGCTATCTGGAATCGTTTTGTAGAGCATGGAGAAATTGCCAGTCTGAGAGCCAAAATCGGGCTTTCAGCACCGGATATTCTTGATGCGATTGAGGAATATGAGGAGCAGGAATGAAGAAAAGACTGGATCTTTTGATGGTAGAGCGTGCACTTGCACCTTCCAGAGAGAAAGCAAAAGCATATATTATGTCCGGAGATGTTTATGTGGACGGACAGAAAGAAGATAAAGCGGGAACAATGTTCAAGGAGACGGTGAAGATTGAAGTACGCGGAAATACACTTCCATATGTAAGCCGTGGAGGACTGAAACTGGAAAAAGCCATGAATAATTTTGGCGTTTCTCTGGATGGAAAGGTATGTATGGATGTTGGTGCATCCACTGGCGGATTTACAGACTGTATGCTCCAGAATGGTGCAGTGAAGGTCTATTCAATCGATGTCGGATATGGACAGCTTGACTGGAAACTTCGTAATGATCCGAGAGTGGTATGTATGGAAAAAACGAATATCCGTTATGTACTTCCGGAAGATCTGCAGGAGCCAGCACAGTTTTCATCGATAGATGTTTCTTTCATTTCTCTGACAAAAGTGCTTCTTCCAGTGAGAAACCTCCTTACAGATGATGGAGAGATCGTCTGTCTGATCAAACCGCAGTTTGAAGCCGGAAGAGAAAAAGTTGGGAAAAAAGGCGTTGTACGTGATCCGGCAGTGCACCTGGAAGTCATTGAAAAAGTGATCGCTTATGCGTCTACAATTGCAATGGAGCCGTGCCATCTTTCTTTTTCACCGATCAAGGGACCAGAGGGAAATATTGAATACTTGCTTCATTTGAAAAAGAGACCGGAAGGGGAAGTGATCCAGTCCTCTCTTGAAGTAACACCTGAGGCTGTAGTGCAGGAGGCACACAGTCAACTGGATTAAGGAAGGTCTAGGGGAGATGGATAAGTTTTATATCATCACAAACAATGATAAAGATAAAGATTTTCAGATCACAAATGAAATTGTTTCTTATCTGAAAAAAAATGGAAAGAAATGTCAGGTTCAGCAGGCGGAACGTAAGTTGGAAGGGGCATACCATTATACAAATCCGGAACTGATTCCAGAGGGAACACAGTGTATTCTGGTTCTGGGCGGTGATGGTACACTTCTTCAGGCTGCCAGAGATGTTGTTTACAGAAAAATTCCAATGCTGGGAATCAATCTTGGGACGCTGGGGTTTCTGGCTGAAGTAGACAGACAGTCGATACATGCTGCACTGGATAAACTGATCGCAGATGACTATGAGATCGAAGAAAGAATGATGCTTACAGGAACAGTCTGGCATGGTGATAAGATCATTGGGCAGGACATTGCACTGAATGATATTGTAATAGGCAGAGAGGGCCCCCTTCGAGTTGTAAGATTTAAAAATTATGTGAATGATGTCTATCTTAATTCGTATAATGCAGATGGAATTATTATTGCCACACCGACAGGTTCTACCGGTTACAGCCTTTCATGTGGAGGACCTATTGTATCTCCAAATGCGGCGATGACGCTGATGACACCGATCGCTCCGCATACATTGAATACCCGCAGTATTATTTTTCCGGAGGAAGATGTTATTACAGTAGAGCTGGGAGAAGGCCGCAGGCAGGTTCAGGAACAGGGGCTTGCTTCTTTTGACGGAGATACAGAAATTCCGATCGTGACGGGAGACAGGATCGTGATTCAAAAAGCTTCAGCCAGTGTGAAAATCCTGAAATTAAATCATTTAAGCTTTGTAGAGGTATTACGGCAGAAGATGGAATAACAGTGACAATGTGATGGAGGTAATGCAGTGAAAAGTGCAAGACATGAAAAGATCATAGAACTGATCCAGGAATATGATATTGATACACAGGAGGAACTTGCTGCCAGACTGAATGAGGCAGGATTCAAAGTAACACAGGCTACAGTCTCCAGAGATATCCGGGCACTGAAGCTTATGAAAGTTGCAGGAAAAGATGGAAAATCCCGTTACGCGATTCTTACAGAACCGTCTGCGGAACTGGGAGACAAATACACAAGGATTCTCCAGGATACACTGACATCACTTGATGTAGGTCAGAATATGCTTGTGATCCGCACTGTGCCGGGAATGGCCATGGGGGTGGCGGCTGCGTTGGATGCCCTGAAATGGAAGGAGATTCTTGGAAGTATTGCCGGAGATGATACAGTCATGTGTGTGGCACGTGATGCAGAGCAGGCAGAAATTGTTGCTGAGAAGCTGAAAGGAATTCTGAAATTATGTTAGTTCATCTTCATGTGAAGAATCTGGCACTTATTGAAGATATTGAAGTAGAATTTGGGCCGGGACTGAATATTCTGACTGGTGAGACAGGAGCAGGTAAATCGATTCTGCTGGGTTCCATGCAGCTGATCCTGGGCAGCAGAATTGCAAAGGATATGATCCGCGAAGGTGCGTCATATGCACTGGTGGAGCTGTTGTTTCAGGTAGAAAATCCAAGAGCTGAAGAAGCGCTGGGCAAACTGGGGATTGAGCTGGAAGAAGGACAGGTATTGCTGACACGTAAAATTCTGGATGGCAGGAGTATCAACAAGATTAATGGGGAGACCTGCACGGTTGGACAGATGAAAGCAGTAGCTTCCTGCCTTTTGGATATACACGGGCAGCATGAGCACCAGTCTCTGCTTTATCAGGATAAACAGCTGGAGATTCTGGATGCATATGGTAAAGATGAAATCTATCCGGTCAAAGAAAAAGTGAATCGTGCATATCGTACATATCGTGACAGCCTAAAAAAATTAAAGTCTCTTGATATGGATGAAGAACAGAGAAACAGAGAGCGTGCTTTCCTGGAATTTGAGATTAAAGAAATTGAAAGCGCGAATTTGAATCCGGGAGAGGATGAAGAACTGGAAAAGCTGTACCGTAAGCTGGATAACGGGAAGAAGATTCTTGAGACTCTGCAGGAGGTGCGGGATCTGACAGGAAATGATTCCGTGCAGGGAGCCGGAGAAGCGGTTGGAAATGCAGTGAAAGAGCTGATGCGTGTCACGGAGTATGACAGCCAGCTGGAATCCATGTCATCAGCACTTCAGGAAATCGATGGGCTTTTGAATGATTTCAACAGAGAGCTTTCCTCTTATGTGGATGAACTGAACTTTGACGGAGAAACATTTTATGAAACAGAAAGAAGATTGGATCTGATCAACAATCTCAAAGCAAAGTATGGACAGTCAATCGAGGCAATCCACACATACTGCGGCAACCAGAAACAAAAACTGGAAGATCTTGACAGATATGAGGAGAATTTCCGGAGAGCAAAAGCTGAAGTAGAAAAAAGCAGAGCACAGCTTGAAATTGTTTCGGATAAACTTTCTGTTATCCGGAAAAAATACAGCCAGATGCTTACGGATAAGATTATTGAGGGATTGAAAGATCTGAATTTTCTGGACGTACAGTTTCATATTGATTTTCAACGAAAAAAAGAATATACAGATAATGGGTTTGATGATATAGAATATGAAATTTCTACCAATCCGGGTGAGAGCGTAAAACCATTAGGCAGGATTGTATCTGGCGGTGAACTTTCCAGGATCATGCTTGCAATAAAAGCAATTCTTGCAGACAGAGATCAGATAGAGACATTGATCTTTGATGAGATCGACACAGGTATCAGTGGCAGGACAGCGCAGAAAGTATCCGAAAAAATGGCAGTTATCGGAAAATGTCACCAGGTATTGTGTATTACGCATCTTCCGCAGATTGCTGCAATGGCAGATACACATTTTGAAATCGAAAAACATCAGAAGGGTACAGAAACGATCACGGAGATTCATCCGCTGGAAGGAGATGATTCTGTGAGAGAACTTGCCAGACTTCTGGGTGGAGCTGAACTTACACAGGCAGTTTTTGAAAACGCAAAAGAAATGAAAGAATTGGCACGGGTTCATAAAAATACAAGACTGAAATAGCTGTATTCACAGCATAATAAGAGAGGATGATCCAACAGGATCGCTTCTCTTTTTTTTCTGTAAAAATGCTGGTGGAAGAGAGTTTGGTTTTACAAAAGAAAGGATGTGGCAGAATGGACAGAAGAACAAAATACAGACATCTTCTCTGGTGGATCATATGCCTGGATCTGCTAACGGTGATATGGCTGGGATATCGATATCTTGACAGGAAGATTCCTGATGAGCTTTATGTGACAGAAAGTCAGGAACAGCAGGTGAAGAATGTACTGGATTATCCGCTGCTTTCTTTTGATGATGCAATTACGGTTTCCGGAGATGGAAGTTATCTGTTATCCAGCAGAATTTTGGGAGTGATACCGTTTAAAGATGTCAAAGTAATCCCCACAGACAGTACGACAGTGCTTGTCAGTGGAAGCACTGTCGGAATCTATATGGAAACCGACGGAGTACTGGTAATTGATACCGGTGAGATTATTTCTGAAGAAGGCCGTGCGGAGGAACCGGCAGAAAAAATTATAGAGCCGGGAGATTATATCGTTGCATTTAATGATGAAATTATTGAAACTAAAAAAGATCTTGTAGAAGATCTCGAAAAGCTGAAACAGGATACTGTGGAGTTGCAGGTAATAAGAAAAGGAAAAAAGATTCCTTTGTCGCTGAGTCCGGTAAAAGATATCAAGGGCGAGTATAAGCTGGGGATATGGGTGAGAGATAATACACAGGGAATCGGGACACTCACATTTGTTGATCAGAATGGAAATTACGGAGCACTTGGTCATGGAATCAGCGATGTAGATACCGGAGAGCTTCTTCATATTGATGATGGTGACCTGTATCAGGCACAGATCGTTGGGATCCAGAAAGGAAGCAGCGGAAGTCCGGGTGAACTTTCCGGTCTGATTCATTATGAGGCGGAAAAAATCATCGGAAGTATAGAAAAAAACTGTGAACAGGGAATTTATGGAAGATTATCAGAACTGCCGGAGGAGCTTGGATTGCGAAAGATGGAAGTTGCATACAAACAGGAACTGGAAATCGGGCCGGCATCCATATTGTGCTGTGTGGATGGAACGGTACGTGAATTCGATGCTGAGATAACAAGAATTGACATGAATCATGAAGATACAAATAAAAGTTTTGTAATTCAGGTGACAGATCCCGAACTTCTGGAACTGACAGGAGGAATTGTACAGGGAATGAGTGGAAGCCCGGTGATTCAGAATGGAAAATTCGTGGGAGCTGTCACGCATGTTTTTATACAGGATTCTACAGGAGGATATGGTATTTTTGCAGAAAACATGCTGGAAAATATCTGAAAAAGTCGATTCAGGCCGAACGAAAATGCCGTATTTCAGCCAGTTTCGGCTTGATTTCGCGAAGGCCTTTCCACTATAATGTCCTTGTTGTAAGGAAGAAGATTTTTGTTGGTTAGGAGGGAAAGGCCTCATGGAAAAATTAAATGTGGCGATTGCAGATGATAACGTTAGAATGGCTGACATACTCGGTCAGATGATCGAAGAAGATAAAGACCTGACTTTGGTCGGAAAAGCACACAATGGAGAAGAAATCTGCAGCATCATCAGAGAAAAAGAACCGGATGTTGTTGTATTGGATATCATTATGCCGAAGATGGATGGACTTACCGTTATGGAACACTGCAGTCATGACAGTTCAGTAAAGAAACAGCCGGCTTTTATTGTAGTATCGGCGGTGGGACAGGAAAGAATCACAGAAGATGCGTTCAATCTTGGCGCATATTATTATATGCTGAAACCTTTTGACAAACAGGTGCTCTTAAGTCGTATAAAACATATACGCAGGGGAAATGAACGAAAAATGAGAGAACCGGTGCGACAGGCGGTGAGAGAGGAACCGGCGCCTTACGGAAAACGGAATCTGGAAACAGATGTGACGAATATTATACATGAAATTGGTGTTCCAGCACACATAAAAGGCTATCAGTATCTGAGAGATGCGATCATTCTGTCTGTTAACGATATGGAAATGTTGAATTCGATCACAAAAGTACTTTATCCGACAATTGCAAAAAAACATCAGACTACTCCGAGCCGGGTGGAGAGGGCTATCCGTCATGCGATCGAAGTTGCATGGAGCAGAGGCAAGATGGATACGATCGATGCACTGTTTGGGTACACGGTCAGCACAGGAAAAGGCAAACCGACCAACTCAGAATTTATTGCACTTATTGCAGATAAAATTCGCCTTGAATACAAAAATCACTCTTTTCAACAAGGTGGTTTTGGAGTATAATAAACAAAAGGTCTGTCACAGACAGAAATGTCAGAAAATAGCGAGCGGATGTTCGAAATAACAATAATCTGGCATCGAGATACAAGGAGGGGTATTTACAGATGAAAAGAATTTTATTTGCAACATCAGAAGCGGTACCATTTATTAAAACAGGAGGACTTGCCGATGTAGCTGGTGCACTTCCGAAATGTTTTGATAAGCGCTATTTTGATGTCCGTGTTATCTTGCCGAAATATGCCTGTATGAAACAGGAATGGAAAGATAAAATGGAATACATTACTCATTTTTATATGGATCTGGGATACAAAAACTGCTATGTTGGCATTATGCATATGGAATACGAAGGAATCCAGTTTTATTTTATCGATAATGAATATTATTTCAGTGGACCGAAGCCATATGACAGTGCCCCATGGGATCTTGAAAAATTTGCATTCTTCTCAAAGGCTGTATTGTCTGTCCTTCCGGTTATCGGTTTCCGCCCGGATGTGATCCACTGTCACGACTGGCAGACAGGTCTTGTTCCGGTATATCTGCATGATTCCTTCCAGCAGAATGAATTTTTCTGGGGAATCAAGACAGTTATGACAATTCACAATCTGAAATTCCAGGGAGTATGGGATGTAAAGACTGTTCAGGGAATCACAGGACTTTCTGATTATTATTTTGCACCGGATAAACTGGAAGCATACAAAGATGCAAACTTCCTGAAAGGTGGAATTGTTTTTGCTGATGCAGTAACTACGGTAAGTAATACTTATGCGGAAGAAATCAAAACTCCGTTCTATGGAGAACGTCTGGATGGTCTTCTCTGTGCCAGAGCACATGATCTTCGAGGTATTGTCAATGGAATTGATTATGATGTATTCAATCCTGAAACAGATAAATGTATTACCAGAAACTACAATGCAAAGACTTTCCGTAAGGAAAAAGTTAAGAATAAGATCCAGCTTCAGAAAGATCTTGGACTGAATGAAGACCCGAATGCGATGCTGATCGGAATCGTTTCCCGTCTGACAGATCAGAAAGGCTTTGACCTGATCGCATACGTAATGGATGAACTCTGTCAGGACGCTGTACAGATCGTAGTGCTTGGAACAGGAGAAGAGCGCTATGAGAATATGTTCCGTCATTTTGACTGGAAATATCATGGAAAAGTATCGGCACAGATTTATTATGATGAGCCGCTTTCACACAGAATCTACGCAGCATCGGATGCATTCCTGATGCCGTCTCTGTTTGAACCATGCGGGCTCAGCCAGCTGATGAGTCTCCGTTATGGAACACTTCCGATCGTGCGTGAGACAGGCGGCCTGAAGGATACAGTGCAGCCGTACAATGAATTTGAAGGAACAGGTACCGGATTCAGCTTTACGAATTACAATGCACATGAAATGCTTGCAACAGTCCGCAATGCAGAACGTGTATATTACGATAATAAACGCGAGTGGAACAAGATGGTTGATCGTGCCATGGCAGCAGATTTCTCCTGGAGTCATTCTGCAAAACAGTACGAAGAAATGTACAACTGGCTGATCGGTGATAAATAAGGAGTAAACCCAAATATGATGCAGGGCACCGTGCAGAAACGGTGCCCTTTTTGTCGAAAAGTTTTGCTTGACTTTGCCGACGATTTATAATAGCATATAAGAAGAAAACACGAACATAGGTTTGGTATGAGCGTTTGAAATTAAGAAAATATAAGGAGAATCCATAAGATGATTAATGAAGAGAAGCAGAAAGCGCTGGAGGCAGCTCTTGGACATATTGAGAAGCAGTACGGTAAAGGATCTGTAATGAAGCTTGGGGATTCCAGTTCTAATATGGTAGTAGAAGCGGTTCCGACAGGCTCTCTTGGACTGGATATTGCGCTTGGAGTCGGTGGAGTGCCGAAGGGACGTATCGTGGAGATCTACGGACCTGAATCCAGTGGTAAGACAACGGTTGCATTACATATGGTAGCTGAGGTGCAGAAGAGAGGCGGAATTGCCGGATTTATTGATGCAGAACATGCACTTGATCCGGTGTATGCAAAGAATATCGGTGTTGATATTGACAATTTATATATTTCACAGCCGGATAATGGTGAGCAGGCTCTGGAGATCACTGAGACAATGGTTCGTTCAGGGGCTGTTGATATTGTAATCGTGGACTCTGTTGCGGCGCTTGTTCCGAAGGCGGAGATCGAGGGTGATATGGGAGACAGCCATGTTGGACTGCATGCCCGTCTGATGTCGCAGGCTTTGAGAAAACTGACTGCAGCGATCAGCAGATCCAACTGTGTGGTTATTTTTATCAACCAGCTTCGTGAGAAAGTTGGCGTTATGTTTGGTAATCCGGAGACAACGACCGGTGGACGAGCTCTGAAGTTCTATGCTTCTGTACGTCTTGATGTCAGAAGAACAGAAACCCTGAAGCAGGGTGGCGAGATGGTTGGTAACCATGTCAAGGTCAAAGTTGTTAAGAATAAAGTTGCTCCGCCGTTCAAACAGGCTGAGTTTGATATTATGTTTGGTACTGGCATTTCCAGAGAAGGTGAGATTCTTGATCTTGCATCAGAATGCAATGTGGTGAATAAGAGTGGTGCATGGTACTCTTACAATGGAGAGCGTATCGGACAGGGAAGAGAGAATGTGAAGATTTTCCTGAAAGATCATCCGGAAATCTGTGAAGAAATCGAAAAACAGGTAAGAATCCAGTATCATCTTCTTCCAGAAGAGGAGGCTGCACAGCAGAATCCGGCAGCGCAGGATGCAGAAGAAGAGCAGGAATAATTGAATGACAGATATGGAACAGCAGCAGAAAGAAGTTCGTAAGAAAGCACTGAAGCTTCTGGAACATATGGACCGCACGGAGAAGGGATTATATGATCGGCTTCTCCGTGCCGGCTTTTCGGAAGCTCTGGCAGCAGATGCTGTCGCATATGTGAAGGATTATGGATATGTAAATGATGCGAGATATGCGACGAATTATATTATGTACAGGATTCATGACAAGAGTCACCAGAAGATATTCCAGGAATTACAGCAGAAAGGGATTGACCGTCAGACGATCCAGAGTGCATGGGACGAAGCGGCAGAACTGGAGATGCCGGATGAAAGGAAACTCCTTCGGCAGATGGTAGAGAAGAAATATGCTCCAGGTAGCAGCCTTGATGAGAGGGAAATGAGACGGCTGTATGGGTATCTGGCACGACGTGGTTTTCGCTCCGGAGATATTTTTTCCGTATTGGAAGAAATGGATATCTCATAATGGTTCTGTACCTGAACAGTTATGAGTTAAAAATTATGTAGAAAAACTTGACATAAATCCTAAAAACAGCTAAACTTGTATTGTTGTATTTGTACAATGAAAACTAAATAAGGAGGTGCTCCTGTGGCAATTACAATTATTGTAGCAATTGTCGCTGTAGCGGTCGCACTGCTTATTGCGGTTCCTCTTACTTGCAAGGTTGCGGTTAACAACAAAGCTAAAAAAGATGCTGAAGTTGTTGGCACAGCAGAAGACAGAGCAAGAAGCATCATAGATGAAGCTTTAAAAACTGCTGAGACGAAGAAGAGAGAAGCTTTATTGGAAGTAAAGGAAGAATCCCTCAGAACGAAAAATGAACTTGAGAAGGAAACCAAGGAACGAAGATCCGAACTGCAGAAATACGAAAGACGTGTTTTATCAAAAGAGGAATCGGTTGATAAAAAAGCGGATGCAGTAGAGAAGCGTGAGGCAGAGTGCACAGCAAAAGTTGCTGAGTTACAAAAAAGAGAAAAGAAAGTAGACGAACTTGAACAAAAAGGAGTACAGGAACTGGAAAGAATTTCCGGTCTGACCTCCGACCAGGCAAAAGACGAGTTACTCAGAAGTGTAGAAGATGACGTCAAAGTTGATGTTGCCAGAATGTACAAGGAACTGGAAAACAGGGCCAAGGAAGAAGCTGGCAAGAAAGCAAAAGAGTACGTGGTAAATGCAATTCAGAAATGTGCAGTTGACCATGTCGCAGAGACTACAATTTCTGTTGTACAGCTTCCAAGTGATGAGATGAAGGGTAGAATCATCGGACGTGAAGGACGTAACATTCGTACTCTTGAAACACTGACAGGTGTTGATCTGATCATTGATGATACACCGGAAGCAGTCGTTTTATCTGCTTTTGACCCGATTCGCCGTGAGATCGCCAGAGTGGCTCTGGAGAAACTCATCGTTGACGGACGTATTCATCCGGCTAGAATCGAAGAAATGGTAGAGAAAGCACAGAAAGAAGTAGAAACACAGATTCGTGAAGATGGTGAGAACGCAGCAATGGATGTTGGTGTTCACGGTATCCATCCAGAACTGCTGAAACTTCTTGGACGTATGAAATTCCGTTCAAGCTATGGACAGAATGCTTTGAAACATTCTATCGAGGTGGCACAGCTTTCAGGAATTCTCGCCGGAGAAATCGGTGTAGATGTCCGTATGGCAAAACGTGCCGGATTGCTTCATGATATCGGTAAATCTATCGATCATGAGGTAGAGGGTTCACATATTCAGATTGGCGTAGATCTTTGTAAGAAATACAAAGAATCCGCAGTTGTCATCAATACAGTTGCGTCTCACCATGGAGATGTGGAACCGGAATCTCTTGTTGCATGTATTGTTCAGGCAGCTGATGCAATTTCAGCAGCAAGGCCGGGTGCAAGAAGAGAGACACTTGAGACTTACACAAACCGTTTGAAACAGTTGGAAGACATTACAAATGAATTTAAGGGAGTCGACAAGTCCTTTGCTATTCAGGCAGGCAGGGAAATTCGTGTAATGGTAGTACCGGAACAGGTTACAGATGCAGATATGGTTCTGTTGGCAAGAGATATCTCCAAACAGATCGAAGCTGAACTGGAATATCCGGGTCAGATTAAAGTTAATGTGATTCGTGAGAGCCGTGCGGTAGATTACGCGAAGTAATCTTTCAGAGACATAGAAGTTCAGAAAGGGTATGATACTGAGAAGTGTCATATCCTTTTTTTATGTTCTAAGTCTGGAAAAAACCCCGTAGACTGGTATGGGGTGAGGAGATGAAACAAAAACTATCAGTAAATAAAAACAGAGAATTACCGGCTTATTATCTGTTTTTTATTGGGTGTGTCATTGGGATTGTGCTTCCGAATCTGATATATAAAATGCAGTGGAAACAAAATACAGTATCTGCATTATATCTCATGGGAATTTATGCAGAAAAAGGGAGCAGAGAGTATTTCTGGAAAGTGCTGAGAATGAGGGGAGGTTTGTTTCTTCTTGTTGCTGGCAGTGGCCTGACGATATTTGGGGTTTTGGTTGCGGTAGGTGGAATGATTTTGTTGGGAATAGGAATGGGTATGTTGATGACCATGTCAATCCTTCAGTTCGGATTTCACGGTGGTTTGATCGGCATAGGACTGATGTTTCCTCAGTTTATTATTTACGTACCATGTTTTTTTGCTGTAAGTAAGAACGTATATGAATATTCGATGAGAATTTGGAAAAACCATAGCTCTTTTTCGGGACAGGTATCGACTTATATAGTGAAAATGCTGATATGTGCAGTTGTCCTGTGTGCTGGAATTCTGTCAGAGGTTTACTGCAATCCGGTCATAATGAAAATTTTAATACAGAATTTGAAAATATTTTAAAGGTTGTTTTACCATATATAGTATTGGTTGACAATAAATCTGCGATATTTTGTAGAAAACACGGAAAAGCCTGATTTTAAAAGGGTTTAGCACAGAAAAAAGATTTGATTTTATGTAAAATTGCAAGTATAATACAGATACATTTGGGGAAGATAAATTTTTAATATAATACGGGAAGTAATGGGAATGGAAAAAGTAATAGAAAATTTTATTGCGTATATGCGAGAGGCAAAGAAGGCATCGCAGAACACGGAGATTTCATACGAGCGTGATCTGAAAAAACTGGCCCGATATCTTCGTAATCAGAAGATTATGGATTTTTCAGAAGTTACCAAGACGGATCTACAAGGTTATCTGAAGGAATTGCAGAAGGAGAATCTGGCATTATCTACAATTTCCAGAAATATTGCATCAATAAGAGCACTGTATCATTATATGATAAGAACAGGGAAAATGCAGGAAGATCCGTCTGAAACACTAAAGCCGCCAAAATTAGAGAAAAAAATGCCGGAAATTCTGTCGGTAGAAGAAGTAGACAGACTGCTAAAACAACCGAACCTGAACACACCTAAGGGTATTCGGGACAATGCTATGATGGAATTGATGTATGCAACAGGAATGAGAGTCAGTGAACTGATCCATTTACAGATTACAGATATTAATCTGCAGATGGGATATGTGATCTGCCATGATTCAGAAAAAGAGCGGATCATTCCAATCGGCAATGTGAGCAGAAATGCAATTTTGCAATATATGGAGCATTCCAGAGGCTTTTTTGTTAAGAACAAAAAAGAATCCTCTTTATTTACAAACTGTTCGGGGAAATCTATGAGCAGACAGGGATTCTGGAAAGTTTTGAAAGGATATGCGGTAGATGCCGGAATTCACAGAGATATTACACCACATACATTACGCCATTCCTTTGCGGTACATATGCTGCAGAACGGAGCAGATGTAAAAAGCGTGCAGGAAATGCTTGGACATTCGGATATTTCTTCTACACAGATTTATCTGGGAATGAATGTAGCAAGAATGAGAGATGTGTATATGAAAGCACATCCCAGACATTAAAAAGGCAGAGTCAGATAAACGGCTCTGCCTTTTGGCGTTCTTAGTAATTAACACATTTCTGCAATTGTGTAAAGCAGTTTTTCGGATTCCTCCCATCCGAGACATGGATCTGTGATGGATTTTCCATAAATATGATTTCCGCCAATCTTCTGATTGCCAGGTTCGATATAACTTTCAATCATGAAACCTTTTACCAGTTTATGAAGTTCAGGATCGACCATACGACTGTGAAGAACTTCTTTGGCGATACGAACCTGCTGTTCATACCTTTTGTTGGAGTTGGAGTGGTTGGTGTCTACGATAACTGCCGGGTTCTGGAGATTCTTTTCCTGATATTTTTCCCACAGAAGACGAAGATCTTCGTAATGGTAGTTCGGGATAGCCTCTCCATGTTTATTTACAGCACCACGAAGGATGGTATGTGCAAGTGGATTACCAGTTGTTTCAACTTCCCAGCTTCTGTAAATGAAACGATGAGAACCCTGTGCAGCAACGACAGAGTTCAGCATAACGCTATAATCACCGCTGGTCGGGTTTTTCATGCCGGCAGGCACATCCATACCACTGACGGTAAGGCGATGCTGCTGATCTTCAACAGAACGGGCACCGACAGCTACATAAGAGAGAATGTCGGAAAGATAACGATAGTTTTCCGGATAAAGCATTTCATCTGCGCAGGTGAAAGCGCTTTCCTGAATTGCGTGAATATGCATTTTACGAATGGCAATCAGCCCGGCAAGCATATCGGGTGCTTTTTCAGGATCTGGCTGATGAACCATACCTTTGTATCCTTCACCTGTAGTACGTGGCTTATTGGTATAAACTCGTGGAATGATCAGAACTTTGTCTGCAATTTTATCCTGCACTTTACGCAGACGAAGAAGATAATCACAAACAGCATCTTCGTTATCGGCAGAACATGGACCGATGATTGCAAGAAATTTATCAGATTTGCCTGTAAAGACATCACGGATCTCCTGATCTCTTTTTGCTTTCAATTCCTGAATTGCAGCATCGATGGGATACTGGTTGCGGATCTCGGCAGGTGTAGGCAGTTTCTTTAAAAAAGTGAATCCCATATTTTCCTCCTCGCATCCGGAATTTACCGGACATAATGGTATATTCATAATTGCATATGCGGGGCGTTCCCCGTTTGTCTGACAGCATCGGACATATCGCGTTTATTATAAACGATTAAAAAGTGGTTGTCGATAGAAATGTTATATATTTAACGCAAAACTTTATAAAGTTACCATGTGTAATTGCTAAAATTCCATATGATACAGTGCATAAATATGTAAAAGACTGAGCAGAATTTCACTAAGCAGAAGTCCATACAGATATCCACGTATACCAAGGACGGGGATGGCAAATATTACGAAAGAGATTCGGAGAAGAATCCCGAGAACACTGTGAACGAGTGTTGTTCCGGTTTTTCCCAGACCATTCAAAATACTGGTAAGTGCAATATTTGTATAAAGAAACGGACAGATAAATGAAAGTGTACGAATGTAGAGTCCGGCATCTGTATTATGGAAAAGTATGGTTCCGGCAAAATTTCCCCCAAAGTAAAAAACGGTGGTGCATAAAGATCCGAGAAGGATACAGGCAGTACAGGTGGTACGTGTGATATAGCGGATTTTTTTGTGGTGTCCAAGTGCCTGCATTTCCGCAACAGAGGGCATCAGAATGACAGATGCAGAGCTGGTAACGGTAGAAGGAAAAAGAATGCAGGGAAGAGCCATTCCGGTAAAAACTCCATAGAGACTCAAAGCTTCGGATGGAGAGAGACCATACATACGGAGACACTGGGGAATCAATACAACTTCGATGGCGGCCAGTACAGAGAGAAGAAGCCGGTTCAGAGTCAGGGGAAGTGCCATATGCCCGATCTCAGATATTTTTTGCACAGGTTTTTCTATATGATGTGAAGATACAGAACTGTTCAGACTTATACAGATAAAAGAACACAGAGCAGCGGCAAGTTCTGAGAGAAAACTTCCTGCAACTGCAATCATTGCGGTGACAGCAATATTGCGGGATAGACAGATCTGCCAGAGCAGGCAGGTGGAAAAAATACGGACGAGCTGTTCCAGAATCTGTGTGGCAGCGGGAAAAGAAGCTTTTTTCAGTCCAAGATAGTAGCTATTAACACAGAGATGGACGGAAGCAAAGGGAAAACTTAGGGCGAGCAGGCGAATCAGTGATTCAGTAGCCGGTTCCTTTAAAATCTGTACAGCAAAAAAATCAGAAAAAGTAAAAATGCTCCATGCGGCTATGCCGGAGAGAAAAAGAGCAAGAAAGGTACCAATGCGGAAACAGTCCTGCGCTTCTTTTTTTTCTCCAAGTGCCGTGTGAGAGGATATCAGGCGGGAGAGTGCTGTCTGAATCCCGAAGGTGGTCATGGCAAGAACCAGATGCTGCAGAGGAACAACCAGCTGATACAGACCGATTCCTTCTGCACCAATGGTATGTGAAAGGAATATTCTATAAAAGAAGCCCATAATACGGCTGATCAGGCCAGCAGAAGTCAGAAGGAAAGTTCCTTTGAAAAATCGTTCTTTCGACATGAAAAACGTCCTGTGGCTTTTTTGACAGTATATGCAGAAAACCTCCTTGACAGAACAGAGGGTTTCTGCTAAAGTATGACTTGAAATAAATCCGACGAAAACACTAGGAATTAAAGAGGTGAGTGGATGAAACTGTCAACAAGGGCAAGATACGGTCTCAAGGCATTGATTGATCTGGGTCTGCATTGTGAAACAGAAGCCGTTTCCATTCAGAGTATTGCAAGCCGACAGAATATCTCAGACAGCTATCTGGAGCAGCTTATGGCGAAGCTTAAGAAGGCTGGTCTGGTGGATAGTACCAGAGGTGCCGGTGGTGGTTACCGGCTGGGACGACCGGCAGCAGAGATTTCCGTGGGTGATGTCCTAAGGGTTCTGGAGGGAAGTCTGGAAGCTGCACAGTGTTCCGGAATGGAAGATGAGAGCACCTGTGAGAATCACGATATCTGCGTGACGAAATATGTGTGGAAACGAATCAACGACAGTATCACACAGGCAGTAGATACTATGATGCTGGATCAGTTGATTGAAGAAAGCCGGAAAAAACAACAGGAAAAAATGTAAAATTTCATTTTTTAAGCAGGAGGAAAAAACATGAGTAAATTAATATATCTGGATAACGCAGCAACAACCAAAACTGCTCCGGAAGTTCTTGATGCAATGCTTCCGTATTTTTCTGAATATTATGGAAATCCTTCCAGTATCTATGATTTTGCACAGAAGAGCAAAGAGGCTGTAACAAAAGGAAGACAGCAGATTGCAGATGCACTGAATACCAGAAAAGAAGATATTTATTTTACAGCAGGCGGAAGTGAGGCAGATAACTGGGCACTTAAGGCTACCTTTGAAGCATACAAGTCCAAAGGTAATCACATTATTACAACCAAGATCGAGCATCATGCTATTCTGCATACATGTGAATATCTGGAAAAAGAAAGAGGAGCAAAGATCACATATCTTGATGTGGATGAGAATGGAGTTGTCCGTCTGGATGAACTGGAAAAAGCAATCACACCGGAAACCATCCTTATTTCTGTAATGTTTGCAAACAATGAGATTGGAACCATTCAGCCAATCAAAGAAATTGGACGTATTGCCAAAGAACATGGCATCCTGTTCCATACAGATGCAGTTCAGGCATTTGGCCAGGTACCGATCGATGTGGATGAATACAACATTGATATGCTGAGCTCCAGTGGACACAAGATTAATGGACCGAAAGGAATCGGCTTCCTTTATATTCGTAAAGGTGTCAAGATCAAATCCTTCGTACATGGTGGCGCGCAGGAACGTAAACGTCGTGCAGGTACAGAGAATGTTCCTGGAATCGTTGGATATGGTGCAGCAGCAGAACGTGCAGTAAGAACTATGAAAGAACGTACTGCTAAGGAAATCGAGCTGAGAGATTATCTGATCAATCGTCTGACTACTGAGATTCCATATTCCAGACTGAATGGTGACAGAGTAAAACGTCTCCCGAACAATGTAAACGTAAGCTTCCAGTTCATCGAAGGTGAGTCCATGCTTCTGATGCTTGACCAGAACGGCATCTGTGGTTCCAGTGGATCTGCATGCACATCAGGTTCTCTGGATCCGTCTCATGTACTTCTTGCGATCGGTGTACCGCATGAAGTTGCGCATGGATCTCTGAGACTTACTTTAAGCGATGAAACAACAAAGGAAGATCTTGATTTTGTAGTAGAAAAACTGAAAGAGATTGTGCAGTATCTGAGAAGTATGTCTCCATTATATGAAGATTTTATCAAGAAACATCAGCAGTAATAAATAAAAGTGTTCATCAAGGGCAGACGATGATAGACCGAAGAAAATAAGAAGAAAATAACAGGAGGAAGTTATATTATGTACAGTGAAAAAGTTATGGATCATTTTCAGCATCCAAGAAATGTAGGAGAAATCGAAAACGCAAGTGGTGTAGGAACCGTTGGTAACGCTAAATGTGGCGATATCATGAGAATGTTCCTTGATATCGATGATAAGACTCATATCATCAAAGAATGCAAATTCAAAACATTTGGCTGTGGTGCTGCTGTTGCAACCAGCAGTATGGCAACAGAGATGGTAAAAGGAAAAACTATCGAAGAGGCAATGCAGATCACAAATAAAGCCGTTATGGAAGCTCTGGACGGACTTCCGCCGGTCAAAGTACACTGCTCACTTCTTGCAGAAGAAGCAATCCATGCTGCACTGTGGGATTATGCACAGAAACATGGAATCGTGATCGAGGGACTGGACAAACCAAAGTCTGACATCAGTGAGGGTGAAGAGGAAGAAGAATATTAATAAATTCGGCTGTGAGGGGGAGAATGCCAACGGTAAAATAGAGAATGCTGTTTGGAAATATTAATTTGTAGCAAACAGTAAATTGTGAGGTGAAATGTTGACAGGACTTACAGATGAACAGGTAAATGAGCGAATCGCAGAAGGCAAGGTTAATGCGGACGAGAATCCGAATACCCGGACCTATAAGCAGATCATAAGAGAAAACACACTGACATTTTTCAACTTTCTGAACCTTGTACTTCTGGTGCTTGTACTTCTGGTTGGCTCTTATAAGAATGCATTTTTTGTATGTATCATTGTTATCAATACCCTGATCGGTATTGCACAGGAGATACGTGCCAAGAAAACAATCGATAAGCTGGCAATCCTTACAGCGAGAAAATCAGTTGTTATCCGTGAAGGACAGAAATGGACCGTTCCGACAGAAGAACTGGTACTGGATGACGTGGTCTGTCTCAAGACCGGTGATCAGGTACCGGCAGATGCGAGGGTGCTTGAAGGCAGTGTAGAGGTCAATGAATCTCTTTTGACTGGTGAATCAGACAATCTTCCCAAGAATGTGGGAGATGAGCTTTTTTCCGGAAGTTTTGTGACTTCCGGAGAGGCAAACTGTCAGATCATCCATGTCGGAAAGGACAACTATGCAGCCCAGATCACCAGTGAGGCAAAAGAATTCAAGCGTCACAATTCAGAACTGAAGAATTCTCTGAATGCGATTCTGAAGGTGATCAGTATCATTATTGTACCGATTGGAGCGTTGTTGTTTTACAAGCAGTACTATATTGTTGGAGATACATTTAAGGATTCTATCGTAAGTATGGTAGCCGGAGTCCTTGGTATGATCCCGGAAGGCCTTGTTCTTCTGACCAGCGTTGCACTGACACTTGGAGCACTTGTCCTTGCTAATAAGAAGACACTGGTGCAGGAGCTCTATTGTATTGAGACGCTTGCCAGAGTTGACACACTTTGTCTGGACAAGACTGGTACGATCACCGAAGGAACCATGTGCGTGGAGCGTGTGGAGCCTTACAGAGTTTCTAAAGATGAGAGTACGGATGCGGAAGTCGATGCAGGACTGGCCGAGATTACGGAATCAGCAGAACTGACAGAAATGGATACGGAATCCAGACAGACAGAAGTACAGGCAGCCGAAGTATCCGATACAGAAATAACAGAAGTTTCTGCAACTGAGGTTTCGGCAGATGAAACAGATGCAGATCCGGCATTCATGGACGAAGTCGGCGAGATCATGTGCAATATGATGTACGTACTCAAAGATCAGAATGCAACGATCGACGCATTGCGTAAACGTTTTCCGGCAAAGCAGGGTATGACACTGGAACATGTGATTCCATTTTCTTCCGACAGAAAATACAGTGGTGCCGTTTTTGAAGAAAAAGGCACATATTTGATGGGAGCAGCACAGTTCCTGTTTCCAGAAGATAACCAGGAGCTGACAGAACGATGTCAGGCATATGCTGAAGACGGGCTTCGAGTACTGGTTTTGGCGCATAGTTCCCAGATGGTAGAAGGAACAGAACTTCCAGAGGGACTGGAACCGCTTGCACTGATGCTTATGACAGATGTGATCAGAGAGGAAGCACCAGATACACTGGCATTCTTTGAAAGCCAGGAGGTAGATCTTAAGGTCATTTCCGGTGATGATCCGGTGACGGTCGCAGCGATTGCAAAGCGTGCCGGACTTAAAAATGCCGACAGATATGTAGATGCGACGACATTGACATCCGATGAGATGCTTCAGGATGCAGTTGCAGAGTACAGCGTGTTCGGACGGGTGACGCCACAGCAGAAAAAAGCGATGGTTCAGGCACTGCAGTCCCAGGGACATACAGTAGCTATGACTGGTGACGGTGTCAACGATGTTCTTGCCCTGAAAGAGGCTGACTGCAGTATTGCCATGGCACAGGGAAGTGATGCTGCAAAGAATATTGCAAATGTCGTTCTTCTGGATTCAAATTTTGCATCTATGCCGCATATTGTAAATCAGGGACGAAGAGTCGTAAACAACATCCGTACGGCGGCATCCATGTTCCTGATCAAGACGATGTTTTCCGTTATGTTGTCATTGCTGACGATCTTCTTTGGAAATACGTATCCGTTTGAACCGATCCAGATGTCACTGATCAGCGCGTGTGCGGTAGGTATTCCGACATTCCTGCTTGCACAGGAAAACAATTACGAGAAGATTGATCATACGTTCCTGAGGCATGTGTTTATCAATGCGTTTCCGGCAGCACTCACGATTACATCGTGTGTGTTTGCGGTCATGCTCGTTTGTCAGAATGTATATCATTCCACAGAAATGTTGAATACAGCCTGTGTTCTTGTTACGGGATGGAACTATATGGCTGCATTGAAGACCGTTTATGCACCACTGAATACCTATCGTAAGACGATCATTTACGGTATGCAGTTTATATTCTTTGCGGCGGCCGTTATTTTCCAGAAACTGCTTTCTCTTGGTTCTTTGGATTTTGGAATGATCATCCTGGTATTCATACTGATGACCTTTGCACCGGTACTGATCGATGTGATCACTGTCTGGCTGAAGGGAATCTATGCACGTTCTCTGGATAAAGAAAACCCAGGAAAATTTACTGCATTTATTGATAAATTACGCAAATAGAATAGGAATTCGAATAAAAAGGCTCTGGTCAATCTGACCGGAGCCTTTTTAAATATTTATGTACTTAAAAATTATTGTTTATTTCTGCACAGCCAATAGCATCCGAATGCAGGAATCTGCACACCTTTGGCTTCCATCTCACGTCCGGAGATAAGATCTGTGTACATACCATCTTCTTCATTGATCCATGCAACTTTATCATTTTCGCTGAAATTGTAGATTCCGATAAATTTTTCTTCATCATTCTCACGTACAAAGGCAAGAATGGAATTATCCCAGGTGTCAATGGTATGAATTGGCACGTTGCTGTTGAATATACCATGGCTTGAACGGATATGCTCCAGTTTATCAAGCACAGGGAAAAGTTTGCCCTGTACAGTAGCAGGATCATGACGGTTTTCAGCCAGCTTCCAGTCGAATTTTCCTCTGTGAAGATAACGTGAATCATCGGATTTTTCCGGATCATCTTTGTAAGAATAATCATTCACCTGACCAATCTCGTCGCCGCTGTAGATTACCGGGATACCGGACTGAGAGAGCATGAATGCATGCAGTGTAATATCATAACGGACAGCTCTGTCCACACCTTCCTGATTTCCTTCAAATCCAAAACGCTCAATACCACAGAGAGAAGCTGTTGTTCCGCACAGTCTTGCATCACCAAGACGCGGATCATCATTATAAAGTTCTCCTCGTGCAAAAGAATCTGGATATTTTCCTGTAAGGAAATCATTCAGATATTTCTTATGAGGTACTTCCTGAATACCGAAGTTTTCGAGATATTCATAATCCAGTCCCCATCCAATATCGTCATGGCAACGCAGATAATTCTGGAATACATAATCTCTCGGAAGTTCGGAGATGATATCCAGCTGACGGCGAAGCAGGGAGACATCTTTTGTTGCAACTGTGTGCCATGTGCTTGCCATAGTCGTAACGTTGTACAGCAGATGACATTCTGGTTTTTCGACAGTTCCGAAATATGGAACAACTTTTTCAGGAGCCATGACAACTTCTCCGAGAAGAAGAACACCAGGGCATACGATCTCACAGATCATACGCATGATACGAACGATGGTGTGAACCTGTGGCAGGTTACGGCAGTTCGTCCCAAGCTGCTTCCAGATATATGGTACAGCATCCAGACGGACAATATCTACACCCTGGTTAGCCAGGTACAGCATGTTAAAGATCATTTCGTTCAGGACGATCGGATTGCGGTAGTTCAGATCCCACTGATACGGATAGAAAGTAGTCATAACATGTTTATGAAGGTCTTCCAGCCAGGTGAAGTTGCCAGGTGCAGTTGTCGGGAACACTTCCGGGCAGGTCTGCTCATATAATGAAGGAATATCATAATTATCAAAGAAAAAGTAACGGTCCTGATATTCTTTTTCTCCTGCACGGGCGCGTTTTGCCCATTCGTGGTCTTCGGATGTATGGTTCATGACGAAGTCCAGGCAGACGTTGATGCCGCGATTATGGCAGGCAGCAGTCAGTGCTGCAAAATCATCCATGGTTCCAAGTTCTTCCTGAACCTTCCGGAAATCAGCAACTGCATAACCGCCGTCACTGCGTCCCCTCGGGGAGTCAAGGAGTGGCATCAGATGCAGATAATTGACATTGCATTCCTGTATATAATCCAGTTTGGATTCCAGATTGGAAAGAGTACCGGCAAAAGCGTTGACATACATCATCATACCGGTGAGATCGTTGCGTTTATACCATGTCGGATCTTTTTCGCGATTCAGATCAGATTCTTTCAGGGCATCATTTCTCATATCATAGAATTTCTTCAGGACTTTGAGAAGATCATTGAGATGCATTGTGACATATGGGTTATTCTGATACAGTTCACAGTAGAGCCATTTCAGCTCGTCCAGATGACGGGCAAGACGCTCACGATAGATGTGATCATCATCACGCTTATTTTCCAGTTTGACTGGTTCAGCTTTTGTAGTTTCGACTTTGGCAGTCTCTGTTTTTTTAGTCTCAACCTTAGCTGATTCGACCTTAGCTGTTTCAACTTTGACAGCTTCAGATTTTTGCGTTTCAACTTTAGCAGGTTCGACTTTCTTTGTTTCAACCTTGATAGGCTCTGTTTTCTTAGTCTCGACTTTAACAGGTTCAGTCTTTGTTGTTTCAACCTTAATTGGTTGAACTTTTTTTGTAGTTATTTTCGGGGTTTCTGCTTTCGCAGCAGCAGCCTGGAAAGCAGAAGCTTTGGCAGCTTCACGCTTTTTCTGAAGACGTTTTTTTGCCATGATGGATCTCCTCCTTTTGTATCTTTATCTGAAAATTATAATTTGACAAATTCCGGTTTACGGTTTTGGAATACAGTATAGTACTTAAAACCGCAGTCTGCAAGTATTGCAGCAGCCTTATCGAAATCATAGGCAATCTTTTCCGGTCCATGTGCATCAGCACCGATAGTGATGATCTCACCACCAAGTTCGCGATAGCGGCGAATGACTGCACGGCAGGGATTTGGCTCTCCGAGGCCGTAGTGGAAACCGCCGGTATTCAGCTCAATTCCCCGTCCCCTGGCAATGACGGTGCGCAGGATCTCATCAAGAATATCCTGGTAACGTTCATAAGTATAGTATTTATTCTGATTCGGGCCATAGCGTACAATATAATCAATATGTCCATATACATCCATCTCAGAAAATGCATGCAGATTTTCGAGAATGGATTCAAAATATTCCCGGTAACATGCAGATTCTTCGCGCCCTTTAAAATATTCTTTATAATAAGGGTCATATCCATGGACAACGTGAGAAGATCCGATCACAAAATCAAACGGCATTGTTGCCAGAAGCTCGTGAAAGTAGTCGTGCAAATGTGGCTGCAGACCAAGCTCAATACCGAAATGGATCTGTAGTTCCTTCTGATATTTTTCTCGGAGTCTAAAGAGAGTCTCTCTGTATCCATCAAGATCCAGCTCAAATATTTCATTATCCGGTGTAGGTGGGTAATCAGGATCCAGATGCTCTGTAAAACAGATGCCGGTGAGACCCCGGCAGATTGCTTCGCGGATCATATCTTCCATAGATGTGTCTGAGTCAGCAGAAAAAGAAGAATGCATATGGCAGTCCCATAAGATCTGATTTGACATTTTTGTATCCTCCTTTGTATGGATTGACATTATTATAGCATGCAAAAATCGCATATGCTATGGTTTCATTTCCTTTTAAATAGAAATTTCTGATGTTTTTTATAAAATCCCCTTGAATTTTTGTACGAGATTCGATACAATATGCAATAGGTTGACGTTTCTTTAACAAACGCCATAATCAACCATTTATTTCATAGGAGGAATTTATCATGGCAGTAAAAGTTGCAATTAATGGATTTGGCCGTATTGGTCGTCTGGCATTCCGTCAGATGTTTGGAGCAGAAGGATTTGAAATCGTTGCTATCAACGACCTTACATCCCCGAAAATGCTGGCTCACTTATTAAAATATGACTCAACTCAGGGAAGATATGCTCTGGCTGACAAAGTAGTAGCAGGAGAAGATTCCATCACAGTTGACGGAAAAGAAATCAAAATCTATGCAAAAGCTAACGCTGCAGAACTTCCTTGGGGAGAAATCGGTGTAGACGTAGTTCTCGAGTGCACAGGTTTCTATACATCCAAAGACAAAGCTCAGGCTCATATTGATGCAGGTGCTAAACATGTTGTTATTTCCGCTCCGGCTGGAAACGACCTTAAGACAATCGTTTACAATGTAAACCATGAAGGACTTACAAACGAAGATAAAATCATCTCCGCTGCATCCTGTACAACAAACTGCCTTGCACCAATGGCTAAGGCTCTTAACGATCTTGCACCGATCAAATCTGGTATCATGTGCACAATCCACGCTTACACAGGTGATCAGATGACACTTGACGGACCGCAGAGAAAAGGTGATCTGAGAAGATCTCGTGCAGCTGCAGTTAACATCGTTCCGAACAGCACAGGTGCTGCAAAAGCAATCGGTCTGGTTATCCCAGAACTGAACGGCAAACTGATCGGATCCGCTCAGCGTGTACCAACCCCAACAGGTTCTACAACAATCCTTACAGCAGTAGTTGAAGGAAACGTTACAAAAGAGCAGATCAACGCAGCTATGAAAGCAGCTTCTAACGAATCCTTCGGATACAACGAAGACGAAATCGTATCCAGTGATATCGTTGGTATGAGATTTGGTTCTCTGTTTGATGCTACTCAGACAATGGTTCTGCCACTTGAGAACGGCACAACAGAAGTACAGGTTGTTTCATGGTATGACAATGAAAACTCCTACACAAGCCAGATGGTTCGTACAATCAAACACTTTGGAAAACTTCTGAACGCTTAATTAAGTCCATAAGTTAAAGTGTGGAGTAAGTTGTTGCATTTTGCAATGACACAAATAGACTCAGTCAGGGTCCGGTCTGATTTGGACCGGGCCCATTTTTTATGAATTTGGAGGAATATTAGCATGGGATTAAACAAAAAATCCGTTGATGATATCAATGTAAAAGGCCAGAGAGTTCTGGTAAGATGTGACTTTAATGTACCTCTGCAGGACGGCAAAATCACAGATGAGAACCGTCTGGTAGCAGCTCTTCCTACAATCAAGAAGCTGATCGCAGATGGCGGAAAGATCATTCTTTGCTCACACCTTGGCAAACCGAAGGGAGAGCCGAAACCGGAACTTTCTCTTGCACCTGTTGCAAAACGTCTCACAGAGCTTCTGGGACAGGAAGTTAAATTCGTTCCGAGCCCGGTTGTTGTTGATGATACCGTAAAAGCAGCAGTAGCTGACATGAAAGACGGAGAAGTTATTCTTCTTGAAAATACACGTTATCGTGCAGAAGAAACCGAAAACGGTGATGAGTTCAGTAAAGAACTTGCTTCCCTTTGCGATGTATTCGTAAATGATGCATTTGGTACTGCTCACAGAGCACACTGCTCCAACGTTGGTGTTACCAAATATGTAGATACCGCAGTTGTTGGATATCTGATGGAAAAAGAAATCGCATTCCTTGGAAATGCAGTAGAAAATCCGGAGAGACCATTTGTAGCTATCCTTGGTGGAGCGAAAGTTTCCAGCAAGATCTCTGTTATCAACAACCTTCTTGACAAAGTTGATACTCTGATCATCGGTGGTGGAATGTCCTATACATTCTCCAAAGCTCTTGGCGGACACATTGGTAATTCCCTCTGTGAGGATGATTATCTTCAGTATGCATTAGACATGCTTAAAAAAGCAGAAGAAAAAGGCGTTAAGCTTCTTCTTCCTGTTGACAACAGAATCGGTGATGACTTCTCTAACGACTGCAATATCCAGGTTGTAAAACGTGGATGCATTCCGGACGGCTGGGAAGGAATGGACATCGGACCAGAAACAGAAAAGATTTTCTGTGACGCTGTAAAAGATGCTAAGACAGTTGTATGGAACGGACCAATGGGTTGCTTCGAAATGCCGAATTTTGCTCATGGTACAGAAGCAGTTGCTAAAGCTCTTGCAGATACAGAAGCTACAACTATCATCGGTGGTGGTGACTCCGCAGCAGCAGTAAATATCCTTGGCTATGGTGATAAGATGACTCACATCTCTACTGGTGGTGGAGCATCTCTGGAATTCCTTGAAGGTAAGGAACTGCCAGGCGTAGCAGCAGCTAATGATAAATAAAAAAGGAGATAATAAAAATGGCAAGAAAGAAAATTATCGCTGGAAACTGGAAAATGAACATGACTCCAAGCGAAGCAGTTAAATTAGTAGAAACTCTGAAACCACTTGTACAGAACGATGAAGTAGACGTAGTATTCGGTGTTCCGGCAATCGACATCGTTCCAGTTGTTGAAGCCTGCAAAGGTACAAATATTGCTGTAGCAGCAGAGAACATGTACTTCGAAGAAAAAGGTGCTTACACAGGTGAAATCGCTCCGGCTATGCTGGTTGACGCTGGTGTTAAATATGTTATCCTTGGACATTCCGAAAGAAGAGATTACTTCGGAGAAACAAGCGAAGACGTTAACAAGAAAGTACTTAAAGCTTTCGAACATGGCATTACACCAATCATGTGCTGTGGAGAATCTCTTGAGCAGAGAGAACAGGGCATCACTATGGACTGGATCCGTCAGCAGGTTAAAGTTGGTCTTCAGAACGTAACAGCTGACCAGGCTAAAACTATGGTTATCGCTTACGAACCAATCTGGGCTATCGGAACAGGTAAAACAGCTACAAGCGAACAGGCTCAGGAAATCTGCAAAGGTATCCGTGAGTGTGTTGCTGAAATCTATGACACAGATACAGCAGAAGCTATCCGTATCCAGTACGGCGGATCTGTAAATGCAGGAAATGCAGCAGAACTGTTTGCAATGGGTGATATCGATGGTGGACTTGTTGGTGGAGCTTCCCTGAAACCAGATTTCGGAAAGATCGTTAACTACAAATAATTATCAATAAGATGATTTTAAGAGTCAGATACTTCAAACCGGCCAGGTAAGAGGTATCTGGCTTTTTTTTGTTTCCAGAGACGTACAAATGTCCGCGCTTGACAAAATCCGCTTTATACAATACTATTAAACACAAGTGGTAAAATATTCACTGTTCACTTCGTTCACAGTAGCTTGGTCAAAATGCATTCCACATCACCTTCGGTGATAGCATTTTGCCCCGTATGTCTCGGGATTTTGCCATATTCATGGAAAAACACCTCGCGGGATATTACCTGTGAACAGTAATATAAGAATAAAGAGATAAGGGACGAGGAGAAAGGAGCCTATTTCAAAATGGATAAAAAAGTCATTCGTGCTGCCCTTCTGGGCTTTGGTACAGTAGGAACAGGTGTATATAAGGTATTACAGAAGCAGAAAGAAGACATGATTCCGAAGCTTGGAAGTCAGATCGAAATCAAGAAGATCCTGGTACGTAATCTGGAAAAAGCTGCTGCAAAGGTTGAAGATCCGGCCGTTCTGACCAACAATTGGGATGAAATCGTAAATGATCCGGAAATTGATATTGTGATCGAGTTGATCGGTGGAATTGAACCGGCAAGAAGCTACATACTGGCAGCAATAAATGCAGGAAAACATGTCGTAACGGCAAATAAAGATCTGATTGCGGTACATGGTAAAGAACTTCTTGATGCAGCAGAAGCACATCATGTAGATTTTTTGTTTGAAGCAGCTGTAGCAGGTGGAATTCCGATCATTCGTCCATTGAAAGAATGTCTTGCCGGTAATCATATGGCAGAAGTTATGGGTATTGTCAATGGTACAACAAACTTTATTCTTACAAAGATGACCCAGGATGGAATGGAATTCAAAGATGCACTGGCACTTGCAACAGAACTTGGCTATGCAGAAGCCGATCCGACAGCAGATATTGAAGGACTGGATGCAGGAAGAAAAGTGGCAATTCTCGCGTCTGTAGCATTTAATTCCAGAGTTGTTTTTGATGACGTTTATATTGAAGGAATTACCAAGATTACAGCAAAAGATATCAAATATGCCAAAGAAATGGGATGTGACATAAAACTTCTTGGAGTTGCAAAGAATACAGAAGAGGGAATTGAAGCATATGTTTGCCCAATGCTGATTCCAAGCAGTCATCCGCTTGCATCTGTAAATGATTCTTATAATGCTGTATTTGTCAATGGTGATGCAGTAGAAAATGCCATGTTCTATGGTCGTGGCGCAGGTGAGCTTCCGACAGCAAGCGCTGTTGTAGGAGATCTTTTTGATATTGCAAGAAATATTAAGGCAAACTGCTGTGCCAGAATCGGATGTACCTGTTATAAAGAACTTCCGGTAAAGAAGATGGCAGATACTTATAATCGTTATTTTATGAGATTGATTGTAGAGGATCGTTGTGGTGTACTTGCTGAAATGACTGCTGTCTTTGCAAAATATGGAGTCAGCGTAGCACAGATCATTCAGAAAGCTTCCCGTGCAGAAGGAAGTGCCGAAGTTGTTGTCATCACAGCCAAAGTTCGCGAAGGCGATTTCCGTACGGCAATGGAAGAACTGAGTGGAAGAAGCTCAGTACGTAAAGTAAGCAGCATGCTTCGTGTATATGGAGAATAAGATCGTATAGATCAGAGATACCTTAAGTTGCTTTGTGGACGGAGTATAAAATTTCACAAAAGGAGTTGCTTATGGGAAATATTATGGATTACATCAGTTGGAGAGGGGATCTTTCCTTTGAACAGTCGCAGTTTAACGAAGTGGACAATTTGATTCTTGCATGTTTTTCATATGTGAATCTGGATGGAATTTCGGCAGTGACAAAACAGAAGGGAATCGGACTGAAAAAGCTGACGAAAGAATTTATGAAACTTCATACGATGAAAGAACTGGAGGCGGATAAATCTTTTATCCGCCTGGCTCCGTTTATGATGATGGAAATGGCGAAGTCTGTCAGATTTGGAAAATGTGTGGTAAGAAATTATGTGAATGATATTGTAACGGAAGCTGAGCAGCAGTTTGCTGCAATGGAAATTGTTCTGGAGGACGGCACTTCCTATGTCTCTTTTCGCGGAACGGATGATACGATCATAGGATGGAAAGAAGATTTTAATCTCAGCACAGGTGTAGTTCCGGCACAAAAAAGAGCCATAGAGTATTTACAGAAAATCTCGGAACATACAGATGGAATGCTCAGAGTCGGAGGACATTCTAAAGGTGGAAACCTTGCGATTTATGGCTCGGTGATGTGCAAAAGTGCTCATGAAAAGATACTTGAAATCTATTCTAATGACGGACCCGGATTCTCCAGAGAATTTCAAGAGCTGTCGGAAATGAAAGAAATGATGCCGAAGATTATACGTATTATTCCGGAGTATTCTATTATAGGGACGCTTCTGGAGCATGAAAAAGAACCAGTTATTGTTGCAAGCTCTAGTAAGGGACTTCTCCAGCATGATGGATTTTCCTGGGAGGTGCAGGGACCGGCGCTGGTACGGCGAGACAGTCTGAACAAAACGGCACTCCGATTTATTGAAATCCTGCACAAATGGATCGATGGTATGGATACGGAACAGAAGAGACTTCTGATTGAAGATCTTTTTGCAACATTACAGGCATCCGGTTACGAGAATCTGAGTGAAGTACAGTCCGGAGGACTGAAAAGTCTGGCTGCGATGGTGAAACGTGTGGAAAAATTTGCTCCGGAATCCCGCGGGATGATGCAGGAACTTCTGACAGCAATCTGCGGAGGCTGGCTCGAACAGCTCCAGGCAGATACGAAAGACAAACTATCCGTACTTCCGTTAAGCTTTTCTGATAAAATCCTTGAAAAATTCTAAATTTTTGGTACTATATAATAGGAAATGATACCAGTAAATACTGCTGTAAAATGCAGAAAAAGTATACAGTAAAAGGAGAACATTATGAGTAAGAAACCAACCGTATTAATGATCCTGGATGGTTATGGTCTGAACGACAAACATGAGGGAAATGCAATCTACGAAGCAAAAACTCCTGTTATGGATAAATTAATGGCAGAATATCCATTTGTAAAAGGAAATGCCAGTGGACTGGCAGTAGGTCTTCCGGACGGACAGATGGGTAACTCCGAGGTAGGACATATGAATATGGGAGCAGGCCGTATCGTATATCAGGAGCTTACCAGAATCACAAAAGAAATCAACGATGGAGATTTCTTCAAGAATGAAGCACTTCTTGCAGCAATGAAAAATGCAAAAGAAAATGATTCTGCTATTCATTTTATGGGACTTCTTTCTGATGGTGGTGTACACAGCCACAATACACATCTCTATGCACTGCTTGAGATGGCAAAGAGAGAAGGACTTAAGAAAGTTTATGTACACTGCTTCCTTGACGGACGTGATACACCGCCGGCATCAGGAAAAGAATTCATTGAACAGCTGGAAGCCAAGATGAAAGAAATCGGTGTTGGACAGATCGGTGTTGTTTCCGGACGTTACTATGCAATGGACAGAGATAATCGCTGGGATCGTGTAGAACTTGCATACAAAGCCCTGACAGAAGGCGAAGGTGTCAAAGGTACAGACGCTGCAGTAGCAGTTCAGGCTTCCTATGATAATGATAAGACAGATGAATTCGTCCTTCCGACAGTTATTGAGAAAGACGGACAGCCGGTTGCAAAGATCCAAGACAAAGATTCTGTAGTATTCTTTAACTTCCGTCCAGACCGTGCACGTGAGATCACAAGAGCATTCTGTGATGATGAATTCAAAGGCTTCGAAAGAGCTAAGAAACTGGATCTTACTTATGTCTGCTTTACAGATTATGATGAAACAATTCAGAACAAACAGGTTGCGTTCCACAAAGTACTTCTTAAGAATACATTTGGTGAATATCTTGCGGCTCATGATATGACACAGGTTCGTATTGCTGAGACAGAGAAATATGCACATGTTACTTTCTTCTTTAACGGTGGAGTAGAAGAACCAAACAAAGGAGAAGACAGAATCCTCGTTAAATCTCCGAAGGTTGCAACTTATGACCTTCAGCCGGAGATGAGCGCACCGGAAGTTTGTGACAAGCTGGTGGATGCAGTCAAATCTGATAAATATGATGTGATCATTATCAATTTTGCAAACCCGGATATGGTAGGTCATACTGGTGTACAGGCAGCAGCTGTCAAAGCAATCGAAACAGTTGATGGATGTGTGGGAAGAGCAGTAGAAGCTCTCAAAGAAGTTGACGGACAGATGTTTATCTGTGCTGACCACGGAAATGCAGAGCAGCTGATTGATTATGAGACAGGAGAGCCATGGACTGCTCATACAACGAATCCGGTTCCGTTCATTCTTGTAAACGCTGATCCGAAATACACTCTGAGAGAGAACGGATGCCTCGCAGATATCATCCCGACTCTGATTCAGTTGATGGGAATGGAACAGCCTGCAGAGATGACGGGAGAAAGTCTTCTGGTTGAGAAATAATCACAATATCTAAAATAAACAGAACTTTGAACAAACCTCTGAGTCTTAAGATTCAGGGGTTTGTTACTATAATGCTCCAACCCTCGGAAAAAGAATATAAAAAAGCAATAAATTAAGGTGCAAAAATACAGAAGTATGTTATAATGGAAACGTTACAGGAAAAAACAGGATAAATAGATGGTTGTATTCAATTGTTTATATTCAGGGAGTATATTAAATGAGCAACAAAGAAATGAAGGACGGACTTCAGGAAGACACTTCTGGAGTGTCGGATGAGAATACAGGCATTGAAGAAGAAATCAATGCAACCATGGATAAAATCATAGTTCCACCGGAAATGGACGAAGATGAGATGGATGACCTTGGAGATTATGATGATTCTGCAGAGGAAGAACCAGATCCACAGCCGGTAAGACATCATCGCAAATCTGCCAGACCAGGTCCGGTTGTATATGTTCCGGTAGATGATATGGAAATGCCGGATCAGACAACTTCCAGGAAGAAAAAATCCAAAAAAACAAATACGCAAAAGAACAGATCAGCAAAACCAGAGTATCAGAATCCTAAACCTGTGAAGAAACACAAAGGGGCGCGGATTTTTGGCCTTATTATGTTGATGATCGTAGTTCTTGGTGGGTGTGCTTATGCGGCTGCAAGTTATTATTTTGCGGACAGATTTTTTGAAGGTACGTGGATCAATGGTGTGAACTGTTCTCAGATGACGGCAGCAGAGGTAGAAAATCTTTTCAAACAAAAGTTTGAGAATTATACCATTGAAGTTTCAGCCAGAGATCAGGCACCACAGACGATTTCCGGAGCGGATATCAGCTATCAGTATCTTTCTACAGGAGAGGTTCTGAAGCTTCTGAAACAGCAGAAGCCATATGAATGGATCAAAGGACTCTATGAACAGAAAAGTTATACTGTATCCGAGAATACAGGGTATAACAGAACACAGTTGCAAGAACAGCTTAAGACTCTCAGCTGTGCTCAGGCAGAGAATCAGACAGAACCGGAAAATGCATATGTTGCATATCAGAACGGACAGTTTGTGATCGTACCGGAAACCGTGGGAAGTAAACTGAATATCAAAGAAGCATATAAAGTACTGAATGCTGCTGTAGATGCAGGACAGACTTCGGTAAATTTCAGTGATACACCGGAAGCATATGTGAATGCAGATGTTACACAGGATGATCCGGCACTGCAGTCTGCACTGGAAGCATGCAACAATTATACAAAAGCAAGTATTACCTATACATTTGGCAGTCAGACAACAACTCTGAATGGTGACACGATCAAAGACTGGCTACAGTTTGATGAGAAAGGTCAGCTAATCTGGGACGATAATTCCTTCCAGCAGCATGTTGCAGATTATGTTGCACAGCTTGCAGCTACTTATGATACGGTCGGTACAGAGCGTGAGTTCCAGACCACAAGTGGCAGAACCGTTTACGTTTCCAGCTCTGTATATGGCTGGAAAATCGATCAGGCTGCCGAGGCTGCTCAGCTGAGTAAGGAAATTCAGTCTGGTACACAGACGACCAGAGAGCCTGTTTATTCACAGACGGCCAATTCTTACGGAGTGAATGATCTGGGTGATACTTATATAGAAGTAGATTTAAGTGAACAGCATATGTATTATTATCAAAATGGTTCCGATATCTTTGAGTCAGATTTTGTATCTGGAAATATGAGTTATGCTGATCGTCAGACACATGCAGGTATCTTTACATTGTACTATAAGAAAAGTCCGGATGTACTGAGAGGAACCATGAAAGCAGACGGAACTTATGAATATGAATCAGAGGTACAGTACTGGATGCCATTTGATGGAGGTATTGGGTTCCACGATGCGTCATGGAGAGATGAATTCGGCGGTGATATTTATCTTACAGACGGATCTCACGGATGTATCAATCTTCCACCGGATAATGCAGCAGTTTTGTATGATATCATACAGTATGGTGTGCCAATCGTATGCTTTTACTAATATATAATTACAGGAGATAAAAAATGGACAGATCATTTGATTTTATCCTTGCGGGAATAGCATTGATCGTTGGAATCATGCTTCTGACAGGACATGGCGATATTTTTCTGAAGGGTGGAAACACAAAACTTCGCAAAGAAAAGTATGATGAGAAAAAAATGACTAAGGGATCCGGAGTGACATTGATTCTGTTTGGTATCGTGACATTTATAGATTCCTACACAACAAGTCTTACTGCAAAGTTTATTTATATTCTTGCAATTCTTGCGATTCTTGTAGGATTTGTGGTATACCTGAAAAAGAAATGCATCAAGAAATAAATACAAAGATAAAACAAGGCATGGGAGATAAAAATCTTCCGTGCCTGTTTTGTTTGAGAGAATTTATAAAGAAATATTGACAAGATCCATTGGTTTGCAGATGCGTGCATCCGGTTTTGGAACTTCTCCGAATCCGTATTCAGCAAAGATAAAGGGAACATTTGCTTTCTGGCATGCCTGGTAATCGCCAAACGTATCACCGACATATACGGGGGATTTCAGATCATATGTGTCTGCAAGTTTACGGATATTGGAGCCTTTGTCCAGACCGGTATCTCCATTACAAAGATGACCTTTGAAATATTTTTCAAGACCTGATGTCTGAAGAAAAACTTCAATATAGCCACTCTGACTGTTACTGACAATATAGAGTGGACATTTCTTATACATGATCTGCAGCATTTTTTCAAGATCCTCATAAAGTGGGGCACATTTTTTTAAGAGAGCTTCATGTTCGGCCTGGCAGCATCCATCAATAAGGCGAAGCTGTTCTGCTTCTGAACAGTCAGGGAAAATCTGGCGTGCGATATCAGACAGAGTCTGCCCAAAAAGTGTCATCAGACGGGCTGATGTCAGGGTAATATCCATATGTTCTTTTTCCTGCAGATATGCGGTCCAGGACTGAGCAACACTTTCTGTTGAATCCCACAGAGTTCCATCAACATCAAAAATAATACTGTCCATAATAGGGTCCTTTCGTATCAAAAATAATATTAATTTTAGTAATGGGAGATAATTATTTACAGGTATAATCCCAAGTAATAACATTCTATCCGGTAAAATAAAAAAAATCAACTGGCATTTGGCTGAAATTATGTTATACTAAAACATACTGAGGGTAAAAGATGAAAAATGATCAGATAAAAGACAGAAGCATGCTGAATGAAATCGTACAACCTCTTACAGACTGGTACAGACAGAATAAACGGATTCTTCCCTGGAGAGATCAGAACAATGCCTACTATACGTGGGTATCGGAGATTATGCTTCAGCAGACAAGGGTTGAGGCCGTGAAGCCTTATTTTAAGCGTTTTATCGGAGAGCTTCCAGATGTCCAGGCTTTGGCAGAATGCCCGGAAGAGAAGCTGATGAAGCTCTGGGAAGGTCTGGGATATTATAATCGCGTCCGCAATATGCAGACGGCAGCCCGGACGGTAGTTTGTGAATACGAGGGAGTACTTCCGGCTTCTTACGAAGAACTGCTGAGTCTGAAAGGGATCGGGAATTACACAGCAGGTGCGATCGCATCCATTGCTTATCAGATTCCGGTACCAGCAGTAGATGGAAATGTTCTTCGTGTGATATCCAGAATTACAGAGGACAGACAGGATATTATGAAACAGTCAGTACGCCGGCAGATTGAAGAAAACCTTTTGGGGATAATGCCGGAAGAGACACCAGGAGATTTTAATCAGGCGCTGATGGAACTTGGGGCAGTGGTTTGTGTGCCGAATGGATCAGCACGCTGTGAAGCATGTCCGGTGTCGGAGTACTGTCTTGCATACAGACACGGAACAGTAGAGGAGCTGCCGGTCAAAGCACCGAAGAAGGAGCGTATTCTGCAAAACAGGACAGTGCTTGTGATTCAGGACGGAGAGAAAACTGCTATACAGAAACGACCGGAAAAAGGTCTTCTTGCCGGATTATATGAGCTTCCGAATCTCCTGGGCCATCTTACACGGGAGGAAGTGCTGGATAAGGTAAAAAATATGCAGCTGGAACCGCTCTATATTGAGAAACTTCCGGATGCGAAGCATATTTTTTCGCATATTGAATGGAGGATGACCGGATATCTGATTCGGGTGGCAGCTCTGGACACAGACAGAGGATTGCCATTTATTTTTGCTGAGAAAAAACAGTCTGAAAAGCAGTACGCGATTCCGTCTGCATTCAGAGCTTATGTAAAATACATGAAGGAGGAATCTGGAAAATGAAATTGTTGAGTATAGCAATTCCGTGTTATAATTCAGAAGCATATATGGAGAAATGTATCGAATCTTTGTTAAAAGGTGGAGAAGAAGTGGAGATCCTTGTGGTCAATGATGGTTCTTCTGACCGAACTGCTGAGATTGCGGATGCTTATGCCGAAAAATATCCGACGATCATAAAAGCTATTCATCAGGAAAACGGTGGTCATGGTGAAGCAGTAAATTCCGGAATCCGTAATGCGACAGGCCTTTATTTCAAAGTTGTTGACAGTGATGACTGGGTAAATGAAGAGGCATATAAACAAATCTTAAAAACACTTGAAGAACTGACAAGAGGACCAAAAACACTGGATATGCTGATCAGCAATTTTGTATATGAAAAACAGGGTGCTTCCAGAAAAAAAGTCATGCAGTACAGACATTGTCTTCCGGTGAATGAAATTTTCGGATGGGACAGTGTGCATATGTCAAAAGGTAAATATCTGTTGATGCATTCTATTATTTATCGTACAAAACTGCTTCACGAATGTGGATTGGAACTGCCGAAGCATACATTCTATGTGGATAACCTGTTTGCATTTGAGCCGCTTCCGTTTGTGAAGAACATGTACTATCTGGATGTCAATTTTTATCGTTATTTTATCGGAAGAGATGATCAGTCTGTCAATGAAAAGGTAATGATTAAGAGAATTGACCAGCAGATCCGTGTCAATAAATTGATGGCGGACGCATTCCATAATTGTCAGTTTGACAGTAAACATCTTAAGAAATATATGCTCAGCTATCTGGATATCATTACGACCGTGTCCTCGATCATGCTGGTACGTGCAGGTACTCAGGAAGCACTGGATAAGAAAAAAGAAATGCTGGAGTATATTCGTGAACAGGATCTCTGGCTGTATCATAAATTGCGTTACAGTATTCTGGGACGTGCAGCCAATCTTCCGGGCAGAGGTGGACGCAAAATGTTTGTAACTGCTTACAAAGTATGTCAGAAATTCTATGGATTCAACTAAAAAACTTCCCCTTTATGGGGAAGTTTTTTGCGTTGCAGAAATTACTTCTATGAGATCATATTGATTTGTTTCGGTTCCATACATACAGAAAAATCATGCAAAAGACCAGCGGATTCTCCGTCTTTATGTACGGCCAGTCTGGCTTCACTGTGGATATCAATTTTTTTACAGCGAAAAATGTGGATACCATTGAAATGTGTATGTTTTCCGAAGAAAGCAGTAGGAAGACAACATATTACTTTGGGTTTGCTCAAACTGTCTACAACGATCACATCCAGATAGCCGTCGGAAGGACTGGCATCGGGACAGAATTTGAATCCACCGCCTTCGTATTTCTGATTCATGATGGCAGTAAAATATACTTTGGAAAACTCTTCTTTTTTATTGTCATCCATGAGCAGTGTCATAGAAGATGGCTTCAGGAAAAGCAACTGTTTCAATGCGACAAAGAGATAGACCAGTTTGCCGAGGCCGATTTTGTTCAGGACTTTTTTCATAGGAGTGATGCCAACTTCATGGCATACCGCTGCGTCAAAACCGATTCCACAGCTGATCGCGAAACGACTGCTGCTGGAACCACAGGAAATATGAGGAACGTCCATCAGATGTGGACGTTTATCGGAAAGAATCAGTTCGAGTGCCTTCATAGGATCCTGTGGAAGTTTCATACTGCGGCAGAAATCGTTTCCGGATCCGGTGGGAATGTAGCCGAAAATGACACGGGAAATATCTTTTACTCCGCTCAGGACTTCCTGTATCGTACCATCACCGCCAACGGCAATCAGCTTGATTTGACTATCTTCCGGAATCGAGGCAGTAATGGAAGCAGAAAGCTTAACAGCATGTCCTTTATATTCTGTAAAAAAAGTTTGGTATTTAATATTCCGTTCACGCAGAATGTTCTCCAGATCCCTCCAGATCAGAGCACCTTTGCCGGAACGGGAGTTGGGATTTATAATAAAATAGTACATGAGTTCCTCCCTTATGTTCTCGTTTATCATAGCATGTTCGACAGAAATTTACAAACATTTAACACTGTGCAGGCCGGAAATTTAACGTTCATTTTTTATACTTTGCAAAAAGATAAAAAAGAACCTGTTTGTGAAGAAACAGACAGGCAGGAGGAAATAAATGATCTATCTTGTAGAAGACGATGAGAGTATTCGTGAACTTGTAGTATATACATTAAAGAGTCAGGGAATGGATGCAAAAGGATTTGAACGACCGTCCCTGTTCTGGAAAGAACTGGAGAAAGAAGTGCCGGCATTGATCCTTCTGGATATCATGCTTCCTGAAGAAGATGGAATATCGATTTTACGAAAACTGCGTACCAGACCGGACACACGCAAGATTCCGGTAATCATGCTGACGGCCAAAGGCACAGAATATGATGTGGTCATGGGACTGGACAGCGGTGCAGATGATTATATCCCGAAGCCGTTTCGTATGATGGAGCTGATCTCACGTATCAAGGCACGGCTTCGTCGGGCAGAGGATAAAGGCGCAGAAGAATATCGTCTGGAAAACCTGTATCTGTGTCCGGGAAGACATATAGTGACGGTGGATCAGGAACCTGTTAATCTGACATTGAAGGAGTATGAGATGCTGGTGCTGCTTCTGAAAAACAGCGGAATGGTTTTATCAAGAACACAGCTTCTGAATCAGATATGGGGATATGAATTTGATGGTGAAAGCAGAACTGTGGATGTACATATCCGGACACTCAGGCAGAAGCTGGGAAGCGCCGGAGATCTGATTGAAACAGTGCGTGGCGTAGGATATAAGATTGGAAGGTGACATACCTTCCTTTTTTTGTTGGGATATGATATACTCACATCAAAGCAGATTTAACTGAAAGCTTGCTGGGAAAACAGACAGCAACGGATAATAACCTGAGAAAGAGGCAGAAGTATGAAGTCATTGGTAATAGCAGAGAAGCCATCTGTAGCAAGGGATATTGCAAGAGTACTCCATTGTACCCAGAAGGGTAACGGAATCCTTGAGGGCAAAGAATATGTTGTAACGTGGGCCCTGGGACATCTTGTGACACTTGCAGATCCGGAAGAATATGATAAGAAATATATGAAATGGGATATGGAAACTCTGCCGATGATGCCGGATAAAATGAAACTTGTCGTTATCCGACAGACTTCCAAACAATATCAGGCAGTGAAGACACAGCTGTTCCGAAAAGATATCGGTGATATCATCATTGCAACCGATGCCGGAAGAGAGGGAGAACTGGTTGCCCGCTGGATTCTGGATAAGTCCGGATGTCACAAACCAATTCGCCGTCTGTGGATATCTTCAGTAACCGATAAAGCAATTCGTGACGGATTTCACAATCTGAAAGACGGCAGAGATTATGATAATCTTTATCGTGCGGCAGTTGCCAGAGCAGAGGCAGACTGGCTGGTTGGAATCAATGGAACAAGAGCGCTGACCTGTAAACATAATGCACAGCTTTCCTGCGGGCGTGTACAGACACCGACACTTGCAATCATTGCGAGAAGAGAAGAAGAAATACGTAAGTTTAAACCAGAGGATTACTTTGGAGTAACTTTGCAGGCTGGTGGAATACAGTGGACCTGGAAAGATGCGAAGAACGGAAGCTATCGAACTTTTCAGAAAGAGCGTGCGGAGGAGATCCAGAAGAAGATTTCCAATACGGATCTGGAACTTGTATCTGTGGATAGAAAGCCTAAGAAAACAATGGCTCCCGGACTTTATGATCTGACGACTCTGCAGCGGGAAGCAAACCAGAAATATGGATTTTCCGCAAAAGAAACACTCAATATCATGCAGAGATTATATGAGAATCATAAGGTACTTACGTATCCGAGAACGGATTCCCGTTATATCGGCAAGGATGTTGTTCCGACGATCAAAGAGAGACTGAAAGCCTGTGGAACCGGCCCATATCGAAAACTTGCCGGTGCGCTGCTTACTAAACCAATCCATACAAACGGAAGTTTCGTGGATGATAAAAAGGTCAGTGACCATCATGCGATCATTCCGACAGAGCAGTTTGTGCAGCTGGATCATATGACAAATGAAGAACGCAAAATCTATGATATGGTTGTGCGGAGATTTTTGAGTGCTCTTTATTCTCCATTTGAATATGAACAGACTTCCATGGAAGGGAAGGCAGCGGGACAGAGTTTTGTGGCAAGTGGCAAGACGGTTGTGAGTGCTGGCTGGAAAGAAGTTTACGAAGGCGGAAGCACGGACGATGACGAAGAAGAGCAGACACTGAAAGACCAGAAGCTTCCGGTATTGAAACAGGGAGAGAAGCTTCCGATAGGCAGTGTTCGTCTGACAACAGGTAAGACCAAGCCGCCGGCACATTTTACTGAGGCAACGCTTCTGGCGGCAATGGAGAATCCGGTGAAATATATGTCCTCAAAAGATACACAAGCAGCAAAGACGCTGGGAGAAACCGGTGGACTTGGCACAGTTGCTACCAGAGCAGATATTATTGAAAAACTTTTCCACACCTTCCTTATGGAAAAGAGAGGCAATGAAATCTATCTGACTTCCAAAGCAAAACAGCTTCTGGAACTTGTACCGGAAGAGCTTAAGAAGCCGGAACTGACAGCAGACTGGGAAAAGAAACTGTCTGATATATCCAAGGGCAAACTGAAACAGAAAGTCTTTCTTGATGGAATTCGCGAATATACCGAGGAGATCGTTGTTGAGATCAAGACAGGAACAGGAACCTTTCGTCATGATAATCTGACGAATAAGATCTGTCCGAACTGTGGTAAACGAATGCTTGCAGTAAATGGCAAGAACAGTAAGCTGCTGGTGTGTCAGGACCGTGAATGCGGATACAGAGAGACAATTTCACGTACAACAAATGCACGATGTCCGAAATGTCACAAGCGAATGGAGATGCTGGTCAAAGGCAAAGAAGAAACATTTGTATGTGTATGTGGATATAAAGAGAAACTGTCATCTTTCCAGGCCAGAAGAACCAAAGAAGGAGCCGGTGTCAACAAAAGAGACGTACAGAAATATCTGAAAAAACAGCAGAAAGAAGCAGCAGAACCAGTAAACAATGCGTTTGCACAGGCACTTTCCGGGATTAAACTGGATTAAATTTCTGCCGGAAGTTTCACAGATAATAATAGAATAAGGTAAAAATAGAACTGCTGTAAAGGGCAGTAATAAAAAGGAGTGTGGGCTTTATGAAGTTACAGAAATATCAGAAATGTTCAAAAGTAACCCGTGGACTGAGAAAAGCAGAATTTGTACTGAAAAATGCCCGTATTGTGAATGTTTTTACCAGAGAGATCCTGGAAGGTGATATTGCGATTCAGGATGGAATGATCGTTGGAATCGGAAACTACCAGGGTGAAGAAGAAACAGATCTGGGCGGCAGGTATGTCTGTCCGGGATTTATAGACAGTCATCTGCATCTGGAATCTACACTTGTGACTCCGGCAGAGCTGGTAACAGTGGCGTCCAGGCATGGAACGACAACGTTTATCGTAGATCCACATGAATCGGCCAATGTGTCCGGATTAAAGGGCATTGATTATATTTTGAATCAGACAGAAGACGTGGATGCCAATGTTTTTGTTATGATGCCATCCTGTGTTCCGGCAACTGCGATCGACGATAATGGATGCACGCTTACTGCACAGGATATGGAACCTTATCTTTCAAAAAAAAGAATTCTCGGACTGGGTGAAGTCATGGACTACATATCAGTTGTAAAGGGTGATGAAGCCATGCACCGGAAACTGGAACTGTTCAGTGATAAAGTCAGGGATGGACATGCACCATTTCTTTCTGATATGGATCTGCAGGCATATGCGATGGCCGGAATTGCTACAGATCATGAATGTTCAGATTTTGCATATGCGATGAAAGAGCGTCGAAATGGCATGATCGTACATATTCGTGAAGGGAGTGCTGCAAGAAATCTGAAAGCAATTGTGAATGGAATCGTAGAGAATCAGATGAATGGAGAGGGATTCTGCTTCTGTACAGATGATAAACATATCGAAGATATTGAAAAAGAAGGTCATATCGACCATAATGTACGTAAGGCTATCGGACTCGGAATGAATCCGATAGATGCAATCTGTATGGCAACCATCAATTCTGCAAAATGTTATGGATTAACACATCTTGGGGCGATTGCACCTGGATATCAGGCAGATCTGCTTGTGGTGGATAATCTTGAAAAGATGACGATCCAGGATGTTTACTATAAGGGCAGAAAAATTGATCAGGACGGAGAGATCATTGTAAAAGAATGTCCATCAGAACTGAAAAATACAGTTCATGTTGGAGAATTCTCAAAGGAAGACTTGCGGCTGGAATCTCCGGATGGTATATTCAATGTAGTCGGAATGCAGGAAGGTGAAATTACAACTGTCCGTAAAAATGTACAGATACTTCATGAAATGGGAGTATTCACCGCAGATGAACAGTATCAGAAGATTGCGGTGGTTGAAAGGCACAAAGCAACTGGAAAAACAGGTGTCGGTGTTGTGAATGGATTTGGTATTCAGGGGGGCGCAATTGCGTCAAGTGTATCCCATGATTCTCACAATATCATTGTAATTGGTGACAATGATGAAGATATGTATCTTGCTGTACAGGAACTGATCCGTACGCAGGGCGGTTATACACTGGTTGCAGATCATCATGTATATGATACACTGGAACTTCCGGTAATGGGACTGATGAGTGATGCAGGTTTTCAGTACAGTCATAGAAAATTGGAACGAATGATTCGCAAGGCACACGAGATGGGTGTGCCGGATGCTATGGCGCCATTTATCACTCTGTCCTTTATGGCTCTGCCGGTCATTCCAGAGATACGCGTTACTCCACGGGGAATCTATAATGTGTGCAGCGGTGAGTTTTATCAGAATTAAAGATAGATAAGTGATTACAGATTCATGGTAATCATTGCAACAATACAAACAATAAAAGAGGAGCAGCAGTTTATTATGCCAGTATTTGATTTCAGCAACAGCAAAACAGAAAAGAAAGATCCGGAATGTACTTATACGACGTTCCAGTCGAATGAAAAAGTACCGTCACCGGAGAAACCGATCCTGATCATTGATAATAAAAGTCGTCAGTGGAAGCATCATTCCTGTGGTGTCTTTTCCAATCCAAACCAGAAATCTTCTTTTGAATTCAAAGAACAGGACGGTGTTTTCCCGGCAGATATTCTCAAAATTGATGCACGTTTTGTGAGCCTCGTAAAATGGCTGGGCGAAAACCATATTAGTGTACGATTATCTGGACAGAATACAGAAGATGGATATGCAATCTATAAGATTCGTGAAACTGCGTTTGGGGGAGCCGGAAAACTTTCAGCAGAAGATGGATTCCTGCAGTTTATGATCGAACGTCTTCTGGCAAGTAATGCACCGACAGAGCTTCCGGATGGAGATGAGGAAGATGAAGACGGCGATGATATGAAGCTGACCAGTATTCAGAGCATCACGGATTTTATGACCTGTGCAGGAAGGACCATGCCGGATAATATCCGTCTCTGGGCAAGAAGAAACCTTGCTGTTGCGAAATCTCATGAGGTGTCGCAGGAAGAACGCAGACATGCACAGAGAGCACTGTCCATTATGATGAATATTCAGTGGAAAAATAACTATTTTGAATCCATTGATCCAGTAGAAGCGCGCCGTATTCTGGATGAAGAACTCTATGGAATGGAAAAAGTAAAACAGAGAATCATTGAGACGATCATTCAGATTAACCGTACGCATACACTTCCGGCATACGGGCTGCTTCTGGTTGGTCCGGCAGGAACCGGCAAATCCCAGATTGCTTATGCAGTTGCACGTATCCTGAAACTTCCGTGGACAACATTGGATATGAGTTCCATTAATGATCCGGAGCAGCTTACCGGAAGTTCCCGTGTCTATGCCAATGCAAAGCCTGGAATCATTATGGAAGCATTTTCCATGGCAGGCGAGTCCAATCTTGTATTTATTATCAATGAGCTGGATAAGGCAACCAATGGCAAGGGAAATGGTAATCCGGCGGATGTACTTCTGACACTCCTTGATAACCTTGGATTTACAGATAACTATATGGAATGTATGGTTCCGACTGTCGGTGTTTATCCGATTGCGACAGCCAACGACAAAGCACAGATCAGTGCTCCGTTAATGTCCCGCTTTGCGGTCATTGAACTTCCGGATTACACAGCAGAAGAAAAGAAAGTTATTTTCTCCAAATTTGCACTTCCGAAAGTATTAAAACGCATGAGCCTCAAAGAAGAAGAGTGCGTAGTGGCTCCGGATGGACTTGATGCAGTGATCGATCAGTTTGCTGATACGACCGGTATCCGTGATCTGGAACAGGCGGCAGAACACATTGCTGCAAATGCTCTGTATCAGATTGAAGTAAATCATGTATCTTCTGTGATTTTTGACGCGGATATGGTGAAGAAGTTATTTGAATAAAATCGGTAAATACTTATTTCATACACAGTAACTAAAATTTTACTCCGGAATGTAAAAATATACTTGCATTCCGGAGTCCTTTTTGTTATACTACAAAAAGTTTCATAAGTAGATTTTTATGAAATGTTTTATAAATTTCATAACTGGTTCGAAACCCTCCCAGTATAAAAAACTAGGTCATACAGGTATCTTCCGATCGTCGATACCTTTTTCTGTGGAGGATTTTTATAAAAATCACCTGGAAGAAGGAAAGGTTGGAAGTTTTTTTATGCGTAAAATTATTATAGACTGTGATCCGGGAATTGACGATGCACTTGCGATCATGCTTGCTGCAAATTCTCCGGAACTTGATATTCTGGCAATCACAACAGTATCAGGTAATGTGCCATCTGATATGGGGGCGGCTAATGCACGAAAGGTTCTGAAGCAGCTTGGCAGAATGGATATTCCAATCTATATTGGAGAAGAAGTTCCGCTCCGGGAAGAATATATTGATGCGAGGGATACCCATGGGATGGATGGACTTGGAGAAAGCTTTTTTCCGGAAGTGGAAGGTGAATATGAGAAGAAGAATGCAGTTGATTTTTTGACAGAACTTCTGGAGAGAGAAAAAATATCCATTATCGCACTTGGCCCGATGACGAATCTGGCAAAAGTATTTTCGAGAAAGCCGGAGCTGATTGCTAATGTAGAAGAGATAGTATCCATGGGAGGAAGTTTCAAGAGTCATGGAAATTGTTCGCCGGTAGCTGAGTATAATTACTGGTGTGATCCGGATGCAGCTGCCGTTGTGTATGATCTTTTTGCAAAGGCAGGAAGCAAGATTCATATGATTGGACTGGATGTAACGCGTGAAATTGTCCTGACACCGAACAGGCTGGAATATATGTGCCGCCTGGATCCGGAGATGGGAGAATTTATTCGTAAGATCACAGGATTTTATATGGATTTTCACTGGGAACAGGAGGGGATTATTGGTTGCGTGATCAATGATCCACTGGCAGTGGCATATTTTATTGACCGATCCATGTGCGATGGATTTGATAGCTTTACAGTCGTTGCAACTGACGGAGTTTGTCGTGGTCAGACTGTTGTAGATTCTATGAACTTCTGGAAAAAAGAACCGAATAGCAGGATTCTTACAGAAACAGATTCTGAAAGATTTTTTGCATTCTTTATGGAACGTGTACTCAGAAAAAATGATGGAAGCAGATGGAAGAAGGATGAATTTAAACTTCTGCATGAGCTGTAAAGAGGTGACAGAATGAAGATAACAATGAAAAGAAACAAAAAAGATTATTCAGAAAACAAGATTAATGTTTACCAGATCTGTTTGGTGGCACTGGCAGTAGGAATCAATATTGTCGGGGGACAGATTGCACTCTTTATGAAACTGCCGGTTTATCTGGACAGCATTGGAACTATTCTGACAGGCGCAGTTCTGGGACCGTGGTTTGGTATGCTGCCGAACCTGATTAGTGGAATTTTTATGGGTATGACAGTGGATATCTATTCGTTGTATTTTGCACCTGTGGGTATGATCACAGGTATCATGAGTGGACTTGTTTTTCGTAAGTTATCCGTAAAGAAAGTAAAAATACTGTTTGCTGCAGTACTGATCACTGTACCGGGAACGATTGTAAGTTCTGTGATCAATGCAGTATTATTTGGAGGTGTGACCTCATCGGGATCTTCGATTCTGGTCCAGCTTCTTTCCAGAACACCGCTTGGACTGACCGGAAGTATCTTTGCAGTACAGTTTCTGACGGATTATCTGGACAGATGCATTTCTGTATTTGCGGTAAGTGTATTTGTGACGATGCTCGGTGGAGAATTGCGACAGAGACTGACGGGGAATGTGCATAACAGAGCAATATAAAAGAAAAGAGGAGTAATCACACGAAAATTGTGTGAGATACTCCTCTTTTTTGCATCGCATAAGAAAGAATTGTCGATTTGCGATGCAGTATGCCTTTTATAATATGAATCAGCAGAAGCTCTTGAGCCAGTTGACCAGAGAATCGTGCCATATATTGTCGTAAACTGTTTTCTTCATCTGATCGGTGACGGGACCGTTGTTTGCCATCTTTGCGAGGATGCCAGCCTGGAGCTCTTCGATGGACATGTCTTCCGGAGCTTTGTTCGGATCGAAATTGACATGCTCCTTTTCAGTAGAGGCAGGAGTTCTATCGGTGTCTTCTTTTGTACTTGCAGCTTCCGGTACAGAGGAAGCAGAGGCTGTTTTGGTTTCTGCAGAGCCTTCGTTTTTGACTTCTTCCTGAGTAACAGGTGTTTCTTCAACGATAGAGTCCTTGTTTTCAGAAAATGTTTCAGGAACAGATGTTTCTTCTGATGACACCCAGATCTCACCGCTGTTTGCACCCACGCGTACATTGATGTGTCCACCTTCTACAGAAACTTTCTGCCCGGTCAGTGTGCCAATATATTCAACAGCATTTCCGGCAGGAAGATTCATCCAGGCATCGTTGTCGTCATTGTTGACAGTCACAATCACACGCACGCTGTCCAGATCACGTGCAAATGCAAACTGACGATTGGTAAGCTGCAGTTCTGTGTAGCTTCCATAGCTCAGAGCAGGTGTATTCTGTCTGATCTTACCAAGAGCTGCAATGAGAGCAGTGCAAGGATTATCACTGAGGGCAGATTCGTAATCTTCAAGATTAAGTGCCGGCCTCAGACTGTCATCGGAAGAGCGTTCTTTACGTCCTTCGATCCCAAACTCAGAACCATAATAAATACTTGGAACGCCCGGAAGGGTATAGAGCAGAATATGAACCGGAGTAAAGTGCGCCTTATTGGATAGCTTTGTATAGATTCTTTCTACATCGTGGTTATCAACGAAATTATAAAGATCCAGATTTCCCATATTCTGGAGATATTTTACCGTATGGGCGATCTCGAAATAGTTGTGATCATTATGTCCGCTATAAAGTGCTTTGTGCAGAGCATAGTTTGTAACACTGTGCAGAGTCTCTCCATTTACCCAGCGACTGTAATCTCCATGAATTACTTCGCCCATCAGCCAGAAATCCGGTTTGACTTCTTCTGCAGTACGGCGGAGCGCACGCATGAAATCAAAATCCAGTACATCGGCAGCATCCAGGCGGATTCCATCTACATCAAACTCAGAAACCCAGTAACGGATCACATCACAGATATAATCCTGAACTTCTGGATTTCTCTGGTTTAATTTGACAAGCAGATTGTATCCGCCCCAGTTATCATAGGAAAATCCATCGTTGTATTCATTGTTTCCCCAGAAATTTACATTGCAATACCAGTTCAGATATCTGGAATTTTCACGATTCTGCTGAATATCTTTGAATGCAAAGAAATCGCGTCCGGTATGATTGAATACACCATCAAAAATTACTTTGATTTTTTTGTCATGACAGGCTTTTACAAAAGCAGTCAGATCTTCGTTTGTTCCAAGACGGGAGTCCAGTTTCTTGTAATCTGTTGTCTCATAGCCATGGCCGACACTTTCGAAGAGCGGTCCGATATACAGGGCTGTGCATCCGATTTCTTTGATATGGTCGATCCATGGAAGAAGAGTGTTCAGGCGATGTACCGGTTCTGTGTACTCATTCTGTTTGGGAGCACCGGTAAGGCCAAGTGGATAAATGTGATAAAAAATAGCTTCGTTATACCAACTCATGTCTCATCATCTCGTTTCGTAGTATTTTCTTTTTCATATTTAAATAAAATGTATCTCACCGGGAGATAAAAATCCAGGGGCTGTCGTTAAACGGCAGCCCCTGGATTTTGTTATTTAATATGAAATTATAACTGAGGACCAGCAGCAACAAGTGCTTTACCAGCAGCATTTCCTTCGTATTTAGCGAAGTTCTTGATGAATCTTGCAGCAAGATCTTTAGCTTTTTCTTCCCACTGAGCAGCGTCTGCATATGTGTCACGTGGGTCAAGGATTCCTGTGTCAACACCATTCAGTTCTGTAGGAACTTCGAAGTTGAAGTAAGGAATTGTCTTTGTAGGAGCGTTGTTGATATCTCCGTTCAGGATAGCATCAATGATTCCACGAGTATCTTTGATGGAGATACGTTTTCCAGTTCCGTTCCATCCTGTATTAACGAGGTAAGCTTTTGCTCCGCTCTTTTCCATTTTCTTAACAAGCTCTGCTGCATATTTTGTTGGATGCAGTTCCAGGAATGCCTGGCCAAAGCAAGCAGAGAATGTAGGTGTAGGTTCTGTGATTCCACGCTCTGTACCAGCAAGTTTTGCTGTAAATCCAGACAGGAAGTAGTACTGTGTCTGAGCTTCTGTCAGGATAGATACTGGCGGAAGTACACCGAATGCATCTGCGGACAGGAAGATTACGTTCTTAGCTGCCGGTGCAGAAGAAATCGGGCGAACGATTTTTTCGATATGATCGATCGGGTAGGAAACACGAGTGTTTTCTGTTACGCTCTTATCAGCGAAGTCGATTTTTCCATCTTTATCAACAGTTACGTTCTCAAGAAGAGCGTTACGTTTGATTGCGTTGTAGATGTCTGGTTCAGAATCTTTGTCAAGGTTGATAACCTTAGCGTAGCATCCGCCTTCGAAGTTGAATACACCGTTGTCATCCCAGCCGTGTTCGTCATCACCGATGAGGAGACGTTTCGGGTCTGTGGAAAGAGTTGTTTTACCTGTTCCGGAAAGTCCGAAGAAGATAGCGGTGTTTTCACCGTTAAGGTCTGTGTTGGCGGAGCAGTGCATAGCTGCGATACCTTTCAGTGGAAGGAAGTAGTTCATCATAGAGAACATACCTTTTTTCATTTCTCCACCGTACCATGTATTGATGATAACCTGTTCTTTGGATGTAATGTTGAACATTACAGCTGTTTCAGAATTCAGGCCAAGTTCTTTGTAGTTTTCAACTTTTGCTTTGGAAGCATTATATACAACGAAATCTGGCTCGAAGTTTTCAAGTTCTTCAGCTGTTGGTTTGATGAACATGTTTGTTACGAAGTGTGCCTGCCATGCAACTTCAACGATGAAACGGATAGCCATACGAGTATCTGCGTTAGCACCGCAGAATGCGTCAACTACGAAAAGTTTTTTATTGGAAAGTTCTTTTTTGGCAAGTTCTTTACAAGCGTTCCAAGCTTCCTGTGTTGCAGGATGGTTGTCGTTCTTGTATTCATCAGAAGTCCACCAAACTGTATCTTTGGAGTTCTCATCCATAACGATGAATTTATCTTTAGGAGAACGTCCTGTGTAGATACCTGTCATAACATTAACAGCGCCAAGTTCTGTTTCCTGGCCTACTTCAAATCCTTCAAGACCTGCTTTGGTCTCTTCCTCGAATAATACTTCGTAAGAAGGATTGTACACAATTTCAGTTGTTCCTGTGATGCCATACTTAGTTAAATCGATTTTTGCCATCTTACATTTACCTCTCTTCTTTAATAGAGCCATCTATATGCTGACTTCTTTAACATCTAAGAAGTGGAACGTTCCAACTTCTCATAGAGTTAATTATACATAATTCATCAATAAAAGCAATAAAAAAACAATGAATTTTTTAAAAATGATAATAATTTAACATGATACCAGAGGAGAAAAGAAATTTTATCTACATAAGTTTACTTATTTGTTGATAAAATAAAAAAATCATCTACAGGATCAGAGTTTCCTGTAGATGATGATAAAGTAAGTAATCTCCGCGATGGATGTGATGATCCAGGAGAACAGATACAGAAGAAACAGTGCCGGGATGGTATGAATCCAAGCAAATACGGTGTAGATCCATACGATACGGAACACGCAGGATCCCATGATGATAATGATCGTCGGGATGATAGTCTTTCCGATTCCGCGCGAAGCTGCGATCGTGCAGTCCATAAAAGACGAAAAACAGTACGAAAATGCCATGATTTTGATTCGCTGCATGCCGGCGTCAATGACTGTTGCATCCGTGGCAAACAGAGACAGGAACTGATGTCCGAAGATAAAGAGGAGCAGTCCAAGGATCAATCCGATCGTGAATGAATAAAACAGACTGATAAAGTAGCTCTTGAGCACTCGTTTTTTATTTCCGGCGCCATAATTCTGTCCCATGAAGCTGGAACATGCAATGTAAAACGCATACATGACATTGTAAATGATCGTGTCGGCATTGGTGGCGGCGGCACTGCCGGAAACCATGTAAGTATCAAAAGAATTGACTCCACTCTGTACAAACAGGTTTGCAATCGCGAAGATTGCATTTTGAATACCGGCCGGGATACCGATGACCAGAATGTCAATACATGCTTTTTTGTGAAAACGGATTTTTTTCAGTGAAACATGACATTCATCTTTTCGGCGGAGCAGATGTACCATGATGAGCATTGCAGAAACATACTGTGCGATCGCAGTGGCAGTAGCAACACCTGCGGCAGCCATATGTAATACAATGACGAAAAACAGGTTCAGTATAACGTTCAGTACACCTGCGGCAGCCAGATAATAAAGTGGCCGTTTTGTATCCCCACGTGCACTTAAGACACCGTTACCAAAGTTATACACACCCATGGCAGGAAGTCCGATTGCATAAATCTTCAGATAAAGAGATGCCTGTCCGATCAGATCATCTTTGGTATGCAGCAGTTTCAGCATTCCACCGGAAAAGAAGAAACAGACAGCGCCTACCAGCAGTCCCATCAATGCACAGAGAATCAGTGCAGAGTGAACTGTTTCTTCCGTATTCTGACGATTCCCTGACCCGAGGGCATGGGCTGTTCGTACATTTACACCGCTGCCCATTCCAATCAGAAATCCGACAAATAAAGTAACCAGCAGGGTGGTGGAGCCAACTGCTCCGAGTGCTTTGTAATCCGCGAAACGACCGACAACGGCAACATCACTCAGGTTAAAAATAACTTCCAGAAGCTGTGAGCACATCAGCGGAATGCTGAATAAAAAAATATTTTTCCACAAAGAACCCGTTACCATCTCAATGGAACGGGCCTTTTTTTTCGTATTTTCACACATAAAGAACTCCCCAGTAACTCAAAAATTTCTCATCCTGTTATAAGATACGCCTCTTGTTTTGGAAAGTAAAGTACTTATGAAACAAAATGATCAGGATTCCTGTTCATGATATTTCTTTCGGTATTCACCAGGAGTCATACCATAGTTTTTTTTAAAAGTCCGCATAAAGTGTTCAGGACTGTCATAGCCAACCAGCTCACAGATTGCGATATTGCTTAAGGAAGTTTCACGAAGTGCCCGACATGCCTGCTCCAGTTTAATACTGCGGATGATCTGAAGAAATGTCTGCCCTGTTCCTTCCTTAATTAATGTGCTGAAGTGAGAACTACTGTAGCCAAAATGAGAAGCAGTTTCACGGAGTGTAGCTGTTTGATAATGTTGGCTCAGATAATTGAGAATATCAGTCATGGAATTACCGGAAGTATCTTTGGCTAGGATGGACTCGATATTGCCTCCATGATAACGAAGCAGCATCGCCCATAACAGAATCAGCATGGAATTTAAAAAAGTATAGCTGTACTTTTCATGGCCAAGATATTCTATATAGAGATTTTCTAACATTTCACGTATTTGCGGATCGTTTGCAGTATGGAAGATAAGATAATTGCCTTCTGTTTTGCGGTACAAAACATGAGCAAAAAAATGAGCCAGAGCACTGTCTTCTGTCAGAGACTGAAAGAAAGTGGACTGAAATGTACTGCCACGAATCAGGATATTAAAAGCGATACTGTCATCAAAAATACCGATACTGTGTTTTGTATGTGGCGGAATGATGCAGACATCGCCTTTATGCAGAGTATGCTCAATTCCCTGAATAGAGGTATGAGCCTGGCCATCATAAATACATAGAATTTCGAAAAACTCATGTTCATGAATGAATTCTGGTGTATAACGGTAATGCTTGTATAACATGATGTTATCTGCTGTATCACAAAACATGGCTTTTTCTTCAAAATAAGAATGCCAGCCTTCTTTTTGTAATTCCGGAACATATAATTGCCGTCTGGAAATCAGATCACAATCAAGATTGAGACAAAATTTGTGAAAAGTCTCAGGATGTTCCTTTTTTTCGAAATATAGTGTCCGATAAAATAGCTCGTCTTCATTATAAGTATATAAAAATTTTTGAAAGTCTTCTCTAGTAAGCTGCATGATTTTCTCCAAAATGAAATGGAATTTTTTAAGTTATGAGACTGAAGATTTGTTAAGTGCTCTAAGTATAACATTGAATCAATCGAAAAAAAAGTCAGTGTTTTACAAAAAAAATAACAATTGGAGGAAGTATAAAAAAGAAGTAAAGTGATGCTAGAAATAAATTAGTATTAATGGAAGGAGAGTAAACATATAATGGCAGAGGTAAGTATTGATCTTAATATGGTTCGAGTGACCAATGAAGATTTTGTAAAAAAAGCAGAAGCATGTGTACCGGAACTTCTGAAAACAGTAGTTCGTCCGGTTGCTATCGTAGACATCGTGAAAACAGAGGATATTTATCCGAAAGTTCAGAAAGCAGATGATATTGAAAATCTCTCTGCTTATCATATGGCAAAAGGCGATAAGATATGCCTGGATTTTGGAGATCATCAGGTAGGCTATGTTACCCTGAAGCTGAACTCCGTAGGAAGTCCGCAGGATTCACCGGCATTTTTCAGACTGAAATTCGGTGAGATCGCAAAAGAAATGACCGAGGATTCAAAAGATTATGACGGATGGATCAGCCGTGGATGGATTCAGGAAGAATTTATCCATATCGATGTCCTTCCGGCAGAACTGAAACTTCCAAGAAGATACGCATTCCGTTATATGGAGATCGAGGCAATCGACACCTCTCTGAAATGGCAGATGGTAGTGGAAGATGTATACTGCACCAGTGTTTCTTCAGTCCGCATGGAAGATGTGAAACCGGTAGAGAGTGATGACGAAATGATCCGTAAACTGGACAGAGTCAGCCTTCGTACCCTGCACAACTGCATGCAGTCCGTATTTGAGGATGGACCGAAGAGAGACCGCCGTCTGTGGCTCGGAGACTTAAGACTTCAGGCACTTGCAAACTATGAAACATTCCATAACATGGATCTCGTAAAACGATGCCTGTACCTGTTTGCAGGGCAGACAAAAGATAATGGTCAGGTAAGTGCATGCCTGTTTACAGAGCCGAAATTCATCGTAGATGATACCTTTCTTCTGGACTATTCCATGTTCTTTGGTGCAACACTTCTGGATTATTATGAAGCATCCGGAGACAGAGAGACCCTGGAAGATTTAAGTAAATGCGCTTACCGTCAGATGGAGATCGCAGGAGAGCAGTTTGATGAAAAACATCTGATGAAAAATGGTGAAGGATTCTGGGGCTTCATCGACTGGACTGACGGACTGAATAAACAGACTGCTATGCAGGGTGTTTATATCTACTGTGCAAAAAAAGTACAGAAGATTGCAGAAATCCTCGGAGATACAGAAAAAGCAGAAGAGCTTAAAAAAGAAGCAGAAGAAAAGACTGCAGCAGTCAGAAAATATCTTCTGGATGAAAAAACAGGGCTGTTTGTAAGTGGCGAAGAAAAACAGATCAACTATGCAAGTCAGGTATGGCTGATCCTTGCAGGTGCAGTCAGCGTCGAAGAAGGCAGTGCAATGCTGGATAAGCTGGATGAGCTGAAACCGGAAAAAGGAATGGTCTCTCCATACATGAACCATCATTATGTAGAAGCACTTCTGATGTGTGGCAAAAAAGACCAGGCAATGGATTATATGAAATATTACTGGGGCGGCATGATCAATCACGGTGCGGATACTTTCTGGGAACTCTACAATCCGGAAAATCCGGCAGAGTCTCCATATGGAAGCAGCATTGTAAACAGCTACTGTCATGCATGGAGCTGCACACCGACCTATCTTCTGAGAAAATATTTTAACTAGCTGGAAAAGGAACGTCAGATTATGGTAAAATTAACAGTAAAGATCGTATCCATGCAGGATGCAGACAAATTCAATAAACTTTGCAGTAAATTTGACTGTGATATGGATCTGCAGAGTGGTAAATATTATGTAGATGCAAAATCCATTATGGGAATCTTCAGCCTGGATTTAAGTAAACCACTGATCCTGAATGCTGACACGGACGATGAAGAACTTATAAAAGAAACATTTGCAGATTTTATCGGAGAGGAATAATCATGACACGTACTTTAAAAGAAAGAACATTTTCCGGAACAACGAATCCGGAAATTCAGCCATGGGAAACCGAACACCGTAAACTTGCCCGCCTTGCCGCAGCAGAGGGCATTGTTCTTCTGAAAAATGAAGAGCATGTTCTCCCATTAAAAGCAGGAAGTGCAGTTGCTATTTATGGTGCAGGAGCAGGGAAGACGATCAAGGGCGGTACCGGTTCCGGTGATGTTAATGAGAGAGAAAAAGTCTCTATCTGTCAGGGAATGAAAAATACCGGTTTTCAGGTTACTACTGAAGAATGGATCAACAGCTATGACAAAATCTATGATCAGGCACGTCAGGACTGGAAGAATGACATTCTTTCCAGAACAGGGAACGGTGCAGATACAATGGATTTCTTTTCTGTTTACAGTACAACACCATTTATCATGCCGGCAGGTGATACGATCCGGAAACCGGCAGAAGGCGAAAATGTAGATACAGCAATCTACGTACTCAGCCGTATCGCCGGTGAAGGGGCAGACCGTACTGCTGATAAGGGTGATTATTATCTGAAAGATGAAGAACATCAGATGCTGGCTGATATCTGTGCATATTATCGTGATGTGATCGTAGTGATCAATGCGGGAGCACAGGTAGACCTTTCTTTTATGGACGAGTTTAAAAATATCAAAGCACTTCTGACTATTGTACAGCCGGGAATGGAAGGTGGAAATGCATTTGCTGATGTGGTTTCCGGAAAAGTCACTCCGTCCGGAAAGCTGACGGATACATGGGCTTACAAATATGAGGATTACCCGAATTCAGAAACATTTTCCCACAATAACGGAAATGTTGAGACAGAAGTTTATAAAGAAGGCATCTATGTAGGATACCGCTATTTTGATACTTTTGATGTGCCGGTGCGCTATGGATTCGGATATGGGCTTTCCTATACGGAGTTTGAGATATCCGACTACAGTCTGGAAAGTGTAAATGACGGTAAGATCAAAGTGTCTGCACAAGTGAAGAATATTGGTGAAGTTTCAGGCAAAGAAGTAGTACAGATTTACGTTTCACTTTCGGGCGGTATCCTGGAAAAAGAAGCACACCGTCTGGCTGCTTATGCAAAAACATCTGAACTGAAACCGGGTGAAAGCGAAAAAGTATCTCTGGAGATTTCTGTGGATCAGCTGACATCTTATGATGAAAAAAGAGCTGCATGGATTCTGGAGAATGGTTTCTATGGTATCTGGATCGGCAACAGCCTTGCATCTGCAAAACTCTGCGGAGGTGTAAAGCTGGATAAAGAAGTGCTGCTCCGTCAGGTCAAAAATCTGTTTCCACTGAAACAGGAATTAGAAGAGATGGTGCAGGAAGCAGGAAACACGACAGCCCGTGAAAGAGCAGCGGAGCAGCAGGCGCAGAAAGAAAATCTGACAGTTGTGGAACTGCATGCGAAAGATTTTACTACAGAAGTTGTAGAGTACAAGAAAAACAATGCATTATATGAAAAAGAGGCAATGGATTTTGTTGATACGCTGTCTGAAGAAGAACTGATCGATCTGGCAGCTGGAGATCCGGGAAAAGCACAGGGCGGAAACCTTGGTGCGGCAGGAATCTCTGTTCCTGGTTCAGCAGGAGAGACACACAGATGTGCTATCGACAAAGGGCTGGCAAGCATTGTTCTTGCTGATGGACCTGCGGGACTTCGTCTGATGAAATACTATCATGTAAACGAAGGCAGCATTGTTACCATGCCGTTCGAATTCAGCCTGGAGGGTGGACTTTTCTACGATGATTCCAGAGAACTTCCGGGAGAAAGATATTATCAGTACTGCACAGCAATTCCGGTAGGAACTCTTCTGGCACAGACATGGGATGAGAAACTGATCCGTGAAGTCGGTGCGATGATTGGAACGGAGATGGAACATTTTGGCGTGACACTCTGGCTGGCTCCAGGTATGAACATTCACAGAAATCCGCTTTGCGGAAGAAACTTTGAATATTATTCCGAAGATCCGTATGTAGCAGGAACGATTGCAGCAGCTATGACAGAAGGTGTGCAGTCCAATTACGGATGTGGCACGACCATCAAACATTTTGCATGTAACAACCAGGAAGATAATCGTATGGGTTCCGACAGTGTGGTATCAGAGAGAACACTCCGCGAACTTTATCTGAAAGGTTTTGAGATTGCAGTGAAGGAATCTCAGCCGATGTCCATCATGACGAGTTACAATCTGATTAATGGTGTTCATGCAGCAAATAACTATGATCTCTGTACAGATGCTGCCCGAAATGAGTGGGGCTTTAAAGGCATGATCATGACAGACTGGACAACAACAGAAATTGATGAGAAATGTACAGCATCCGGATGTATGAGAGCAGGAAATGATCTGGTTATGCCGGGATGCTTTGGTGATCATGATAATATGCGTAAAGCGCTGGCTGAGGGAACTCTTAAGATTGAAGACCTGAAGGCTTGTATTGCACGACTGGTAAGTGTGATCTGGAAATCTAATCAGTATCTGCAGTAAATTGGATAGTGTGAGAACAGAGTAATAAATGATATGAAAACAAGGCAGGGTAGAGAAAATCTATTCTGTCTTGTTTTTTACGGAATTTTCAGGTGGAACAGATGCGAGAAAGCTTTTGTCGTGAAAACAGGTTTACAGATGAAGCCTTTCGGTATATGATTAAAAATCAGTAAAGAATGTTATTTTGGCTCATATAAAATGGAATAGAAAATTACAGATAAATGGAGGATTCATGGCGGACAGAGATTACACAGAATTATATGCATCGCTGCAGAAAGAAACAACGATTCTGATGGCACAGATTCGGGCATTATACAGAGAACTGGATAAAAAATATCATCTTCGCGGAGCGCAGATTCCAATTACATTTGGATTTGAGACAGATGCGCTGGGGTCTTATACAAGAGCCGGTCACCATGAAAAAGAACATTTCCATTTTTCGTTGCTTTTTGTTGGATACGGAGTAAAAAATCCTCTCAGTAAAGAAGACCGTATGGATCTGTACAAACATGAATATGCCCATTATATGGAGCATCACATCACGATTCCGAGAGAATATCAATGGCAGCCGGGGCTTCACGGAAGTGCCTGGAAATATTGCTGTTCATTGGTCGGAGCTACACCGACACCGTATTATAAGGCGGGGGAAGCACTGATGAAACACGACTACGAGAAGAAACTGAAAAGTCCGATTCATGATAAAACGGTAGCAATCCGTGATACATACCGTCGGCAGCAGGAGCACAAAAGCAGCCAGGCCAGCATCGTACAGTATGAAGTGGGAGAACAGGTAAAGCATCTGAAATTCGGAGATGGATGCATTGAAAAAATTGAACAGTCAGTCGGCTCTGTGACACTGCACATCCGGTTTGGAGAGGATGTAAAAGTGATTGACCAGAAGTGGCTGCTGCGGACAAAATATCAGAAAAAAGAATAAGAGCAAGTGGGCATAAATGAAGCAATGGAAATGAGAGTGAAGATATGGAGCGACTAATCTTTCATATAGATGTGAACAGTGCGTTCCTTTCATGGGAGTCAGCACGAAGAGTAAAGCAGGGATTGCAGGATTTGAGAGATATTCCGGCATGTATCGGCGGTGATCCGAAAAAGCGTACTGGCATCGTTGTGGCAAAGTCTATTCCGGCGAAAAAATATGGAATACAGACAGGTGAACCGATGGCAATGGCCATTCGAAAATGTCCGGAGCTTGTTATTGTCAAAAGCGATTTTGAACTTTATATCAAATGTTCCAGGGCATTTAAAGAAATCTGTGCATCGTATGCGCCTGTGATGGAATCTTTTTCTATTGATGAAGTTTTTCTGGATATGACAGGAACTTCACTGATTTATCCAGATCCGATTCAGACAGCTCATGAGATCAAAGATAAGATCAAAAATGAGCTTGGATTTACCGTCAATGTAGGAATTTCCACGAATAAACTGTTGGCCAAAATGGCATCGGATTTTGAAAAGCCAGATAAAGTACATACCTTGTTTCCGAATGAAATACCAGTCAAAATGTGGCCGTTACCAGTACGCGATCTATTGTTTCTTGGGAAGGCATCCGAGAAGAAACTGACAGAAGCAGGTATCCATACAATTGGCGATATGGCACATGCAAGAGAGACTGAAATACAGGTATTGCTGGGAAAGAAAGCGGGGCATCAGCTGTATCGATATGCCTGCGGAATCGATGATTCTCCGGTCAAAGCACAGCCAGAAGAGGCAAAAGGATTTAGTGTGGAAACGACTTTTAATGATGATATTGTTTCGGTGGATCAGGTACTCCCGATACTGCTTGAACAGTGCGATGTTGTGGCAACCAGAATGCGTCGAAAAGGAAAGAAGTGCATTTCTGTATCCGTGACATTTCGAACGTTGGATTTCAAAAATAAATCTCATCAAACAACACTTCCGAATGCAACCGATACAACAGATGAGATATACAAAAAAGCCAAAAAACTTTTTACAGAATCTTGGAAGGGGGAACCGCTTCGACTGATTGGAGTTGCACTGACGAACCTGACAGACGAAAGTTTCGAGCAGTTGTCGTTGTTTGAAGACAATGAAAAGAAAGAACGAAAAAGAAAACTCGATGCAACAATGGATGCGATTCGTCAGAAGTTTGGAAACGATAAAATTACCCGCGCCAGTATTATGAACAGTAATTCAGGAATTGCACGAAAAGCACGTGCACAGATGAAAAATGAGGATGAGAAGCCGGAGTAGAGAAGTAGCAAAGGAATGAGTTAAGTAAGCGAATGATAGGAAGCTCCAGAAATACAGTTTGGAAATATAGGAAAGAATTTGAAGTGTATAAGAAACCGGAAGAACTTAAAAACGAGGATAACAAAAATGGAAATATTTGATGTGATAGATAAAGACGGAAATCCGACAGGTGAGACTGTCACCCGCGAACAGGCACATACAGAGGGCATCCCACACCGGACAGCACATATATGGATCCTTCGCAAAAAAGAAGGACGCATACAGGTGTTGTTACAGAAACGGTCGAAGAATAAAGACTCTTTCCCGGGAATGTTCGACACTTCTTCAGCCGGACATATCCAGGCAGGTGATGAACCGCTCGAATCTGCACTCCGCGAACTCGAAGAAGAACTCGGGATTCATGCAACACCGGAACAGCTCCACTTTGCTGGAACCTTCCCGATTTCCTTCGCGAAAGAATTCCACGGAAAAATGTTTCGTGATGAAGAACTCGCATTTGTGTACATTTATGACCAACCGGTAAATATCACGAAGCTGGTTTTACAGAAAGAAGAAGTAGAGACCGTGGAGTGGTTTGACCTTGAAAAAACCTACGAAGAATGCAGGAAATGTAGGGATAAATTCTGTGTACCGAGTGGTGGATTTGAAGTCGTGAAAAAGTATTTGAGGGAAAATCAATAACAAAAGACTGATAACAGACAGCAAGAAAAGAAGGTACAAAATATGCAGATCAGTTTATTATTAATGGAAGAAATCGCAAAGCTTTTTGCAATTATGCTTATGGGATATGCAGTTGTAAAAGCCGGACTTATGAAGTCATCGGAGAGCAAAAGTATCTCTGTGGTCATGGTTTATTTGGTCATTCCATGCGTGATTTTAAATGCTTTTCAGATAGAGTATACACCGGATGTACAGAAGGGACTGCTCCTGGCATGCGTGGCAGCAGTTCTGGTACATATCCTGTTTTTGATGCTTACAGCAATCTTAAAAAATATCCTGCACCTGGATGTGATTGAACGTGCAACCGTTATTTATTCAAATGCGGGGATTCTGGTAATTCCTCTGGTACAGGAATTACTTGGGCAGGAATATGTTATTTATTCCAGCGCGTATATTGCAGTACAGCTGATTCTAATCTGGACACACTGCAAAAATATGCTCTGCGAAGAAGATAAATTAGAGTGGAAAAAAGTATTTCTGAACGTAAACATTATTTCAATTATTGTAGGAGTAGTGCTGTTTATTTGTAGAGTCCAACTGCCTTCAGGTGTACAGGATGTCATGAATATGATGAACAATATGATTGGTCCGATTGGCATGCTGCTTGCAGGAATGGTCATCGCAGAAGTACCACTCAGGACGGTATTTACCAAGAAAAGAAACTATGTTTCTACGGTGCTGCGATTGATCATTTATCCAATATTTGTACTGATTTTAATGAAAGTAATTAACACATTTGCAGGAATAAATGATTCCAAACAGATACTCCTGACTGTGTATCTGGCATCTGTAACACCTGCCTGTGCGACCGTGACATCCATGGCACAGCTGTACGATAAAGATGCTGCATATGCGAGCTCATTGTATGTACTAACGACATTGCTGTCGATTGCGACCATGCCGGTAATAGTGGGATTGTATGAGATGTTTGTGTGAGAAAAGAGAATAGTTGAGATGAGAGAGACACTGACTGCGGTTGGTGTCTTTTTTATGTAATAGGAAATTACTTCGTAATGTTCCTATAACATAAAAAATTTGTTAAGATTGACATTTTTTTGTCAATGTGTTACAATGATGGAAACCAAAAAACCAAAAAGAGTTTCCGGGTTTCCAAATGGAGGATTGAATGCGGGAAAAAATTATTGATGCAACGATTGAGGAATTTAAACAGAACGGCCTGAAATTTACAATGAATGATCTGGCTAAGCACCTTGGAATCAGCAAGAAGACAATTTATACAGTCTTTGAAAGCAAACAGGCAGTTCTGGTAGCTGTGTCAGACCGTTATGCGGCAGATTTAAACAGTATGCAGGAAGAACTGGAGGCGAACGTAAGTCTGAATGTAGTGCAGAAACTGGAGAAGCTTTTGTGTGCACTGCCAGAAAGGTATTACAACATTGGACTGAGTCGGATCTACGAACTTGCGGAAAAGTATCCAAAGCCATACCGACATCTGATGAGGTCAGTAAACAATGGATGGGAACAGGCAGAAAAGTATCTTGAAAAAGGCATGGAAGAGGGCATGATTCGAGAAGTTTCCATTCCGGTAGTAATGGCAATGGTAAAAGGCACTGTATATTGTTTTATGGAGTCAGATATTCTGTATCAAAATGAACTGACTTATGAACAGGCAAAAAAAGAAATGGTAGAAATACTGATGAAAGGAATAAAAACAGGTGGGAAAAGTAAGGATTCTGGAAATTAAAGAGAGCGTGTTTGCGGACAATGACAGACAGGCAGATCAGCTTCGGATCAGACTGAAAGAAAAAGGTGTCTTTCTGATGAATCTGATGTCGTCACCTGGATCAGGAAAGACGACAACTCTGAAAAGAACGATAGCAGCTTTAAAAGATGACCTTCGTATCGGGGTCATGGAGGCGGATATTGATTCAGATGTGGATGCACTTGCAATTGCCGAAACCGGGGCAAAAGCAATTCAGCTGCATACAGGTGGCATGTGTCATCTGGATGCAAAAATGACAGAGCAGGGGATCGAAGGTCTGGGCATTGAAGATGTAGATCTGGCGATTCTCGAAAACGTAGGAAATCTTGTCTGTCCGGCCGAGTTTGACACAGGCGCATCAAAAAATGTAATGATTCTTTCTGTTCCGGAAGGTCATGACAAACCTTTGAAATATCCATTAATGTTTGAAGTATGTGATGCAGTTCTGATCAATAAGATTGATGTACTTCCATACTTTGATTTTGATATGGAACTGGTAAAAAAATACATTCACCAGAGAAATCCAAAAGCGGAGATTTTCCCGGTCAGTGCAAAGACAGGAGAAGGCATAGAAGCATGGACTACATGGCTGAAAAAGCAGGTTACTGACTGGAAATCATAACAAAACAGAAGAGAGAAGGGAAAGGAAAGAGAGATGAAAAAAGAACTCGATAAGGAGCTTTATCCGGATTATGTGTACCCGGAATTTATACCGGATCCGGGTAAACCATTTCGCGAGCCAATTGCGAAACTGGGCAAAAAGATCACAGACCGTATTCCGCAGAAGCTGGGTCTTAAAAAGATCACCAGAAATGATCCGGAGTATTGGGGACTGGCCGGAGTGCTTACTGATGAGGAAGCACTCCTGGCATTGAAGCTTGGGGTAAGAAAGCCAAAAACACTGTCGGAGATCGTGAAAATTTCAGGGCTGGAAGAGAAAAAATGTGAGGCACTTCTGGAAGAAATGTCACGCAAAGGTCTTCTCGAATACAACTGGGAAAATGCGGCACATGAGAAGCAGTATGTCCTGCCGATGTATGTACCGGGATGTGCGGAATTCTTTAATATGAACGCAAAAATACTGGAAGCCAACCCGGAAATGGGTACATTTTTTGAACATATGTCCCGTTTGCCACTGGAGAAAATTACTCCATTTGTACCGGAGGGCGGTGCCGGAATCGGTATGCATGTCATCCCTGTTGAAAAAGCAATCGAGATGGAAAATGAATCTGTTGATCTGGAACATATTTCCTACTGGCTTAGTAAATATGAGGGAAAATATGCAGCAAGCCCTTGTTCCTGCCGTCGTTCCCGACTGACACATGACGAAGGCTGCGCCGATGATCCGGAAGGATGGTGCGTTGCAGTTGGTGATATGGCAGATTATGTTGTAGAGACACAGAAAGACGGACGATATATTTCCAAAGAAGAGGCACTGGATATTTTCAGACAGGCAGAAGAAAATGGTTTTGTACATCAGATTACAAACATTGACGGAAAAAACAAGATTTTTGCTATCTGTAACTGTAATGTAAATGTCTGTTATGCACTTCGTACATCACAGCTTTTTAATACACCAAATATGTCGCGTTCTGCATACATCGCAAAAGTTGAGAAACAGAACTGTGTCGCATGTGGAAAATGTGTGGAAGCCTGTCCGGCAGGAGCGGTGAAACTGGGACAGAAACTTTGCGATAAAGAAGGATGCGAGATTACATATCCGCGGATGCCGCTTCCTGGTGACCAGCCATGGGGCGAACATATGTGGACACATAATTACCGTGATGTCAATCGTATCAACTGCTATGATACCGGTACAGCACCGTGTAAAACAGCCTGTCCGGCTCATATCGGAATACAGGGATATCTGCAGCTTGCAAAAGAAGGCCGCTATGAGGATGCACTTGCACTGATCAAGAAAGATAATCCACTTCCGGCAGTCTGCGGGCATGTATGTAACCGTCGCTGCGAAGATGCCTGCACAAGAGGCACAATCGACGAAGCTGTTGCAATCGATGAAGTCAAACGCTTTATTGCAGAACGTGATCTGAATGCAGAGACACGCTTCATTCCAAAGAAAACAATTCCGTCACTGAAAGGCGGATTTGAAGAAAAAATCGCAATCATCGGAGCCGGTCCAGCTGGTTTATCCTGTGCATATTTCCTTGCACTGACCGGATACAAACCGACGATCTTTGAAAAAAATGCAGAACCGGGCGGTATGCTTCGCTATGGAATTCCATCCTACAAACTGGAGAAAGATCTTCTGGCGGCAGAAATTGATGTGATCCGTCAGCTTGGCGTAGAAATCCGCTGTGGCGTAGAAGTTGGAAAAGACGTTACGATCGAAGACCTGAGAGAGCAGGGATATAAGGGATTTTATGCTGCAATTGGATGTCAGAGGGGAAGAAAACCGGGAATCAGTGGAGAAAATGCTGAAGGTGCATATACTGCGGTAGATTTCTTAAGAAAAGCCGGTGCAAAAGAGAGCTTTGCACTGGAAGGTGATGTGGTTGTAGTAGGCGGTGGAAACGTGGCAATTGACGCAGCAAGAATCAGCAGCAGATGTACCGATGCGAAGATTTCCATGTTCTGTCTGGAAGCAAGAGAAAAAATGCCGGCAAGCAACGAGGAAATCGAAGAAGCACTCGAAGAAGGAATCGAGCTGAATTGTGGCTGGGGACCAAAAGAAGTTCTGGAAGAAGACGGTCATGTAAGCGGTGTTGTTTTCAAAAAATGTACCCGCGTATTTGATGCACAGGGCAGATTTTCACCGGAATATGATGAGAACGATACAGTAACTGTGCCGTGCCGCCATGTCATTTTCTCAGTAGGACAGGCAATCGATTGGGGACATATGCTGGATAATCTTCATGTGGAACTCCGTCCGAACGGCGGTGCACTTGCTAATAAACTGACTTACCAGACTTCCGAACCGGATATCTTCGTAGGTGGTGACGTTTATACAGGTCCGAAATTTGCCATTGATGCGATTGCGGCCGGACGCGAAGGGGCGGTTTCCCTGCATCGATATGTGCATGAACATTGTACACTGACGATTGGACGTAACCGCCGTGATTTCATCGAACTGGACAAAGAAAACATCAAAGTGGAAACTTATGACTCATCCAGTCGTCAGATTCCGCCAAAAGCGGATGTAAAAGAACAGGCAAAAACCTTCCGTGATCTGTCACAGAGTCTGACAGAAGAGCAGGTGAAAAAAGAAACTTCCCGCTGCCTGTCCTGCGGAGCATCTGTTGTCGACCCGAATAAATGCATCGGATGTGGTGTCTGTACAACGAAATGTATGTTTGACGCAATCCACCTGCACAGAGAGATTCCGGGAGCTTCCATTATGCGTGCTTCGGAAGATAAGCTGAAATACATTCTTCCAAACATGGTGAAACAGTCGATCAAAGTGAAATTCAAAAAGAAAAAATAGGAGCTGTGCAGCAGCTCTCAGATAAAGGAGCAAAAATATGCACGAGCTTGGAGTAACTTTTCATATCATGGATCATCTGGAAAAGGTGGCCGCTGAAAATAAAGTGACACATGTACGAAAAGTCACACTTGAACTGGGAGAGGTCTCGACAGTGATCGAGTCCTATTTACAGAATTGCTGGACATGGGCTGCAAAAAAGCGGCCTCTGTTCGATGAATCTGAATTAGTGGTGGAAACATTACCTGCACTCACGTATTGTGAAGACTGCAAGCAGACATATCCAACGGTAAAACATGGAAAAACCTGTCCACATTGCGGAAGTGAGCATACCTATTTATTGCAGGGAAATGAGTTCAACATTAAGGAAATAGAAGTAGAATAAACAAAAGAGGGAGAGTAAAGAGTATGTTTTTTCAAATCTACGGAGAGACAGCCGGATGGCAGCTTCTTGGATGGCTGCTGGTATTTGCCGGACTTGTCGTAATGAATGAAATCGCAAGAAGATCCAAAGCGGGCGGTATTGCCTGTTTCCTGATCCTTCCTGCAGCACTTAGCGTGTACTTTATCGCTATCTATGTTGGCGCAGCAATGGGAGCCGACTGGGCACTGAATAATGATACATATGTGCACATGAACAGCTGGTTCCATTATGCAAAACTGTATGCAGCAACAGCAGGATGTATCGGATTTATGATACTGAAATACCACTGGGGAAAGCTTGGAAAATCTCATGGATTTAAAGCTTTTCCGTTTATCATTGTTGCAATCAATATCCTGATTGCAGTAGCATCAGACTTTGAATCAGCAGTCCGTGCCGGTTCGCTTGCTGGCGGTTGGTGGCTTTCCTCCGAAGGTGTATGGCTTTATGGAGGCTGGTGGAACGTATTAAACGGACTTGCCGGAATTTTAAATATTTTCTGTATGACAGGATGGTGGGGAATCTATTCCTCAAAAGACAAAAAAGATATGCTTTGGCCGGACATGATCTGGGTATATGTCCTTGCATATGATATCTGGAATTTCCAATATACATATCTGAACCTGCCGACACATTCCTGGTACTGCGGACTGGCACTTCTGCTTGCACCTACCTTTGCAGCAGCACTCTGGAATAAAGGCGGTTGGATTCAGAACCGTGCAAACACACTGGCTCTCTGGTGCATGTTCGCACAGGTATTCCCGCTGTTCCAGGATGCAAGCCGCTTCACAACAGTTACATCCGTATACGGACAGGGCGGCATCGCAGCAGCAATGGGAAGCAGTATGCCGACCATCGCAGAACCGACTGCACAGGGAATCATTTCCGTACTGTCATTTGCAGTGAATGTATTCGTCTTCGCATACATCCTGAAACGCGCAAAAGTACAGAAAAAGAACCCGTGGAAGAACGAGATCTTCACAGATACAAAAGATTACAAAGAAGCAATGGAAAGAGCATAAAGATGAGAAAGGCACTGACGGAGGTCGGTGCCTTTTTTTGACAATATAAACAACAAAACGGTAATTGAGGTGTGAGTGGTTAAATGATATAATTAACCCAGAGAAACTTTTGAAACCAAATCTAAAGAATCTTATTATAGTACGAGAAGGTAACAACTGTAAGGGAAGATGGGCTATAAAAAACGATAATGAGCATGAACATCACAAAACCAATTATTAGAAAAATAAAAGACAATGAAACTGCACTGGCTGAATTTGAGAAAGAAATCAAAACAAATGAAGCAGAAGATACCAAAGACATTATCATGAACTTTCCGACGGTATACATCCACAACTGGCCGGAAACGAATAAGTATGATGTATATGTCGGTGAATCCAACAATATCTTTGCGCGTACGAGACAGCATTATCAAAGTAGAATCAAGCATGAGACATGGCAATATAGAATGATGAAAACAGATGCTTCACTATATATCATCGGCCATGAGCATTTTAATAAGTCCCTGACATTGGATGTCGAAAATCGTCTTATGCATTATCTTATGAGTGTGGATAAAGTGCACCAGGTTCACAATGGAAGAGGAAATCCTCAGAAACATTATTATCCATCTGCAGAATTTGAAGAAATATTTCGAAAAATATGGACGGAATTACATGAGTCAGATGAAGAACTTTTTCCGGATGAAAATATCGTGAAAGATTCTGCGATTTATAAAGCATCTCCGTTGCACAAATTAACGGATGAGCAGGAAAATGCCAAAATCCAGATTTTGGAATGCATTGATCTTGCCAGACAAAAGCATGAAAAGCAGATCATATTTATAGATGGTGAAGCAGGAACTGGAAAAACGGTTCTGAACAGCAACATTTTTTATGAATTGTACTGTCAGGAAGAAGAAAAAGACAATGCAGAATTCAAATGCTGCATGGTAGTCAATCATGATGAACAGGTAAAAGTGTATTCTGACATTGCAAAGAAGCTGGGGATTACAGAAAAATATGGTGAAGTAGTAAGTAAGGCTTCCACTTTTTTGAACAGGCATAAGGATCTGGATTCTGTAGATGTCGTTTTTATTGATGAGGCACATTTGCTTTTTACCCAGGGAAATCAGGGATACAGCGGAAAAAATCAGTTGGATGATATCATAAAAAGAGCAAAAGTAGTTGTCATTGTATTTGATGAGAATCAGATACTCAGAATGGACCAGTACTGGGAAAAACAGATGATTGACAGATACCGTAATAAAGCAATCGAGCAGCAGAATTATATTACGCTGACAAAGCAGCTACGCATGCAGGCGGATAATGAGACACTTGCATGGATTGATGCCTTTACGAAGAAACAGATTATAAACAAAATCCCACATCATGATTATGAAATAAAAATATTCGATTCGCCGGAAGCGTTAGACCTGGAAATAAAAAAGAAAGCAAGCAGCGAGAAGAGTCGATTGTCGCGTGTTATTGCCAATTATGACTGGGATTATAAGAAAGGCAAAAAGCCGGAGGATACATCAAAAAAATACTGGGAAGTAGATGTGTGGATTGAAAATCAGAGATGGCATAAGCCATGGAATTATGAATTGGAACAAAATCTTAATAAAGATGAGAAAAAGAAGATAAAAGAACAGGCATGGGCAGAGCAGGCACACACAATTGCCGAAGTTGGTTCAACTTATACAATTCAGGGATTTGATCTCAACTATGCAGGAGTGATTCTTGGAAAATCTGTAAAATATCGAAATGGCAAAATTGTTTATGATCCAAGTGAAACCAGTAATGGAAAAGTAACCAAGAATAGAACCATGGAAGATGGTACAAAGCAGAACTTTGCAAAAGAATTACTGAAGCATGAGATTCGTGTCCTTATGACACGTGGAGTAAATGGCTTGTACATATATGCATGCGATGACCAGTTAAGAGAAGCATTAAAAAAAGCAGCGGAACAGGAGTAAGAAAAATGACAGAAGAAACAATAAAACAGATTTTGAAATTCCGAGATGACCGTGATTGGAAACAATTCCACAATCCTAAAGACCTAGCAATCTCCATTTCCCTGGAGGCCGCAGAACTCCTCGAAGTATTCCAGTGGAGCGGTACAGATGTTTCCAATGAGGGAAAACAGGAAAAAATCAAAGAAGAACTCGCAGATGTGCTGAATTACTGCGTCCTCATGGCAGATGCCTGTGGACTGGATATCGATGAGATTGTGCAGGAGAAGATTAAGGTCAATAATGAGAAATATCCCGTGAGCAAGGCGAAAGGGAAGAAAGAGAAATATAATAAATTGTGAAATATGTTTATGAAGCATCTATCAGAAATATTGGATACGTGGAGTAGATTGGCTCAGGTGTGCGAAATCTGTTCAAATACAATAAATTCTATTCAGGAAAAGAACCAGAGTTTGCAGAAGGAGATGGGTTTGGGAGGGGCTACTGGATGAGTAGCACTCATACGATTTTGGGGTAGGATAATGAAAGTCAAGTTGCGACTAAAGGCGGTGAGGTTGCGACTATGGGGAGCAAAACTGCGACTAAGAAAAATGACAAAGTCAGGTGTGAGGTGAAAAATGGAAAGACCTGAAATATATACCGACAATTACAATTCACTTGAAGAGTGGATTGAATTGAGAAAGCGTAATGAAGAGTTTGTTTATCCACAGTTTTTTGTTCCCTTTAGAGAGTGGATGAAAGATATTGAGCAGAAAAGTGATATGGAAATTAAAGAGTTATTGAGAATACTGCTTCAGCCATATACTTTAGGAGTAGATACAGTTGACACATATGAATTCTACAAAGAATATGTACAGGACAAAGTAAATAAAGAAAAAAATTTACAAACATATGAGTTATGTATGAATCAATTGAAATATAATGAACGGATTTATCGTATAAAAAATAAACAAGAAGCTTGGGAAGGATTAACCTGGGTGCTTCCGTTATTAAATATTAATCCAATGAAAGCATTAAAAGCTTTAGGTATGTATTTTGATGCCGAGTGTATATATATGCCAGATGATCGAATATATGGCATTTCGGATGCGATGGATATTATCGAGGAAAAATATATAAAGAGTGCTTCTGATAAAAATGCATATATTTTTTCATTAACTTCGAGAGAGTTTGAAATTTTAATTGCCATATTATATGAAGCGTTAGGATATAAAGTGAATTTGACGAAGGCAACGAGAGACGGTGGAAAAGATATCATTGCAGAAATTAATGAGAATGAAAGAAAAGAGAAAGTTTTTGTAGAATGCAAGTTGTACAAAACTTGTGAGTTAAAGAAAGAAACAGTGCGTGCGTTAGGATATACCATGCTAAGTGAAGAAGCAACCCGAGCAGTTATTTTTACATCGGGTTACGCTACAAAAGCATTAAAAGAAATGGATACAAGAATACAGATTTTTGATATGGAAGAAATGATTCTTTTGTTAAATGCCAATTTAGGGGAAAGATGGTACGCAGATTTTGAGAGGTTGAAAAGTAATTTTATGAAGGAGATGAGTTAGTCTTCGTACATATCCTGAGCGTGTAAAAGTATAGAAAAAGGTTACAAGGAAGCAACGAAAAGAGCATAAAGTGAGAGGGGAAAGGGCATTGACTGCGGTCGGTGTCTTTTTTCATTCGTTAAACAGAAAGAATAGCGCAAAAACTGTAATTGTGATGCTGATAGTTAAATGATATAATTATTTTAATAAATAAAATTGATATAGGAGATCAGATATGATTTTTAGAAGGTCTACTGGTAAGGCAGTTAGATCAACAATTGATGTCAGAGATGGAAGAGGGGACGAAAGATGGCTCAATATTATCCTACGCAGGAAAATGTGTTAAATATTAAAGTTCAATATTACAACGAACTTGATATACAGGGCTTTTCACAGATGTTGAAAGATCCGTCCTTTTGTTATAAATTTTATTGGTTGGAAGCAATCGTAAATCTGATTTCTGAAGGTATTACAGAAACAACATTTGATGCGATTATCGACGAAATGATTGCAAATGCTTGGTATTCTGTGCGGGAATTTCACATCCATCTTAGTGGATTACAGGCAGATGGAATGGTACGTGATGGGTTGGAATGAGCAATTCTGCAATTGACAGAACTCAGTACACTTCCGGCGAATGCTTCGAAAATAGAAATTAAAAATGCTATAGGTGAATATAATTCAGAGCTGAAAAGGTTTAAAGAACAGCTTACAAATATGGTTCCGTACAGAGCTCTGGCAGGATTTTTTGCACGCAGTAAAGAAAAGGCTGAGTGGAATAGCATTCGCCGTATGACGACGTATATTAAAGAAATTAATGATAATATAACACCACTTCCATACGTTTTAGGTGAGAGTAGCAAGTTAAAGAAAGAGGTTCGTTTTCATCAGGATTGGATTAAAATGATTCAGGATAATACGGTAAATATTCTTGGATGGATTCAATATGAAAAAGTCAAATGGCTGCAAAATAATAATCCGGAAGTTCCAGGACTTATTTATAAACTGGTTCCTATGAATGACAAAATGCGTAAGCTATCCAATGTTCGAAAATTGTGGGAGGGTGTTCTGGAAGTACGAGAGATTCGAGATGTGTTTACTGGACGTGAAATTGTTCCAAAGCAGTACGATGTGGATCATTTTATTCCATGGTCATTTGTAATGAACGATGAGCTATGGAATCTCATGCCGATGGAATCTTCTTTGAATTCTTCAAAGAGTAATCGCCTTCCGAAATGGAATCCTTTCTTTAAAGATTTTGCTTATAATCAGTATATCTTGTATGGGATGATTCATGAAAATGCAAATATACATAAAAGATTTGAAGTCTGTTATGGAGATAATCTGCATTCTATCTGGGCTGGGCAGGAACTGTACCGGAAGGGGAATACAGAGGAAGAATTTTATAATATTCTGGAGAAGAATATGTTGCCGGTGTATGAGTCAGCAAGACGGCAGGGATATGAGATTTGGGAGTATTAAAGATAAAGATTCTTACGTAAAAGAATCGGAACTATAAGATACAATATTACTTTCTTTAAGGTAGGAGGTACAACTGATGAATTATGAAAATTATCCATATGATATTTTTAATCCAATGTATCTAAAAAACACTTATGTACAGCAATTAGAAAATTGGAGAAATGTAGAACAACAAAAAAATATTTGTGATATGGTTAAAGCTATTTCCGATTATTGCGAAGCTGCTAGAAAGGTAGCTCCAGATTATCAACGAATGGCAACAGATGCTTGTATGATGGAAATTGTGCGACAGATGTTGATAGACAAACAGGTTAAATAATATATTTGTCCTGAGCATGAATTATAGGGACGTATATATTGGAAAACTAAGATCTTTGTAGCGGATACGACATTGTTTTGATACCGTTAGAGAATACTATTAATTTCAAATTTTTGACACTAAAAGTATAAAATTGAATGGAAGGAGTGCAAATATGGAAAATAATATAAAACTGGATAGATTAATTATTCCAGTGTATATAAACGAGAAAATTGTTTTGGATATGCTTGCTATTATAGAAGATGGTTTTTCGATGGTAAGTCAAATTAATTATACAGAGCATAAAGAAAGTAGTTCTGCACAGAAAGTTGATGCAGGAATATCAACTTCAGCGCCTATTTTGAGTAAATTTTTAAAGATAGATGTTTCTGGTGGATTAAGCCATGAAGGAAATAAAGGGGAAAATGAAAATGTTATTAAAGAAAAAGTGCATACAAATGTTTCGCTTTTATCAAAATTTAGAGGCTTTTTAGTAGAAAATAAAATATTAAAATCTGATTTGAATTTTTCAGAAGTACGAGTGGGAGATTTTATTGAAGTCGAGGGTGAACTGCAAAAAAATCCGATAATAAATTATATGGACAGTTTTATTGATTTGTTTCGCATGGCAGATATTTTTACCGAAAAAACACAATTGGGTAACAGAACACAAGCGAAAAATCAGAAACAAAAAGAAGATGAGGTAGTAAAGCAAATTAAGTCGTTTACTGATGAATTAAAACACAGTGGAACAATAGATTTTATTCTATCAGATGTGAAGGGAACAACAGTATTATCAGTACAAGAACAATATCTTGCCAATGATAATATATCTGAAATACTTGGAGGACATTTTAAGGTCCTTGGAAAAGTAATATCGATATGTAAAGAGGATACTGAAAATATTGATTTACTTAGAAAAACTTCGTTATCGATTTTTCAAGAAGATTTGCTAAATGAATTGTTTGCTGAGTTAAAAACGGATGATATGAAGCAGTTCAATTTACCTGAATTACGGACTAAAATCGAGAGTCCTGCAGTTATTGTAATTCCTATTGCTATTTATGCATGACGTTTAGGTAAGTTGGATATAAGGACTATTAATTAGAAGGGTACGGGTAGTAGATGTGATGATTAGGACCGAAGAAGGCGGTTATTTGGGTAATCTAGTGGGGATATATAGAAATACTAAGAGTGCTTGACTAGACTCGTACAGGAAAGCACAGATTTATTGGGAAAAGTAAAAAGATAAGAAGGTATAGCTATGAAAAAGAATATAATAAAAATCAGTTTAGCAGGAGTTGTAGCCAGTGTTGTCGTATCTACAACATTTTTCAGCGTGGCAGCGTCAGCTGTTCCAACTGAATCACCAGTAGAGTCAACTAAGGAATACGATGATATACAAAAGATGTTTCTGGCAATCGATAAAGATACAACAGAGGATGATCTTCTAAAATTGCTCGAAGAGTATGAGGTTGCATATACGGCAGAAGATTATAATGGAACACCGAAAGAAAGATGTTATAATATCGCTTTTGAGGAAGGTGCAGCGCTTCAGAGGTATGCAAATCCAGGAGATACTCTGGAGGTATCTTTTGATAAAAATGATGGCACGATATTATATGCAGAATACTTTAATAATGAGGCTTTCATGGAGACAGTTTATTATAATTATGGCACATACTGGGATTTCGGAGAGGATGAGCCGGGTAATGTGTATTCGGGATATTATTACCATAAGCCAGGCGATACCAAAGGCGGCATTACCATGAAGTACAGTAATGGCAACACGAAAGAAACAGGATATCATAGTGTTGACAGTGCAGAAGATGCATTGGGAGATATTTTATCATAAATTAAAAAAGTATACTTAACGGTTGATTTTTTCCTTAAAATGAATATAATAATAATTAACAGAACCCAACACGCCTCTCAACGATGCGGACCACGTTGGGTCTTTTAATTTAAGGAGAATGTTGGATGGGAGAAGTAAAACAACATCAGCCTCCTATGACAATTGATGAACAGATAGAGAATTTAAAAAATATTGGGTTGATTGTCGAAGATGAGGAGTATGCGAAAAGAATATTAAATGACATTTCATACTTTAGATTGATTAAAGCCTATAGTTTAAATCTTAAGACAAATGAAGGAAGATATAGAGAAAACATTACGTTTCAACAACTGGTAGATTTATATCTTTTTAATGCAAATTTTCGTCAAATTATATTCCCTGAAATCGAAAAAATAGAAATAAATGTGCGATGTAGAATTTCGAATTATTTCGCTGAAAAATATGGTGTTTTAGGTTATTTAGAAGCAGATAATTTTGTGAATGTAAAATATCATCAAGAGTTCTTGAAGGATGTTCATGAAGAAATAAGAAGAAATTCTAAGGCTCCGTTTGTTAAGAATTTTCGGATGAACTATGCAGGTGGGATGTTGCCAATATATGCGCTGGTGGAAGTTTTCAGTTTTGGTACATTATCTAAGTTTTACAAAAATATGAAAAACCCAGATAAAAAAGCAATAGCGAAATCGTTTGGGATAGGATATACGTACTTAGAGAGTTGGTTAGAGAGCATTTCTTATGTTCGAAATATATGTGCACATTATGGTCGCTTGTATAATGCAAAATTATCAAAAACACCAATGTTGTACAAGGAATATTCAGAAGCTGGTATTGGAAATAATCGTATTTTTGGAGTGTTGTTATGTCTTAAACATATTTTGAAAAATGATAATCATTGGAATATGTTTGTAGATAAGATAGAGATATTGTTCGATAAATATGAGAATGTTGATATAACAACAATGGGATTTAAAGAGAATTGGAAAGCACTTTTAGAAAATGATAAATAAAATAGTATGAGACAAAAATGTACTAAAGTGTCTTAAGGTTAGAGAGTCGAGAAAACGGCTCTTTTCTTTTGTTATAAATTTGTACACGATAAATGTTAATTCTCGTATACGGTAAACAATTCATATACGAAAGTGTTATGATTTGCAACGGAAACTATGTTCTGGAATAAATTCCAAAATGGGAATATAAGTACTGAAATCCTAAAATAAATTCCGAAATGGGAATATATTTTGAAGTATCGAAGAGAAGATATATAAAAAATAATAAAAAAGTTTTGGAAGTACAGATTTTTGCATTGCCATTCTGAGATAATAGGGATATCAAATGAAGCAACAATAAAAGATTTCAGAAAGGCTGCGGTGAATTTTATGAAAGGATATTTCGTTACAGATGGTTACATGGGGCTGGTAGATGGTGTGTACAGATTATTTGCAGATGAATCGTACTACTATGAATACATGAATGACTGAGAGATATCTGGATTATTTTGGAATCCTGTATTAAAATATTATTTAGATTAAGCTATCGAAGGAAAACCAGAAGATTAAAGGTTAATAAAAGGAGAGAGCAATGACGAATCTTGGAACATTAAAGAAAATTACAGATTTAAGAAGTATATGGCCGCATGAGGCATTGAATTTTACTCCATGGGTAGCTGAGAATGTAGATCTGCTGGCAGATGCTGTAGGTTTGGATATTACTGTGGATGAGACTGAATCTTCGGTTGGTGATTTTAATGTAGATATTTATGCTTCTGAAACGGGAACAGACAGGAAGATTATAATTGAAAATCAGTTAGAGGATACGGATCATGACCATCTTGGAAAATTAATTACATATGCATCAGGAAAAGGTGCAGATGTGGTTATCTGGGTGGTGAAACATGCTCGTGAGGAACATAAAGCAGCAGTAGAATGGCTGAATAATCATACAGATGATAAAATTGGATTCTTTTTGTGTGAAATAAAATTGTTTCAGATTGGAGATTCACAGATAGCACCAGCTTTTACAGTTGTTGAAAGACCAAATGACTGGACAAAGGAAATCAGAAAAACAGCGTCAGCCAATTCAACCCAGCAACAAAGACTGGAATACTGGCAGGTATTCAATGATTATGCGTTTACTGATGCAAATTTTTCAAGGATTTTTAATAAAAGAAAACCGACAACGGATCATTGGATGGATTTCAGCATCGGTTCATCTGCCTGCCATATCGCTGTGTCGCAGATCCAGAAAAGAAAAGCGGTTGATGTTGAGCTGTATATAAATGATGACAAAGAATTGTTTAAGAGTTTGTTTGCTCATAAAGATGAAATAGAGAAAAATATGGAAATGGAATTAGAATGGAAAGAATTGCCGGAAAGAAAAGCAAGTCGTATTTTGATTGAAAAAACGGTTGATTTGGATGACAGAGCGACATGGCCGGAGCAGTTTGATTACATAATGGACACTTGTATAAAAATGAAAAGGGCATTTAAACGTTATTTATAATGAAGCTGAAACAGTGAAGGGAAATGATGATTATGGAAATAAAAAGTATACTGATTAAGGATACAACAAAAGAAGAGAGAATTCGTATTGTTCAGGAGGGCCTGAATCAGTGTGGTGGTGCATGTGATTTCTGTAATGGCTGTGACAATCTGGGCGGCGGAGCGGTAGATGCTTTTTATGAACCGTACATTAATGGAGAAAAAGAACTGCGTGAGCTTAATGAAGAATACAGAAGCAACACAGGGCTCGTGAAGTAGGTGTAATTATGAGACCACCGGAAATAGAAAATTCTACAGAAGAAGAACGCAGAGAATATATAAAAAATACTTTCAGATGCATTGCAGATTGTGATATGTGTGGTTTATGCACGGTGTTTCGTGGAAAAGATCCGGAAGTTGCCTATGCAGATTATATCAACGGTAAGCGGGTTTATCTGGATGTGTCAAAGGATTATAGATAATGAAACGGCAAAAACACGAAATATATTGAATGTATTTGAATATTTTTGCCGATAATATGATATACTATATGCAACTAAATTATGAATCAGAGGTGTGCATATGAAGTATATTTCAGTGGCGGAAACAGCGAAAAAATGGAATATCTCAGAGCGAAGTGTGCGGAATTATTGTGCCCAGGGACGTGTACCGGATGCTTTTCTTACAGGAAAGACCTGGAACATTCCGGAGAATGCGAAAAAACCGGAAAGAGCAAATAAGAGAGTGAAATCGCCGCGTACTTTATTAGATATTTTACAGGAAGAGAAAGCGAAAAAGTATTCTGGAGGAATTTATCATAAAACGCAGATTGAGTTAACATATAATTCCAACCATATGGAAGGAAGTAAGCTGACTCATGATCAAACCAGGTATATTTTTGAGACAAATACGATTGGTATGGAAAATGAAGTTTTCAATGTAGATGATATAATTGAAACAGCAAATCACTTCAGATGCATAGACTTGATTATTGACAATGCAAAGGTAACTTTGACAGAGAAGTTTATCAAAAATATACATCTGATTTTGAAGAATGGAACGAGTGATTCGAGAAAAGACTGGTTTGCAGTGGGAAATTATAAAAGGGTTCCAAATGAAGTAGGAGGTATGGCTACAGCATCTCCGGAAGAAGTTTCTACAAAGATGAAAGTATTATTGGGTGAGTATGCCCGTAAAAATGAAATAACTTTTGAAGATATTTTAGACTTCCATGTAAAATTTGAGCGTATACATCCGTTTCAGGACGGAAATGGACGGGTTGGAAGATTGCTTATGTTTAAGGAATGCCTGAAACATAATATTGTTCCGTTTATCATCGAAGATGATTTAAAAATGTTTTATTATCGTGGTTTGAAGGAATGGAACCGTGAAAAGGGATATTTGATGGATACGTGTCTTACTGCGCAGGATCGTTATAAGGCATATTTGGATTATTTCAGAATTCCGTATTAGTATCTAAAAAAAGACAGGAGGAGACTATGAACATACAGATTTTTGGTACAAAGAAATGTAATGATACGAAGAAAGCGGAACGTTTCTTCAAGGAACGTGGCATTAAGTATCAGTTTATTGATATGAAAGAAAAAGGCATGAGTAAGGGCGAGTTTACATCCGTTGCACAGGTCAATGGTGGTCTTGAAAATATGGTCAACTGGAATGGCAAGGATAAAGATACACTTGCGTTGATCAAATATATTGCGGTTGAAGATAAACTAACAAAAGTACTTGAGAATCCGCAAGTGATTAAAACGCCTGTAGTTCGAAATGGAAAACAGTCTACGCTGGGGTATCAGCCGGATGTGTGGAAAAGCTGGAAATAATAGAATATTAGTGTGAGAGGCATCTGTCTTGATTGACAGGTGTCTTTTTATCTCTATACTATATACAAAATGCACAAAAAATATAAAATAATATAAAAAACTATTGTATAGCACAAATAAAAATGATAGTATCACTATCATAAATGAAAAATGATATTTAAAGCAAAATCAGCATTCAAAAGAAGGTGGTGAGAAAAATGGATACAACAGAAAAAGTACCTTCAACGAGAGAACGTCAGGCACAGCAGAGACGTGAAAAGATCATTCAGGCATCGATGCAACTGTTCTGGGAGAAATGTGTGGAAGATACATCTATGGAGGAAGTGGCGAAGTGTTCAGGGGTAGGTGTTGCTACGGTATATCGGTATTTTTCTACGAAAATAGAATTGGTGATAGAGACGGCTGAATTTTACTGGCAGAAAGTCGCGGAGAAATATCTGACAGAACTGGAGCAGACTGACACAGGATATGTGCAGCTTCAGAAAATCATGAATGTTCTGGAAAGAATATTTCAGGAAGAAAAAGCATTTCTGAAATTTCTACAGGAGTTTGATGTTTTTGTAAAGAAATATCAGATTTCTGAAGAGCGGCTGACAGATTATGAGAGTGGTATCTTACGACTGAAACCGTATGTGACAGATGCACTGGAAAAAGGGCTGGCAGATGAAAGTCTGTTTTTTACCTGTTCAATAGACGAGATGTATTTTTCATTGACGCATACTCTCTTGGCAGTGATGCAGAAACTGGCGGTGGGAGGAGAAATTCTCTCTTCAGACCAGGCGGTTGAAGGAAATCGGCAGTTCCGTATTGTCACGGAGCTGCTGTTGGGGGGAATCAAGGGATAAAATTACAATGTGTAGCAAGATAAAAATAGTATCAGGAGGTATAACATGAAAAAGTTAACAACAGCAAAAATATGGCAGTTTGCAGCAGGACAGTTTGGATGGGCGATGTTATCTGGAATCATATCCAACTGGCTTGTGTATTTCTATCAACCGGATAAAACGGCAATCAGTCAGGGACAGACGGTGTTTATTCCACAGGGACTGGTAGTTCTGGGGATTTTTACGATCATTGGCGGAATTACAGCGTTTGGAAGAATTTTCGATGCATTTACAGATCCTATGATTGCATCCTGGTCTGACAGATGTACATCAAAGAATGGCCGGAGAATTCCTTTTTTGAAATGGGCATCTTTGCCGCTGGTGCTTTCTACAGTATTGGTATTCTGGTCACCGGTCAATAAAAACAGTTGGATCAACGCAGTTTTTCTATTGGTAATGATCCTGGCATATTATCTTTCCATTACTGCATATTGCACGCCATATAATGCACTGATTCCGGAGCTTGGACACACGCAGCAGGAGAGACTGAATATTTCTACCGTGATTTCATTTACGTTTATCGCAGGAACAGCAGTGGCTTATCTGGCACCGATGATCTGGGGTGTATTTATTCCGGCATTTGGCAGAGTTGGAGCAATTCGTGTGACGTTTACATTGATGGCTACGGTAGCTTTTATCTGTATGTTGGTACCGGTATTCTGCATTCGTGAAAAAGATTATGTGGATACAGTTCCGGCAAAAGAGTCCGCGTTTCGTTCATTGGTTGCTACATTCAAAAACGGTGAGTTCCGTAAATTTGTGGGTTCGGATATTTTTTACTGGATCGCACTGACGATGTTTCAGACGGGCCTGCCGTTTTTTGTTACCAGTCTTTTGAAACTTCCAGAGACAATGACAACATTATATTTTGTTGGAATGACTGCACTTTCACTGGTATTTTACGTACCTGTAAATAAGCTCACTCCAAAACTTGGAAAGAAAAAGATGATTCTTTTTGCATTTGCCGTATTCAGTCTGGCTTATTTTTATACAGGGTTTATGGGAAAAATGATCTTTATTCCGGCAACCGTACAGGGACTGATCCTGACAGTTGTGGCGGCACTTCCTATGGCAATTTTCGGAATTCTTCCACAGGCAGTAGTGGCTGACATTGCACAGAGTGATTCGATTAGGACCGGAAGTAATCGTGAAGGAATGTTTTATGCAGCAAGAACGTTTGCGTTCAAACTTGGACAGAGTCTTTCTATGCTGATTTTTACAGCTGTGTCTACGATTGGTGCAGGAGATGGAACAGGGTATCGTGTGGCTGCTTTTGGCGCAGCAGTATTTTGTTGTATTGGCGGAATTATACTGGTATTTTATAATGAGAAAAAGATTAATGGAATTATTGGTGGGCAGAGATAATGAAAATTATACAGGAAGATAACTTTGCGGACATTATGAAAGATGAAGTGGAGCCGTATTTGTATGCACATTGCAGGGAATGTTATATTACAGGAGCAAAAGAGCCTGAACGAAGAGAAAAAAACGGTAAACTTCATGTGAAATTTTATGAGACAGACAGGCCAAAGGGGGTTATTATCATAAGTCATGGTTTTACGGAGGGTGCACAGAAATATGATGAAATGATATATTATTTTCTGAAGGCTGGATACCATGTGTGCATGCCAGAACATATGGGTCACGGTTTGAGTTATCGACTGACAGAGGATCCATCACTGGTACATATTGATACATGGAAACGTTTTGTACGAGATTTTCTGAAGGTGTGTCATGTAGTAAAAGAGCAGTATTCTGAGCTTCCGTTGTTTTTGTTTGCACATTCTATGGGCGGGGCGATTGGCACGATCGCAGCTGCATGGGAGACGGAGCTTTTTCAGAAGATCATACTCAGTTCGCCGATGATACGGCCGCTTACCGGAAATGTGCCATGGTCGGTGACTGTTGCAATTGCACAGGTAGAATGTCTGGCGGGAAGAAATGCAAGGTATGTGATCGGTCAGAAACCTTATGACGGAAGTGAAATTCTTGAGACAAGTGCTGCAGTTTCAGAAGCAAGATTTACCAGGTATAACGAGATCCGCAAGCAATCCAGAGAAATCCAGACAAGTGCAGCCTCTTATGGATGGCTTCTTGCTTCAATAAAAATGAGCTGGTATCTGAGATATCATGGATGGAAAAAACTTACTGCACCGGTACTTTTATTTCAGGCAGAGAAAGATGCGTTTGTTTCTGTCCGGGCGATACAAAAATTTGCGAAGAAACTGCAGCGAAAAGGGCGGACTTCATGTGAATATATGTATATGCCTGGAAGTAAACATGAAATATTTGGAAGTGATGACGAGACGATGCAGGCATATGTAGAACGAATTTTGAGTTTTTTGGAATAAAGAAATTGAGAAAAGCAGGAATTGGTATGGACATGTAGCAGTGAATTTTTTGGATATGTTTACAACGAAATAGAAAAGGAGAACACGATGAACATACAGATTTTTGGTACAAAGAAATGTAACGATACGAAGAAAGCAGAACGATTTTTTAAAGAACGTGGTATTAAATTTCAATTTATTGATATGAAAGAAAAAGGCATGAGTAAGGGTGAATTTACTTCTGTTGCACAGGCAAACGGTGGTCTTGAAAATATGATTAACTGGGAATGCAAGGACAAAGATATGCTTGCATTGATTAAATATATTGCCAATGAGGATAAACTGGAAAAGGTACTTGAGAATCCGCAGGTGATCAAGACACCGGTGGTCAGAAATAGAAAGCAGTCTACGCTCGGATATCAGCCGGATATATGGAAGGATTGGAAATGATTTTATGAACCAAAATGAAACACAATGGGATAAATTGCTGAAGATCAAAACCACCGGACGGGACGATTCTCGTTCGGATCAGTATCGATATCCATATGAGCCGACGCAGTATTGTGTATTGGAGCGGCTGGCAAACAATGGCTTGATAACGAAGAAAAATGTGCTTCTGGATTATGGTACAGGAAAGGGACGAGTATGTTTTTATCTGTCTTATCAGACGCGATGCAGATCTATTGGTGTTGAGTATGATGAGCGAATTTTTGAGAGTGCCGAAGCAAACCGAGAACATGCTGTATCAGGCAGGAAGGTTTCGTTTGAACTGACCAGTGCAGAAAAATATACAGTCCCGTCTGAAGTGGACAGATGTTATTTTTTTAATCCGTTTTCTGTGGAGATCCTGCGCAAAGTTCTTGCTGGAATTTATGAGTCATATTATGAGAAACCAAGAGAAATTTTACTGATGTTTTATTATCCGTCAGAAGAATACCTTGGCTGTCTCATGACCGAAGAACAATTGATGTTCTACGATGAGATCAATACAGAAGATTTGTTTGAGGGGAAGAATGATCGAGAGAAAATACTAATATTTTCAGTTGATTGAATAAAAAATTAACCTCAAATGCCTTTGATCCACTTGTATAATAAAACTATAAACAATACTTACGATTTATATAGGAGCTGAAGAAATTTGAAATGTTTTATGGGATATGAGACAAATTGTCTTGTATCCTTTTTTCTATATTTCACCGGGAAAAGTTATAGAAAAAAATCTGTAGTTTTTTTGTGTTCTATCTTGACGAATAGTAAAAAGATTGTATTATATAAATATAAAGTAAAAACGTTGTACTAAATAAAAGTATCACAATGCATGGAGGGGATTTTATTCTCGAAGTAGGTGGCGGCGATTGGGCAAGTCATATGATGGAACATGAACTTGGAGGAATGTTTGATGTGGCACATGGTGCAGGATTTGCGACAATCTGGGGAATCCGGGCTATGAAAGAATACGATGGCGAAATGATTTTGTGGTAAGATAAGACCAAAAGCATATGGGAGCAGGAAAAATGGCGAAATCAGGAGTCAACAATACACTTTTAAAACAGAGAAACCGGGGGCTGATCCTAAAACTGATCGCGACAGGACAATGCAGTTCCAGGATCGAGTTATCGCAGAAAACGGGACTTGCCAAGATGACCGTCACTTATATCGTGAATGAGTTTTTGGAACGAGGGATCTTTGAGGAACGGCAAAAAGTACAGGTAGAAGGAAAGGGACGCAATCCGGTACAGCTATGCATTTCAGATAAGGCACCGAAGCTGATCGGTGTGCATCTTTATCGGGAAATCTGCAGTGTGATTCTCTGCGATATACAGTTGAAACTGCTAAAAAAGATTTGTTTTCCGGTAACTGAAGAGACAGCACCTCAGCTGATGGAGCACATCTTTCATGCACTGGATCAGATTATGGAAACACTGGGAGATGAGAAGATATACGGGATTGGAATCGGCGCAATCGGGCCGATGGATAAGAATCGGGGTAAGATCCTGGCACCGCCGAATTTTTATGGGCTGCATGACCTGGAAATTGCCAGGGAAATAGAGGAACATTGTCATATGCCAGTCTTTTTTGATGGGGAGAGTAACTGTGCCGCGATCATGGAGAAATATTATGGCGCAGGAACGGACTGTGAGGATTTTATTTATGTAGATCTGGCGAACGGTGTGGGCTCCGGACTGGTTGTAAATGGGGAATTGTATGCGAATACCAGTGGAATGATCTGTGAACTGGGGCATACGAGCATTGACTGGCAGGGAGAACCATGCAGCTGCGGAAACCGGGGATGCCTGGAACGCTATATTTCCAGCAATGTACTTGAAAGCCAGCTTCAAAAAGTAACTGGGGATATGAAAGATTTTCGGGGATTTTGCCAGGAAATGGATGAAGCAATCAAGGAAGGTGAAGGGAATACATTTACCAAAAGACAGCAGGATATGGATCGGGTCTTTACCGAAATGACAGAGAAACTGTCTTGTGCGCTGGTAGGGTTTGTCAACAGCCTGAATCCACAGAAGATTATCATCGGCCATGAGGGTTACTGGATTCCAGATCCATATCTCTGTAAGATAGAGAAACTGGTTAATGAACGGCATATTGAACGGAAATATCGCCAGATACAGGTGGTAAAATCCGGTTTTAAAGATGAAGCGACCGTTTATGGGTGTACAGGAGCACTGCTGACAGCGGTATTTGAGGGAAGTTTTTTTGACTAGGAAAAGTTAATAGATCTTGTAGTGAAAATTTGGGGTTAAAAAATGGAAAGTGAGGCAAAGGCTATGAGAAAAATCAAATGGGGCGTTATGGGAACTGCATTCATCTGTGAGAGGAGTACTTTCCCAGGCATGCTGCAGGCAGAAAACTGTGAAATGTACGCAATTGCAGGAAGAAACATGGAAAAAGCAGAACGGTTCAAAGAAACCTATGGCTTTCAAAAAGCCTATGGAAGCTATGAGAAATTACTTGCAGATCCAAAAGTAGAGGCTGTTTATATCCCGCTTCCCAATACCATGCACTATGAATGGACGATTCGGGCTCTTAAAAGCGGCAAACATGTGCTCTGTGAAAAGCCGCTTGCACCGACAGAAGCACAGGCAGAAGAAATGTTTAAAGCTGCAGAAGAAAATCATGTATACCTGATGGAAGCATTTGCATACCAGCACAGCCCGTACATTGCTGCGGTCAGAAAAGAGATTGAAAATGGGACCATTGGAGATGTGCGCTATATGGAGTCTGCCTACATCACTTCGGATTATGACCCGAAGAATATCCGTATGAGAAGAGATACCCTTGGCGGTTGCACCTATGATCTTGGTGTTTACAATACCAGCCTGATCTTGCGTATTCTGGGTGATGAACCAGCGAAGGTAAGAGCAATCGCCAGCTTTTCGGAAGAAAAAATTGATACGCTTACATCTGCTATATTTGAATACGCGGACGGTAAAAAGGCAGCATTTTCCTGCGGCATGGCACTGGCAACGGACCTTGACAGGCATATCGACCGGTTCGAAATCCAGGGAACGAAAGGCAGTATCAAAGGAACGGGTTTTGAATTTAATGGAGACGGGGAATTAAGTTACACAATAACTTTCTTTGATGGCAGGGAAGAGATGAAAACCATCTCTGTTCCACAGAACTACCGCCTTGAAGTTGAACAGATGGGACGCTGTGTGGAAGGAAAGGAAACACCGGCAGTGACCAGGGGATTTTCCCTGGCAAATGCGAGGATGATTGATGCGATCCTTGAAGAAATCGGATATTAATTATTTTATTTTGATTAAATCATCTAGCTAATAGTTTGCATCAGAAATGCTGACTTGAAAAGTTAAATTCCAGTGAAAGAGTAAATTCCATCAGGATTTAAATTTTACTGATTTTGTGCAGGATTTTGAGCAAAATCCTGCATTTTCTGTTATAATTAGCTCAACTTATCGAAAATCTCTTGATTTTATGGCATGCTAAACGGACCACTGGAAGGTAGTGTGTCAGACTAAATTCCACCGGTCGCATTCAAAAAATGTGAAAAGTTTACTTCCAGTCTGACAGCAGATTTCGATTAGTTTTGTTCTATTAAGAGTTAAAGCGTATCAGCTTAGGCGTCAGATTGACCTCATCCGGGGCAATCGGTCTAAGCTGAAATGCATTTAACACTTCTTCACCTAATGTTTCAAGCACGACACTGTATGGTGTCCGTCCTCCAAGGCTTTCCCTGGGCGTTGAATTGATATGGTTTACGATCAGGTTTACATCCCACTGGGAGAGAAATTCAAAGCTGGTTCCTTTGGGAAGCACCATACGGAGCATGGTATGTGCCTGTTCCAGACCGCCTTTTTGTCCGCTGTGCATAGGATCACAATAATAAATACTGGTGCGCTGTATGCCATTTGCTCCTGTTTCCAATGCTTCAGGATCACCGAATTCTGTTCCGCGGTCGGTTAATATATGTTCAAATGTTGAGATAAATCCATAAGTCCCCAAACGCTTTTCCAGCCGGTCCAAAATGAGTCGGACAGCACCCTCCGTGCAGCGGTTCATCAGAAAGGTAAGAAACAGCTTTTCCTTTGTGAAAAAGAAGGTAAGTAGTGTCTTCTTTGAATCTCTGGAAGAATGAACAGTATCCATTTCAGTAAACGACTCCAGATGCAGCGTCTGAAAATCCTGATAAGTACGATTAATGAAAACTGTACGGTTTGAAATCTGTGTTTTGTGGCATTTATGTGGTTTAACATAACATAGCAAGAATTCTCCCTCCTCTATAGGTGGGAGATGAATTGTAGATCTGAGCATAAATGCTCAAAAGAATTTTATAAACAAAAAAGAAAACGCTTGTTCGCATGTTGGGATTGTATTATAATAATAAAAAGAGAACATATTGTTCAAAAAATGATGATTGAAATCATTCATATTTAGGAATAAGGTGAGGAAAATAAATCGGGCAGTAAAAATAAGAATCTATCCAAATGCAGAACAACGTGTGCAAATAGAAAAAACAATCGGCTGCAGCCGATTTATCTATAACTGTATGCTTGCTGACAAAATGGAACATTATAAAAAAGAAAAAAAGATGTTAAGGAACACACCAGCCAGTTACAAGAAAGAATATCCCTGGCTGAAAGAGGTGGATTCATTGGCGTTAGCAAATGTACAGATGCATCTGGAAAGCGCATTCCATAAGTTTTTTCGTGAACCATCTGCAGGATTTCCACGTTTCAAATCAAAGAAGTCATCAAGAAAATCTTATACAACAAACGTAGTGAATGGAAATATCTTTCTGGAAGGAAAATATTTGAAACTGCCTAAGATGACGGCTGTCAGAATGAAGCTTCACCGTCCGATATCAGAAAAATGGAAACTGAAATCTGTGACAGTCAGCAGGGAGCCATCCGGAAAATATTTTGCCAGTCTTTTATTTTGCTGTGAAAACCAAACAGCAGAAAAAAGACCGGCAGAAAAATTTATTGGGATCGATTTTGCGATGCAGGGAATGTGTGTGTTTTCTACCGGTAAAAGAGCTGAATATCCGATGTTCTATCAGAATACAGAGAAAAAGCTTGCACGGGAACAGAGAAAGCTGTCCAGATGTCAGAAAGGCAGTCAGAATTATAAAAAACAGAAGAAACGAGTTGCATTGTGCCATGAAAAGATCCGAAATCAGAGAAAAGATTTTCAGCATAAACTCAGTACCAGTCTTGCCGAGAGCTACGATGCAGTATGCGTGGAAGACCTGAATCTGAAAGGGATGGCAGGAGGATTTCATTTTGGAAAAGGTGTACATGATAATGGATATGGCCTGTTTCTGTCTATGCTGGAATATAAACTGGAGGAACGAGGAAAATATCTGATCAAAGTAGACCGTTATTTTGCATCCAGTAAGATTTGCAGTGTATGCGGAAAGAAAAAAGAAGAATTGTCTTTAGCTGATAGGATTTATTACTGTGAATGCGGTAACAGAATGGACCGTGATGTAAATGCAGCAGTTAACATCATGAATGAGGGAAAAAGAATCTTTGCAGAATGTGCATGACAGCACAATAAAAAGTCCGTAACCGGACTAATAAAAATCGCGGGGCACGCGAGGATAGCTTGTAGATACTTGGCTCAGTAGAGCCATTGAGCAAGAAGCCCCCACTTCAAAATCAGAGATTTAAGTGGTGGGAGCATGTCACATTTCACCTTGCGTTTCAGATCAACATTACGTGCTGTGAACAGTCCCTGATCCAGATAGCTGTACAGGGTTCTGACTGATAATTCCAGTTCCGGATGGTTGGTAACAATCTGATACGGAGACTGACTGATCTTCTTTGGACATCCATTACAAACATACGGAGCCTTATCTAAACGGGAACAACGTTCTTTTTCAAAGTCCCTGCAGGTCTGGTTACATGTTGGACAGGAAGAGCATTTCACACCGCAAAGGATGATCTTTCCACAAGCATTTGTTTTTCTACAGTGATACCTGTGTACGCAGAAATTTTTTGCATTATAGAAAGTGCCTTTATGGTACCAGTCAGAAATTCGGTGGGCTTTTACTTCTTTGGATATGGTAGTAGGGTCCTTGCATAAAAACTTAGCTATGTCCTTGAAGGTTGTTCCCCTGTTCAATTCATCTTCGATGTAAATACGGTCTTCAAGTGTAAGATGTTTCTGGTTTCCTGGTATATATTTACTCATGATTTTTCATTCTACTGCTGTCAGAAGGAAAGATAACCGTATCATTTTTGTATGAAAGAGTAAATATCAACTGCGTGGGAGTAAATTCCACCGCATAAGCATGCGGTGGAATTTAAATAAAAAATTTACGCCCGTGTTGTCTGTGATAACATATATTGACGATTAATGATATATAATGATAAAATTAATGTAGCATATATAACATCTTACAGTGACTGCATCGCTAAGTATGACACCGGTGGTTCCTGTCTGGGCGGAAGATGAGGTTGAGATCGAAAACGAGTCTCAGGCAGAAGAAATAACAGAAGACGGAAATTCTGGAATGAGTGATTTCGCTGAGGTAACAGATGAAACAGAAGAACTTCCGGATATAGATCTCGAGGAAGAAGAAACCCAGACAAATGAAGAGGTCGCTATGGAGATTACGCCAGAAGATGATCAGAATGCTGAAACAGAAGAAGATTTCAGTGATTCTCAGCCGGAAGCAGGTGCTTATGGTAGACCAACCTCAATTAATATTAAAGACGATGCTGGCTATATTTGGAATGGTTATAATAATGATGACGGAACGATCACAATCACCGGTTCACAGGGAGTCTGGGGAAATGCAAAAGCCGACAGCAACAGCCAGAATAATGATGCGCTGATCATACCTTCTGCTATTGGTGGAAAAACAGTCTCAACAATTGCTGATTTTGAGGGAAGTGGCTTATTCAGCATGTTCAGCCCTGAAGTGATCAAAAAGATTGTTTTACCGAAGACCATGACTTCTGAAGATATCTTCTCCATGGCAACAGATGGAGTCTGCCATGGACTTTTTGGGAAATTTGTAAACCTGAAAGAACTGGATCTTGGTGGAGTGAAGGTAGGAGCAGGTACAATTTTTGGATGGGGAGAAAATAACCATAATGTAATCCCATTAGAGAAGTTGACGATGAAAGACCAGAGGTCTGTAGATTGGGATTCTAGATATGAAGTTCCGACAAAAATCCATAGCGGAATTAAAACGTTAATACTCTGGGGCGATAATACGGACTATGGGGGAATTAATGTGGCGGATTATCCTAATCTGCAGACACTGGAGATCACCGGAGAATTTAGTGAGATTGGTTTAGAGAACTGCCCAAATCTGGAGCGTGTAGATGCTTCAAAAGATATTAATCAGGTATATTTTACAAAAATCAAAAACTGCCCGAAACTGGACGTTCCAAAGATACGTGTAAATGAGGAATTTCTGAATCAGAGCTGTATGTTTGAAAATTCCAAAGTAGAGGAAATTACGGTTGATCTTCGGAACAGTTCCTATTTGCAAATTTATAAATCCGTATTCTGCAAGGCATATAATCTGAAAGCTATTTATGTGGAAAATGCCGGAGATACTGGCTTCTATTCTTCAGATGGAGTTTTATACTGGAAAGCAGGAAAACAGAATGATCTGTTCTTTTATCCACCGGCAAAGAATCCGGGAGGCGTATATAATGTTCCAAAAGATCTGACCTGTATTTATGTATTCGCATTCTATGGAAGTAAAGTGAATAAAATTGTCTTCCCGGAAGATATTACGGGAAGATATTACCAGGACAGTGAAAGGCTGGGAAGATGGTATACAACAAAAGATTTTCCTGAACTTACCGGAAAAGATTGGTTTTATCTGGGAAATCTGTGTACTGCTAAAGTTTCAGTAATCAAAGGAACCGGTGCAACCTTGGGATGGTATACGAACTGGTCTGAATGGTTCGAAGATACCGGATTCAGCGTATCTCAGGTAGAATTTCGAACGGGATCTACGCACACGATCAGCTATAATCTGAATGGCGGAATAAATGATCCGGCAAATCCTGTATCTTATACGGTAGGGGTAACGGCACCATTTACTCTGAAGAATCCTGTGAGAAATGGCTATACATTTGTAAAGTGGGTAGACCAGAATGGGTATAGGGTTAAGGCAACAGAACCATATGGTTTGTCAGGAAATCTTGTTTATATAGCAATCTGGGAGAAAAACAGTACTACAACCAATGTGACTTCCAGCCAGCCGAAACTGACTATTACAGGTACTACGAGAAAAGTAGCAGCGGGAAAGAAAACAAAACTGCAGGTAAAAACTTCTTCAGGAGTTGTTAATCCATCCAATCTGATCTGGACTTCCAGTAATAAGAAAGTAGCAACTGTAAACAGTAGCGGTGTCGTAACATTTAAAAAGAAAACCGGTGGTAAGAGGGTTGTGATTACTGCTGCATTGAAGAATAACAGAAATGCAAAGGCTACATATAAACTGACTGCGACAAAGAATCCGGTAACAAAGATCACAATCTCAGGCAAAAAAACAATGAAAATAAATAAGTCCCAGAGATTAAAAGCAAAAGTCAGTGGAAAATCCGGTGCATACAAAACTGTAAAATGGACCAGCAGTAACAATAAATACGCAACGGTAACATCAAAAGGTCAGGTAAAGGCACTGAAAGCAGGAAAAGGAAAGACAGTAACAATTACTGCATCAGCACTTGATGGAAGTGGAAAGAAAGCAAGATTTAAAATTAAACTGAAATAGATTGCAAAGTAAAATAAAGAATAGAGAAACAGTAAAAACAGTCTGGTGATTGCGGTGAAAATACCTAAATCATTCAGGAGTATAACATATTATGATTACAGATTTTACTAAGGAGCATCCTGATAAGACATTGTGGAGATTCTGGATTCCGATGATGTTCAGTGTAATGTTTCAACAGATCTACAATATTGCGGACAGTATGATCGCAGGAAAATTCGCTGGTGAGGATGCGCTTGCAGCTGTAGGTGCTTCTTATCCAATCACAATTATTTTTATGGCATTTGCAGTGGGAATGAATCTGGGTTCGTCAGTAGTTGTATCCAGATTATTTGGCGCAGGTGACAGAAAAGGAGTAAAGCGTGCAGTAACGACAGCTTTTGTCTCTTCACTCGGACTTGCGGCGGTACTCACTGTTTTTGGATATTTCTTCAGCAGTAATATGATGGAATGGATACATACACCACAGAATATTATGGCAGATGGAATTTTGTATCTCAAAATATATGTATTCGGTATGATTTTTCTGATGCTTTATAATGTATGTACTGGTGTATTTACTGCGTTGGGCGATTCCAAAACTCCATTGTATTTTCTACTGGGATCATCCGCCGGCAATATTATCCTTGACCTGATATTTGTGGCTCAGTTTCACTGGGGTGTTGCAGGTGTTGCATGGGCTACTTTTATCGCACAGGGAATCTCAGCAGTGCTTGCATTGGTCACTCTGTTTTCCAGACTCAGATCTTTTGCAGGAGAAGAAAAGCAGCCATTTTTTGACAGAGGATATTTTACCCAGATTTTTGCAATTGCAGTACCAAGTATTTTACAGCAGAGTGTACTAAGTGTCGGAAATCTTTTTGTACAGGATATTGTCAATCGCTATGGCTCGGCAGTTGTTGCCGGTTATTCAGGCGCTATTAAGCTGAATACCTTTGCCATAAATATTTTTATGACATTGGGATCCTGCCTTTCAAGTTATACTGCCCAGAATATCGGAGCTGGCAAAGCTGAAAGGATTCCGCTGGGATTTCGGACAGGTCTGAAACTCTCAGTAGTTGCATCTGTTCCATTTGTTGTTCTGTATGTTGGCTTCAGCAGACAGATGATGGGATTGTTCCTGAATGCAGAGAGTGGAGCGGCGATCACAGCAGGAATGGAGTTCCTTCGGATAGTCGCACCCTGGTATCTTATGATCGTAGTAAAACTGATGACAGATGGAATCATCAGAGGAGCCGGTGCAATGACATATTTTGTTGCTGCAACTGTGCCGGATCTGATCATCAGAATTTTATTTGCATTGATGTTCAGCAGAAATTATGGAAGTACTGGAATCTGGATGGCATGGCCATTTGGCTGGATTGCCGCTACAGTGCTGACATTGGTTTTCTATAGAAAAGTCAGAAGACAGTCGGGAGATCTAGCATGAAAAAACGAGCATATTACCATCTTCCGGGGCTATTTGAGTTTTATGAACTGTACCGAGTATTTCTGCCGTTGTTCCGGGAACATAGAGAATATTTCTATGACTGGTGTGAGATTGGTTCAATATACGGGGCTCCGTCAGACTGTATCTGGGGCGGAGGCCGTACATCCTTTGGAGAGGCAGATGCGGAAAAAGTACTGGATCTGATGCAGGAATATCAGATATCCGCCCGACTGACATTCAGTAATTCACTTTTGCGGGAAGAACACTTGCAGGATCGGAAATGCAATGAACTCTGTGCGTTGTTGGAAAAAAACAATAAACCTCAAAATGGTGTGATCATCCATTCGGATCTACTTTCATATTATCTGCAAAAGAACTATCCGGGTCTTTATCTGGTCTCATCAACTACAAAAGTACTGACAAATTTCAGTGATTTTTTACAGGAAATAGACAGAGAGGAATTCAGATATATAGTACCGGATTTTCGTCTTAATAAAAAGTTTGATCAGTTAAATCAGATGAATACACAGCAAAAAGAAAAAGTGGAATTCCTGTGTAATGAATGCTGCTGGTTTGGATGTAAGGACAGAAAAGCCTGTTACGAAACAGTCAGTCGGAAAAATCTGGGAGAAAATTGTCAGGAACATATCTGTGCAGCACCTGATTCCGGAGAGGGATATCTTTTTTCAAAAGCAATGGCAAATCCTGGATTTATTAGTGTGACAGATATCAAAGATATTTATCTGCCAATGGGATTTTCTAATTTTAAGATTGAAGGACGCGGGCTGGGAAGTGCACTGATTTTGGAATTCCTGCTGTATTATATGACAAGACCAGAATACCAGATTCATGTCAGAGAAAAGATATATCTGGATAATATGCTGGATCTTTTTTGAGTACGAAAAGATGAAGTTATAGGGGCAATATCCATATATAGAATTGCAAGAAAGAGCATCAGGAAACTGGTGCTCTTTCCTGGTTTCTATAGTCAGTAGGAGTCATCTTATATGCTTTTTTGAAAGTTCGGCAAAAATGATCTACGTTGTTAAATCCGGTGTTATTAGAGATTGTGGCTATTTTTTCTTCTGTATTTATTAGAAGAAGTGCTGCTTGTTTAAGGCGATAGTTGATAAGATACTTAACCGGTGTCAGTTTAAGGTTATTCTGAAAAAGATGAAGGGCAGTACTCTTGCTGATATTTGCAGTTCTGGCAATATCCTCAAGTGTTATATTTTCCGAATAATGTGCATGAACGTATTGCATCATCAGCTGAAGCCGTGTTCTGGAAATTACAGCGCCCATGTTTTCAAATTGATCAAAAGTCAGATTTTCTAAAAGTAATATCCAGAGTTGCTGAACTGACATAGATACAATAATCTCACGGTTAAATTCTGTTTCCTGTACTGTAATTATTGTTTTTATGATTTCAAGAGCTTTTTTCTGCCAGGGAATATCTGGTTGAAAAACGAGATATTCAAGAGAAGATGAAATTACAGGATTGATATATTTTTTATAAATGAGACTGTCCTGTGGTGCAATAAATGAAGGCTGAAACAGAAAATTGGGAATGATGGCATCGCTTGAGGACTGTAATCGATGGAGAATTTTGGAATTGATCATTATGCCGTTACCCTCATTAAGTTCAAAGTGAACCGTACCAATATCAAAAACCACATTTCCGCTTTCGATATATATAAATTCCAGCTCACTGTGCCAGTGCCAGTCGATGCACTTAAAATCAAACAGAGCTATATTTTCATAATAGTAGCGAAAAGGATACTCGGCGCTTCCATGATGGACGGTTTCCATTAAGTTGGCATCCGTTGTTGTTTTAGTGAATTGATTTTGAAAACTCATGGCTATTAATACCTCATATAATTGAATAATACGATATATTACAATAAAATATGAAAAAATTACAATGAAATTAGTATCCACATATTATATAATACAAACAAATATTATTCAAGGAGCATCTTACATGAAGAATTATAAAAAAACCAAATTGGCCTGTTATCTTGGATTTATAACACAGGCAATCGCTGCTAATTTCGCACCGCTTTTATATTTGAAGTTTCATGCGGAATACAATATTACACTTGGAAATATTGCACTTATTTCCACCTGTTTTTTCTTTACTCAACTTATAGTTGATTTATTTTGTGCCAAATTTGTTGATAAAATAGGGTACAGAATATGTATTGTAACTTCAGAAGCCTGCTCAGCCATAGGCCTTGTAGGACTTGCTTTTCTCCCGGGAATTCTTCCGAATCCTTTTGCAGGAATTATAATAAGTGTAATTATATATGCAATTGGCAGCGGGCTTATTGAAGTGCTTTGCAGCCCGATCATTGAGGCATGTCCATTTGATAATAAAGAAGCAACTATGAGCTTGCTTCATTCTTTTTATTGCTGGGGAGCAGTAGGAACAATTCTTGTTTCAACAATTTTCTTTGCAGTATTTGGAATCGACAGCTGGAAATGGCTGGCAGTTCTGTTAGCCTTGATTCCGACAGTAAATATCTATAATTTTGCAACCTGTCCTATTGAATATCTTGTAGATGAGAACGAAGGAATGAGTATACCAGCACTTTTTAAAACACCATTATTCTGGATTGCTATTATTTTGATGGTATGTTCCGGTGCTTCTGAATTATCTATGGCACAATGGGCTTCTGCATATGCTGAAGCAGCGCTTGGCTTAAGCAAAACAATGGGAGATCTTCTGGGACCATGTTTATTTGCTGTCTCCATGGGAATCAGCAGAATACTATATGGAAAATACGGAGAAAAAGTAGATCTGTCAAAGTTCATGCTTGGTTCAGGTGCATTATGCGTAGTATGTTATGTTCTTGCATCACTCTTTTCAAATCCTGTAGTCGGACTTACAGGATGTATCCTGTGTGGCTTTTCTGTTGGAATCATGTGGCCGGGTACATTAAGTATCTCATCTAAGAAGTTTCCGGCAGGTGGTACTGCAATGTTTGCACTTCTTGCCATGGCTGGAGATCTGGGAGGAAGCATCGGTCCTGGTATTGTTGGACGAGTAACCCAGATGGCGGGAGATAATATAAGGAGCGGCATGTTGGTTGGTCTGATCTTTCCCGTGGTAATGGTAATCGGACTCTTATTTTTTGATAAGATAAAGTCCAGATAACTTTTCAAAATTTGTCTACAGAAAAGAGATGAAAATACGAATGGAAACAAAACAAATTATTCTTGAAACAAGGACGGATGAGGATGTTATAGAAATAACACTGGCAATGATTGATCTACAAGTGCCTGTATTACATGAACCACGATATACTGATTTGGGTTATGAAAGTTGTTTTTTGTGTGGGAAAGACCTGCAAATGCGTATAATTCATAGAAAAATAATTATATAAGAACTCTTTTGAAGAATGTCTGATTTACAAGGCTTAGGAACTTTTTGACAGTGATATTGATTTGATATATGATTGTACCAAATAAAGGGGAGTAACCTATGCTTTTAAAACGTGCGTTTGTGGTATCGTCAGTACGGTGGAAACATCCGGTGCCGCAAGAAAATGGTGAGACTTTTATTGCATTTTTGTTATGCAATAAAGGTTTCTTTTTTTATACATTTTTATCGAAAAGATCTTTCATTGCATAAAAATCCAATAGACATTTATGAAAAGAGGAGGCATAAGTGATGAAAGAAATTTATCAACAGACAGTAAAAGATAAAATCCAACGTCAAAACCAGGAGTTTTCGATGGAAGGTCTGCGAGTATTGGATTTTACTTATCGTGAAATTCCAGAGAATCACACATTAACTATAGAAGATGAGAATCACCTGGTATTTCTTGGTTTGGTCGCGATGATGGATCCGCCGAGAGAAGAATCATCTGGAAATTTTGGCGCAATCTTAGCAGTTCTTTGTGCATCAATTGCAGGGCTGCCGGTTCCATTTGCCCCGGTACATCTGCTGTTTATTAATCTTTTGACAGACAGCCTTCCGGCAATTGCATTAGGAATGGAACCACATAGAAGTGAAGTGATGAATGAGAAGCCAAGATCAGCAGATGAATCGATACTGACAAAAGATTTTCTTAGTAAGATCGGTCTGGAAGGTTTTGTGATTGGAGCTATGACAATGATTGGATTCTTAACAGGATATCATCAGAACGGAGCATTGCTCGGAAGTACATATGCGTTTGGAACTCTTTGCCTTGCTCGACTGTTTCATGGATTCAACTGCAAATCAGATCATCCGGTCATTTTCACAAAAGTATTCTTCAACAATAAATGGTTGCAGGGAGCATTTGTACTTGGTGGCGCAATTGCATTTGTGATCAATGTGCCAATGAGCTTTTTGGAAAAGATAATTCTTGGAAAGACAAAAGAAAACAATCAATGGGCTAAAAAATTAGCAAGACCGGTAAGTTTGTTTCTTACAATTATATTACTGGTCAGTGTGATTGGTTTGGTTATATTTGGAGTAATTCCACAACTTACACAGACAACGGGAAATCTGATGACAAGTATTGCTGACTTTATCCCACAGATGAAAAACTGGATCCGTGAGTTTTCACATGATAACCAGGAGATCATGAAACTGGTAAATCAACTTCAGTTTAATCCTGACCAGGCAATCAAATGGGGGATAAGTATTCTTGGGAGTGGAGCCGGAAATATGATGAACACAACAATGTCAGCATTAGGTTACATTGCAAGTGGATTAGCGACCTTTTTTATTGCATTTACGGCATTGATTCCTATCTTTGGAGCTTTTATTGGATGTGCAGTGGGTGTTTTTTTGATCTTCATGGTAAGTCCAAAACAAGCAGTTTTATTTATTATTATATTTTTACTCTTACAGCAGATTGAAGGTAATCTGATTTACCCGCATGTTGTTGGCGGATCTGTTGGCCTTCCGTCGATTTGGGTGCTGGCGGCAGTGACAATCGGTGGAAATCTTATGGGAATAGTAGGTATGCTCATTTTTATTCCGACTGTATCGGTGTTTTATACTATTTTTCGCGAATATGTCTATTTGCGTCTGAAAAAACAGAATATAAAACGAGTAACGCGGACAGAAGTGGAAGAATATGATAAGAGGGTATAATTGAGTGATGAAACTGGCAGAATTAAGACGTAGGGAAACTTACGTCTTTTTTTAATGTGACATACATCACGGAAAATGATAAACTTTTTAATTATAATACAAAAGGAAAGCAAGACAGAAGCAGTTTATTATCAATGACTGTAAAAGTTATGCCAGCGAGGTTGATAAAATGGGACAGATAACGATCAGAGAACTGGAGAATATGGATTTTTTTAAAGAAATACCAAAGGATATTCTGCAGAATCTGCTTAATGAAAGTAAGGTTGTTTCATATAAGAAAAAGGAAGTGATTTTTCATTCACGCAGCAGAACGAAAACAGTATATTTCGTGTATTCTGGGGAAGTGATGCTTTACAATCTGACCAAGCACGGAAATAGAAAGGTGATTTTTATCCTGGGAAAAGGACAGCTTTTAAATCAGAGTATTGTAAGCAAAAAGCCAAATGCACTTTTTTGTGAGGCTGTCTGTCCAGTGAAGGTAATAGAAATTGCAGAAGAACAATTCCTTCAGCTTATGGAGCAGAGCCATGCTTTAACAAGAGCTGTTCTGAGAGAATATGAAAGAAATCTCTGGCGAATGGGTCACCAGTTAAAAAATACGACCGGAAACATGCAGATGGAGCGAAAAATAGCTGCAAAATTATGGAAGCTAGGTCGTGATTTTGGTGTGGATACGGAAGACGGGGTGATGATAGATATTGATCTTACTATTACCCTGATGGCGGACTTAGTTGGGGCACCAAGGGAAAATGTGTCTCGTGCCTGTAAAGTTCTTACGGATAGAGGTCTGATCCGTTATGGCAATAAGCGGTTTATATTGACGGATTCTGATGGTCTTGCAGAATTTTATAAAATGTGATTATGAGAAAGGGGTATCTGATGGGAAAACGACTCAACAGTGATGAGATGCAGACGATTTTTGAGATTTTGCAGAAATCCTATGATGTGTATGGACCGAAAATTTATCAGGGAACAGGATGCTTTTCAGATACAGATATAGTTCGTTATGGTCTGCTGAACAGCTGGGAAGAACTTGTCTGGGATCAGAAGTCGGATTACAGTTTCAAGGAAGTGCTGTTTCCAGTCTCAGAGACGATTCTTTATTTTACAGAGGATGAAATGAAAACAGCAGATGGAGTGGCACGACAGAGATTGATTTTTTTGAAAAGCTGTGATTTTCATGCTTTGAAACGTCTGGATGAGATGTATCTGAAAAACGGTGCAGAGGATTATTATTACAGAAGAATGCGGGAAAATACAGTTTTTGCTGTGATGGGGTGTAAGGAATCCGGTAAAAATTGTTTTTGTGTAAGTATGGGTACAAATCGTTGTGAAGAATATGATATGTATATTTTTCCGGATGAAAAGGGCTGCTATATGGAACTGAGATGCAGAGAACTGGAAGTATTATTATGGGATTATGGACAGAATGCACAGGAGAAACTGAATTTTGTGGAAAAGAATGAGATTCATGTAGAGATCCCGGAGAATCTTCCAGATATAATTCATCAGGATTCTATGTGGCAGGAATATGGCAGCCGCTGTATTGGCTGTGGTCGCTGCAATTTTGTCTGTCCGACATGTACCTGTTTTACTATGCAGGATATTTTTTATAAAGATAATCCAAAGGCAGGAGAGCGGCGCCGCGTATGGGCTTCCTGTCAGGTGGATGGATATTCTGACATTGCAGGAGGACACAGCTTCCGTCAGAGCCAGGGTGAAAGAATGCGCTTTAAGGTATTACATAAAGTTGCAGATTATAAGAAAAGATTTGGATATCATATGTGTGTCGGCTGTGGACGTTGTGAAAATGTCTGTCCGGAATATATTTCCTATGTTGCATGCCTTCAGAAACTGAAAGAAAAGGAGGGAAAATAAGATGACAAATGAATATATTCCTTTCTTATCTAAGATAAAAGAAATCGTGAAGCATACAGAGACAGAATATACATTTCGTATGACATATGTGGGTGAAGTAAGACCAGGACAGTTTTTTGAAGTTTCTATTCCAAAATATGGTGAGGCACCTATTTCGGTCAGTGGTATAGGAGAAGATTATGTTGATCTGACGATACGTAAGGTTGGTAAGGTGACCGGAGAGATTTTTGAATTAAATGAGGGAAGCAGCTTTTTTATGCGTGGTCCTTATGGGAACGGGTTTAAAAAGGAGAATTATCAGGGAAAAGAGCTGATCGTGGTAGCTGGTGGAACAGGAGTATCTCCTGTGAGAGGTGTGATCAGTTACTTCGGTGAGCATCCGGATGAGGTAAAAAAATTACATACAATACTTGGATTTAAATCTCCGGAAGATATTTTATTCCGTGACGATCTGAGGAGATGGGAACAGCAGATGAATCTGGTCCTGACGGTGGACTCATCCGATGACCCTTTCTATAGAACGGGGCTAGTTACAAAATATATTCCGGAACTTGAATTGGATAACATTCATGAAACTGCAGCTATTGTTGTCGGACCGCCGATTATGATGAAATTTGCAGTGGCAGAGTTTTTAAAACTGGGAATGAAGGAAGAACAAATTTGGATATCACAGGAAAGAAAAATGTGCTGTGGACTTGGTAAATGTGGGCATTGCCGAATGAATGACACATATATTTGTCTGGATGGGCCGGTATTCTGTTATTCAGAAGGTAAAAAATTGTTTGATTAGGGAGGAAAATATAATGGATATCAATACAAAGAAACTGAAGAAAAATGCCTTCCGTGTATCAAAAGTCCGTGGGCTTACGGCTTCCAGAGTGCGTGTTCCGGGAGGCTGCTGTAATGCGGATGTCATGCAGCAGGTAGTAGATATTGCCAGAAAATATGGAAATGGCCAGATTCATGTTACCACCCGTCAGGGATTTGAAATTGAAGGAATCCATATGGAAGATATGGATGAAGTTAATGAGATGCTTCAACCGATCATTGATAATCTTCAGATCAATCAAAATGAAGCAGGTACCGGGTATCCGGCATCAGGAACCAGAAATGTCTGTGCATGTATCGGAAACAGAGTCTGTCCTTTTGGAAATTATAATACAGCAGCCTTTGCAAAGAGAATTGAAAAGGCTATATTTCCTAATGATCTTCATTTTAAAATTGCACTTACAGGTTGTGCCAATGATTGTATCAAAGCAAGGATGCATGATTTTGGAATTATTGGTATGACAGAGCCACAATATGACCCTAACCGCTGCGTTTCCTGTGGTGCATGTGTAAAAGGCTGTGATAAGCTTTCGGTGGATGCATTAAAGATGGAAAACTATCGAATCGTGCGCAATGAGGAAAAATGTGTGGGATGTGGAGTTTGTGTAACAAAATGTCCGACCAGAGCATGGACCAGAAGTGCAAAAAAATACTATCGTCTGACACTTATGGGACGAACAGGAAAGAAAAATCCACGTCTGGGAGAAGATTTTCTGATCTGGGCAGATGAAGACACCATCATCAAAGTTATCCTGAATACCTATAAATTTGTGAAAGAATATATTGATCCAAATGCGCCTGGCGGTAAGGAACATGTGGGGTATATTATAGACCGAGTGGGTTTTGCAGAATATAAAAAATGGGCATTGGATGGTGTAGAGCTTCCACCTGAAACAATCGTGAAAGACAATATTTACTGGAGCGGTATATATTACAGATAATAAAAAAGACAATTATAATCATAAAGCCGATGCAGGATTTTGGAATCCGGTATCGGCTTTGTTGATTCTATATAAAGATCTTGAAAAATTTATTTGCTATGATTCATCAGTGTTTTGATGTCTTCTTCTGGTGTGGTAATAGGTGCAATACCATAATTTTCCACCAGATAGTTCAGAATATTAGGAGACAGGAATGCCGGAAGAGAAGGACCAAGACGAATGTTTTTGATACCCAGGTGTAAAAGTGTCAGTAGGATACAGACTGCTTTCTGTTCATACCAGGAGAGAACGAAGGAAAGCGGAAGCTCATTTACAGAACATCCAAATGCATCCGCAAGTGCCACAGCAACCTGGATCGCACCATAAGCATCATTACACTGACCCATATCCATCAGTCGTGGCAGACCACCGATTTCTCCCAGATCGAGATCATTGAAACGGAATTTTCCACATGCCAGGGTGAGGACGATACTGTCGGAAGGTGTCTGCTTTACAAATTCTGTGTAATAGTTTCGGCCTGGTTTAGCACCATCACAGCCGGCAACCAGGAAGAAATGGCGGATTGCACCTGATTTTACAGCTTCTACTACAGTATTCGCATGAGACAGGATGGCTGCATGACCAAAACCGGTTGTTACTTTTGTTCCGCCATTGATGCCTGTGAGTAGCTGATCTTCTTTGTAACCACCCAGTTCCAGTGCTTTTTCAATAACCGGCGTAAAATCTTTCTTTTCATCAATATGAACAGCACCTGGGAAAGCAACTACTTCTGTTGTAAATACTCTGTCAGCGTAGCTGTTTTTTGGCGGCATCAGACAGTTGGTAGTGTAAAGAATAGGAGCAGGAAGATGATCAAACTCTTTCTGCTGATTCTGCCATGCGGTTCCAAAGTGTCCTTTTAAGTGAGAGAATTTCTTTAAAAGTGGATAGGCATGGGCGGGGAGCATTTCACCGTGGGTATAGATGTTGATTCCTTTTCCTTCTGTCTGTTCAAGTAAAAGCTGCAGGTCTTTCAGATCATGACCGGTCACGACAATAAAAGGTCCTTTTTCTATGGTAAGAGTAACTTCGGTTGGCTCTGGCGTTCCATAGGTTTCTGTATTTGCCTTGTCAAGAAGTGCCATACACTTCAGGTTGATTTCCCCTACTTTCAGTACTGTAGGAAGCAGAGCCTCCATACTTTCTTCATAGCCAATCTTAAATAATGCCTCGCAGAAGAAACGATTTACTTCGGCATCTTCGAAATTCAGAACATTTGCGTGATAGGCATAGGCTGCCATTCCGCGAATCCCGAAAAGAATCAGAGACTTCAAGGAACGAATATCTTCGTTGGCATTCCACAGCTGCTGCATGTCGTATTCGTCTGTTTTACCGCACGGTGACTGACATCTGCCGCAGTCAGGAACCAGTCGTTCTTTTTCAGCTCTGACTTTTTGTATCATTTTTTCGATAGCTGTATTATCAAAGCTTACATTTGTAACTGTGGTAAATAGTCCTTCAATTATGACCTGTCCGGTTCTTTTAGAAATAGTTTCTGCGCCATCGACGGCTCTTGCAAGACCGATCAACGCACCTGTCAGTTCATCCTGTAATTTAGCTGTATCCGCCTTTTTTCCACAGACACCAGCATTTCCTGTACAGCCGGTACATCCGACTGTCTGTTCACACTGAAAGCAAAACATTTTTTTATCCATTGTTGTATCCTCCTTTATTCCATAATGTTTCCATCAATACTTATCGTTATAACCTGCCATGGTAAGAATTTTCCACTATTTTGAAGAGCTTTTTTTGCTGCCATTTCCAGACCACCACAGCATGGAACTTCCATTCTTACAATTGTCACACTTTGAATGTTGTTGTTTTGAATAATCTCGGTCAGTTTATCGCTATAATCTACCTGATCTAATTTTGGACAACCAATTAAAGTCACCTTATTCCGAATAAAATCCTGATGGAAACTGGCATATGCGTAAGCAGTACAATCGGCTGCGATTAAAAGCTTAGCGTCGTTAAAATATGGTGCATTTGCAGGTGCCAGTTTAATCTGTACCGGCCAGTTCTGAAGTGTTTTTTTCTGTGCTTCTTGCACGGCTTTTTCATCATATTCAGGGGCTTCTCTTTCTTCAAAAGAAATGGCGCCTGTGGGACATTCTGGGAGACAATCGCCTAGTCCGTCACAGAAATGTTCTCTTACCAGTTCGGCTTTTCCGTTAATGATATCAATAGCACCTTCGTGACAGGCACTTGCACAGGCACCGCAGCCGTTACATTTGTCTTTATCAATCCTGATAATCTTTCTTATCATTTTATCCTCCGTCAATAGTATTTAACTTTTGTTTCTGCTAAAATTATAGTATGATAAATACAACTTGTATGTTTGATTTCCAACAGGAGGAACGATTTTGGAGAAATATTTGCCTATTCTAAGAAACAGTCCATTTTTTAAAGGTCTTAGTGATAACGAGATATTATCCATATTGCATTGTGTAAATGCAACCGTAATTTCAAAAGAACGAGCTTCTTATATTTTCAGAGCAGGAGATTCTACTGAGGTAATGGGCCTTGTGGTGTCGGGCTGTGTTCTTGTAATGCAGGAAGATCTTTGGGGACATCGGAATATTCTGTCGAAATGTCATGCCGGAGATTTTTTTGGAGAACCATATGCGGCAAGCCTGGGAGCTGTTCTGAATATCAGTGTGGCAGCAGATGAGGATTGTGAGATTATTTTCTTAAATGTCCAAAGGCTTTTGGTTACTTGTCAAACTGCATGTGAGCATCATCAGAAGCTGATACGTAACCTGGTCAGTGTCCTGGCAAATAAGATACTAATCCTGAACGATAAGATTACTCATGTTGGCAAGCGAACGACAAGGGATAAACTATTGTCATATTTGTCGGCAGAATCCATCAGACATTCGTCGTTATCTTTTGACATTCCCTTTGACCGGCAGCAGCTGGCAGATTATCTTTGCATAGACCGTGCGGCAATGTCTACGGAGATATCAAAGTTACAAAAAGAAGGCTTTATAAAAACAAATCGAAATCATTTTGAGCTGATTGCCTGTAATGAAACAGATTTACAAGCTGACAAATGATGGTATAATTCTTTTGTTGAGCGGATAGAAAGGGTATAGATATGAGAAAAGCAATCGTATATGCATCAGTACATCATGGAAATACAGAAAAAATAGTAAAAAGCATAGCAGAAAGATGTCAGGTTGATTTGATTGATGCAGTAAAACAGTCAGATGCAGATCTGAGAAGTTATGATATGATCGGGTTTGCATCAGGAATCTATTTTTCGAAATTTCATCAGTCGATATTAAAATTTGCAGAAAAGAATTTGTCAGATGACAAAAAGGTATTCCTGATCTGCACTTATGGTGGAAGTGCGAATTATAGATCCATAGAGCAGATTCTGGATAAAAAACATGCCAGCGTAGTAGGGAAATTTGGATGCAAAGGATATGATACATTTGGTCCCTTCAAACTGGTTGGAGGTATTGCAAAAGGACATCCGGATGATAAAGATATCCAAAATGCAGTGGAGTTTGTAAAAGACTTATAAACACGTAAAGAAGAAATAGAAATTTTCTCTGTTTTCACCACAAAATATATAATTAAGTGAGTAGCTCATTGAAACCTTTATTGCAGGAATCAATGATGTGGATGATGGACAGAATAATACAAAGGAGCTGCAGAACAATGAAGACTCAAGTTCTGCAGCTTCTTTTGTGTAAATATGATGTGTCTTTTGCGGTTGAGATACAGCTATAGATTTTCTGGCCTGCAAAATAACGGCAGAGGGGACCGGGAAATCAGATATGGCTTCCTTCGGTCAGGGAACAGCCATCCATCATGCGGATTCCATTTATGGTATCCAGACAGGTGTCATACATTTCCTTCCATTCGTCAGAGGCATCTTCGGAGTACTGGCTGATGGTGGACAGAAGATCGTATTTTTTGCCATCGATTGTTTCGATGCGGCCGAGATAGCCCTGCCACACACTGTCCAGAGGCTGGTCTTCACCATCGTAATATCTGGCTTCCAGGGTCAGCACAGGAACATCCTCATTGTAATAAGTCAGTTTATATCCGCCATTTTCAGTTTCGGTCGTTTCATAATGGCAGAGATATTTCCAACGCTCCGGAGTAAGAACCTGGAAGTAATCCGTCATGGCCATATCCACATTCTCTGCGTAAACAAAATCTATGGATTTGATCAGCTCTGCAGCTTCCTTTTCAGCGGTCTTATCATAGGTGTCTGACGGAGTCAGGATAAAAAGTCCAAATGTATAATCGTCAGTCTGGCATACAAGCGCATCCACATTTTTTTCTTCTTCGTTGACTGCGGTTAAATATTGATATTTCGTAACAGGATAAGATTCAAAGGTAAGATCCTTTTGAGTGATGATCTCACCCTTTACCGGATAGTATTCTGCCAGAAAACCCTTCAGGGAAGAATCTTCCAGAGAAGAATTGGCTACTTTTAAAACAAAGGCAGTACTTTTTCCATCATTTACGGAACGTTGCTCGAAATAACCTTCTTTTTCGGGCATGGATTCTATGATCATATCATCAGCAGAGAATCCAACCCGCATATGAAGCTCACCACGCTTTTCTGATTCAGAGGATTCTTCGGGAGAATCCCCGGAGGAGGAATCAGCTTCTGAATCGGAATATTCCTGAAGATTGCCGTAGTCATCAATATAATATTTATCTCTGGAGCCAATATAAGTGGTTCCGGTAGCGTCCTCCAGCCACACACTGCCATCCTCATAATAATAATGAGGTTCAAAATAACCGTCCTGTTCGGTCCAGCCGGCATCGTTGCCTTCCATCAGTTCACCGGAATCCGGATCAGGGGCATAATTACCTTCTCCGATATATTCATCCTCGGAACCATTGCGGTACCAGTAATCTCCGTTTTCATCCTGCCAGATGTACTGACCATCATCAGTTGGAGGGTCAGAAGCGAGGGCTGGGATTGCAGATATGGAAAGAGCGATCAAGCCTGTTAAAAGAAATAAGATTTTTTTATGCATAGGCACCTCCTGATAAAAAGAACTTGTCTGTTAAGTATATTGTAACAGACAGATTCTGATATTCAGAAATGTGAAGAAAAAGAGACATTTACCGGCAGGTAAAAAGATATCCCTTACCATAAACCGAGACAATGTCATATTCATCGGTATCCTCGGCACCGATCTTAACCCGTAAGTTAAAGATATGCCGTCGTACCGTGCTGGTATCTGTTCCCGCATAGCTGCCCCATACTGCTTCATAGAGTTCCTTTGCAGAAAAAACCTTCTCCTGGTTTTCGGCAAGGAGACGCAGCAGGGAGAATTCGGTACGGGTAAGACCTGTGTCGGCATTATTGAGATATGCATGGCCGTCCGAAAGATCCAGCCGCAGGCTTCCGATTGTGATCTGGCGGGAAGCCTGAAATTTTTCTTTTATTTTTTCTTCTATTCGTTTCTGGCGTTCCAGAAGCATCTGGATCACGGCCAGAAATTCGTCAAAATTATAATGTTTGGTGAGATAATAGTCGCCTCCCTGCTGAAGCCCTTCTACCTTATCGCGGATGTCGCTTTTTCCTGTGAGAAAAAGAACAGGGTTCATGGTTTTTTCGCGGAAGTGGCGGCAGATATCCAGGCCGTTTCCGTCCGGAAGCATAATGTCCAGGATGAGAAGATCCGGCAGCTGTTCTTCAAGCTGATGATAGACTTCGGAGACTGTCTGCGCAGTGCGAACATTGTAGCCACGGCGCCGCAGCATCCGGCAGTTGGTATTCAGCACCTGTTCTTCATCCTCAACCATAAGGATAAGCGATTTATTTTCATTCATATATTTATGACTCCTCCTCCGGAAGTGAGAAGAACACCTGAGTTCCCTCACCTTCTTGGCTTTTCAGCCATATTTTGCCGCCGTGGGCAGTGATGATCTGATGACAGACATAGAGGCCTATGCCGTGCCGCCAGTAATCTTTATCTGCAGAAACATAACCCTTGAGCGCGTTTTTTCGCATTTCTTCTGACATGCCGGTTCCGGTGTCGGAAACGCAGATGGTCTGCCAGCCCGGTTCGCCTGTAAGGGAAATGGTGATGGTTCCGTTTTGAGTGTGACGATCTGCATTGGAGATCAGATTGGTGATAACCTGGATCAGCCGTTCCGGGTCTGCAGAGATTTCCGGGAGGTCAGATTGTATCGTAAGGACCAGCTGGTTATTCCCGGAACTTGGATGACTGCTGAAATCTTTTTCTACAGAATGTAAAAGTGCTCCCAGATCTGATGGTACAAGAGAAAGGGCCAGCCGTCCCTGCTCAATGGAAACGGTATCCATCAAATCCAGCACGATCCGGTCGATCCGCATTACCGACTGTTCAATGGTGCGGAGATTTTCCTGCATAAGAGAGAAATCCAGAGGTTCTTCCTCAAGGAGCTCGGAGGTGTCCCGGGCATGGAGGGAGATGGAACTCAGAGGATTTTTGATCTCGTGGGCAACGGTGGTCAGGAAAGTAGACTTGTCATTGTCAAGGGAGCGCAGCCGCCGGTTCTGTTCCTCCAGAAGGAGCTGCTGCTGGTTATATTCCTTCAGATGAAAATAGAGAACAATGCCGCAGACAGTACTTACAGAGACAAATGCCAGAAGAATATCTGCCAGCCGGTCTGCTTCCGTAGCAAAAGGAGTTACAATGTGCGGAAAATGGTATGCGACCAGACACAGTCCTATATATAGGACAATCTCCAGCAGAGAAACGATCAGAGCCCGTCTTTTTTCCAGCATCAGCACGGTAAAAATAATGGCAAACACGAAGAAAGCCGGCATACCGCCATGATATCCGCCGCTGGTAAAAAACATCACCGGAAAAACGATCAGAAAAATCATGACAATGGTGATCAGATAACATCGTTGATATTTCTCACTGTAATAGGAATAAAGAAAAAGTCCTCCTGAGACGGCGACCAGCACAAGGTTGATCAGGACATTTCCCCAGGAACCGGTTCCTAGACTGAGAAGGGCCATGATCAGGCTGATCACAGTGCCTCCTAAAGCCAGGATATTAAACAGCCGGACACGAAAATCAAGGGTGAGACTGAATAATGAGTGAAAAAAATGATGTATTTCCTACATTGAAAAATCCTCCAGTAAAAAGAAAACAATGGGAAAGCTTCTGAAGTTACTGTGATTTTATCACAAACAGAGTAAGAAAAACAGTCTGGTTATGTGAAATCGGAGGAGGCGTGAAATGTAATGGAAACTGGATTGGAAAAAATATGGAAAACTGGATAACCGTTAGAGTGAAGGATTAAGATGATTGTAAAACATGCACTTTGTAGGCTATGATTCCTGCCCGATATTTTGTATAATATTACCATAAAATATACGGCAGGAGGTAAGTGTTATGGCATTTTCACTTGACAGCAAAGTAAAGGATATCCTGAAAAATCCGGAAGCGTCAGCAGTTCTGGATAAGTACAGCCCTGACGCTTCAAAAAATCCACAGATGAAACTGGTTGGTGGTCTGACCTTACGGAAACTGGCATCTTTCCCGCAGTCGGCATTTTTGAAACCACATCTGGAAGAACTGGAAAAAGAGCTTCAGGCAATCGAATAATCTTCAAAAAAGAAGCAGTCTCCAATTTGGAGACTGTTTCTTTTTTTGAACTCAAATCTGGAAATATTTTTCTGTGTGAAGTAGATCACAAACTTTTTAGACATGGCATAGGCCAGACCAGCGCGGAAAAACTCACCTTTGACCATATTGACGGTTCCAATTGCATTGATGCGGATGATATTTTCTGTTGTTGTGTCGCTCGGTGAGACTCATATATATCCTCCCTTATTTTTTAGAAACATGTCCAGCCGCCGTCACATTTAAGTTCTTCACCGTTAACATAGCGGGACTGGTCGCTTGCGAGAAACAGGATTGCGTCAGCCAAGTCCTCCGGCATAGCAAGCTCACCGGAGAAGTTCAGCAGCATGCTGGTTCGGCCAAAGCCGAACTCGTCGGAAGGAGGCATGACCAGAGGAATGTCAGTTACGACACCACCGGGTGAAAGTGCATTACAGCGGATGCCTTCTTCCATGTACATGAATGCTGTGTTTTTTGTTGCTGCCAGCACAGCACCCTTGCTTGCACAGTAGGCAGCACCGGAAGTCTGGTGTGTTGCGCCGACGGAGCAGATGTTGACGATTACGCCACCGTTGCCCTGTGCAAGATACTGTCTGCATTCTTCACGCATTCCATACATGAGACCAAATGTGTTGATGCGGAATGTTTCCATAAGCATTGTGTCAGACATGTCCGCAATAGCGGTGTTGTCATCCATGATACCGGCATCGTTTACGGCGATATCCAGTTTTCCGAATGTCTCCACTGCTTTTTTTACCATGTTTACAGCAGTTGCCGGATCACCGACATCACCTGCATGCCAGATTATCTCGCCAGGTAGTTCGCTGCATTCTTCGGCCAGGTCTCTAAGACGCTCTTCGCGGCGAGCAACCGCCACGACCTTGGCACCTTCACGGCAGAACAGTTCTGCTGTGGCACGGCCGATACCTGCAGATGCACCTGTTACGATACAGACTTTTCCATCTAATCTTCCCATAATGTCCTCCTTTCTCAGCAGAAAACTTTGTTTACCACGATGGCTGGAGAATCATTGCAGCCAACGGTCAGCTCAGCACCATCGGGTATGTCAGCGCGGACGGTGGCAAAACCAATGTTTTTGTCGACTGTATAGCCGTAGATTGTCTGTGCACAGCGGCCGACTTCCACACCGTACCAGTATACACGCTCCCAGATGGAGATATCTTCTGTTGATTCACGTGAAAATTCAAGACCGACCATACGATATTTCGGATGTTCTTTACGCGCCAGTGCTGCCTCTTTACCAATGAAATCTTTATCAGCGGCAACGGCCCATCCGAGTCCACACTCATATGGACTCAGGTGCTTAAAGTCCTGTTTGAGCGCGAAGCCTTTTTCCATTGGGATAGATCGGACATAGACTTCAAGAGTTTGAAGTTCACGTCCTCCGACAGCTTCGACAGCTTTCAGTGCTAAATTGTGAATTTCTGCACTCTTATCAAATGCAGAATAGATTTCATAGCCATTTTCACCGGTGAAGCCGGAACGGTGAATATAGACAGGAATATCGCCAATCTTACGCTCGCAGATGCCAAACCGTTTGAGTTCGTCAATCGGTTTATCTAACATGGCATTCATCGCATTGATACTATCAGGTCCCTGTATGGCATACATATCCCAGTCATAGGTGATGATTTTTGTCTGAATATCAGCTGTACCTTTGTGCTTCTCAATCCACGGTAGCAAACGTGGTCCATAGAGGTCGGAGACCCAGTACAGACCATCTGCCATGTGCATGACGATCACATCGTCAATGATTTCACCGTTTTCATCCAGCGATGCAGTGTATTTTGAACGTCCGACAGCAACTTTGGAAATGTTGCTGATATAAATCTTTTGAAGAACCTCCAGTGCGTCTTTGCCGGTAATCTCTACGATATCGTGTGTCCAGCGGTAAAATCCCACACCCTTACGTATAGCATCAGCGTCTGCGCGTGCGACGTTATCTTCTCTAAACAGCATATTTTGTCCTCCTCCTTTACAGCATTCGCGAGTCTTCCTTGCGGATGACCTTGATGTACATTTCTTCTTCGTCACGATTTTCGATTACACAGGACCATTCCGTGCTGACCAGCGTTTTAGCTGCACCATTCCACTGTGCCTCGTAGGCATCTACCAGTTCATCCAGAGGTGCCATCTCATAACGGGCAGTAAAGTCCTCTGATTTGACCTTGATCCAGGTTTCATCCTTGGTCCAGCGAACCATCTCATAGGGGACCTGTTGTACGTCCAGCATATAGCGGATATATCCGCCGAGAATACGGCCGTCGTTCTCGTCCATATCATGAGGAATGCCCAGAAAACTCCGCAGACCTTCTTTTGCAAAGGGATCGATAAACTGATTTTTACCGGCAGTAGCAAAGATAATGCGGAATACTCGCATGAATTCATCTTCATCAGGCGCCATCTCTTTAATAGCCATCATTGGGAACTGGATAGACCATACCCAGCCCATTTGCGCAACCCAGTGATATGCTTTTTCCAGCGATGTTTCCTCGCCGAAGTTCTGTGTGTATTGACCATTACGCAGACACTGACCATCTTTGACCATGCGTTCTCGAGGCGTATCATGAATAGGATCTACAGGTTGCTGCATATGTTCCAGCCAATCCTGCTTCGGCAGTCCATAGACATCCCGTCGTTCTGCCACGACACGACAGTGCTTGTTACCACAGCCTCGTGCCTGGCACATATTCAGTGCCACTTCGTTTTCTGTTCCGTTGGAAGAAGCCAGATCGAAGTTTGCAGTGAACATACTGGTGGTCATATTGCACAGTTCGCTGCCCACAATATCCCAGGGACAGGTATCCAGCTCTTTTTCCACTCGATTTCGGGTAAACTGTATTACTCGACCGGCCATATTTTCCCATTCATCGCCGGAGTCACCGGTAATGCCACCAAGCCAGCTGGATTTTTCACAAAGCTCCGGGATGTTAAATGCTTCATAGAGAGCAGCATTAACATAGTTTTTCTGTTCATCGGGGCTTCCTGCAACTGCCATATTCATCATATTGGCAATATTGCAGATGGCTGCGGTGCGTTTTTCCCAGTTAGGTTCAAAAATGCGCATGACCTGAAAAAGATTGGCAGTCATAGCGGCAATTTGGCGATTCAGCTGTCGATAGGCTTCTTCCTCCGTAATTAGTCTGCCCCAGGCAGTTGAAAAGCATTTTTTCGTCTCCAGTTTTTCTTTTAGCATGGTATACCTCCTGTCTACTTTTGTTTTGATTTATTATAGTCAAAAAATACTGCATCGAACATTCTACAAAAAGATGGTTTTTATCTTCTTCTTTACATACAATTTGTATTCTAAAAAACCATACAATTTATATGGCCATTATTTGTGAATAATGCATATAAAACAGATGCCACCCATACAAAACGTATGGGTGATATCTTGACAGCTTTTTTTTGAAAAATTATAATATTTTTAGAATAATTTGGGAGGCTGGTTATGAAGTTATGCGCGGATATTCTTTATTGGAGGCTGAAAGAAGAACTGACAGGAGTTTTGTTTCATGGCAGGAAGAACAGTACACTGATCTTGAACCGACCGGAATTTTATCTGGATCGATCTCAGTCCTTTGAGGAAAATAGTGTCTATGTCTGTTCTGCAGATCATTTACCACAGACACCAGAGTTAGGAGAAAATGTCTGTCTGGTATGTTTGGGAGAACACTGGAATCTTAATGCCTACTATGAGCGGTGCAGCGTTATTCTTATACATGGCAGTCAGGACATTTTTCAAATATTCAATTTGGTGCAGGAAGTATTCAATCAATATGATACTTGGGAGGAAAGGCTCTGGTTCATCCTGCGCCATGGTGCAGCTTTGTCTCAAATGCTGGATGTCAGTAGAGGCATCTTTGAAAATCCAATGCTGCTTATAGGCTCGGATTTTCGCTATCTGGGAGTGACGGAGGAAGAGTACCTGAAAAAACAATTGGGATTGCAATTGGATACGCAATCTTTCGATGTTGAGAAAATGGCAACATTTCTGTCTCTGCATGATATGTCCAACTATGTTCGCGAACCTCTGTTGCTGGAATTACAGGGAAAGCGTTCTCTCTCTGTAAATATTTTCGATCAGGAAGAATACTTAGGATGTCTGACTGTTTTTGAAGGATCTCGTCCATTCAGGTCCTCTGACAGGGCATTGGCAGTTTTCTTTTCCAAACTTCTGCGACAGGCTATTCAGCAGAATCCGATTTTGTCCAGTACCCGTACCGCTGTACGACGAGCCTTGCGCAGCGTCATTTCCGGGCAGCGTATTGATTTTGAATATCGTCGTGCTTTGAGTATGGAAAATGGAAAGCATGATTGGATCTGTATGAAGCTGATTCCGGAATCCAGCGGTAATCATCTTTCAGGAACCTATCTTTCTGCTGCTTTGGAGGAGCGACATCCAGGATCATTTGCATTTGAATTTGAGGATGCTGTTGTAGAATTTCTGCCTGCTGATCAGGTTCAAAAGGAATCAATGGATTCGCTGACTTCCGTTTTGGAAAAACTTGGAGCCATTTGTGGTGTTTCCTCCTCATTTACCAATCTCTACGATGGAAATCATGCCTGGTTTCAGGCTTCTGCGGCGTTGCAGAATGGACTTTCTCAGGAAGATAATTCTATCATATTCTATTTTCAGGACTATTTGCTTCCGCAGCTTCTCAACAGTGCTCTGGCGGGACGGCCAAGCTGGGTTTATTATACGGAAGGCCTGAAACGCCTGAAGAAACATGATGACAGTTCACAGGTTTCTTATTTACATACTCTGAGGGTGTATTTGGACAATAATCTTTCTGTTACAAAAACTGCTGCGGCGCTTTATCTGCATCGTTCTACGCTGCTGGATCGGTTATCTCATATTACTGCCATGCTTGGCAGTGATCTGAGGGATCCGGACTATTGTCTGACACTTGGGATTATTCTTAGGGCCGAGTTGGAGCAACGACGAATAGAGAAAATTTATCTGAAATAACTTATCACATAAGACTGTAAAATGTCACATTAAAGATATAGATGATGTCTGGGATGCAACATGATAGAATGGTTAGAATAAAAAATTTGTAGGAATATAAAAACATGGAATTAAGACTATTACGCTATTTTTTAACAGTAGCAAAAGAACAGAGCTTTACAAAAGCAGCAGAACAATTGCATATTACCCAGCCAACGCTTTCCAGACAAATGGCGGCATTTGAAGAGAACCTGGGAATAACATTATTTATTCGAAGTGGGAAGAAAATTTCACTTACTGATGAGGGGATTCTATTAAAAAGGCGTGCCTTGGAGATCCTTAATCTTGAGGAAAGGACGCTTGAGGAACTGAAAGGAAAAGAAGCGGTTGTAGAGGGCACGATAACCATTGGATGCGGTGAATTTGCAGCGGTGGAGACATTGGCGGAGATATGTAAAACATATAAAGAAAAATACCCGCTAGTTCAGATTGTATTGCATACTGCAACAGCAGATGCAGTGTATGAGATGATGAACAAAGGACTTGTAGATATTGCATTATTCATGGAGCCGGTGGACACCGAAGGGCTGGATTATATCCGGATTACAGATTGCGATCACTGGTGTGTTGGAATGCGGCCGGATGATCCGCTGGCAGAAAAAGAGTTTATAAGAAAAGAAGATCTTATTGGAAAACCATTGATCCTGCCGGAAAGAGTAAATGTTCAAAGTGAACTTGCCAACTGGTTTGGAAAAGACTTTTCGAAACTGCAGATTGCTTTTACAAGTAATCTTGGAACGAATGCCGGAGTTATGGCAGCAAATGGACTGGGCTATCCGGTATCCATCGAAGGTGCTGCAAAGTATTGGCGGGAGGATATTCTTGTACAGCGAAGAATTTCTCCTGAAATCACAACAAGTACTGTGATTGCCTGGAGACGAAACATTCCATATTCTCTGGCGGTCTGTAAAATGATTGAGGAGATTAATGCTTTTCAGGCATAAAACAAAATTCAATATAAGCATTAGACATAATGAAGCGATAGAGCTTAAAATAGATGTGTAAGATGAATGTAAATCTTATACATCTATTTTTTGTGAAAAATACGTATAGAAAGGGGCTTTTTATTATGAGTAAAAAATTAGTGGCATTTTTCAGTGCAAGCGGAACAACAAAAAAAGTAGCAGAAATGATTGCAGAGGAAGCAAAAGCGGATTTATTTGAGATTGAGCCAAAAGTTCCATATACAAAGGCTGATCTTGACTGGATGAATAAAAAATCCCGCAGCAGTGTGGAAATGAGTGATAAGAAATACAGACCGGAGATTATGAAGAAAAAGATGGATATGAGTTCTTATGACGAGATCCTTCTGGGATTTCCTATCTGGTGGTATGTAGCTCCGACAATTATCAATACATTTTTGGAAGCCTATGATTTTAGCGGTAAAAAGATCGTCCTTTTTGCAACATCCGGTGGAAGTGGATTCGGTAATACTGTAGAGGAATTACAGCCATCCGCGCCAGATGCAGTTATCATAGAAGGCAGCCTGTTAAATCGTGGAACAAAACAGGAAATCAGTGAGTGGGTAAAATCTTTATAAATAACAGTGCTATGGAGGTATACAGAAAATGGGAAAAATAATACAGACAGCAGGAAGAAATGCACTTGGTGAATTTGCACCGGAGTTTGCACATTTTAACGATGATGTCCTTTTCGGTGAAAACTGGAATAACCAGGATATTGACGTAAAAACAAGAAGTATCATCACAGTGGTTGCTCTGATGGCTTCCGGAATTACAGATTCTTCTTTAAAATATCATCTTCAAAATGCAAAAAATCATGGTGTAACACAAAAAGAGATTGCCGCAGTAATCACACATGTCGCATTTTATGCAGGATGGCCAAAAGCATGGGCTGTTTTCAATCTTGCAAAGGAAGTGTGGGAGACAGGCGAAGGAGATTTGCCATACGAAGAGGAAGCGATGCGTGCGCATGCAAAAGAGATGGTATTTCCAATTGGTGCACCAAACGATGGCTTTGCACAGTATTTTTCTGGCAGAAGTTTTCTTGCACCAATCTCTACATCTCAGGTTGGAATTTTCAATGTGACATTCGAACCAGGATGCAGAAATAACTGGCACATCCATCATGCAAAAAGCGGAGGTGGGCAGATTCTGGTATGTGTTGCCGGAAGAGGATACTATCAGGAAGAAGGTAAAGATGCTGTAGAAATGAAGCCAGGCGACTGCATTAATATTCCGGCAGAAGTGAAGCACTGGCATGGTGCAGCACCAGATGAATGGTTTTCTCATCTTGCAATTGAGGTTCCAGGCGAAAATGGTTCTAATGAATGGCTTGAACCGGTAAGTGATGAAGAATATGGGAAATTACAATAGGAAGGTGAATGAAATGGATTCCAAAGATGAGAAAGATGGATTTATGAGTGTGCAGGAAGATGAGGAGCTGCCGTTTGAGTAGACAGATCTCTGGAGCTTAAGCGGAAGAGCGCACTTATATACTTTAGCAAGTATGTGCGTCCTCCGCTTCCTAGGTTAAAATAATTTTATATTCTTGCATTTCTTCGTGCATCCCTTAATTCTGTGATTTTGCAAAAAGCATCATACGGTTTATAAATAGTGTATGTTGTTCAGAAGTATCTATCTATAGTTTAGCATATAAAGCATATAAATGGGTAGCAATACAATTAAATTATTTTGTAGGAGTGCCCGTCAGACCAAGAAGATATTCACAGGATTGCCAGATCATTAAAATCATATCCTGCAAGTTGTAATTTGGCAGCGAGCGTTTTGTGAGTAAGATTATGAGCCTTTCGTAATTCTTTTACCCGTTGTCCTATTCTATTTTTTCTGTTCGTTTTTTTATCCCAATAAATAATTATTCTGATCCTCAAAAGTTTCTAAAGATGAAGTATTATTATTGATTTTAATGGGACATTCTGATATAGGGGTTACGTTAAATGTATATACGCATCTGGGCTTAATTGATGCCAAAGAAGAGATGAATAGGATTTTCCTGTATATTTTATTGTGTTAAAAATATCTTAAGTGAGAAATATGTATTTTTGTTTGAAATTAATAGGGATATTTAAAACATATCTGGAATTTGATAGCAGTAGTCTGCACCCCCTAAACTGACTACGATTTGACTACTACAGACGGAAGTGATTTGCTTCATTTTGCACTTTTTTGCAAAAAATGTAGTAAATGAGAAGAAAACTACGATGCCATGAAATGCTGATAAAACCTTGCAAAATACGGCATTTCACGGCAGTTTGAGAGGAGAAAAAACAATGATTCGAGTACTTTTCATCTGCCACAGTAACATTTAAAGTATGGCGAGAAAGACTATATTTTGTAGGATTTTCTAGATAGAAACAAATAATTTACACCTTATTTATACCTTTGGAAGACCGAATCGGAATAATTAAAAAAGTTGTCATAATTCAGTTGGTCAAAAAATAATACTACACTCAAAATCAATTAAAAAATCAATCGTAAAAAAATACGATTGTTTTTTTGCGCATTTTTGCATATAATATAATCATTATGGTTGGAAAGGGAACGATTACTATGCGTGAAACAAGAATATTAGAATTCAAGGAAACGATTACGAATACTTTTTTGAAAACAGTTAGTGCCTTTTCGAATTACAATGGTGGAACAATTCTTTTTGGGGTTGATGATAATGGAAATGTGAAAGGATTGCTAGATGTAAAACAGGCCTGTCTGGATATCGAAAATAGAATCAATGACAGTATATCACCTCAACCAAACTATACACTTGAAATACAGAATAATGACCAGACGATAAAACTTACTGTAAAAAGTGGGCTTCAAAAACCGTATTTATATAAATCAAAAGCATACAAACGAAATGATACAGCAACGATAGAGGTAGATACATTGGAATTTTCAAGGCTTGTATTAGATGGAAAAAATATTAGCTTCGAAGAATTACCTTGTAAAGATCAGGAGCTATCTTTTAAAATTTTACAGTGTAAACTGAAAGAAAATATTTACATTGAAACTTTCAATCAAGATATTTTAAAGACATTGAACCTGTATGACAATATAAATGGTTATAATAATGCAGCGGGACTTTTGGCAGATAAAAATCATTTTTCAGGAATTGATATTGTTAAGTTCGGTGAGAATATCAGTATTATTCAAAAAAGAGTAACGTTTGAACATATATCGGTTTTAGAAATATATGAAAAAGCACTTGCTGTATTTAGAGATTATTACCAATATGAAGTAATACAGGGGGCTGACAGAAAGATGGTAGAGAAAATACCGGAAGCAGCTTTCAGAGAAGCAATTGCAAATGCTTTGATTCATAGGGTATGGGATATTAATTCACACATCAGAGTTTCTATGTTTGATGATAAAATAGAAGTAGTGTCTCCTGGTGGATTGCCGGCTGGAATAACGGCAGAAGAATATTTATCAGGTAAACTATCTATTTTAAGAAATAGAAATCTTGCAAATGTATTTTACAGACTGGGATTAGTAGAGATATTTGGAACAGGAATTACACGAATCAAACAACTGTATGCAGAGAGTTTGATAAAACCAGAATTTGAAGTGTCAGAAAATGCTATAAAAATTGTACTACCGATATTTGAAACGAATGTCAATTTAACCGAAGACGAAAAAGTGATTTACAAATTTTTAAGTAAGACGATGCTGAAACCAATAAGTGAAATTGCACCATATGTCCCATTTGGCAAATCAAAAACAACACAATTACTGAAAGCTATGGAGAAAAAGGGTGTGATTGCAGTTGAAGGAAAAGGCAGAGGAACAAAATATATCATTAAGTGATGCGACACGACTTTCTGTCTTGGATCAAGTGCTTGGAACATCATAAAAAATGAGTGGATAAAGGAAATTGGCTGTAGAGTTTAATTATAGTAAAAGTACAGCAGAAGCTGTCGCAAAGATATCTATAAAAATGTTGTGGGGTATTGAACATTAATGAATGTAAAATTAAAATCTGGAAGTAAGCAAGCAAGCGACTGTAGCCTGGAGGGTGGGAGAAAGATGAAAAAGTACAAATTAGTACAGAATATAAGAAATTTCAAATTTTGTTACTTTATATTTTGCACAATTATATGTTTTATTGTTTTATCCGTTCCTACATCTGCCAAAGAAAACTCTGACAATGTTATCCGGGTAGGATCTTTTGAGGAAACTTATAATGTAGTCAATGAAAAGGGAGAAAGAAGCGGCTATGGTTATGAGTATCTTCAAGATATTGCAGGTTATGCAGGATGGACATATAAATACATAACAAGTGATTGGAAAAACTGCTTTACACAGTTGGAAAATGGAGAGATTGATATTCTTGGTGGCATTTCCTATACAGACGAACGTGCTGAAAATATGCTTTTTTCCGATATGCCTATGGGGGAAGAGAAATATTACATCTATACGGATGCATCCAATATGGATCTTACAGCAGGAAATCTGGATTCTTTTGAGGGAAAAAATATTGGTGTGTCTAAAGATAATATAGTGGAGGATGTGCTTAATGAATGGGAATCAAAATATGGTCTGCATACGAAGCATATCAATGTTTCTACTACATCAGAAATTATGGACAAACTGTCGAAACATGAAATTGACTGCTTCGTTTCGGTAGAAGAATCCCGTTGGGAAGAATCGGATATTTCACCGCTTACAAGTATTGGAGAGACAGAAATCTATTTCGCTATAAATCCAGAACGTCCGGATATCAAAGAAGCACTGGATAGTGCTATGCGCAGAATCAAGGATGACAACCCATTTTACACAGATGATCTCTACAGGCGTTATCTTTCTGCACAGAGCAGCTCGTTTCTTTCAAAAGAAGAAAGTGAGTGGATCGGGCAGCATGGTGCAATCCGGATAGGGTATCTGAATCAGGATGGAGGTATCAGCAGTGTAGATCCATCAACAGGTAAACTGACAGGTGTTATTACAGATTATGTGGATCTTGCAGAAAATTGTCTGCAAGGTCAGACTCTGGAATTTGAATTAAATGGATATGAGACAAGAAGTGAACTGCTTCAGGCATTGCAGGATGGAAAAATAGACCTGATTTTTCATGCAAACCAGAATCCATACTTTGCAGAAACAAATGGATTTGCTTTGTCGGATACGCTATTGACTCTCAATATGGCAGCAATTACGGCAAAGGATTCTTTTGATGAAAATAAAGAGAATACAGTTGCCGTTGAAAAAGATGATTTTACATTGAAAGCATATCTTTCATACAATTATCCGCAATGGAAGGTTGTGGAATATGAAACATCAGATGCAGCAGTAAAAGCAATGCAGAAAGGGGAGACGGATTGTATTGTAAGCAATTCAGGTACTGTTTCAGACTATTTGAAAAATAATAAGCTTCATAGTGTTTTCCTGACAAAAGAAGCTGATGTTCCATTTGCTATTCAGCAGGGAGAACCGGTTCTTTTGTCCATTCTGAATAAAACACTGACATCTATGCCTACAACTCAATTTTCAGGTGCAGTAGTTTCGTATAATGCTTCCTCACGAAAAGTTACAGCGAAGGATTTTATTCAGGATAATTTACTGACAGTTTCACTTATCGCTGGAATTTCTTTTTTCGTTGTTCTGTGTATAATTCTTGATTCTTTGAAAAAATCAAAACGTGCGGAAGAAAAATCCAAGAAGTCTGCTGAGCAGGCATTGAAGCTGAATCAGGAGCTTGAAGAAAAACAGCAGGAATTACAAAATGCACTTGTAGAAGCACAGAGTGCCAATAAGGCTAAGACTTCCTTTTTAAATAACATGTCTCATGACATCAGGACACCGATCAATGGCATTATGGGCATGCTTACAATTCTTAAAAAAAGCGGAAATGATGGTGAGTGGGCAAAAGATTGCCTGAATAAAATAAATGAGTCTTCGAAACTGCTATTATCATTGGTAAATGATGTTTTGGATATGGCAAAGTTAGAATCGGATACCGTGGTTTTTAGTGATGAATCCATCAATCTGGATCAGGTATGTAAAGAAATCACGGAGTCGCTATACTTTCAGGCAGAAGAAAAAGGACTTCATGTTATAGGAGAACATGATGATTACAGTGGTATATATGTTTGGAGCAATGCAGTTCATCTGAAAAAAATATTGATGAATCTGTTTACAAACAGTATGAAGTACAATAAGGTGAATGGTTCTATTTACATGAGTATGAGAACGATTGAAAGATCAGAAGATCACATGACATGTGAATTTAAAATAAAAGATAATGGAATTGGAATGTCAGAAGAATTTATAAAAAATGAATTGTTTACTCCATTTGTACAGGCAGATAATTCCCCACGTTCTGATTATAATGGGACAGGTCTGGGAATGCCTATTGTGAAACAACTTGTAGAAAAGATGGGCGGAACCATAACAGTTGAAAGCAAGCTTGGTGAAGGAAGCTGTTTTACTGTAATACTTCCATTTAAAATTGATACGAATGCACGGCCGGAAGAAAAAGAAGATTTCAATGCAGATATATCAGGTGTCCGGATATTATTGGTTGAAGATAATGAGCTGAATGCGGAAATAGCAGAATTTATGCTGATGGAAAATGGGGCTAAAGTAGAAACAGTGAAAAATGGGTTAGAAGCTGTTCAGCATTTTGAAGCTTCCGAACCGGGAACATACGATGTTATTTTAATGGATGTCATGATGCCGGTGATGGATGGGCTTACTGCCACAAAAACAATAAGATCCCTGGAACGGCAGGATGCAAAAACAATCCCTATCATTGCTATGACTGCAAATGCATTCAGGGAAGATGCCGAAAAGTGTATGGAAGCAGGAATGAACGCACATCTTGCAAAGCCATTGGATGATGAAAAAATTAAGCAGACCATAAGCGAAGAGTTGAGAAAGCAAAATGCCTGTCATAAATGATTATGAGGCAACCGCAGTCTGTGACTGTTTTGTTTTTTATAACTGTGCTGATCGTTCTGCTTCTTATCCTGGCTGTAATGGTACATATGAGGAACAGAAAACTGAAAAGTACATTGGAAGAACAGATGGCGGAAAGACGGCTTTTGGATAAGATATGTGCAGATTTTACGGCTGTCTATTATGTTGAATTAAATACCGGTTCCTTTGAAATTCTCCATATAAATGACGGGACCAATGTAAAAAAATGAATCCGAACCAGCATGAATTGATTGAAGGCGGAAGAATGCATTTCCACAGAATACCGTATATGTGATGGCAGTTGGCACAGGATGCTTTTTACTGTAAAAAAAGGGATGAGTCTGGAAATGTAACCCATGTTTGCAAAATACGTGAAGAGTTGAGGCGTTTTGTATTAAATTAAAATTAGGTAAAAGGCATGTGAAATACGATGATGAAAAATAACTATATAAAACAAAAAAGAAAAGATCAAAATCCGGTAAATCATTGGAAAATTTTTGAGGGACGGTTGGTATTCCTTCTGGCAATGGTGATTTTGGCTGTTGTTGCATATACTTTTATTTTACAACAAGCATATACCCAAACTGCTCTGAAAACAGAAATAGAACGAGATATTTCCAGTGCAGATGCGGTTCATAAGCTGGTAAATGACAGACTGGGACGAAAAGATTTTAATGAAATAAAAAGTAAAGCTGATGAGAATACAGAACTATTCAAGAATATGTCGACATATATGAATGAAATCAGAACGCTGAATTCTACGAGATATATTTACACAGCAACCAGAAATGAAGACGGTAGATTGATTTACGTTGTAGACGGACTGGATCCATCGGCTGGTGACGTCAGACATCCAGGAGATCCGATTGAAAAGGAGATGGTTCCTTATATAGAAAAAGCACTTTCTGGAAAAACAGTATATTCTCAGGATATTGTTGATACAACATGGGGACCTATTTTTACAGCCTGTTATCCTGTGACAGCGGATGATGAATCTAATGAAGTGATAGGTGCTTTCTGCATAGAAATGGATATGCAGAAAGCGTATGGAATGGTTGAGAAGACGAATAAGTTAAGTATTGTACTGGGATGCATTACAGCGTGTATTTTGTTAATATTATGTACCTGTGGATATTCTGTATATAAGAAGCAAAAAGAAAATGAGCAGAAACAGCAAAAACTGTTGCAGGAAGCTGCAAGACTGGCCGATTCAGCTAATAAAGCAAAATCAACATTTCTGTTTAATATGTCTCATGATATTCGTACCCCTATGAATGCAATCATTGGATATGCAGAATTGGGAGAGAAACATTTAAAGGAGCCAACTATATTAGAGGATTACTTTGAAAAAATATTATTGTGCGGAAAGAAAATGCTGCATTTGATTGATAACATTCTTGAATTAGCACGAATCGAAAACAACCAAGCAACGCTGGATGAAACAATAACAGATGTTTCTAAAAACTTTGATTTATGTATTGATATGTTTAGGAAACCGATAGAAGAAAAACATCAAACACTGAAAGTCAATAAGAACATTCGATATCCATACCTGTATATGGATGATGCAAGATCATCTGAAATTACGATTAACATTTTGAGTAATGCTGTGAAATACACGGGTGAAGGCGGTAACATAAGCTGTACATTGAACCAATATCCCGGTGAAAAAGAAGGTTGGAGTGTATTAGAGCTTATCATAGCAGACAACGGAATCGGAATGTCAGAAGAATTCCAAAAACATATTTTTGAATCATTTTCACAGGAACGATCTTCGTCAGACAGCGGAATAGAAGGTAGCGGACTTGGCATGGGAATCGTGAAGAAACTGGTGGATTTAATGAATGGCAAGATCACAGTTCAGAGCAAACCGGGAGCAGGTTCTACTTTTACAATCACGCTTCCATTAAAAATAGCAAATGAGGAAGAAAGGAATCCGAAACATGCAGACGGTCAGTTGAATATCAAAAAACTGGAAGGAAAAAGGGTTCTTCTGGTAGAAGATAATGACTTGAACGCAGAAATTGCAACAGAACTTTTGACGGAAGAGGGAATCATGATAGAAAGAGCGGAGAACGGCGTTGCATGTATTGATATGTTTAACAAAGCAAAGCAAAATTACTACAGTCTGATTCTGATGGATATTCAGATGCCGATTATGAACGGATATGAAGCATCCAGGAGAATTCGAGAACTGAAAGACGGTAATAAATCGCAGATTCCAATTGTTGCAATGACAGCAAATGCGTTTGAAGAAGATAAGAAGATGGCTTTGGCAAGTGGCATGAATGATCATGTTGCAAAACCAATAGATATGAATGTATTATTGCCGACTATTATGAAATATATGTAAAGGAAGAAAGAAGGACACTGATTTTGCAGTCAGTGTTCTTTGGGATACTCCCTTTTTTAGAGCTAGGGATTTTGGTAACGCCCAGATCCTGAAGCTCTTTTTTTAGGTCTGATTTATCTTCAGATTCAGAATATGTATTTGAACGCAAAATAAAATAGTTATTCAGGTAAAAGATGCTCAGTTTGGCAGCTTTTTGTAATAATGAGAATTATTACTATTTTTATTGACAACAGGATAATAGTGGTATATAATCCTTATTAAGAACTAATCCTAATAAGGAGGACGAATGACAAGTAGGAGAAATACCATTCAAAAAGATCTTGTAAGAAATACCGTGTACGAAATGAGAAGACACGTTACGGCAAATGAAGTGTATGAATTTATAAAAGAAGCATATCCAACAATTGGAAAAGGAACTGTATATAGAAATCTTGATATATTGGTAGAGGAAGGTGCATTAAGAAAGGTTGAAGTTCCGGATGGACCGAACCGATTTGATTTTACATTGAAAAATCATTACCATGTAAGATGTATAAAGTGCGGTGAAATTTTTGATGTGGATATGGATCAAATACCGGATTTGCTGGAAAGAATTCATAACACTCATGGAATTGAATTTGTGGATTATGATATTTCATTTAAAGGTATTTGCCCGAAATGCAGGGAGAAGGTAAAGGAGGAACAGCATGGATAGGAAAGCAATGTTCCTTCAGTAACATATGATTATTATCAGAATAATATTAAGCCTAAGCCACAGGAGGTTGGAAAAACAGAGGACAGTCAGACAATATGGCGTTGCAGAATTTGCGGATATGAATATGTAGGCGAGGAATTACCAGATGACTTTATATGTCCTTTGTGCAAGCACCCGGCATCAGATTTTGAAAAAGTAGTAAAGAAAACGGAGGTAAAAGAGATGGCAGCAAACAAATATGCAGGAACACAGACAGAGAAGAATTTACAGGAGGCATTTGCAGGGGAATCACAGGCAAGAAATAAGTATACCTATTTTGCTTCTGTAGCGAAAAAGGAAGGTTACGAGCAGATGTCAGCATTGTTTTTAAAGACTGCAGAAAATGAGAAAGAACATGCAAAGATGTGGTTCAAGGAATTAGCAGGAATTGGTGATACAAAGGAAAACCTGGTGGCAGCGGCAGAAGGCGAAAATTATGAGTGGACAGATATGTATGATGGCTTTGCTAAAACAGCTGAGAAAGAAGGATTCCCTGAGCTTGCAGCAAAATTCAGGGCAGTAGGTGAGATTGAGAAGCACCATGAGGAAAGATATCGTGCACTTCTTAAGAATATTGAAACTTCACAGGTATTTGAAAAGAGCGAAGTTAAGGTATGGGAATGCCGTAACTGCGGACATATTGTGGTAGGAACTAAGGCGCCTGAAGTATGTCCGGTATGTAATCATTCACAGAGCTATTTTGAAGTACATGAAGAGAATTATTAAGGAGATGAGATTATTATGAAGAAGAAAGTGATTAATTCAAAAAAAGCAGTAATGATAGGCTGTGGCTTTGTTGGTTCTGCATCGGTATTTGCTCTGATGCAGAGTGGCTTGTTTACAGAGATTGTCCTTATCGATGCAGATAAGAACAAGGCAGAAGGAGAAGCGATGGATATCAGTCATGGTATTCCATTTGCGAGTCCGATGAAAATATATGCCGGAGATTATGATGATGTGGATGATGCTGCAATTGTTGTCATATCTGCCGGAGCGGGACAGAAACCGGGAGAGACAAGGCTTGATCTCGTAAATAAAAATGTAGCAATATTTAAGTCAATCATTCCTGAAATAGCAAAGAGAAATTTTGCAGGTATCATGCTTGTAGTTGCGAATCCGGTAGATATCCTGACTCAGGTAGCCATAAAGTTATCAGGACTTCCAGAAAACAGGGTTATTGGATCGGGTACTGTGTTAGATAGTGCCAGATTAAGATATAAGCTTGGTGAGCATTTATCTGTGGACAGCAGGAGTGTTCATGCATTTATAGTAGGTGAGCATGGAGACAGCGAAGTTGTAGCATGGTCATCAGCCAATGTATCTGGTGTTCCATTAAGTGAAATGTGTGAAATGCGTGGACATTACAAGCACAAGGAAAACACGGCAGAAATAGCTACAGCAGTCAAGAACAGTGCTTATGAGATTATAAACAAAAAGCACGCTACATATTATGGAATTGCAATGTCTGTAAAAAGAATCTGCGAAGCGATTATGAGAGATGAAAAATCAATACTTCCTGTATCACACATGATTCATGGAGTATATGATATTGACGAAGTATCGTTAAGTATGCCAGCTATTGTAGGTGCAGATGGTATTGAGTCTGATATACCTATTAATTTAAGTGGCGAGGAAGCGTTAAAGCTTAAGGAATCTGCAGATTCATTGAAAAAGATTATGGAGACAATTGAATTATAAATTTTACACATGGAAGTAAGGTATTATATTTGTAAGCATTGTGGAAACATTGTTGAAAAGGTAAAGGATAAGGGTGTACCTGTAATTTGTTGCGGAGAACCTATGCAGGAATTAAAAGCCGGAGTGACAGATGCTGCTGTCGAGAAGCATGTACCTGTATATACGATAGAAGGTAATCATGTTCATGTCGTGGTCGGAGAGACAAAACATCCAATGATTGAAGAGCATTTCATTGAGTTGATTACATTAAATACAAACCAGGGAATATACAGAAAACAGTTAAATCCAGGGCAGGAGCCGGTAGCAGATTTTTGTCTTTGCGATGGTGAACAGGTAGAAGAAGTATATGCATATTGTAACCTGCATGGATTATGGAAATGCTAAAAGCATTTATACATATTAAGGTTACAGAACAACACAAATATAACAGTAATATAGGCTGTGTATTAATATATTTACAAGGAGGAACAACGAATGAAATACGTATGTGATGTTTGCGGATGGGAATACGATGAGGAGAAGGGCTATCCAGAAGGTGGTATTGCACCAGGAACAAAATGGGAAGATGTTCCGGAAGATTTTGAATGCCCATTATGTAATGTTGGAAAAGATGAGTTTTCAGAAGTTGAATAGAAGCCTAATCTTTTGTTAAATACGGATGGATAAACCAAAACCCTGGTGCGTGAGCAACAGGGTTTTTTATTGCGATATTTTGTGATGATATCACAGAAAATAATCTACCTTTTGCTTATAATGTAGCTAGAAACTAAGTGAGGAGGTAGTCTAAATGAGATTAAAAGATAAAGTTGCAATCATTACGGGTGGAAGCCGTGGCATAGGATTTGCTACAGCTGATAAATTCTTGAAGGAAGGTGCTTCAGTTGTATTGGCAGCAAGTTCACAGGAATCGGCAGATGTTGCTGTAGATAAATTAAAAGAAAAATATCCCAATGCAATAGTTGCTGGAATTAGTCCAAATCTGGCAAGCATGGAGTCTGTCAGAAAGGCTTTTAAAGAGGCAACTGAAAAATATGGATGTGTCGACATACTGGTAAATAATGCAGGGATTTCAGAAAACACCTCATTTATGGATTATACAGAGGAGACTTTTGATAAAGTCATGGATCTAAATGTAAAAGGAGTATTTAATACTACTCGTGTAGCAGCAGAATGTATGGTGGCAAGAGGCAAGGGGGTCATTCTCTCAACTTCTTCCATGGTGAGTATTTCGGGACAGCCAAGTGGGTTTGCTTATCCGGCATCGAAGTTTGCAGTAAACGGATTGACTGTATCATTAGCAAGAGAACTAGGACCTAAAGGTATTCGTGTTAATGCTGTTGCACCTGGGATTACAGAAACTGATATGATGAAGGCCGTGCCAAAGGAAGTTATCGAACCTATGATTGAAAGAATTCCATTGCGTCGTCTTGGACAGCCAGAAGATATTGCCAATGCGTTTGTGTTTCTTGCTTCAGATGAAGCGAGTTATATTACAGGTGTTATACTAAGTGTAGATGGTATGGCAAGAAGTTAAGTCAATGTGGTATGGTGATGTCATCACAGAAAAGAAATAAAATTCAGATTATAATAAAGCCACAAAGAAATGATAGGGAGGATTATAAAATGACTGCAATTAATATCAATAAAAATAATTTTCAAAACGAAGTAATGAATTCTGATAAAACTGTCCTTTTGGATTTTTGGGCGCCTTGGTGTGCTCCTTGTCGTATGGTGGTTCCTATCATAGAGGAGATTGCAGGTGAACGCCCTGATATCAAAGTTGGTAAAATCAATGTGGATGAGCAGCCTGAACTGGCAAGTGAATTTAGTATTATGAGTATCCCAACTTTGGTGGTTATGAAGAATGGGAAGATCGTACAACAGGTTTCAGGTGCGAGACCTAAGAATGCAATTTTAGAAATGCTTTAAGGAGGAGGTGCACTAATGGGATTTTTTGATTTCCTTAAACAGGCGAATATTAATCAAGGGATAGAGGAATATAAAAGGACTGCTGGTGCAGTTCTGCTGGATGTACGTACTTCGCAGGAATATCAGGAAGGGCATATACCAGAAAGTAAAAATGTACCGTTACAACAACTTAACAATGTTGTTTCAATAGTGAAGAATACAGAAATTCCACTGTTTGTATACTGTTATTCCGGAGCCCGAAGTCGTCAAGCAATAGGGTTGTTGCAACGAATGGGATATTCTAAAGTAAATAATATCGGTGGCATTGCTGATTATTCAGGAAAGGTGGAAAAATAAGATGAAGGTAATAATCATAGGCGGTGTAGCCGGAGGAGCTACAGCTGCAGCAAGAATACGAAGACTGGATGAACATGCAGAAATTACTGTGTTTGAAAGATCCGGATACATATCCTATGCGAATTGTGGGCTTCCATATTATATTGGAGACGTGATCA
>OBWW01000022.1_pt1 | contig 191448 bp, 195 predicted proteins | sample 1538091 | NCBI WGS metagenome assembly OBWW01 (sample SAMEA2580125, study PRJEB22360) | human gut metagenome | biome: human gut; feature: human-associated habitat; material: faeces | place: Denmark | collected 2008/2010 | reverse complement strand
AAAAAGCAGCAAATCTTTTTCGGATTTACTGCTTCGTGTGCCGCTGCGGGGCGGCGGGATATTCAGTTTTTATGTTATCGGTCCAGCCGGAACTTGAACAGGCTTTCAATCAGCTTTGTTCTAATGTAGTCCTCCTTATCAGAATTATAATAGCCGTTCATTTTGGAGAAAGGCGTGATGTCCATAGCAGATTTATTCAAGGTATCTACGCCGTCATTGACCGCTATATACCTCACGTTATGCTCTGGGAAGAAAACTTCCAGATATAACCCACAATCAAGATAGTTTCTCCCCAGACGGGATAAATCTTTCGTAATCACGCAGTTTATCAGACCGCTTTCAATGTCTTTTATCATATTCTGGAAACTTGGTCTTTGGAAAGCTGACGTTAGATAACGATACTTTTGAAAACACTGGAAAATCAAGGTTTTTCGAGCGACGGACAAGCAGGGTATTGTACTAAAAACTGAATACGACGCAGAAGCGGCGTTTCTTACTCTCTACATGGGAGAACAGGAACGCCGCTTTTTTATGCCCTTTGTTACGCAGTAGGGGCAGAAAAAGCCTTGCTACAAGCGATTTTGCGGGCGCGTATCTGGCGCGGCAAGGGATTTATACCTTATCCCCCGAAACCGCGCTTCTACTGCGTAACAAATCCACAGCAAAAGGAGTGATTTACTATGGCAGTTTTCAGAGTGGAACGGAACAAGGGCTACACCGTAATGAGCAACCACCACCTACGCAACAAGGAGCTTAATCTTTGTAACCGCCATATCTCCGCAAGCACCCCCTTTATTTCCTCTATGTCCTCTTGGTATGCGTTCCCCGTCGCGTTTACGCGGCGTGCTATCTGGTTGACGTTGACACCGATTTTCTGTATCTCTGCGGTCATAGCCTTTATATCGGCGTGGTCTATCTGAATGATATACCCGTCAATGGCAATCTTCCGCAGATACGCCGCCATGTTCCGGGTGGGTACGAGCTTCATTTTTTCCAGTATTAAATCCCGTTCCGCTTCCGTCACTCTGAATTTGATTTGCACTGTCCTTTTGCGTCCGTCCATGTGTTCGCTCCTTTCCTTTCCGTTCCGAGGGTTTGGGACACTTCCCAACAAGCAATTTTCAACCGACGCGCCGCAGCGCGGGAGGGCGAAAATACGGAAGTGGTACCCGCTTCCTATGCTTGCTACGAATGTTTTTATCCTTTAGGCTCTTATCACCTACTACGGAGAAAAAGCGATTTTGCCAAACTTACGCAAAAGAAAAACGCTGCAACCTCAAAAAAGATTACAACGCTTTCTAAATCCTGTTCAGTTTTAAGTCGGACATTCCTATTCGCCCTCTTTTTCGACTTCGGAAATCTCCTTTGCCGTTGCGGTTACAATCCGTATGCCTGTATCGCTCATACCGTCAAGAAGCGCGTCAAGCTGCCGCCGCTGCGTGTTCTTCTCCGGCGGCGTTTCTAAAAGGAATTGGTCTACGGATATATGGTAACGCTGTATCAGCTCAAAGAATATCTGTAAACTTGGGTGCTGCCCCTTGTTCTCAATGTTCGCAAGGTAGCGCGGCGAGATAAACATTTCGTCGCCTACTTTCTTGCGGCTCTCCTTGCATCCCTCACGCGCTGCCTTTATCGCTGCCCCAAAAGCCTTAAAGTCGTATCGTGGTACTGGTCTTTTTGCCATAGTTATTCACCCTATTACATTTTACTGTTCCCCTTTCTTCTTGGATATGTCTACGTAGTTCTATCAGTTAGCCAAAATAATTCATATATATATATGTTGACAACAAGCTGCTTTTGTATATAATATTATATAAAAGGGGGGGGAATGTTTATGTTACATAGCATGCGTATTCGATAAGCATTGAAATCAAAAAAGATTTTTCCCATTTTCAATATGGGCTTTTTTGTCATGCTTATTTTGCGTATGCTATACAACAAAACTAACGACGTATAGACATAGTATAAAAACTATGCCTTAATTTTGTTGTAGTATTATATGTATAAATGCAGGTCAATGCTCATGTTGAGAATTGACCTGCATTTTTTTGCGCAAAAGGAGAAATATTATGCTTGAAAAATATTGGATAAAATGTCCAATTTGTAACGGAAAGACGAGGGTTCAAGTATTTTATAATACGGTATTAAGAAATTTTCCTCTTTTCTGCCCTAAATGTAAATTAACGCATATCGTTGATGTTGAAAAACTAGAAATCATAATCAAAAACTCTGAAAAACAAACTTTTTAATTTTGAAAAGGAAGGATATTTAAATGAAACACTTACCTAAAAGTACACCTACGGAAATATTGAATGACCCATACGGATTTACTTACAAAGAAATGTCGGAAGTAATTGGAGAGGATAAAGCAAGAGCCTTATATACGGAATTGTATAAACAGCCATTTCACAAAGAAAATCTATCAATATCAACAAAAAAAGTCTATAAAAGTAGCGATACTGAAAAGTATGTTTATGAATTGAAAGATAACAGGTATATTGAAACGGTTTTTATTAAACGGCGAGATGGTGGGACTGTTTGCGTAAGTACGCAAGTTGGTTGTTCTGTTGGCTGTATTTTTTGTGAGTCCGGACGCAATGGTTTTGTTCGTAATCTAACACCGTCTGAAATTGTGCAGCAGGTTGTATTGATACGTCAAAAAGTAAATCGTATCGTTTTTATGGGAATGGGAGAACCTTTATTCAATTACGACAACTTGATTGCAGCAATCCATATTCTTCGAGATAGAAATGGACTTAACTTTCCAACCGACGGCATTACCGTATCAACAGTTGGTCCAGTTAATCAATTAAAAAAATTGCGCGAAGAACATCTAAAAATTCAGTTGACAATATCTTTACATGCAGCAACACAGGCTGCGAGAAACTGTATCATTCCTCATATGCACATGTACGCTATTGAAGATGTTGTTAAGCAAGCATTGTCCTATTCTCAAAGGCATAATCGAAAAGTGGTATTTGCGTATTTGCTTTTACCAGGTATAAATGACCGTTCCTCAGATATAAGGCAACTTGCAAAATGGTTTAAGGGCAAAAATGTTATGATTAACGTGCTGCAATACAACCCGACGAGTAATTCAAAAATTAGAGCACCACAAAAACAAGAAATGGTTGCGTTCAAACATCAATTAGAGCAAACAGGACTTGAAGTTACCATGAGAGTTTCTCATGGTAGAGAGATTAAAGCAGCTTGTGGACAGTTAGCTAATACATATAATAAAGCCAAAAAACAACAGAAATAATTTAATTAAAAGAGCCAGACGCACAGACGCAGAGCCGATAATATGCAGTTTGAAATACTGCTGTTATCGGCTCTTTTTTGATTTTAATTTGTGCCCCTAATAACCATATTGGAGCAAAATCAGAACTGTTGCTTGTCGTTCTTTGATTTCCGCAGCAGCTTTGAAAAATCAAAGCCGCCGTTTCTTTTTATCTTCTAATGAAATGACGCGGTATCACTGTTGAAATCGGCGGCTAAAGGAGGGAGCCGCCATGAAGCAAAAAGCATATCGACAAAATCCGACAGTTATTGACTTATCAAAAAAAGCCCGCCCACCACCGGGGGAAACTACGCTTATATATATGAACTGTCTAATCATCTGGATACTGCTTACAATGCCTATGCGCCCGTCCGGGCTTTTCGGACGGGCGCATTTTGTACGTTCAAAAAATTTTTGAAGAAATTTCAAAAAATCTTCGGCGTTTTTGAAAAACGCCGTATTGCCCCGCGAAAAGGGGGGAAGCACCACCAACTTTCCAACGAGAAAGGAGGTGAGAATGTGGAACCTAATAGCAGGGAGTTTTACAAACAGTGTGCTTTTCAGAAGTTTTGTAATACGGTATTGCACAATGAAGCTTGGAATTGAAGTCTGCCCTGTCCGCCATGCGTATCTGCTCAATGGTCGCTTCATCAACGCCGCACTCACGCAGCAGCTTTTCCTCCGCTTCTTTCCAGATACGCCATTTCCTGTCCTCCCGTCCGTGGTTGTATGCCATTCTTACTTCCTCCAATCAGAATTGATTGAGAGGGCAGAGAAAAGCCCCCTCATCTTCCCAAAGGAAAAAACAAGGGGGCTGAACGCCTTAAATTTTAATTTTCTATTATCTTTCTTAGTTTTATTAGGATTCTGGCTTTGCGTTTGTTTACAACGCTCTGGGTTATGCCCAACCTCGCCCCGACTTCACGCTCGGAAAGTCCGTCAAAAAAGATTGCCTGTATCAGCTCCTGTTCACTATCCGACAGCAAAGGCAGGGCGGCTTTCAGCCTGTCCACCATGACCGCATTGACAACGGTTTCTGCAATGTCCACCGCTTCATCAGTGATAAAGTCCAGAGGATTCCCCTCGCTGTCCGTAAATCCGTCGAGAGATAGCAGTCTATTCTTTGTATCTAATTTTTGCAGATAACGCCACCGTTCCTTGTCACGGTAGAAGTCTGTGTATTGCTCCCTCACGACTTCAAGCAGACAGCCTTGAATGGGGATAAACAGCTTGTCCATATAGGTCTGGTCGGATTCCCTGCAACGGCAGAACTCCGTGTAGGATAATTCCACATAGCCGCCACTTTCTCTGATATATACCTTTCTTGGTGCATATTTCACCATAAATACCTCCCATCTGAATTTTTGAAATGTAAAAAATCCAGATGGAGAGGCGGAGAACGACACCGCATATCAGAAACAGCCCTACGGCACTTTCCAACAAAAATCGACAAAAGAAAAACCGCAAAGGCTCTGTGACCTTTACGGTTATAGGAAATAGTAATTCTATTGTATGGAGATTGTACTTCTACTTTCAAGGTGAGAAGTACCGTTGCACTGGCAGAAATTTTTTTAACTGGTTTCCTGCCGTTCTCTGATATGCTATGTATTGATAAATTTTGCTTCGTATGAGCAGATAGATAACTGCCCGAAAAAAGGACATAAAAAAATCCCTCCAAATTTAAAAACAAATTCAGAGGGTAATTTAGGGTATAACAAAATAACCCACCCGAATATCGTTTTTTTTATTTGGTGAGTTTGTTCTTTCAAATACGAAACAAAAAGAGCCGATGATTCGTGAATTGTTCCACAATTTCATCGGCTCTGCGTCTTAAGCGTCTGGCTCTTTGATGACAGTTATCTTCAAGTTGTCAACTTTAATCAATCTTTCTTGTCTGCATTTTGGACAATAAAGGGGATAATTCTCCAAAACAGTGTCCTTCCTAATTTTATTACGGGTTTTGCTCCCACAAACAGGACACAATATCCATTCGCATTTCATCATAATTAGTCTCTAATCCTTTCAAATCTCATTTTATATGACTTTTGCAAGCTGTTAAGCTAACTTGTGGAACATATGCCGAACCTTATCTATACGGCTATTCGGGCGGCGGGGTTGGCAAATAAATTTACCAATAGCTGGCTGGTATCCTTTTAACTCTGTCAAGCAGACTCCCTGCCCATTTGTGAAATAAGTTAAATCGTTCCTGTATTCTTGAATACATCTAGCAGGGATTTCTCCTTTCAGAATGACCTCGTCATTCTTTATCTGAGTACTTACAATATCTGCACAATACCTTGGAGCATCATGATACGCCCGTGAGAGATATTCCTGCGGTGCATAAATTTCAAAGTGGAGATATGGCTCTAATAGTTCTGTCCCTGCTTTTTTTAAAGCCTGCTCCAATACGATAGGGGAAAGCAGCCGAAAGTCTGCGGGGGTACTTACAGGACTATAATACAATCCATATTCAAAACAGATTTTACAGTCTGTCACTTTCCATCCATACAGCCCCTGCTCGCAGCCATAAAGAACCCCCTCCATAACCGCATTTTGGAACGATTGATTTAAATATCCAAGTGAAACTCTGCTTTCATACTGCACTCCGCTTCCAATAGGGAGCGGCTCTATGGACAACCCGACAGAAGCCCAGAAAGGATTTGGCGGGACTTCTATGTGGATGGTATATTCTGCTTTTCTAAGCGGTCTTTCCATATATATAACAGTAGGCTCTTTTATTTCTGCCTCCACATGATATTTTTCCTCAAGGATGGCACAAATGACTTCCATCTGCACATTCCCCAAAAAAGAAAGTATAATCTCATGCGTTGTAGTATCCACATAATATTTTAAAAGAGGGTCGCCATCTGAAATTTCTGTAAGTGCCCCAAGCAATATTTCCCGCTGTTCAGATTTCTTTACTGCAATCGTTGTTTGGAGCATAGGGAGAGGATTTTCAATAAATTTTCTCTGCGGCAACAGTATTTCGTTCCCCAAAATACTGTTTAGCTGCAAAACATCATTTGGTAAAATTACAATATCACCAGAGCAGGCTGTATCGGATGAATATAATTCACCGTTTGTCGGAACACACATCTCTGTGATTTTTATTTTCTCTTTTTCAGATATTCTAATAACATCCCTCAAATGCAATGTTCCGCTATATATACGCACATAAACAAAACGCCGCCTTTTCTCTGAATATTCAATCTTAAAAACCTGCCCGCATAGTTCAGATTGACCTTCAGGCGTTGATGAATAAAATTTACTGGCAATTACTTCTATAAGCTGCCGAATCCCCAGATTGTTTTTAGCGCTTCCGTGATAAACGGGAAATAACGTTCCGTTTTGGAATCTCCTGTTTTCTTCCTGTTCCAGTTCTGACATTTTAAACGGTTTCCCTGACATATATTTCTCTAATAGTTCATCGTTTCCCATAATTACCGCATCCCACTGTTCCATATCGTCATTGTCCGTTACATTTATATGGGGATGCTGCCCAACCTTTTGCTTCACTATAATTTCCGAAGAAAGCTTTGCTTTCATTTCCCGATATACCATTGGCAAATCAATCCCCTCTTGGTCAATTTTATTGATGAAAAAAATTGTCGGAATCTTCATTATCTGTAGTGCATGAAACAGTATACGGGTCTGTGCCTGTATGCCATCCTTTGCAGAAACTAATAATACTGCTCCGTCTAATACGGATAAAGAACGGTATACTTCCGCCAAAAAATCCATATGGCCTGGCGTATCTATAATGTTGACTTTTACATCCTCCCACTGAAAAGATGTCACTGCTGTCTGGATAGTGATTCCCCTTTGACGCTCCAAATTCATTGTATCTGTCCTTGTTGTGCCTTCATCTACGCTCCCTAGTTCTGCAATTGCACCACTGGTATACAATAAACTTTCCGTTAATGTTGTCTTTCCTGCGTCAACGTGAGCCAGAATGCCTAAGTTAATTATTTTCATGTGATTTTCCTCCTATCAACACCCAAAAAAGGGCATAAAAATACCCAGTGATAAATACTCCTATCACTGGGTAAATAACTCCAATAGCCCCAAAACACTTATATGTTTTCGGGCATATAAAATTACATGATAAAAGTATTCTTAAACTGGGTACAAAAAACTAAGCCCCATATTAAAAGTGAAACGGGACTGCTACTTTTTGTTCCCACTATCAAATTGACAGTTTATTTAAGAATACCTTGCCGCATATTTATTAACTCCTTGTATAATACTGAATCTAATTATATTCCTTAACCCTTTATTTGTCAAGCTGACAAACTAAAGCAGAAAAAGCGGCAGGATTTCCCCCTGCCACTAATCATCTGTTTATGCAAAAATAATTTCCTTTTCCACAATCTCCCTCGCACAAGCCCTTATGTTATTGAGGCATCCTGTCCATTCTAAGGCGTTTTCTGCCTTTAGCTGTTCCGTTATGCCCTGTGCCTGTTTCATACCCTCTATGAGCCTTTCAAAGCGTTCCTGTGCCTGTCTGTTGATGTCGGCAAGGTAGGCGTTTAGCCTGCCGCTTGTAAGAAGATTGGTGTATGTAACTTTACGGTACTGTTTTAGATAATCTAAATGCCGTTGCCCCCAGATGCCTATTGCCTGTTCTTCTTCGGCGGGTACAGTTAAGCACGGTATCAAATAATCCCCTTGCCTTTCGTATTTGCCGCCCAGTTCCTCAAATAATGATTTTGCCATTGTCTGTTACCTCCACATTCTTTTTTATTTTGAATGTCCGCAAAATCCGTCCTACATCCGTAGGTCGCCATAAAGTTAATATTTTCCGTTGTTGCGAATTGTGCTGCGCAGATAAAATCCCCTTCATTTTCCCGTTCCGCATCATCTGTTACTAAAATTATTTTTCCTTTTTTCAAATCTTCAAGTGCCTCTTCGATTTTATGAAACGCTGCCATGCGACATCCTCCTAATAACCATATTTCTCTAAAAATTCCTTTGTGATATGACTGTCCGTGTTCTGTTTGAAAGACAAGAATTTTCCAACATATTTTCCAACTATATCTGCTTCCAGATTGACAGAATCACCCTCTTTTCGCTCATTCAATACTGTTTGTCTGACGGTATGGGGAATCGCTGAAATAGAAAATCTATCTCTGTCGGCTTTGGCAATTGTCAAACTGATACCGTCGATTGCAACAGAACCTTTTTCTACAACATACCTCATGATTTCCGGGTTTGTATGTATGGTAAACCAGACCGCATTATCATCTTTTTGTATGTACACGATTTTGCCTGTGCCATCTATATGTCCGGAGACAATGTGTCCTCCAAATCTTCCGCTTGCCGACATTGCTCGTTCCAGATTCACATGACCACCAGGGATAAGGGCTGCCAGTGCAGAACGGTTTAAGGTTTCGTGCATAACGTCCGCAACAAATGAGCCTGAGTACAGGGCTGTAACAGTTAGACAAGGTTCTAAAGTCACATACATGGTCGCACCTTTTGGATTTTCTGTACATGCCGCTAACGCATTACGTTCTGCATGAGCTTCGCCATATTTTTCGTGCCAACCCTGCCCGATTATCCGTCCTTCCTTTACAATGACAGCTCCTACCATAGGGTTAGGAGAAGTAAAACCGCATCCTTTTTTTGCAAGCTGTAATGCGATTTTCATATAATCACTGTCATTCACAGTATCACCTCCACAAATAGAAAATGCCTTGAACAAAATCGTTCAAGGCAAAAGCAAAAGAGCGCAGGGAATACCTGTGCAAATATAAAGCTCTGGAATATAAAATATCCCAGAGCAATCGCTTTACACGCAGAAAAGAAAACTTTCCTGCGCTTCTTAATCTTCTTTCATCCAGACTATACTGTCGGCTTCGGAGTTTCACCGAATCATGCCTTGCGGCTCGTGGGCTATACCACCGGTAGGGAATTGCACCCTGCCCTGAAGATTTTATTCAATTTACAGGATAAGTATAATCATCTGTTCAATAGTTGTCAAGATTTTTTAGGAATAATGGGCTGCTGCCTGTTCAAATTCTTGTGTGTTACTTTACCGCACATGAGCATTTGCTCCGGGAATGTCTTAGTTAAACTTGAAAGAATTAGATTTTCATTCTCATTACACAAATATTATTAGATAACCAATTCAGAAATATCAATGCTCGTTTTATAGTTTTGTTTTACTCCGCCAGGAGAAGTAATAAAAATCGTAGCATATTCCCCATTTTCATAAAGGGTAATTTCTTTTATATCTTTTTCTTCATCTTGGTTCGTAGTATCGCAATAAAATTTTATGGTATATTTAGGGTTCATACCTATGCTTTTTTCTGTCTCTTTCCATGATTTTATATTTAAAGCAGAAATAACCTTGTCTATATTATGCTTATCATCATACTTTACCAGCAATTCCTTATTTGCGGCATCATATATCTCTATAACTTTTACACCTTTTACATAATTGTCCATTCTCTGCCTTTTTCCGCCCCGCCAGATACCTGTGCCGGTATTTCAGCTCTGCATACTCTGTGATCCGTTTCATGTAGACTGCATCATAAGCTCCGCCTACAGCACCAACCACCGGAATTCCCTGTAAGAACTTCATATACAGAAGCTCTTTTGACAAAGCTCCCGCCGTTTGTTCGATCTGCTCCTTATCCTGATACTCTTCCGGCAGTATTCCGTTTCTGATAAATTCATTTACTTTCCCGTCAATCTCACAAAGTGTATCCCCATAGGATACTGCTCCCCGGATCAATAATAAGATAAAATATTTTTCTTCCCTGCTTTCATAGCTGTATCCATACTGCAGAGCAGTCTCATAAATATTCTTTAAAATCATCCCTGTAAATACCGGAATATCCGGCAGACCGATTCCCAATACGCCCATCCCGATTCCAGACACACCGGATAGCAGTAAATTCTTTGTTCCCGTATCTCTTGCCTTTTTAGAAAAAGAGCGGAGGGATTTGGAATTCTGCTTTACATCCGCCATATACTGCCGCACCTGATAATCCTGCTCCAGTTTTGTCCGCTGATACGTCTTTTCAATAACCCCGGTTCCTTTCTCGAAAATCAGAGCAAATGCCTTCGCAAAAGCGGTATCCAATGTTTTCTGAAGTTTCGGCGGTATCTTTTCCTCCAGTTTCTGATTCAGAATGCTCTCCCTTTTCTCTGAACGCTTCTGAAGGAATCTCTGCTCCTGTACTTCTAGCTTTTCCCACTCCTTCTGAAGCGGTGTCCTTTTATCAAATAATCGCATCTTAATACACCTCCGCACCAAACGGCATCAATGCCAGTTTCGCCAGTTTAAACTGCTGTAAACCAAACGGGATTCCGATAATCGTCACACATAAAGCTGTACCCAACGCCAGATGCTCCAGTGCAAGAGGCAGACCGGATACAATCAGCCAGATGATATTCAAAAGGAACGAACCAGCTCCGCCACCATACTGCACCTCTTTTCCAAAGGGGAAAAAACTAAGCGCCGCAAATTTAAAACACTGCATCCCCACCGGAATCCCCACAACGGTAATACACCAGAGACAACCTGCCAGACACCAGCTCAGCCCACTGACTGCGCCGCCAAACACAAACCACAACACATTTCCCAGGCATCCCATATGCTACACCTCCCCATTCATCCGATTTTTCACATCAGCAAGTATCTTTTCTATCCGGTTGATGGCATCATCCACCTGTTCTCTTGCATCTGCAATCTTGCTCTGCACCATATAATCTGCCACCAGCCCGTCCAGAAAGAAATCCGCAAAGGAAAGGAAGCTGCCGATTTCCATGCGCAGATCCAAGGAAACCTGCACATCTCTTAATTCTCTCTGAAAACGCTGAATATCGCTTTTCGCCTGTTCCATCAACGCAGCTGCGTCATTCATTTTAGAATGCTTCACAAAGTCACTGATAAAGCCTCCTCCAAGCATATCAAAAATGCCCCAGTTTCTCGCACTTCCCAACTTATCCCTTGCTGCGTAAAGGCTCTGAAGCGCCCGCTCCCCTGCCTGTACTGCTTCCTGCATTTCCCGTTTCATCATTTCGTTACTCATCGTTTATCCTCTCTTTCTTTTTAGCAGACTATTGCGGCAGATTTTCTATATTTCATAATAAAAAAAGACTCCTATCATGACCTCTGCCACAATAAAAGTCTTGCTATCTCATTTGCTACGGGTATCTCTCGATACCGGTTGTCGGTTACAAAACCACCTCTTTCAAGGCGTTCAGCTACTCCCTTTTTTGCTTGAGATGAATATAACATATTGGAAATAATTTGTCAAATCATGCATTTTTCTTTTCCAACCGTTCCGCTTCTCTGGCAAATACATGCGAGATATCAAACAGTTCCGGTACATCTGATATGGTACACACATTCACACAATAATTGAGCCATGGAAATTCTTTTGTCATCTGATAAATAACTGCCATGGCTTTTGCTTCTGACATTGCTTCCACCGAATGATATCCCGATCCCTGAATATGCTCAAATCCGTTTGCTTCAAAAAAGTCCCTTACATCCGCATATGCATTATGCCAGTCACCTTTCGGATAATATTCCTTTAGTGCTTGTGTATTCAGGTCAAAATTGATGCCTTTCCTCTGTAAGCTGTCCATCTGTTAGTTCCTTATAAAGTCTGTAATCAGGTTCTCCTTTTCTGTTCCGTTATACCAGAAACACTCTAACAAATTCTCTGCAATTCCTACGGAGTTTTTCAACTGAAAGATTGCTGCCCAGAATCTTCCATAGTCCTGCTTGCGTCCCCGGTCAAGATAAATCCTGCTTCCAAGGGCTTTGACTGCACAGCTTAAATCCTCCTGCTCAAAAATCTGATCTGCCTGTTCACACATCTGATTTACCGTTTCCGGAGCGAGCTTGCTTGTATCAAATTTAAGTTCTACTTTATACATTATACTCATCCTTTCATACAACAAATGACTGAGTGACTCTTCTCTTTCTACTGTAATTCTACCATGAAACCTATATAAAGTCATTCCCCATTTTCACTTGCTTTAATATAAATTTTTCCTTTTATTTTGGAAACACAATCTCCACACAGAACTCATTCCCTTCTATCCGGGCGCTGATTTTCCCATCCATACGAAGTACCAGCTCTTTCGCAATTGATAAGCCGAGACCGCTGGAAGTCTTACTGCGTGCTTCATCCGCTTTATAAAACCGTTCAAACACCTGATCTACATTTATTTTTTCCACATGACATACTTGATTTTTTATCTGTATCCGGATGTTGTTTTCAACTTCTTCCAGTGAAATACTGATTTTCTTCTCCCCGTGATCCAGTCCGTTTTTTATGATATTCTGAAAAATTCTCTGGATTCCCTGTTCATTTCCGTTCATAAACAGCAGTTTATCTGTAATCTGTATCTCCGGTTCAATTCCTCTGCCCGTCCATTCATCGTAGTAGGAAAATATGGTATCTTTCAAAATCTTGTTGATACAGCAGGATGACATTTCCAGATGAAAAGAATCGTTTTTAAGTTTTGTGAAAGTAAATAATTCTTCCAGCATTTCTTTCAGGCTGCCGATTCTCTCCTGTATGATCTTCATATACCGTCTCTGCTCTTCCTGGTCTTCACAGGTTTCCATTAACTGAAAATATCCGTCAAGGGATGTCAAAGGAGTACGGATATCATGTGAGAGATTTGTATATGTATCCGAAATCATCTCCTCTTTCTTCAAGTATTCCTTCTTTTCCCTTCGCTTCAGTTCCAGCCATTCGTTTAAAACATCTGCCAACTCACCAATGCCTCCAAAATCCATTTCTCTGGTAATCAGCATGTTGCTGTCGTGCTTCATCAGAAACGACAACTGGCGGCAGATGTCTTTCACCTGCCGCTGGTATTTCCAAAATAACATTCCTTGTACCAGTATCACTGCTATCAATAGCACGAACCCTAGTTTTATCATTTAGATATCTCTCTTTCTGAATACCCATGCTGTCAGTAATGTAACCACGATTCCGAACGCCGCCGCAATCACAACTGCCGTCAGGCATTCCTTATTGGTCGGTGACATGGATAAAAGTGCAATCTTTCCTGTCACTGTATATTTCAAAATCTGGAAATTCTCCACACCTGCCTTCTGGATCAAATGATTGATCACTCCGTATAAGACAATCATGGTATTCATGCACAGGCAGATAACAATCGTCATGCTGAACACGTTGCTGTTCAAAACCACCGCAATCGCCATACTGATTAGTACCAGTGCATAATGAAGCAAAATCTGAATACCAAAGTATCTCAGCAACTCGCTTCCATTCCCCCACTCCAGATATCCGAAGTACATCTGCTGTGCAATAATCTGAATGATGAAATAAAGCAGCATGGTAACAGTCGTATACACAAACAACACGGAAGCTTTGGAAAAGATCAGGTTTCTCCGGCTCCTTACCTGCCCGCCGATATTTTTAATATAACCGCTTCCTATATCTGCACTGGAAAACAGCACTGTAAAAATCACCAGAAACAACGCCACAAACTTCGCCTGCAGGTTTGCATATACCTGATCAAAGACCGTTACTTTTTCTCCCGGCTGTGTCGGCAGGAATACGGACATTCCCATATTGATGGTTTCTGGTTTCACTGTTTCTGCAATGTTTTCTGTCTGCTGTTGTTCCGCTTCCTTGTTCATCGTATCAATATCCAGTTTCGACATGGATGTGGAGAAGAATATAGCTGCCGCCATCACAATCCATACCACATACATACTTTTTGTCCGGACCATCCGGTACAGATCCATTTTTATCATATTAAGCATTTTGATTCCCTCCTGTCAGATTCAAGAAATAGGTTTCCAGTTCTTCACTGGTAATGGAAATTCCATTGACCAAAATTCCTGCTTTTGCCAGTTCCATATTGACATTGGCGCTTTCATTCAATCGTTCAAATATATGGATATGGCTCTTATCTGTAACCTGATAGTTGGTAAATCCCATTCTGTCCAGAATCGGGACTGCCTGCTCCGGATGGATTAACTCTATTTCAATCCGTTCACTGCAGCGTTTCATCAGTTCTTCGCTTGTCAGCTCCTGCAGAAGACTTCCATTATGGATAATTCCATAATCCGTTGCAATCTTAGATAATTCCTCTAAAATATGACTGGATATCAAAATCGTCATATTCCGTTCATCTCGCAGTCTCTGTATGGTATCACGCACCTCTGCAATTCCCTGGGGATCAAGCCCATTGATCGGTTCATCAAGGACCAGGAGATCCGGCTCCCCGACCAGTGCCAGCCCGATTCCGAGACGCTGCTTCATTCCAAGGGAAAAATGTTTCGTTTTTTTCTTTCCGACACCTTCCAGTCCGACCGTCTCTAAGATATCTTCGATGTATCCCTTTTTCCGAATACCAAACAATTCACATTTTATTTTCAGGTTTGTATATGCATTCATGTTGCCATACAGCCCCGGTGCTTCAATCAGACACCCCACACGAGAACGAATCCTCTCCAGTTCTTTTCCTTTACACCCGAACATCTCAATCTCTCCGGCTGTCGGTCTTGCAAGTCCACTGATCATCTTCAGGCAAGTCGTCTTTCCCGCACCGTTCCGTCCGATAAATCCATAGATAGCACCCTTTTTTATGTGAAGGTTTACTTTATCCACTGCCTTATGATGACCATACTGCTTCGTCAATCCATTTGTACTTAATAACAATTCACTCAATGCTTTCATCTCCTTTTCTTATCTGCTGTTATCATATCGGATAAATCCTAATCAAACGCAAATAAATAGTAAAAAAAGAGTAAAGATTAAGAATGCAGACGGTAGCCGATTCCCCATACGGTATCAATATATTCCTCCTGCGTTACTGCTTTTATCTTTTTCCGGATATTGCTGATATGTACATCCAGTGTCTTTGTCTCTCCCATATAGTGTTCATCCCACGCATATTCAAAAATCTCTTCTTTGCTGAAGACCTGTTTCGGATGCTCCAGTAAAAGCTCCAGAATTGCAAATTCCTGCTTTGTAATTTTGGGAAGCAGCACTCCGGCAATCCGGACTTCAAAGCGCTCACGGTCCAGTTCCAGGTTTTTATATGACACGCTTTTATGTTCCGGCTCCTGCTGCATATGGCGGAGCTGAACCTGAATCCGGGCAAGCACCTCCTGTATCTCAAACGGTTTTGTAATGTAATCATCTGCCCCACTGGTAAGAAGCCCGATTTTTTCATCCAATCCGTCTTTGGCTGTCAGGACAATAACCGGCGTATTGCCCTGTTTCCGAATCTGGGCAAGCACCTCTTCTCCTGAAATTCCCGGAAGCATCAGATCCAATAGAATCAAAGAAAAGCCCGCCTTATCCATCTGGAACAGCATCCTCGCTTCCGTCCCGGAAAAAGCCTGTACCGTCTCATACCCTGCTTTCTGTAATGCCGTATATAAAAGATTATTGATATCCGTATCGTCTTCTACAATCAGAATTCTGTTTTTCTGCTCCATTTTTCTCATCCTTCCATTTTCCGATTTAAACAATATTATATTGCACTTTTATAACTATGTCCAAAATTCTTTTGATATTATCCTTCCACCTCGTCTACATATGCTATATATAGTTCTAATTCTTTTGACATATGCTATATCTTGTGTTAATATAATCTTGTATTTAAGTTTTTGTGCTGTCCCGTCATGGGAGTCTGGACCATTCATCCAGAAGCATATGCAGTTTAAGTTTGGAAAATCGTGTCATTATACTGCCGTTTTATACGGTGCTATAATGGCACTTTTTTTATTTTAATCTATTTTAACGCCCAAAGAGGCAGAAAGGAGAATTTTTATGTCAGCAATTTTAACAATTTTAGGGAGGGCCACAAGAGATCCTGAGATGCAGCAAGGAAAAAATTCCGGTACGGAATATGTTTCTCTGGACATTGCAGTTTCACAGCGAGGCCAGGATGGAAAGGAAGAAACCATTTACTATCAGTGCTATTTTAACAAGTTCCTTGCAGAACGCTTAGCAAAAGCAGGCGTAAAGAAAGGAACCGGGCTGATGATCTATGGTGATCTGGAGCTTCATCCGTTCATTTATCAGAAAGGAAAGAATGCGGGGCAGGCAAATGCCGGTCCGAGGATCAATGTCAAGGACTGGCACTTTGTACCATCCAACCGTTCTGACAGCAATACCGGACATCCGGGTGCAAACCAGAACAGCCAGCCGAATGGTGGTGCGGCAACGCCCGGTGCAGCCGGCAATGGCAGCTACCCAATGCAGGGAAATCCCAATGGCAGCTACCAGAATCAGGCAATGCCTGGCGGCTATCCACAGCAGGGAATGGCTCCTGCTAACGGTGCCTACACGCCTCCTGCAAATGGCGGACAGTATCAGGCTCCGCCAAACGGAACCGGTCAGCCACAGAGCAGCTACCCGCCGCAGGGCAGTTATACCGGAATGCCAAATTACGGAGGTATGCCGGGCAGTCAGCCAACTGACGGCTTTCAAAATGTGCCGGAACAGATGGCATCCCAGTTGCCCTATTAACTCTCAAGGAACCCTATGTTGAGGAATTGCATTTATCATCTTTGTGATGATGCAGTTCCTCTTTTTCATGTCCGGAAGCGGCGATTTCCCATCCAGCTTCCGGGCTTGTCTAAGAATCATGAATCAGAAAGGAATCAGCTCATGAAAAAATCAAATCGAAAAAAATTCTTACAGTTTGTCGTGCTTGTACTGTTTCTTGCAGCACTTTTCGTACCACAGGATGCCAACCGGCTTCTGATTGCAGGCATTGCCCTGATCGGTATCGGAGTCACGCTGTTCAGTTATCTTCTCCCGCTTTTCACGGAACGCCTGAAAAACAGGGAGCATAAGCTACGAAAACGCCCAGAAAGAACTCGTCATCTGGAAGGAACACCTGATCTGGAAACCATTCTCTGGAGACAGATCAAATTCCAGATTACCGGAAAGCTCAAGGAAGCCTTCCCGGATGCCACATGGGATTTTGTGAAAGAACCACCGCTCTCCCAGATACTGGATGGTGAACCATTACGGATTCGCACACGGAATACCGGAAGTTATAATTTTGCGGAAATTCTCATGGATGCCCGTGGCAGTCTGACGCTTCAGATGATGACCATTGAATCCTTACATAAAAAGGAACCGTCAGAAGGAAATCCGGATTCCAGACCAGCCGTTAATCCCAAATCATGGTATTCCCTGATTGGGAAACCGCTACTGATGGAATTGGTCGGTGACTTACAGGCAAGGGGCTATGAAAAGCTGTTTATCAACGAGCAGGGAGATGTCTATATTCTGAACGGCACTGAACCGGAAGTCCGGGGAAAGCTGGAACATTTCCCGCCCAAAGATTACTGGGGCGAATTGACGGAGATTTTTACTGAAGATGAATTGACCACAGAAGAGACCGAGCAGGCACTGGAACTGTCCTGGATCTCATAAGAAGGAGGAACGAATCATGGCAAATAACATCGTAGCAACCTGGGGGTTCAAACGCAAACTCCCGGAACCATTTGAGGATTATACGGACCATGCAATCTTTGATGACATTGCATCCAAATACTGTACTCAGCCACGGAAAAAATCCACGCTTCATGCAGCTACCCTGCGGGCAGTCCTTGCTTATCTGGAGCTGGAAAACCCGGTTGGCAGTACCCCGCCGGAAAAGCTTGGGGCGGTCGGTACCCAATCCAACAATTTTGTTGTGGCGGAATATCCGAGCAAAACCGGTGATCTTCAGGTGGTTGTCTACAACCAGCTAAACGGAAAGTTTTACGGAGGCTGCTATACTCCTCCGCCGGATGTGGAAAGCACACCGGAAAAATACGAATTTAAAGACTCCAAACAGTCCGGTGCGGCTCTGCTGTTCGCACTGATGCCGGTTTTTCTGGCAGATGAAGAGTGTAATGAAAAGTATCAGGAATTAAAAGCGCACCGGGACAACGGTTATCCCGATCTGGACGCCGCTGCGGAAACAGCAGCCGTTCTCTGCGACAACATTTACCGGAGAACCCGCTATGCATCAGGTCTCCCGACCGGTGGTGTTAAGATTGACCTTCCGGCAAACGGCGTATTGTCGCTGATCAAACCGTTAAATATCCAGAAGGGGGTCTATGCACCAACCGAAGTGCTCCATGGAGACTTTCAGGTGTTACGTCCAGGAAGTGGATTTAAGAAAGCACAGGCAGCCATTTCCAGAGATGATTTTGTTGGGAAATTTATCCTGACCGCATCCCGAAGGCTGTCTCCGGAAGAGGAGGTATCTGTTCCGACATTGGCAGAGTGGTACATCATCCCTCCGGAAATCAAACGGATCTGCGAACACGCAAAACTGACAACGGATACCACACAGCCGATGCGGAATTTTCTTTTACGGGGACCGGCAGGTACCGGAAAGACCGAAGGAGCCAAAGCCATTGCTTCCGCACTTCACCTTCCTTACCGCTGCATTACCTGTTCCGCAAATACAGAGGTATTCGACCTTTTAGGTCAGATTCTTCCGGATGTGGACGGAAAACGCACCCGGCTTCAGCGGCAGTACCCGTCTTTTCAGGAAATCCAGTTAGATCCCTCCGGTGCCTATCAGAAGCTGACCGGAAACTATGATGAAGAAATTTCTGCCGAGGACACCTACCAGAAGCTGATCGATACGATTTTTGATGAAATGCACAGCTATTATAAGGAACACACCTCCGGACAGAACTTCCAGTATGTGGATACGCCTCTAGTCGAAGCCATCCGCTATGGGTATATTCTTGAGATACAGGAGCCTACGGTCATTGCTAATCCCGGTGTACTGGTTGGACTTAACTCCCTTTTAGACCGCTGTAACAGCGTATATCTTCCAAACGGAGAAACCATCCACCGTCATCCGGATACGACCATCGTAATCACCACAAACAATGACTATGCAGGCTGTAAACAGATGAACCAGTCTGTCATTTCCCGAATGAACCTTGTGATTGATCTGGATGAACCGGATGAGGATACACAGGTAGAACGTGCCATGGCTGTTACCGGATGCAAGGATGCAAAAACGGTACGTCTGATGACACGCATTGTCAAATCCATGGCTGTCTACTGCCGGGAAAATCTCATTACAGATGGCTGCTGTGGCATGAGGGAGCTGATTTCCTGGGTGCAGTCCTACATGGTCTGCGGGGATATCCGGGAAGCGGCCCGTTACACGGTGCTTGCCTCTGCCTCTGCCGATGCTGAGAACCGTACGGAAGTGGAAGAAAGCTGTCTGGATACTGTGCTTGCTGCGTAGGACACGCCTATGAGAAAAGCAGCACTCACAGAAGCCCAGATCCGAAAGCATCTGGCAGATAATCTGTCTTATCTCCGGCAAGCCAAAACACCGAAGTTATCACAAAAGGCAGTTGCCAGAATCTTAAATCTTCCCCCGAAAACCATTATGAATTATGAAAATGCAAACTCCTCCCCGATGGCTTATGCCGTCCTTCGCCTTGCTGTGTATTACGGCTGCACGATGGAGGAACTGCTGACAAAAAATCTAAGAAAAGAAAGGAAGAATATCACGTGAATCACAGCCAAAGAAATTTAAAGAAACTAATCCGGGCAAAAGAGGATTCCATTGCGGATGAGGAGTTATTCCTCTCCGCTGCCTATCAGAAGTACCAGACCTCCCTTGCCAGAGCCGTTACCGGACGTTACCGGTATGGACTGCAGGTACTGCTGGACTGGGACATTTCCGAACAGGCAGGCGTTGCATATACCGACAATTATAAGGTACATCTCAACGCAGCGAACCCGATCACCCAGTCTTTCCCCACCCGTTTCTTACGTTCCCAGAGCCTGACAGGGCTCACCGGGCATGAAGTGGGGCACTTACTCTATTCTGATTTCACAGCCCACGCTGTTCATCTGAGGAGTCTGGAAAACGGTTCCTTCTATCCGAAGGAGCCGGAGCTATCCCTTCCAGCTTATCAGACAGCACTGGAGGAGATCAAAGAAGTGTTAGAAGAAAAGGACAAAGCCGGATGCCTGACACTGGCACGATGCGCCGCAACTTTTCAAAACATTCTGGAAGACATCCATATTGAAGACCGTATGTGTGAGGAATTCCACGGCACCTTCCGACAGGGGATTGAACTCAATAACCTGCGTATGTCCGAACAGATTCCTTCCATACAGGAACAAATTGACAAAGAATACCAGCCATTTTCCATCATTGCCAACCTGATCCTTTCCTATTGCCGGACCGGAAACATCAACAATCCCACCGGCTATCAGGGGGATTATCTGGATACCATTTCCGATTGTACCGATCTTCTGGATACGGCAATGGAATCGGAAAAAGGCACTGACCGGATGCTGGTTTCCAATGCGCTCTTAGCCCTGACCTGGAACTATATCCAGCCGCTCATCGAAAAAACACGGGAGGAATTGGAAATGCATGGCGAGGATTCCGCTGCCGATGCTCTGGAAGATCTTCTAGGGGATGAAGTCAGCAGCGGCGCTCCTCTTCCGACCGGAAAAAGCGGTGCCATTCCAAAGAATATCAAACCAGCTTCCCCAAAAGGAAGCGGGAATGATGAGGGCAATGCTCCTTCCGGTCCACGTACCAAAGAGGATGCTATAGAGGAAGCCAAACAGGTGCTTTCGGAAGAAGGCGGGCGCATCGCTCTTACAAAGACCAATACCATTCTGGATGAAAACAACCCCGGCGTCACTTATGTCAGTCAGTATCAGGGCAGCGGCTATGAGCATGCTGCAGAGGATCTGTTCCGGATCTTGAACGATGTGGCTGCAGAAAAGGTGCAGGAAGACTGTCAGACGGAACTGACCGAGGAACTGCAGAAAACAGCCAATGATATTCATTACGGCAATGCCCATGCAGGCATCCATGTTACCATCCATCGCCTGACCAGTGTTTCCGATTACCTGAAGAATGAATACCAGACAGTTGCTCCCCCGCTCCTGCGGGCTTCCAAAAAGCTGCAAAGCACCATCCTGCCGCTTTTGAAAGAAGAACAGCAAGGCGGAAAGCAGAAGAATCTCCTGTTTGGAAAACGTCTGGACTCCCATGCTCTCTATAAGACAGACGGAACCATCTTTACCAGAACCAGACTTCCAGGAGAGGAAAAACGTCTGGCTGTTGCCCTCCTGATTGACGAGAGTGGTTCGATGGGTTGGGGTGACCGGATGACACATGCAAGAAAGACTGCCATTGTCCTTTATGATTTCTGTAAAAGCCTCGGTATCCCTATCACCATTTACGGGCATTCCACGGATGCAGGCGGCGTTGCTCTTTACTCCTATGCAGAATTTGATTCTGTGGACAATGAGGACTGTTACCGGCTGATGGATATGTGCGACCGCAACGGGAACCGGGACGGCGCAGCTCTCCGCTTCGTAGCAGAGCATTTGTGCACACGCCCGGAGCTTCAGAAGCTGCTGATCCTGATTTCTGACGGTCAGCCAGCCGATTACGGCTACAGCGGAACGGAAGCAGAGGCAGATCTGCGGGGCATCAAGAAAGAATACGAAAAACGGGATGTCATCCTGTTTGCGGCTGCCATTGGTGACGATAAGGAAAATATCCGCAGGATTTACAAGGACGGATTCCTGGATATCACGAAACTGGAAGAGCTTCCAAAGAATATGGCACAGCTTGTCAAACAGCATCTCAAATAAAGGAAGGTGAATACTCATGAATGAAACTTATCAAAACCGGATTACCGACCAGATCTGCAAGATCCAGAATGACCGGGCACTCATTGCCTTTTATGACCGGCTCCGCTACGCACCACTCGGCAACTATGCACAGCTACATGCCAAAGGGGAATATCAGGAAAACGGGCATAAAGTACATTCTTTAATCTGCATCACCATTCAGGATTATTCCAACGGTACCGGAGACCGGAATATCATCACCCGTTTCAACCTGGCACCGGAACAGATCCAGTTCCTCTTAACCCGGATCACTTCCGGTTTTCAGGAATTTGAATGGAGCCAGAGCAAGATCTACGGCAATCCCGATCAGAACGGTTATTCCACAGCCCAGATGTTTTATATCTCCAGACATCCCTATGATTCCAAAGGGCAGCCTATGAAAAGCCCATGGAAAATCCAGATTGTAAATGGGAAAGGCATCAAAGCACAGAATAAGAACGGTGGTTCCTACATGCAGCCACGCAGCTTCCAGTCCGAAAAGACGACAGCCATCCAGCTTACCGACATGGATCTGTTCACGCTTCTGAAGCGGACGGATTCCTATATTTCCAACTGGGAAACGGTGATTGCTGCATCACTGATCAATAACGGAAAACGGATGCTGGCAGACCAGCAGAACAGTCAAATGCAACAGACAGCACAGGCTCCGCCTTACGCTGCCTAAATTTTCAGAAGAGAAGCGGTACTTTACTGCTTCTCCTCTTTTTAAGAAAGGAGACTTTAGTTATGAATATTGCACTCATCCGGACCATGGACTCTCAGGGGCGTATCGTCATCCCTGCAGAAATCCGGAAACAAATGAAGCTCTCAGACGGAGATGCACTGGAACTGGAAAATGTGGGAATGGAGCTGCTTTTACGCAAATGCCCTACCCACTTAAACGGAAAAGAGGAAATGGCTTCCTATCTTTCCGTCCTCTACAGTGTCATCCACTGTGGTATCGCAATTTGCAGTGAGGCTCACATACTCGTATCTGCGGGCATCTATCTTCCGGAAGGCACTCCCGTTACAGAAGAACTCGCCGAATTGGTTGCGGACGGCCAGGAACTGATCTCTGCTGAGAACTGCCCTGTCTACCCGGTATCCAACACCCGTCAACCGGTTTGTGCTTTTTTCCCGATTTTAAGGGAAGACAGCGAGCCGCTGGCACTTCTTCTCTGTTCCAGAACCGGACAGCATTTATCCGAGATGGAATTGGGATGCGCTAAACTGGTCGCTGCCGTAATTGCAAACAAAATTAAGTAAGGAAAGGAGCGTGAAATCAATGAAGAATACAAATATAACCTTACACACCACCCAAAAGAAAGAATATGTCCTCACCGGAATCCTGTCCCTGCCCCTCCATCTGGGAGAACGGGCGTGGATCTATAGTTATAACCAGACCTTTGCTACCAGTCCGGTGCAGAGTATTCTGGAAGTATCCGAAAACGGTGTGGTATTTGAGACCTGCAACAGTATTTACCGTCTCAGCTACACCCGTGTTCCGATGGAGCTGGAGGCGATGTGTGCTTGACAAGAATGGAAGAACTGGAGAGCTGCCTTTCGGGGCTCCTCTCCACCTTAAAGAAGAACCGGGAACATGTGCCTCTGGAAGTGCTGAAGACACAGTATAAGCAGCCGTATGAAGAACTGGTCAGAAACATCAACCTGACCGCTTCTGCCTATGCAAAATCTGTGCTGCTCCACCGGCTGGTCCTGAATCCGGATGCAGATGTGGAGGAACAATGTACCGTCATCAACCAGATGATACAAACTTCCGGGATGCTGAAGAAAATCAGCTCCTGCATGTCCAAAACCTATGATGTAGGACAGATATATCCTCTGATACTGGAACTACGCCATATGGTCGAACAGGCACTCTGGCCCTATGTGAATCAGGCAACTTGTCTGGTCGCAGATCTGGATGATATAGAAAAAGAACCGACAATTTACAATTTTTTGACACATGAAGTTTATGAAAATGATACCTGGATTCACCGAGAAATCGACCTGCGCTGGAAACTACTGGTACATCTTACTCCCGAACAAAGAGAATCCGTACCACCAGCCAATCATAGTATGAATGGAGGAATTTACCATGAAAGAACAACCATCTAATCCTTGCGAGAAAGTCTCATTTATTTTGACCTATGACCAGCTTGAAGCTGCTTATAACATCTACCGGGAACAATTTATTTCCTGCGACTTCATCCGCCGCTCCATGGAACGTCTGGAGGAAAGAATCGGACTCTGCAACCTTCCATATGAAACGCTGCGTGATGATCCAAGCCTTCTTCATGAAGCATACCTGCAGTTTCTCCGACTGGAAGACTGCAATGTGGCTTATAACGACACGCTGGAGCAGGTAATTGATGCAATCGAACAATGGCTTGCCTCTGGCACCTTATCCCCTGTAAACCTTACGGTTTCCAACCAGAATATGGGTGAAACTTTTGGAACGGAGGTGGATGTGTAATGGCAAATATCTGCTGTGATGATGTGATCTTTTATACAGAAGGAAATCCGGAAGGACTATATGACTTGTGGGAGGACCTGGAAACCTACATCATTCTGAACCAGAATCCTGATTTATGCTGGATTGGCAATTTATTTTCCCACAAGAAAATAGATTCCACCGGAATATCTCTTCGTGGAAATGTCAGCTACATGGAATGGAATGATACGTATATTCTACTTTCTTTAGAGACAGCATGGACTCCACTTTATGAAGCATATCAGGCGATAGCCGCTGCATATCATGTTCCCTTTGTGATGCAAAGCATAGAACCTGGAGAACGAATTTATTATAACACGGATGAAGCACACCTATTTTTCCCTGACCGATATTGTGTCCGCTTATATGAAGAAAGCCTATTGACTCCATGTGGCTTAATAATCGGAGAAAAGCTGGAAGACGGTGAACCATTTGAAACGGAAACAGACGTATTAGAACGATTCAGAGATTGCGGATATCCAGCAGCTACACTAAAAGAGTTGGAGCTCATGTTCGATGCGGATGAACTTATTATTTTTGAATTTACAAATCCATATTTGGATCTGGAGCAGAAAAATGCTTGTGCATGAAACTTCTCCCCTCCACACCAAAGACGATTATCATCAGATTTAAAGGAGGAACACCATGACTGATTTGGAACTGGATGTCTGGGATGCATGGCTCAGGGAACGTCAGGAACATCTGGAAGAAACCCTGTCCAATATCTCACCATCGGAAGAACCCTGCAGATATTACCTGCTAACCGGATATATTCAGGGAATGCTAGAAGCTCTTACCATGCTTACGACTGTTGAGGATGGGAAACGCTTCAAGATCAAACTGGAGCAATTTCGCCAGAATCTGCTCCTCTCTGGAGATTACGATGCTACCGGTAACTATAAACAGGCAGTGAAGAAAACTGCTGTTTAAATACTTCGAGCCGCCCAATCGGACGGCTCTTTTTATGCCCGAAAACGGTAGCCTACACCACGTATCGTTTCTATGTAGTGCGGTTCTTCCGGATTTTCTTCTATTTTCTTTCTCAGATTCTTGACTAACCCATAGACACGGTTATCCACTTCTGACTCCACATCCTCATAAATATGCTGGTAAATCTGTTCTTTTGTAAATACCCGATTGGGGGATAAGGCCAGATAAAAAAGCAGGTCATATTCATGTCTGGTAAGTTCCACAACCTTACCATCTTTGATTACGCTCCGCTGAAGCTGGTCTATTTCCAAACCTTGGAATGTCAACTTTTCAGAATTTGTAATCTCCATAACTTCTAACGTACTTTCGCAGGCTAGAACTGATTTAATTTTATTCAGGATTCCCTCTTCGGAATCAGAAATGGTAAGAATCATCACTTTCCCATAACATCACCTGCTTTTCTTAGCATTTAGCTTTCACTCCTCATTAACAATGTTTATCGATTGGTTACATAGATATATGCATCTTCCAAAGTTACGTCACAAGCTATACATCCACTTTCTGACGGCATATTCTCCCCTAACAGTCTTAATCTAATTCCTTCCTCCGTATACTGCTTACTGGAAATATGATATTTTCTTTCTAATTCTCTTGCAAGGCTTTCGTCCTCTGTACAGCATTCCCATACATGCCCTCTTGCCTTATTCAATAATTCCCTCATTGTTCCTGTATAAAGGAATCTACCTTTTTTCATAACCGCAAGCTGATTACAGGTTGCCATCAGATCCTCCACCACATGCGTTGAAAATAATACGGTGCGTTCTTCTGCAAAATCTACCAGTAAATTACGGATACGGATGCGTTCCTCCGGATCGAGCCCTGTTGTTGGTTCATCCACAATTAAAAAATCCGGCTCATGGAGTAATGCCTGCACTAATCCAACTCTTCGCTTCATTCCACCTGAAAGCTGCCGCATTTTCTTTTTCTGATGGTCTGCAAGACTGGTCTTCTCCAGATAGTAATCAATCCTTTTCTTGCTTTCTCTTTTCTCAATTCCAGCCAGATCTCCCATATACTCCAGACATTCTCGAACAGTCAAAGACGGATACAGATCAATTTCCTGTGGCAGATACCCAATCTTTTTCTGTATCTTTTCGTAATTTGCTTCGCAATATAGCGTACCATCTAACAGAACTTTTCCACTTGTGGGTGCAAGCACCGTTGTAAGCACCCGCATCAACGTTGTTTTTCCTGCACCATTTTCACCTAACAGACCAAATATCCCATGTGGGATTTCCAGATCCACATGATCTACCGCTGTCACTCCATTTTTAAATGTTACTGTTAAATCGTCTATTCTTATACTCATAATCTTACCCTCTCTTCTTTAATATCTTAGGAACAAATGCAAGCATCATCCCCGCAAATACCACGCACAGCACCTTCCCGCCAAGCCATCTCCACTCTGTCAGCTTACCGAAATCACAAGTTCCGTAGGAAAATGGTCCCCAGTTTTTCAAAAACTGAGTTGCCTTTCCGGAAATAGAGAAAAACCAGAAAAGCAGCACGACACCCATACCAATCCATCTGTTTCGAACCAGATTGCTGACAGTTACGGAAAGCACACTCCAAAACAAAACAGTTCCGGGAATCGCAATACAATAAATTCCAAACAAGGCACCGCCATCTAATTCTTCTGTCAGATTCACCGGTTTCTGCCAATAAAAGAGTCCATATGCCAACAAACTGATTCCAATCAGATAAGCTACCTGCACAAATAGTCTTTTATAAACTACCCCTGCCTGCTTTTTTAGATTATAAAGGCAGAATACTTCCGAGCGTTTGCTCTGCACTTCCACCAGATAAGTATCTGCACAGAAAACGACTGCCAGAAGCGAAACAGCTCTTTCTACTGCCTGCCCGATTTCATTCGCATATACAACAGGCTGGATTGCACTCAATATCACAACAAAAGCGATTGAATATGCAATTTTATAATATGGCATACATATTTTTACTTCTTTCTTCAATATACTCTCCTCCTTTTCCACATCCACACCGCTATAAACATGAGCAGTATGGATGCTGCCACAAGAAGCAGTTGATTGAGATATACCTGATGTGGCAATTCCGTTTCAAAAAAATTCCCCGGAAATCGAACCATAATAGAGAATGGTCTTGCATGACACTGTCCTTTGCTATCCCATGTCAGCATATTAGAATAAATGATATAAAGAACCAGCGCCGGAACCGCTGGAAGCGGATTCTTAAACAGCAGCGCTGTAACCGCATACACACAGCAGATCATCAGGATGTTCGGCAGGACATACAGGATCGAATTCTGAACAAAATCCAGTATGTTCATAGCAAATCCTGATTTTACTGCCGTGGCGTAACACAAAATGATAAATACGATATTCATAATGACCAGTGCCGCCGTCATAATGAGAAATCCACTGCTTATTTTCCCGGCAATATATTGAAAAGCCGTCATCGGTTTGGTGTGCAGCAATTCATAAGTATTTTTCCTCATATCCTGGAAAAATAAAAACGCCAGCAGAACCGTTGCAAAGAATGCCATATGCAGGCTTGCAAAATCTGTAAATTTTCTTCCGAAATAATAGGAGAATGGATGTTTCTCAAGATTTTCTCTGATATACCGGTTGACTTCCTCCGGGCTTCCCTGATACCATGAAACGTCCTCATACACATAATTGGCACCATTAAAGTGGTATTCCGTTTTCAGATACTGACACGCCTCCGTAATCTTCATCTGTTTCATCTCAGATATCACTGCCTCCGCCTCTACTTCCGACATGCCAAACCCATTCTCTGTGTCCTGAAGTATCTTTACAATCTCTTTCTCCCACAGTTCTCTCTCCTTATCCGGTGTTGCCGGAATACATCCCTCCATAACATCCCCATCGGAGGCCATTTTTACCTTCCTGAAGGTTTCATCCGACTTCACGTAATGAATGGACAGATAGGGTGCAAGTGTCTGGTACATACTGATTAAAACAACAATCAAACCGATCCAGAATATCGGATTTTTAAGATAATTTTTCAGATTCCTTTTTATGATTGCTTTCATAAGTCATCCCGCCTTTCTTTTTTCTACAAACAGCATAGCCTACAAATCACAACAAAAAAACAACAGCCATTTATTTCTGCTGTTGTTCTTCTAATACATAATTTTTAAACACTGCCTCAACTTCCGCACCGCCATCTGCTACATTTTTTATCAGCAGTTTCCCACCATGCCGTTCGCAGTAGATACGGCTGATATACATACCCATTCCAAAATGCTTTAAGTCATCCTGTGGATTCTCATGATAAAACGCCTGTGTCACCCTGTCGATATTTTCCTGAAATCCAATTCCGTCATCCCTGATACTCATTTTCAGATATTGGGGTGTCACTGTCAGCTTCAGCCTAACTTCCTGATTGGCATAGCGGAATGCGTTAGCCAACAGATTATCCGCTACTTCCATGATGATTTCCTCATCCGCAGTCAGTATTTCAGATTCTCTCACTGTCGTCACTGTAAAATTCTTTTCTGATTTTTCCACCACGACTTCTGCCAGAGCTTCTATCTGGTTTATCAACTGCCGGATATCTACCACGGAACAGTTTAATTCCCGTTCTTCCAATTTCGTCATCTTCCTCATACTATCAATAAAATGGTTCATCCGTTCAATCTGAAGCATACCGCCCCTTAACATCTCCATCATTTTCTCTTGATCAAGCATATCTTCCGGAACAAATTCCAAAAGCATTTCCTGATATCCCCGCATGATTGCAAGCGGCGAGCGGATATCATGGGCAATCGCTGCACGCAGTACCCGCTCATCTTCGATCATCTGCCAAAGTCTACGGTTATTTTCTTCCAACTGCCCACGCATCCTTTCAAATTCCCTGCACAGCATCCCCATCTCGTCCTCGTTCTCATAAGCCATATGAAAATCCAGATCTTCCTCCGCAATCATCTGTGATGCCATCTTCAGTTCCTGAATCGGTCTCTTTAATTTATTTTTGTAAAACAGGCTGACCGCAATTCCACATCCGGCAAAAGAAAAAAGCAATACTCCGTACGTCCGAAGGAAATCACAGGTTTCTGAAATATGCCAGTCCATTCTGCTCATTTTACTCTGATTCGGTCTCGGTACCACTACCTCAAAATTTTCATTGCGGTCATTCATTGCCTGATAATACTCGTCCTGATCCACGTACTTCCACCAGACCTCCTCCTGTATCTGCCCGGCAATCTCAATAATTGACACAGAAAGAAAAAAAGTGACAATCAAGCTGAGTATCGTATATAAAACCATTGTCTTTTTCAAGGATAAATTTCTTATCTTTTCCATCGATACCCCATCCCCCATACTGTCTCAATGTATTCTGTCTGCGTATATTCCGCCAGTTTCTTTCTCACTCTCCGGATCAGTTCCGTAACAACACGGCTGTCACCTTCCGCATCATAACCACACACCTTTTCGTATATCCGCTCCCTGTCAAAAACCTGTCCTGGATTCATGGACAAAAACTCAATGATTGCATATTCCAGCTTCGTAAGCTCCAAATCATTTTCACCGATCTGAACCCTCTTTGCTCCATAATCAATACTGAGGTCTCCGTGGAATCTGTATTCAGACTTCCCTTTATGACGCTCCTCACGCTTCAAATGTGCAATAATACGAGCATCCAGTTCTTTCAGACTAAACGGCTTCAGTATATAGTCATCCCCACCGGATAAAAGCCCGTTTACCCTGTCCTGCTCCTCCACTTTTGCCGTCAGGAAGATAATGGGACAAGTTACTTTGCCCCGGATACGTCTGCATACTTCTAATCCGTCTATTTTAGGCATATTGATGTCCAGCAAGATAATATCCGGTTTCTTATGGATTTTTTCCAAAGCATCTGTGCCATCTTCTGCCATCATTACATCATATCGTTTGATTTCAAAATAGTTCTTTAACATCTTTAATAATTCGATGTCATCATCCACGATCAAAATTCTATATGCCACTTTTATCACCTCGTTTTATCAGTATACAACGAAAAAAACAATAAATAAACAACAAGAGAAACACTTCGAGCCGCCCATTGCCGGACGGCTCCTTTTATGCCCGAAAGCGATAACCAACACCACGTATCGTTTCTATGTAGTGCGGTGTTTCCGGATTTTCTTCTATTTTCTTTCTCAAGTTCTTAATCAGACCGTAAATTCGGTTATTCACTTCTGACTCCGCTTCCTCATAGATATGCTGATAGATCTGTTCTTTCGTGAATACCCGATTAGGAGATAAAGCAACCACAGCGATTTGCTTCAAAAGTCTCTTTCGCCTGGTATACCGTTTATAACTTCTCATGTTTATCACCTTCAATCTGCTTTCAAATTTAATAATCTATATTTTATGACAATTCAGCATATAGAAAAGTTAGTTATTCGTGAAAATTATTTTTAAATTTAGAACTTGCATAACCACTACGATGTAAAAACAGTTTAGAGGCATTTATGACAGAGATTGATTTTATCTGGTTTTCGACTTTCTCCACGAAAGTGGCAAAAAATACCTGGCTACGAATTCCTTCGCTTAGGGCAAATCTGAAATCCTGAACGCTTTTATTCCTGTAGCCGACAAATTTGTCATCAACATAAGGCAAAAGCTTCATTGAGGAATCTATTTCATTTGACATATACTACATCTAGTGTTATACTGTTCTTATATCAATTATTTGTGTCAATCCGGAAAGGATTTATCACACGCAGTTTAGGTTTGAAACGTAGTCAGGAGTTTTCCTATGCCCAACAAGCAGCAGGGACTTCTGGCTTTTTTTATTTTGCAGGAAACTGCATCTATTTTGAGAATGAACATAAGCGTCATTCTCTTTTTTTATGCCTGAACGCAGGGAAAGGAGGATTACGGAAACAAATGATTCCGGAACTGGCACGCCACAAAAGAAAGGAGACTCTATGTCAGTCAAAAGAATTAAGAATCTTGTAAAACAACTCAATGAATACCGTCATGCCTACTACAATCAGGATGCCCCTCTGGTATCTGATGCCGAGTATGACCGACTCTTTGACGAACTGAAGGAACTGGAGGAACAGACTGGTTTCATCCTGTCAAATTCTCCGACACAGACGGTTGGATATTATCCGGTCAGTGAACTTGCCAAAGTCACCCATCCGATTCCACTGCTCTCGCTTGAGAAAACAAAACTGATTTCAGAGCTTTTAGATTTCATGAAAGGACAGGAAGTTCTCTTTATGCTGAAACTGGACGGTTTGACTACCAAACTCATTTACGAAGATGGCAGACTGATTCAGGCTTCTACCCGTGGAGATGGTGAAGTGGGGGAAGATATTACACACAATATCCCGGCATTTTTAAATGTACCGCTTACCATTCCACACAAAGAACGTCTGGTCATTACCGGTGAGTCTTTTATACCAACCAATGATTTTGAACGTCTGAAAGATACTCTGCGTGATGGAAATGGAAAACCTTATAAAAACGGACGTAATTTTGCTTCCGGATCAGTACGAAGTCTTGATCCGAAGAACTGTATCGGACGTTGTGTTCGCTTTCTTCCGTTCAATGTATTAGAAGGAATGGAGGATGTTCCCTTCCCGGACAGCAGAGCCTGCAAATTAGAAGGTTTAACACACCTGGGCTTTGGTTACTGCCCGTTTTTCTCAATTTCAGGAACCGGACTTTCAAAAGAATATGCGGAGAAATTCATTCAGGAATTGGTATCCACAGCAGCAAATTTACATCTTCCTATCGATGGCATTGTCATGATTTTTGACAGTCTCAGCTACTCCAAAAGCTGCGGAAAAACCGGACACCACTATAAGGACGGCCTCGCCTATAAGTTTGAGGATGATACCTACGAAACTTTCTTGCGTGAAATTGAATGGACACCGACCAGATTCGGAGAGATTGCTCCGGTCGGCATCTTCGATACCGTGGAGATTGACGGCTGTGATGTTTCCAGAGCTTCCCTTCATAATCTGACCTTTATCAAAAATCTGGAGCTTGTACCCGGATGCCGGATTCTTGTTTCCAAACGAAACATGATCATCCCACATATAGAGGATAATCTGGATCGTGGAAGGTATACCGACATCACGCCTCCGGTCTGCCCTTGCTGTGGTTCCAAAACCAGAACCTACAGCCGTAAGACCAGCGACGGTCGCACCGTAGAAACTCTGCATTGTGATAATCCGCAGTGCGACAGCCAGATCACAAGAAGGTTTGTCCATTTTGCCAGCAAGAAGGCAATGAACATCGAAGGACTGTCAGAAGCCACTTTAGAAAAATTCCTGAATCTGGGCTATCTGCACTCTTTTCAGGACATCTATCATCTGGAGGAACACCGGGAAGATATTGTGGCACTGGACGGATATGGTGAGAAATCTTTCGACCGCTTGTGGGAATCCATCAACGCCAGCCGGAGGACCAGCTTTGTCCGCTATCTGGTTTCCATGGATATTCCTATGATCGGCAGAACCAAAAGCCGGATTCTGGACACCGTATTTTCCGGAAATTTAACTGCATTTGAACAGGCGGCTGTCGGAGATTACGACTTCACTCAGTTAGAGGATTTTGGCGAAATCTTAAATCACAACATCCATTCCTGGTTTGCAGATGAAGCAAATCTTGATTTATGGAAAAACTTACAGAACGAATTCACATTTGAACAAAGAAAGGAAGAGACCATTATGACAAAAGAAAACAAATTTACAGGATGTACCATCGTAGCAACAGGGAAACTGGAGCATTTTACCAGAGACGGTATCAACGATAAGATTCTGGAGCTTGGTGCCAAACCTGGCAGCTCTGTAACAAAGAAAACCGATTACCTGATCTGCGGGGAAAAAGCCGGCAGCAAACTGGCAAAAGCCCAGAGCCTTGGTATTCCAATTCTTACAGAAGCTGAATTTTTGGAGATGATTGCATAACCATCTCTGCAATAGATGAGAATTATTTTGAGGTGTGGCTGAAAGGCCGCACCTCTTTTACAAAGGAGGAATTTATAATGAATCAAACAAATACAAGCAAGCGCATACCTACACAGATCAATGAATTTCGGGGAGATTATGCTTTTCTAAGCAATTTCTATCCGGCACCGGTCTCTTACATGGGACAAACCTATGCAAATAATGAAGCTGCTTTTCAAGCGCAGAAAACACTCTCTGCGAGAGAGCAACGCAAATTCTGTATTTTTCGGATGCATAATCCTTCTGATGCAAAGAAACTCGGCAGAGATCTTACATTACGCCCGGACTGGGAAAAAGTGAAAGTCCGGCTCATGTATGAAATCTGCATGTGCAAATTCATGCAGAACCCGGAACTCCGGGATAAACTTCTTGCAACCGGAGAGTCCACACTTATTGAAGGAAACAACTGGGGTGACTATTTCTGGGGCAAAGTCAATAACTGCGGAGAAAACCAGTTAGGAATCATCCTGATGGATGTACGTGCGAAGCTGCAGTGGAATGCAGAAACAGCGCCCAATAATATACCTCAATGTCTGCAATAAAGGAAAGGATGGTCTAATAGAATGAATGAAAATGCAAAAACAAAATTAGTGCTTGAGTATACTGGCATGGATGATTTTTCCTGTCCGGTATATAAGGACCAATTCGGAAAGTTGTGGAAGGATATTGACCTTGGCAAAGAGCCTGAACCGAATCTTTATTCTTTATCTTTTAACCATATTGATGGAGAACCTTCCCATCCCATACAGCAGGAGTACACATTTCATCCGGCTCCGTATCAAAGAAGTTCCTATGAATTCGAGTACCGGATGTTAAGTAAATTACAGTCTGACTGTGAATACTATCTGGGCTACGGAAATCGCAGTCCGTCTATCCTATGCAATCATAGCGTTCAAAACCATATTGCCCGTATGAAAGAATTATGGAATGGTTTTCCCACAGATCAGAAACCGGAATGGCTGACCTGGGAACAGCTTCTTCAGTACGAAAAAGTAATGACAGAAACCGGAATACCCGTGAAGAACTGCTCAGACTAGACAATTCATCATTTATCAGAAATTACCCTCTATATTATCCATTCATATTTTGATATAATAGGAACAGTTGAAAGAAAGGAGCATTTCCCATGTATCTGAAAAGAAAAGTTTACGATCAGCTTCTGGATTGGAAAAACGATACCGTCCACAGCACCTTGGAAGTGAATGGTGCCAGACAGGTCGGAAAAACATATATTATCAATAAATTTGCGGATGAGAACTTCAGGCACAAGATCTACATTAACCTGTTTGATTTGTCCGGCAAACAATTTATGGAATGTTACAAAAAAGCCACAGACTGGACTCCCGGTACAAAACGACCGGAGCAGCCGCTTCACGATGCTTTTAAACTCTTCGATCCGGATTTTGAAGATACCAACGATACAGTCATCATTATTGATGAAATTCAGGAATCCTCAGAGATATTCAACCGTATCCGAGAATTTACCCGCTATTTTCAAGCGCATTTCATTGTAACTGGAAGTTATCTGGGACGTGTACTGGAACCGGAATTCAAATTCTCCAGTGGAGATATTACCAGTATCCGTATTTATACCCTTTCCTTTAAAGAGTTTTTGGAAGCATTGGATGACCAGCTTTTTCAGAAATATCTATCACTTCCACTGGATCATGCAGATGACACCGTACCGGAACTATATGACGAATTAAAGAATGTTTACGACATCTATAGACAGATTGGCGGCTATCCAAAGGTTGTGGAAACATACCTTAACACAAAAGACGTGGAAGCAGCTCAAAAAGAGCTTGTTAGAATCATCCGCATTTTCTTAAACGAATCTATGCGGTACTTTGATGACATCACAGATATTAGTGTTTTTACCAACATCTTTTTAAGCATCTGCCGTATTCTGCTTCGTGAAAAGAAAGGATTAGATGAGGACAGTATAAGTGAAGAACTGCAAAAGCTCGTTACAAAGAATTACTCCAGTAATCTTTCTAAAGCAACCTGCTATCGTGCTATCAACTGGCTTTATCATTCTGGAATCATCGGTTTCTGTGGCAAAATCACAGAACTGGACATCCTGAATTTCAAACCGGGAAGCCGCTGCTTCTTCATGGATCTTGGAGTTGCATATTATTATCTCTCCAGAACTGGTGCTACTGTATCAACTATGGATGGCTCATTGAACGAAAACTATGTTTACATTAACTTGTCCAAACGCCAGGAATTCCCGGAAGAAATTATCTTTGAGACACCGGCTTTTGCTACTTATAAAGGTGGTGAAATTGATTTTGTAGCTCAGACATTGAAAACTCACATCCGCTATCTGATTGAAGTTAAAGCCGGTAAGGGAACTGCATCTACTGCCTTGAAGGCATTGGAACAGGGGAAGGCCAATAAACTACTATATCTGAAAGGTGATACCAAAGGCGGAACCGCTGGGAATGTACAAACACTTCCTATCTATCTGCTAGAACAATATCATTTTTAATCAAAGAAAGAATACTTCGAGCCGCCCATAAGGACGGCTCTTTTCATCTATATTCTTGTATATTTATTTTACTAACAGCGCATCATTCTTTGAAAGAAGATATATACAGTATTGATTCATACTGATGCCTTCTTTTTTTGAGTGTTCCGCCAGATCCCGGTGTAAGCTGCGTGGCATCCTTATTTTAAACTGTCCCGAATACTCTTCCAGGCTTCCCGGTTCGTGAATCTCAATCCCTTCTTCCAGTGCAGCTTCTAACCATGCTTTTTTTGCATCCGCTGCATTTTCAACTGCCCTTTCTATCGTCTCTCCACAGGTGATGCATCCCGGCAGTTCCGGATAAGAAACCACAAATCCACCTTCATCCTTATCTTCCACAATTTCCATGCGATAGGACATTGCCAAATAATCATTCAGTGTCTTCATCGTTTTTCGCCTCACTTTCTACAATCTGCTTTACCATTTCAACATAAATTTTCTTGATTGGTTCGTGTTTCGGTATTGTTATCGGCTGGCATCCCGCTTTACGGAATGTATAATGGCTGCTCCCACTTCTCGGAGCATTTATCTCATATCCATAACTTTCTAATACTTTTCTTAATTCATCAAAACGAAGGTCTTTCGATAATGAGCAAATTCTTGTCAATAGTTTATCCCATTTCGACATCTTTAATGCCTCCTATCTATAGTATATGTGGTGTCATATGTGGTGTCAATCTGTTTTTCATCTTTCTTGGTCAAATAAGGGATGTAGCTCTTTCTTAGCATCCGCTACAAATGCTTCTTTCCTCGCACTTACCATATATATCTTCCAGAGCATCAAATGCAGGATTTCCGCATCCACCACACTGCATTTCTTTTGAACCATGCGGACAAACGGGCAGATTACTGTATCTGACAGCTTTTCCCCTTTAAGCAGCAGCTCCCCATCCGTTCCATATACTTCATACAGACATTCCAGAATACTCCCCAGATCTGTCACAAATCGGAAGGCGGGCTTTACATATTTCTTTTTGGCTTCCATCATCTATCTCCTCTACATCCGAACAGTCAGCCCGCCGAGGCGTGTCTTCGAAAGTCCCACAAGATACCAGTTCTCGTCCATTTCAATCCGAACCGGAATCCATACATCCCTTACCTTCACATCAAAGCAGTCTCCACAATGCAGTCCCCCATAATAGGATTCAATACCAAACCGGATATCATATCTTCCCATAGATGGATCATAAATCAAAGTACCTATTCTTTTTTCACTCATATTGCTTTCCTCCTGAAATTCTTTGTTCTATATAAGTAATAGGGCTTTCATTCTAGGTATTGGAAAGTTCCGGATATTTTTCATAAAAAGTTTTACGATACCGGTAAAAAGTCGAGTGTGTCATTCCCAGACTCTTCCGAAGCTGCGTCGGTGTCATTTTTCCGGAAATAACGCTCTGGAAGTTCTCGTCAAAGGTTTCCTGCTTCATCACGCTTGGTCTTCCATAATCATCCCATTCACCCCGCAATTTCTTCGCTTCTATACCTTCCCGCTGTCGCTTCTCCTTTTTCTCCAGCTCTGCCTGCGCCATAGAAGCATAAAGCTCCAGCATCATGTTATTGATTGTTTCCAGCATCATCCTTGCCATCGCATTATCCATCACAGATAAGTCCATAAGCGTAGTCGGCAGTTCCAAAACCATAAGCCGCACTCCCATGTCCTTGATCCGCTGGATCTGCTGCATGGTGTCATGCTTGTTTCTCCCCAGTCTGTCCAATTCTGTAACAATCAAAATATCTCCCAGCCGCAGGACATCCTCCACTAAAACGGTATATCTCGGACGATTAAAATTCTTCCCTGTCTCCTGATCCGTAAAAATATTCGTAAGTGCCATCTCATGCTCGTTACAGTACCGCTCAATTTCCTGTATGCCACGATCAAGATGCTGCTCCTTTGTACTGGTGCGGTGATATCCATATATCTGCATCCACATTTCTCCTTTCCCTGTCCCAAAATATCCACACTTTTGTTGGCATATCTCAAAACTGTGTGTGTAACCTTTTTAAGATATAATCCCCCTTTCCGGAACGTACTTCTAAAATGTATACATTTTGGGATATGTTTCTTTTCTATTTCTGTACGTACCAGAGCCGAAAAGTGCAACAAATATGACAAAAAACTCCCAGAGGATGTTACTCCCCTGAGAGTGGTTGAAACTTATAGCCCACACCTCGGACGGTGCGGATGTAATTCCAGTTCCGTGAATCTACTTTTAACTTTTTACGAAGCTGGCTAATGCAGCACATAACCGCATTAGCACAGTCAATCGGTTCTTCCTTCCAGACATTACGATAAATCTCCTCGTGAGAGAATACCCAGCCAGGATGTTCTGTTAGATATTTTAGTACCGTAAATTCTTTCAGACTCAATTCAATCTTTTGATCATTCATAAAAACAGTATGACAGCGAATATCTATCTGTAGGTTTTTGTCTTTGTAATGCAATTTACTTTCCTCCTAATCTGTTTCACCTTATCACAGCTAATCTAAAATGCTATTATTAGACTGCCAAAACTCAAATTCAAAACCAGAGCAATGCTTTACCTGCAAATAGTCTGGTAATAGACCAGTAGAATCGCAATAGCTGCAAGAGCCAGAAACGGCAAACACATAATTACCGGGGCAGAGTGAAGTGATAAATAAGAACCACTGATTTTTTAGCATTTCAGCCGGATATACAAGCCATCCCCATAGATTGGTGACCGTTACTGTTAAAATTACAGCACTGCCTATATATGTGGCAGCTCCTTTCCGGGTAAAGTTAAAGTCGCAGACCTTTACGACCTACGGCTTAATAGTACGAAAAGACATTAACTTTTCTGTAAAAGAATTTGATGTACTTTATATGCTATATTCTAATCCAGGGATGGCTTTTACTAAACAACAGATTTATGAAGCAGTTTGGCATGAAAAAGCAAATGGTTATTTCCACGCCGTGGAAAACACTATTTTTCAAATACGCAAGAAGATAAAAAAGTATTCCAGCGACAAGAATTACATAAAAACAGTAGTTGGATATGGGTATAAATTTGAAGTTTAATCTGCAGGATATAAGGAGCACCGGGTTTGAGGGAGATTCCCCACTAAGAAAATTTCTATGTTCTGGCTACAAAGCCGGAACATAGGTCGGCATCCATCCCTGTTTCTTCCCAATCCTGCAGACCTAATAAGAAATCAGCTAGTGACTTCTTCATCAAAAGTCTTTTTTTAGAGAAATAATCCATTTTTCAATAGCATCCGCCAAAACTATCTGCTGTTGCAATACTGCCATACCAGTCTTAGGGATTTCCGGATCATTCTCTTTTTCTCGAAGATTTTCCTCCAGATAAGTTTTTAATATTTCAATATTTTCCTCAATACTGGCAATACATGATTGTTGACTTTCAGGCGGTAACTTATCCAAATTTACAATTACTGCATTAAAATCTAAAAAAAAGTGAATGGGTTTAGAGGCTGTTTCCATCATAAGCTTTACAAATTCTTTTTCGCCTTCATCTGTTAATGAATAAACTGCTTTTTCAGGCATCTTACCTTCTTTCACAATTTCTCCTTTAATGAAGCCTTTTTCCTCCAACTGAATTGCTTTTTTGTAAATGGATGGTGTACTGATTTTTACCCATTTTGATATATTACGATATTCCACTAATTTTTGAATATCATAGGCTCCCATCGGTTCCTTTTTCAATATTCCTAACACAATTAAATCTATTGTAGCCATAGTTCACCCACTTTCTATATCCACGAAAGCTATAAAATACTTACGGTTATATATACTGTAATTTATAGTATTTGATTTTATACCTCTTGTCAAGGAAATTGCAGGATACACGCTTGACAACTACTATAAATTATAGTAGTATTCTCTCACGTAGTATACTATAATTTATACTACTATAATTTATATTCTTAATTGAAAGGAGTATTTGAAATGAACAAGAATAACAACAAAATGGATTTATTAGGAAATGCACCTGTTCCCCAAGCACTAATGGCTCTTGGTATACCGATAATGATTGGTATGCTTATTAACGCTCTCTACAATTTGGTGGATGCTTATTTCATAGGAGGACTTGGCGAGAGTCAAATGGGTGCAATTTCCATTGCGTTTCCTTTAGGACAAGTAGTTGTTGGTTTAGGTCTGATGTTTGGCAATGGTGCCGCCTCCTACTTATCAAGACTTTTAGGGCGAGGAGATAGGGAAGCTGCAAGTAAAGTCGCCAGTACTGCATTATACAGCAGTGTTTGTATTGGCGCAGTTATTATTATCGGAACTGCAATTTTTTTGAAACCTATTTTAACCATGTTAGGTGCAACAGACACGATTATGCCATACGCCCTTTCTTATGGAAGAATCTATGTTATTTCATGTATTTTCAATGTATTTAATGTAACGATGAACAATATCGTTGCAAGTGAAGGCGCCGCAAAAACAACTATGTGTGCATTATTATTAGGAGCTGTATTGAATATTGGTTTAGATCCTATTTTCATCTATACTCTCGACATGGGGGTTGCTGGTGCGGCAATCGCTACAGCAATTTCTCAAATGGCTTCTACTCTTGTATATTTAATTTATGCATTACAGAAAAAAAGCGCTTTTACATTTTCCATTAAGGAATTTTGTCCTTCTAAGCAGATCATAACTGAAATTCTGAAAATCGGTATACCCACATTGACTTTCCAGCTTCTTACAAGCCTTTCTATCGCATTCATAAACCGGGAAGCTAATATCTATGGAGACGCTGTTATCGCCGGAATGGGCGCTGTTACAAGAATCACTTCAATGGGAACTCTGGTTGTGTTCGGCTTCTTAAAAGGTTTCCAACCAATTGCCGGCTTTAGCTATGGTGCCAAAAAGTTTGATCGGCTCAGGGAAGCAATTAAAACTTCTATCTTATGGTCAACAATATTTTGTGTAGTTGTGGGATTGACAATAGCCCTATTTTCCACACAGATTATTTCGCAATTTACAGAAGGCAATACAGAGATGATTTCTGTAGGTCAAAAATCGCTAATGGCAAATGGATTTTCCTTCTTCGTATTTGGATTTTACACAGTGTATTCTTCTCTGTTTCTTGCACTTGGAAAAGGCACCGCCGGATTCGTTCTTGGGGCTTGCCGACAAGGTATTTGCTTTGTTCCGATCATTCTGTTGCTCCCATCATTCTGGGGCATAAATGGAATACTATATGCACAACCGATTGCCGATGTAATTTCTGCTATTGTTACTGTGTTTATGGCTCTACATCTTCATAAAGAACTGGCAACAACAAAAGAGCATTAAAGCATCAGGCAACATAATAGATCAACACCGTCTGCCGCTTCGAACTGAGGCAATATCACCCTTCAAAAAACAATCACTCCCAGAGGATGTTACTCCCCTGAGAGTGATTGCAGCCTTTGTTTAAGATAACTTACTCAATTATCTGGAATCTCTGGATACACTGAAGCAATGTACTTACCAGTTCCTGATACAGATCTTCATCAAATCTGCCATTCACAATCGCATTCTTAATTAAAAGCGGCTTATATATCTCTAAAATCTTCAGTACCGCATCTGCATTTCCTTCTTTTGCCTTTAAAAGTAATCGTTCAAAATTCATTAGTTTTCACCTCCCATCACCTTGCGGATCTTCCGGATTGCATAATAATAAATACCCTTGCATCGCTCCTCTGATAACCCGTTTAGCCTGCTCATTTCCTCAAAAGTACGTTCTTCAAACACATGCTGGTAAATCAGCTTCCGTTCTTCATCCCGCAGCGTATGAAGCGCTTTCATCAGTCTTTCATCTGACATCTTATTCCATTCTGGATATTTCCCCTGTGCCTCCTGCAATAAAAGCTGCTCCCTCGTTTGGTTCTCCAGCAATTCTTCGATTACAATTCTTGCCTCCATCTGTCCAATATCCTCCAACAGTTCTTCTGCATCAGCCATCTGGATTTTCTTCTCCAGATAATCATGTCGTTTTCCACGGACAAACTGTATCAGATATGCTGTAAAGTGATTTTGTATCTTTGATCCTGTATATGTTTTTTTGTTCATTTGTTTTATCCTCCGAAATTTTTTATCACGTTCCAAAAAATTCCGAGGATGGCGGTGAGCGGCAACAAAACGTGACACTGCCTTCATTTTTTCGAAAAAAAGAAAGGCTGGACCACTCTATTCGTAGTCCAGCCGATACTTCTCTTTCTATGTAATTGTGTAGGATATGCGATGATAGTATCTCATATACTGCATATTCTAACTTCTCTCCGACACATTGTATGGATAAGATTTTTTTAACAGATTCAGTTCCTCTTTGGCTTTTATCTTATGCTGTCCATTCATGTCTGTCGTACTTACTTCCATGTTTCTCTATTTGTGCATGTGTTATCCTGCTTATCATAACGCACTTTAACGCATTTCGTATAGTGTTAATCTACGATAAAATATATGCATTAAGTGAGGTGATATAGATGGTGAAAAAATTATTGGGAGATGCAGTCAGGGAAGAACGTCTCCGCCGCAATCTTTCGCAAAACAGCCTTGCGGAACAGGCAAAGATTTCTTTACGGACTGTCTCTGATATTGAAAACTATATTGGCAATCCACAGTTGGAAACACTTTATGCCTTGGCAACTTACTTACATATTTCCATAGATGCTATATTTTCTAACCAGAAAACGAACCCGGATTCTACCATGCAGCAAATCATGGCAGAACTAAATTCCTGCCCGGAGGAGCAGAAACAGCTTGCCCTTTCTACACTGCGTGGACTTCTGGATGGATTCAAGAACCTAAGTTAAGGCTCTCCCGTATCCTTCATCATCTACACATTATACAAAGACAATCTGTGAGTAATCTGTGAATAGTCTGTGAGTTTTCTGTCTATTCCCATTCTGATACAAAGAACAGGAGAGTACACTGCCATAAGCATGTGTATCTCTCCTGCTTTTTTATGCCCTGCGAAATGCACTGATAGCATCCACTACATTCTGTCTCATAGTCTGATCCATCCGCAGCGGTTCTTCTTCCATCAAATCAACTTCTGTGGGCATTTCTCTATTTATCTTAGAAACGTCCTGCCCTTCCAATACCTTTCTTACTTCTTCCCGGATGATTTGCTGCATCATTGGCCGGAGCATATCCGGTTCCATGCTTATACTGCCATTACCTGTCTCATCCGTTCTTCCCGTATATGCCAGAATTGCCGCAACGATCAGTTTTGCTTTTTTCTCTGTCGTATTCAGAAGTTCTGTCACATACACGTGATCTGGATCCGACTTATCAAAACCAATAGTGAATACAAACGGATTTTTCTTTCCCATAAAATCACACTCCAGCCTGTGTCATGCGATACAAAAGATCATATCCATCGGCATTTGCTTTCATATCCCGGATAAAGGTATGTTTTCCCAACCGGTCTGCCTGCTCCAGAAATCGTTCCAGAAGCACTGCTCCGCCGCCGATAAACACCGTATAAGTAGATTTTGTATCAATGCCCCGCTCTCGGATGCTGTTCAGAAGATCGGTAACAAAATTCTGAACCATGGTTTCTACTGCCTGTACAACAGCTTCCTCATAATACTGCGTTTTTCCCTTGATGATACTGTCGATATCTGCCTCCTCCAGAAGCATGTCATATTCACTGTTAATACTGGAAATGATATCGTTATACATGGTAATCACACCTTTTTCCAGAGAATCACAATAATCCATATCCGGTCTGCCACTTCTCATCAGAAGATAATCAGAAGTAAATCCGCCAATATCAATCCCTACGACTTTCGGAATCTCACGGATTTCCATCATCCTCGTCATCATGGCTGCATAATCCTGCGGAAACGCCATTACATTCTGTATACAGAGGTGATAGACTTTATCGTTGAAGCACAGTTCCTGCACCTTCCCGTCCCCTTTGAAATAGCGTTCATATCTCTCACAAAGCTCTGCAAAATGCTTCGGCGGAAGCCCAATCGGAAGTTCCACCTGAATGACATCCTCCGGCTGGATCTGGCTTTTCTGCTCCAGCTCCATTGCAATGGCAAATAAGGTCAGAATCCAGAATCGGTTCCGGCTGTCCTGCGTCTTGTCCCTCTGGTACGGAATCCGCTTCTCACTAAGGGTATAATACTTTCCCTGATATTTCAGATACTTCTCTCCCCTGGCAGGCTTTTTATCCTGTTCCGTCAGTCCTGTGGTAAAGATAAAATGACAGGTTTTCATGTTCCGGTTCCCGTGATCCACGGCTACTCTTAATTTTTTAATCATAATGATTTCACTCCTTTGTATTTGATACTTATTCTGTACGTAGGAGGTACCTAGAGTGCAACTCTTTATAATCCATTTTCTTATTTTACCAATCAAAAAATTCAAAAAACAAAAATTAAAAATTATCTTTTTTAATTTTTTAAATAAATGCAACCGTTACAATATTTACTGTGTATCTTATTACAAAGGGAACCTTGGAAAAGAGTCGTGTACATATATGAAGGCTTATAAAAAAATAATCAGTTTTATCCTAACACTCGTTATGATGCTGTCGCTAAGTGTTAATGTTTTTGCAGCAGAGCCGCTTACAGATGACCCTAATATGATTGAATGGAAGTACACTGTGTTTGCTGACGAAAGCCTGCAGAAAGTTGTTGAAGAAGGTGTTATTCCAAATGCATATGCCCGATATACTTGGCGCGGAATCACATTGAAAAATGGCGAAGTCGCCATATTAACACCATCAAATAACAGTATGGGACTTTATTGTAATAGCGGCAGATACATAACTATAAATTACACTTTGAGCCGTTCTGCTTTTCATCGTTCAAGAGTACGCGCATACGTAGCTGGACCTTCATCAGAATTTGTGCGTGAGATTACAGCAAGTGGTTTGCGTTCAGGATTTACGACACAGGCAACAGATTACTATTACGGCATGGTAACTAATCTGTCCTCTGATGCCTTTACAATCAAATCATTTTCTATTACATTTTAATAGTGGAAAATATTTCAAGTGCTGGTGAGTACTTATCCTGATTTTAATTGAAGCTTTTTAACTTGGTTTCTCGGTTCCCTTTTTTGAAAATACACATTCCCATTATTAAACCACTGCTATAGTATTCACTGAATTTATGAGGTAGAAGCATGTTATTTAACATAGATGAGAAACAACTGATGCTCGAACTAAAAAATAAAGATGAGCGCGCTTTAAAAATATGTATGAACAAATACTACAGATATGTTGTATACATAGTCGAGAATATTATTGGAAGTGCTTTGCCATATGAAGACAAGGAGGAGGTCGTGTCTAATGTTTTTGTAGCTCTATGGAATTACAGTGCAGATTTAGATACAGATAACTACAGCACATTCAAACCCTATTTAGGAACAATCGCAAGAAACATGGCAAAAAACGCATTACGAAAAACCTCTAAGATGCATTTTGAAAATTACGAAGATGCGTTTCAGGTTGGAACGAACGAACATATTGAATACGGGCCGTTAAAAGAAGAAGTAATCAAATGCTTAAAAGAAAGCATATATGAACTATCAGTTGACGAAAGAAAATGTTTTATCTCGTACTACTATTACACTAAGACAATCGCTGTAATAGCAGAAGAAACCGGATTAAAAGAATCTACAGTAAAATCCAAACTGTTACGCGGACGTAAAAAATTAAAACTAAAAATGGAAAAGAAGGGATTTAGATATGAAGACTGTAAAATTTTCTTTGAATGAGTTAATGAGTGAAATTGATGAATCTTTTATTGAGGAAGTGTATTTTCATGATTGCAATAAAATACTGAAAAAATATTCCAAACAAAAGATACGTCAAAATGTATTTTGTAAAACAGCTTCAAAACATAAGCCTTTAAAGTTCACTTATAGAACTGCAATTATTGTAACTGTGGTTTCAGTGTTTTTGTGTATGCCTGTATATGCTGCAATCAGTCATCTGTTAACATCGGCTTTAATTGATGACAGCAATCGACATTTAATCGGGACAGAAACCAATGATAGAAGCTACATCATATTAAAAGACGGTGTATATACCAATGAAAAGGGGAAAGTTGTTGATATTGAGGAATTAGCCAAATCTTCATCAGAATTTCCTGAAAGCAGAATTGTTAAAAGCAGTCTGATGCCTAATTTCATACCATCATCAATAGTAGAGATTCCTACTGATAAATCAGATGAAATGTATATCATTCCAGAAATAATTCTAATCAACAATTCACTTTGTGTACTTACACAAGACAATGGAAAGGGATGGGAACTAACTGATAAAGATAATATAGTCATTTCGTTTGATAAATATAAATCAGACATTACAGTATCCCAAGATTTGATTATCGGTTATGTAAAAGACGGGATAATGTATGAAGGAGAAGTGTTCGATGAACTGAGTGGAAAATATAGTTTCTCACCAGATGAAAAAGGGGAATATTTTTTCTATCTGCTTAGCGGAAGTTCCGATTATCTATCTCTTAAAAGCGGTAATCTGGAGGTAAATTAAATGTTGCTTTTGCGGGACTTCAGCATACCAATTAACTTTAGTATAAGGACAGGAAGACCTCTTCCGTACAGGAATAGGTCTTCTTGCTGTCTCCGTGCATGCTTTAAAGTATAAATAGGCTTTAATCTGGATACAATTTCAACTGCATCGTTGATACACGCTGTGTTTATCTCGTTTACTGTATCATTCATAAGAATTTAATTGGTTATGTTTATTGTGATGATAGAGTAGCCTTTGTTTTGAACATCTTCCTTGAAAGATTTGTAAACGATACTGTAGATTATCATATTCATTATGTCGGCGTAGATTCTTTAGATGAAGAATGTATTGAATGCAGAAAATACTCTGATTATTGTGAACATATTTTACCTGCTTTCTGGATAGATGACGATTTTTGTGAATAATGAAACACTGGTGTTTGGTTATTCAAAATTTAAGCTGATAGATACTGGTGTTAAGTATATTAATCCGAAGCATTTTTCCGTAAAAAACTTTGTAAAGTATTGCAGATTCAATAAAGAGTGAAATTACAGTAAAATAAAAGATAGTTTTTTCGTTCCTTTGTTATGCCATTGTTCTACGCCGGAATCTTTTCTGCCATCTCCGGCAGGCACTTCTCAAATAATTCCCGATATCTTCGATACCCTTCATCCCGGAGTGGACCTTGCAGTGATGTCAGAGACCAAAGGAGAAGCTCTTCCTCTTCCACAGCATACGGAGAGGTATAGACAAATTTTTTCCCGTCAAAATGCGGTTTTGATAACTTCAGTATTTCCGTAATCTCTCCTTTTGTTTCCGCCTGCATAATCATTTCCACTTTCTTCCGATGGAACTCGCAGACGATGCTCTCCAGAAATCCCTGCTTCAGATAAAATTCCGCCCTTCTATAAAGTTTTACAAGAGCCTCCACTCTTTCATCAAATAACTTGTCCTTTTCACTGACTATCATCTGTGCCAGTGCGTTTGCATGTTCCATAACCAATGCTGTTCCCATTACATTTCCTCCCATAATAAAAGCTGGCATAAGAAATTTCTTCTCACACCAGCACGATTCTTTTATTCCTCTGTGATGATCTCACTGCTTAATTTTCCATGTACCAGATAGCGATAATTCCGTCTGGAATTGACACAGGTAGACAGCGTAACTATCCGATCCGTTGCCGACAGCTCGGTGCCGGTATCATAATCCCTATAAGAAGACACCGTATCCAGAAACGTCTGAAAATCTTCCGCTTCCGGGAAATGATACCTATATCCCTCACTTCCGGTTCTTCCCGCATAGCAGGAAAAGATACGATACTTGAGGATCTTGTCCGGCAAATAGAGATAAAACTCCGGATGTTGTTCAAATAGCTCTTTGTCTTGGTACTTATCCAGAGTTCCGAACATGCTCCCGTTTTTCATATTATGCCCGTACACGATCGTATTCTGATCCGTAAAGTCCGGCTGATTATGGCAGTCCACAAAGATGCTCCCGTTGATATTGGATTCTCCCGAAAAAAGGTGATGAAGATAATATGCATTATCTTTCCCCTGTACCACCGGATAACTAATATCCAGTGCCGGAATCTGAATCCACGCTATGACATCCGGATTAACCGCTTTTAAACCTGCAAAATCAATTTCTAGATACCTATTCTTAGGTTCCTCCTTTTCTTTCTCAGACTCCGGTGATTCTTCTTCCTCTGGTTCCTGAACATATTCCTGCAGTTTCTCGTAACTTACGTCCCCTTTCTGATACTTCAGATAAGCACCAAAGAGTTTTCCTGCCGCTGCGAGAAAAACAAGCAACAGGCAGATAATGAGTCCTGCAAGAACCGTATTTCCTTTTTTTCTCATGATTGTTCTCCTTTCGGAAGAGCCGAAGTCTGTGCCCCGGTTCCTTCCTTCTGTTTGATGGCGGCTAAATAGTCATCAATCCCCTTGTGTTTCCCGTTCCACTCCCCGCTCTCGTCCATATCCCAGACCATCCGGTTCATCGGCAGGGAAAGCTCCCGGCAGATTTCATAGACCTTATTGCAGCCGTTCTGGATAATCCTCCGTTTCTCCGCCTTATGCTGGCAGATAACAGGGGAACGCTCAAAACAGACCGCACACTTACTGTCATGCTTATTGCAGGCTACTTTCATCTTCTTATCCATGTCATACGCCTCCAAAAGCTGTTTCATCCCATATCCTTTCATCCGCTCCAGCACCGGTTTCAGATTCCGGTACTGGTTCACTCCGGCAACGCACACAAAGGTAGCGCCGGACAGATAATGGGCTATGGTCCCTTTTAAGGCTCCTTCGGTCAGATAGACACGTTCTGCGGCAAGATCACCGATCACATGTACCGGACTTCCGGAGGAAACTCCCTGGTCATAATTGACACTGGACAGCCAGATATATTTTTTCGTGTCAGTCACATGATCTACCCGGATCTGAAAACCCTGGATGAACCCGTCCAAAGAAACTATGGGAATCAGGATTCCTGAGTTTTCTGCTTTGAAGTTAATCGTCCAGTTTCCGTCTGTATCCCGGTAGAATCCCGGCACGCCTTTCACCATATATCCTTCTTCTGCCAGCCTTTTGACCAGCTTCTTCATTCCAAACAGCGGGACACTCCGGTAACGCTGTGCTTCGATCTGTTCCGGTTTTAATCCTCGTCTTTGCAGATCCTCCTGATGCTTCCTGTTAAGCGTGAGCATGGACAGCATTCTCTGATACGTCCGGTGGATTTCCTCTATGGGTGCAAGCTCTGCCGTTGCCTTTTCTTCCTGTACCGGCGTTGCTTTGATATAATCCGTCCGGTATTCTCCTTTTCCTAATGCTTCCCGGATCTGCTGATTTGCTTCGGAGAGTGTAACATTGTGCAAATCCGCATAAAGCTTCAGCATCCCCCCGGACGCATCACAGCGGTTGCACCGGAATACATTCTTTTCCACATTGATATTCAGTTTTCCATGCGTCTCTCCACAAAACGGGCAGTCATAATAGTTTCCCCGCCGCTTTCTGAGATGCAGCACCTGCACCACATCCAGTATTCCATAATCAAACCCAGACATATCATAATACATCCCGGTCTCTTCCTCCTTTCCCCCGCAGAAAAAAGCTCTCTGCGGGGTTCTTCCTTAACCAGCCATCGGCATTGCTTTTTGTAAAATTACCTTTGCTGCCGCCGGAACCAGATTGTTCGGTCCGGAATATTGCTCGGCAAACCACTGGATCGTTGACGGGCTTTCAACTGCCACCTGTCCCATGGTCTTTCCGCCGTATTTTCCCTTTCCCGGAATCACAGTCCCGACTGCCATTTCATAGTTCATGTGTTTCATCAGTTCTTCTACCGGAAGGGACGTATCCAGATTCTGTAATGCTCCCTGCAGCATCTGTCCGGTCTTTGGCGGCGTAGAGGCAGCCGGAGCGGAACCGTAGCCAGGCATTTGTCCACTGCCATGGTAAATGGTGCTTCCCGCCGCCTGTGCCTGCTGATAGAACTGATTCATCATCTGCTGGCCTGCATATTCCGGCTGACCTGGCATCTCTCCATAAGTTGGCATAGGGGCATTTGGCATGACACCCGAATCCGGCATGGCTGCATTTTCCATGGCACCTGAATCCGGCATCTGTGGATTCTGATATGGAATTCCGGCATCTACCTGTGCAGGATCATTTTCCTCTCCCACATCCGCAAACTGCACACCATATCCGGCATCCGATAATGCCCTTCCTACGGCTGCTGTTTCTGCCATTTCCAGAAATTTGTCTCCAAACTTCGGGTCATCGCTCCGGAATTTCTGCGAAAAGGAATTGGCTACATAATTGTCTTCCTGATCACATTTATCCAGATAGATACGTGCTTCCACAACTGCCATGTTCTCTGTGAAAGTGATAATCCGGCTGATGATCTTTCCTGCCGGATTGACCAGACGAAACCATAGCTTCCGGTATTTCACATCCAGATAAAGCTGCTCCTCCTGCCCTTCTTCTCCAATCTTTCTTGCCAGTTCCATCGGATGGAAGCCATCCACACGGTTCAAAGCGGCAACTGCCTCTGATTTCTTATACAATAATTCTTTCATTCTCTGCTCCTTTCATTTAGAAAAGCAGACGTTCCCCTATATAAGAGTAATAGTCCGCTTATTTCAAAAATTGAAAAATATTTTTAAACAACAAGTTTTAACTGCTCCATTTCCGGTTTCTGTTCACTCTGATACTGATCGTAATACTGTACGATCCGCTCACTCAGAATGGTGTTCCTTGTCCCGCTGTCATCCGTATGGATTGCCTGACAGACTGCAGCCCATTCCCCTACCAGATAAACCTTGCTTTTCGCTCTGGTCACTCCGGTATAGAGAATATTGCGCTTCAGCATCATATAAAAGGCTTTTACCCAAGGGATGATGACAACCGGACATTCGGAACCCTGTGCCTTATGGATGGTTGTTGCGTTGGCATGTTCGATCATTTCCATCTGGTCAGCTTCATATTGCACCTGCCGCCCATCCGGGAATCCGATCACTGCCCTGGCATTTCCATCCTCATCCGTGATACAGTCCAGTATCCTGCCCAGATCGCCGTTACTCGCCATCTCGGTATTTTTATTCTGTAAAATCTTATCGCCAACCCGGAACACCTGACTGCCGATATGCAGTTCCTTCTTCCCTGCGATTGGCGGATTTACAAAATCCTCCAGAGATTTGTTCAATTCATCCACTCCGGCAGCACTGCGTTTCCGATACGGAGTCAGGATCTGTACCTGATCCATGCCGTTTTTTGCAATCTCGTCCAGATAAATCCTCCGGACAATCTCTGCCGCTTCATCTGCTCCTTTACAGGCAATGAACTGAAAATCCTCCCCAAAGCTCAGATTAGTCTTATTCTCCTGCATCAGTTTTGCATTATAGGGTATGCTGCTCAAAGCGCCCTGCCGGTAAACCAGATCCAGTACCGTGACCGGAATCAGCCCGCAGGCAATCAGTTGCCGGAACACATCCCCGGCTCCTACGGATGGAAGCTGGTTCTTATCCCCGACTAAAAGGACTCTGGCATGTCTGCTAACCCGCCGGAAAAATTCATAGGCAAGATGCATGTCCACCATGGACACCTCATCTACATTTAGAAATCCGGCAGACAGGTACTCAAAATCCGGTTCAAAATCCGTATCATCTCCCAAAAGCCCCAGGGCCAGATGCATCGTGGATGCATTTTCACAGCCGGTACTCTCCACCATACGTCTTGCCGCACGTCCGGTCGGAGCCATAAGCTGTACCTCTGACCTGCATAACGCCTGATGGATATAGAGAATCACCTTGAGAACCGTTGTCTTTCCGGTTCCGGGACCTCCGGTAATAATACTGATGGGATGTGCAAACACCATCCGCACTGCCTGTTTCTGTGTTTCTGACAGCGTGATCCCCAGTGTCTTCTGTGCCTTTTCCAGCTCCGGTTCAATGGACAGCAAAACCGGCTTCTCCAAAAGCCGTCTGGCTATCATGGAAGCGGTCTGTGTTTCTTCTTCATACTGCCGGATAGAATAGATCCGTTCTTCCTCCACAACAATGCTTTTTTGCAGCACCAGCCGGTAAAGCACCTGACTGACATCCTGCTCCGATACTGCCATGACCTGCAGATCCCGGTTCAGCATTTCCAGTGCTTCCCTGATAACCTCCTGACGCTGCTTAAACAGATGTCCTTCTTTCATTGCCTGATTCATGATATGTCCGATGCACCCGGATATCCGCATGGGATCATTGAGTGCACAGCAGCACTGTCTTCCGATCGCATCCACAGTCAGAAACCCGAAGCCTTTGACTGCACTCAGCATGTAAGGGCGGTGCCGGATAATATCCACCGATTCATTTCCGAATTTCTTCAGAATCATATTCACTTTTTTGGGTGTTACCTTAAAAGGCGCCAGAAACGTCATCAGTTCCCGGAACACCTGGTTTTTTCCATAGGACTCCACAATAGCAGCCAGCTTCTTCTCGGAAATTCCACGGATCTTCAAGAGTTCCTGCGGGTTGTTTTCCATGATTTCCAGTGTCTGAAGCCCAAACTTCCGGAAAATAGTATCTGCCATCTTGGGACCGATACCTTTGATTGCACCGGAAGAAAGGTATCCTAAGATACCCTCCTTTGTCCGTGGTACAACCTCCATGAAATTTTCCACCTGATACTGAGTTCCATGCTCTCCGCTCTCCCATCTGCCTTCCATCTCAAGCTCAATCTCGTCTGTAAGCGGAAGACCGAATCCAATCGCTGAGAAGCCGATGATATTCCGGGATGCCAGATATTTGTCTCTGGCTGACAGGGGGACAGACGTATCCTGTGTGGTGAATATGGCAATCGTATACCCATTCTCCTCATTCTGGAAAATCTTATGTTTAAATCTGCACCTCATTGTTTATATCCCTCCAGCTTTTTATCCGCATCCGTTCATTTGGTTTTCTCATTACGCCGCCTCCTTCTTAATTCGGAAAGTACGGCTCTCCGTTGTTTTTGTATATTCCTCATAGATATCCGGATGCTGGTTTTTCAGCTTCTCCATCTGGTCTTTCCCAACCGAAGTACGTCTGGTCGGATTATAGGTAATACGGTAACGGTTCGTACCGTCCTCCAGCACTGCCTTGCAGCCCTGCCCCAGCTGTTCCACAAAAGGAACACTGATTGCCCGCTGTTCTGCTTCGATTTCCTTTTTCCGTTTTTCCAACTGTGACTTTTCCTCCGAAAGGGTAAGATACTTCTCAAGATTTTTTGATTCCAGACCGGAAAGCACAATTTCCGGAATAGATTTGTCTGCAAAACCACCATAATTACGGATATTTGCCAGAACCAGATCGGAATTCCCGTTATGCGGCGGTACTACATTTTTCAATACATGTTCCTGCCAGAAATACGTTTCCTGATCAATGATGTCTTCTTCCTCAATCAGATCACGCTCAATGGTGCGATACACAAACTCATTCTCGTTATTTCCATACAGGCATGCGATAAAGGCTTTCTGCATATTCATCACAGACAGATAATGCCTTACCTGCAGCACATAATGAGCTGGAATACCCTCATCAGCCCACTTATCTTTCGCATTATAATTGCAGGTTTTACATTCCAGAATCGCAAATGTCCCATCCGGCATACGAACAAAAAAATCCACATCTGCAAGCATGAACGGATATAATGGATGCCGGAACATGACACGTACCGGAAATACTTCCAGTCCGGTCTTTTTGGAAAAGATTTCTGCCACCAGATCTTCCAGCCGGTGTCCGACTTCCTTGGCAACCCAGTTGCTTTCCTCTTCCTCCTGAATGACCGGCTGCACACCTGTTTTGTTGTAAAACAGATCCCGGATAGTGGCAAATGGAGAGATCCCCATGATTGCCGCTACATCACTGCCGCCGATTCCTTTTTTGCGGTATTCCAACCAGTCTTCTCTTGACAGGTTACTGATATCCACAACCTTTTCCGGTGTATACTCTGCTTTGTTATTCATTCCAATTCCTCCTAACATTTGACTGCTCCATAAACGTCATATTTTTTCCAGTCTTTTATAAGCGCCTTCGTAATATCCTCCTCCAGCTTCAGGATGCCCTGTCCGGACATTCCTTCACAGGCTGCAAAAAAGGAGGCTTCATTCATGGCATAATAAAGATCATGTGCCGTACAGGCACCTTCCCCGTTCTGGGATACAAATAGCTCCACCACCTCATTCCGGATCTTCTGTTTAATGCCAAGTTCCTTCATCAGCAGCTTCAGGCAGTTCACCGGATTACGGATCTCAATGTCCATAAGCTGAGTAAGATTCTTCATCGCATCCACATAGCGGGCGCATACCTGCTCCAGATTTTTCCGGAAGTCCAGAATCGTTGCCCCTTTATCGTGAGCCAGCTTGATTGGACTTCCCAGACTGATAACGCCGTTTGGTCCGTCTGTCAAAAGCATCGGATACAGATTTGCACCGCTCGCTGCCACGTCAGATGTGGTAAAACGAAGTGCCGGTGACAGGATCTTCTCATCCATTCCGTGTGCATCCAGTGCTTTTCGGTAAGTATCCAGAAGTTCCTGACTTCCTCCGAGCTTCCACATGGCAGATACAATGGAATGGTCATAGATACCAGAGCCCTCCATGTAAACACTGCCTTTGAAATTCAGATTCAGATATTCGCAGGTTGTCTCAAACATGGCTTTCATATCAAGGATGCAATAATCATGTTTATCCCCGCCATGTACTGCGGAAACCTTTCCGTCCGCAATCTTAATCAGGGCATCCCCTTTTGCAACCCGCAGGCAGTAATTGACTACCTTCGCATATGTTGCCTTATCCAGCTTGCGAAGCCCGTCTCCATTGACACCTGCGCGGCTTAAAATGGTGCGGATGGCACAGTCACGTACCGGATAGGATTCTCCTCTCATTTTCAGTACAAGCTGCGTATTCTTCTCTGTATCCTCCAAAATTTCTTCCATGGATGCATCTGCCGCATCCAGATTTTGAGCCTCCTTTTCCAGTGGTGCCAGCCGTAACGTATTCGTTGGCTTTCTGATCCATTTGGCATTTCTTCCTCTCTCTGCCAGAAACTCCAGCAGATCTTTTACTTCTGCAAAGGATCTCTCAAATCCATCTGCATACACTCTTGCTTCATTCATGTTCTTATTCCACCTTTCTTAAAATAATATTTATCCATCAACAGCCGAAGCTGGTTGTGGCATGCAACTATGCCGAAACCTAAATGTAAGCACAAAAAAAGAATGAAAAGAGAGTCTTTTCTCTGTTCATTCTTAAAAGTCTGGTTTCTTCCTGAAAAAACAAAAGTGCCACGCAGCCAAAAAAGGCATACCGTGACACTCACTACAAACATAAACTACTTATGCCAGGAATCAGCTCCTGCTGTTTCCTGTAAGTTTGGAGATTCTTATGAATCCCGAAACTCCCCAAAAAGGGTGTGCATAAAATAAACTATATCAGTATACTAGCACAAGATATTCCTCATGTCAATTCAGGCTTATACTATATATGGTGTTTATATTTATTCAAAATACTACATCTATTTTTCTACTACGAATTCAATCTTCTCTTTCAGATACTCCCGGCAGCCAAACCGAACCGTTCCACACTGCTTTGACTCCTCTTTCGCCTTTTCATTACAGCAGTCCAAGTAGGGACAATCGTTACATTGATTCCGCAGTGCTTCCTTCGCCCATTCAATTTCCTGCTCATTTCCTATAATCCGCACAGACATCCACTTCCTTTGCTATCATCATACCCCAAAATCCATTTTCTATCATCCATAATTTCTTTTTTTGTATCATTTTAGTAAATTACGGTTATATTACGGAATAATCACTATATTTCAAATATATCTCTATTTTATTCCGTAATTTGCTGTAAGTAAATAGTTTAAAATGTGGAAGAGAGGTGTAAATGTATGGATAAAAACTTTATTGGAGAACGCATCAGCGAACTGCGTTTAAAGAAAAATGTATCTGAATATCAGATGAGTCTGGATCTTGGCAAAAATAAAAGCTACATCCAGTCCCTCACTTCCGGACGTTCTCTGCCTACCATGCAGAGCTTTCTGGATATCTGTGACTATCTGGAAGTCACTCCTCAACAGTTCTTCGATTCAGAGCTGCACAATCTTCCTCTGATTGACAAAGCAACTGATCTGATGAAACAACTCGATGACGAGGATATGCTTGCGCTCATTTCCATGCTGAATCGTCTGGCTCTAAAACGCAAATAGATTTCCGTGGCTGCCAAATCAAGGCAGCTTTTATTTTTATCATTTTTTCTTAAAATTTTTCAATCTTAAAGAAAAGCCCCCTATTCCTTAATTGAATGGGTAATATATCCATTCGCCGTACCTTGAAAACAAAAGAAATCTTTCGGGAGATTGATATAGGTGACTGCAGATAGTTTGCATCTTCGCACGCCTGCAGCTTAATAGTTACAAAGTAACACCGTTTTACGTGGCCGGAACGGGCATAGGAACTGGCTTCTGAAAGAATAACATAGACTTTTGGGATTTTAGCTTATAGCGCTTTTATTAGAGAACTTTTACTCAAAATTTGATATAATAATAGACAGGTATCAAGTTGATTCCCTGTCTGTGGAAAGGAGATTCATGATAACTGTAACAAAAAGGGATTTGATTGAATTAGGCTACGGTCCTTCCTTTGCTGCTGATATTATCAAAAAAGCAAAGGAACTTATGGTAGAAAAGGGGCATACCTATTATCAATCCAGAAAATTAGACAGGGTTCCAAAAGAAGCCGTTGAAGAATTATTAGGGATTACTTTGCCCGATAAGCAAGAATGATCGTGCTTTTTGCATTTTAGTAAGGAGTGAAATCATGGCAAAAGATCCAATTAAAAAAGCAGAAAACGGCACTTATTATTTTCGAGCCAACCTCGGATATCATCCTGTAACCGGAAAACAGATTCAAAAATACCGCAGCGGATTCTCAACAAAAAAAGAAGCCCGTGCCGAGTATTCCAAATTGATTCTTGCATCAACGGAAGAATTAGCTGATAAGAAGGAAGACATTACCTTCAAAAAGTTTATTGAAGAAATCTATCTTCCGTGGTACAAAACTCAGGTGAAAGAAAGTACCTACAAGAATCGTTACTCGACCATTCAAAAACACTTTGCCTATTTCTACAAGAAGAAAGTGTCCGAAATAGAAGCGATAAATGTACAGACCTGGCAGCTCAAGTTGGCAAAACAATTCAGTCCAAACTATGTACGCATTGTTCAGGGAATGTTATGTTTAGCTTTTGACCGGGCGATTATCCTCGGACTTGCAAAGAAGAATCCTGCCCGCATGATCGGCAATATCAAATCTAAAAAAGTAAAGATCGACTTCTGGACTTTGGAGGAGTTTCAGAAGGTAATATCCCTGCTGTACAAAGGTGACTACTACGAGCACTATCTCTTCATCTCGTTCTGGCTTTTATTTATGACTGGAATGCGTATTGGAGAGGCTGCCGCCTTACAGTGGGATGATATTGATTTTGAAACAGGTATGCTGATTATTAGTAAAACACTGTACTATAAAACAATGAATGACTACAAATTCGTTGAACCTAAGACGCAGGCAAGCAACCGTACCATTTATATTGATGCTGATACCATCAAGGAATTACAAGAATGGAAGGCGGTCCAGGCAAAGGTTTTACCAAATTGTGGATTCGTCCTGAGTTATAACAGTACACCCACCAGCAAAACAACGCTTCCAAGAGCATTAGAGAAATTGGCAAATTTAGCTGGTGTCCACAGAATCAAAATTCATGCCCTGAGACATTCGCATGCTTCCCTGCTTATCAGCATGGGCGAAAATCCACTGCTGATTAAAGAGCGTCTTGGACATGAAAAAATACAGACGACACTAGGAACTTATGGTCATCTGTATCCAAACACCAATATTGAGATTGCAAAGAAGCTGACCGGGGTTCTCAGCTACCAGTCAGCTTCTCAAAGTATTGCTAATTATACCAGTAATCAGCATACTGCAATGTATCACAAAGAAATATAAAAATGCAATGATAATGCAATTTCAAACACCCAAAGCCGCAAAGCCCCGTGGTTACGGGCTTTGTAGCCCAGCGTCAACTACTCAAACTCGATCGTTCCCGGTGGCTTACTGGTCAGATCATAGAATACGCGGTTTACACCCTTAACTTCATTGATGATACGGTTCATTACCTTATTCAGCACTGCATATGGAATCTCTGCGGACTCTGCTGTCATGAAGTCGATAGTCTTGACTGCACGAAGTGCAACTGCATAATCATAAGTTCTGAAGTCGCCCATAACCCCTACACTTCGCATGTTGGTAAGCGCTGCGAAGTACTGGTTCGGCATCCAGGATGGTTCTTCTCCATGTTCTTTCTTGTAGTCGGCGGCTGCTTTGTCGACTTCTTCACGATAGATGAAATCTGCATCCTGTACGATGCGTACTTTTTCTTCGGTCACTTCTCCGATAATACGGATACCAAGTCCCGGTCCCGGGAATGGCTGACGGAATACCAGTCTTTCCGGAATTCCAAGCTCCAGACCGGCTTTACGGACTTCATCTTTGAAAAGATCACGAAGTGGCTCAATGATTTCTTTGAAATCTACGAAATCCGGAAGACCACCTACGTTGTGATGGGATTTGATCACTGCAGATTCTCCGCCAAGACCACTCTCTACAACGTCAGGATAAATAGTTCCCTGTGCAAGGAAATCCACTGCTCCAATCTTCTTTGCCTCTTCTTCGAAAATTCGGATGAATTCTTCACCGATGATCTTACGTTTTGCTTCCGGCTCTGTTACACCGGCAAGTTTATCATAGTATCTCTGCTGCGCATTGACACGGATGAAATTCAAATCGAACTGTCCGTTTGGTCCGAATACGCCTTCCACTTCATCACCTTCGTCTTTGCGAAGAAGGCCATGATCTACAAATACGCAGGTAAGCTGCTTTCCGATTGCTCTGGAAAGGAGACCTGCTGCAACAGAAGAATCAACTCCACCGGACAGGGCAAGAAGTACTTTGCCATCGCCAACTTTTTCGCGGATTTCCTTAATCGTATGCTCAACAAAAGCATCCATCTTCCAGTCACCGGCACATCCACATACACCCAGTACGAAGTTGGACAGCATTGTCTTTCCTTCTACAGAATGAAGTACTTCCGGATGGAACTGAATTGCATACAGTTTCTTTTCTGCGTTTTCTGCTGTTGCTACCGGGCAGTCTGCTGTATGTGCAGAGATTTCAAATCCAGGTGCCGCTTTGGAAATGTAATCTGTATGGCTCATCCAAACGATTGTTTTTTCTGATACGTTTTTGAAAATGCTGGAGTCTTTTTTGTCAACCAGCAGTTCTGTCTTACCATATTCGCTGACATCTGCTTTTTCAACTTTACCGCCAAGGACATGCATCATAAGCTGAGCGCCGTAGCAAAGTCCAAGAACCGGAACCCCAAGTTCAAACAGCTCCTTCTGATAAGTCGGTGAATCTGCTTCGTAGCAGCTGTTCGGGCCGCCGGTAAGGATAATTCCCTTAGGATTCATCGCTTTAATCTTCTCAAGATCGGTCTTGTATGAATAGATTTCGCAATATACGTTACATTCTCTGACACGTCTTGCAACCAGCTGATTGTACTGACCGCCAAAATCAATAACAATAACTAACTCTTTTTTCAAGGCTTTCCTCCTGTTTTCCCTATAAATTCGTTACTGTTCACTTCGTGCACAGTAACAGAACTCTCTTTAGAATCTTTTTTCATTATAAATGAGTAGGAGGACTTTTACAACGGCTAATTTCTTTTTATTTTTGTGTCTCTGTATTTTCCAGCTGCTTTTCTGCTTCTTTAATAAAATTTATTTCTTCTTTAGAAATCCCTCACGTTTTCTTCAATTTCTCATCACAGTTTCATCACAGATTCCCTGTATATTAATAAGCAAATAAAGCAAATGCTTTTTTACATATATTTTCTTTTTCATACTCGCCGGGCCTGACAGCCCGGCCCTCCTTCTTTTTACGGATTTTTATGGATTCTTTTTATTTACTTATTACCAGAGATAGTTTTTCCCTTCCTGGTACAAAGCTTCCATTGCAAAGCGAACACAAGGAAGTTCCGTCATAGGATCTTCAATCCCAACCGAGAGCCGATATCCCTTTTCCAGAAGACTATTCAGTCTTTCCATTTCCAGTGCAGTCAATGTAGTCGCTTTTTCTCCCGGAAGCAGCGAAGATATTTTTATTGAGATCCTGCTCTTTTCAACAAGTTTGCCGGACTCATCTTCAATATACACGTACACCGGCCATTCCTTGTACATCGGCGCCACTCCTGAGTTTTCCCATGTCAGCTTCAATCTGCTGCCTTTAGCGGTATTCTTCAGTTCTGCCATTGAAATCCACAGCCGATATCCCATATTTTTCAAAACTTCTTTATATCCATCCACATAGTTTTCATCCGGAATCTTTGGTCCCAGAAAAGTAGTATGTGCTTCCCGGATCATTTCTACAGTCCCGGACAGATTTGTATCCAGCATTTCTTCCATTGAAAGAGAACTCGTGAATTCTCCTCCGGAAGGTGCTGTTTTCCAGAAATCATTCATTGGAACAATTACATTCTTTTCACCTGTCTGATCATATTCACCACCATTATTGATCCAGCCCAACCAGCTCTGTGTGGCCTCCGGCTGTCCGGTCATGTCGTTGTACAGTCCAAATCCATACTTTTCTGCTGCTGCAAAAGGTCTGCGCATAAGAATCATTGCATCAGGAAATGCTTCTGTCCATGGAAGAATGTATTTATCTCTTACAGCTTCCCTTGGGATTCTCTGGATCCCCTCACTGTAGTTCACATGCCATTCTCCCCAGTGGCCAAGGCTTCCAAGTTCAACATAGCTGATCAGACCATCCTGTCCAAAATGCTCTCCGATCGCTCTGACTGCCTTTTTATGACAGGAAATGATCGTCGGATTATTATAATCCGGTGCAAAACCTTTGCCATACTCTCCGTCATACCATTTGCCGGCCTTTCCACTCTTCTCATACAGCCATTCCGGGATATCCATATGTTCTTCATCACTCGGAATATCACAGACAAATCTGAGTACCAGATGTTTTCCTTCTTTTCGCCATCTCGAAATCTGATTTTCTTCGTCAATTGACGCCCAGTTGTAAACGCCTTCTTCCGGTTCCAGCTCCGCCCATGTGATATCCATATACAAAAGTGAAATGTCTTCCGAAACCTCGTTATACCATGCACTTGGTGCATATCCCATAAGCGGATTTCCAAAAGCCGCCTGACTTTCTTTATATTGTTTTATTGTTTTTCTTCTGCTTAGCCAGAACATTTCCACTCCTGCTGCCAATACGATTGTCAGAATTAAGATCAGACAACGTATCACTCTTTTTTTAGCCATGATATTCCCCATTATACTGGATCAATGTCACATCATCTACATGCTCGATCGCACGGATTTTTTCCATAAAGTCCATATCCGTCTGTTTACAGAAGATCTCTACTGCCATTTCCGTTTTTTCTTTACGCATAGTTTTAGACTTTATAAAATATTTTCGTTTTCCAAAGCATCGGATAACCTCATCTCCTGCTTCATCTCCACTGTAATGGATAACTGCAATATAAATTCTCCCTCTCTGCTGTCTGCTGTAAAACAGTATTATCATAAGGATCATAATTGCTGCCGCAATAAGCGCCAGCACATACATTCCGGCTCCTGACGTGATTCCTGTGGTGATCGCCCAAAACAGATACAAAAGATCCATAGGATCTTTTACTGCTGTACGAAAACGGACAATGGAAAGTGCACCAACCATACCAAGTGAAATTACAACATTGGTGCTGATCGCCAGCGTTACCATACAAGTCAGAACAGTCATTCCTACCAGAGTCACTGCAAAAGTTCTTGAATAAATAACGCCTGTATAAAATCTTCTGTATACCAGAAAAATAAGAATTCCCAACGCCAGTGCTGCAACCAGAGCGACCAGAATACTCGAAATATTATATTGATCAAATACACCTGATTCCAGCACGGACTTTTTTATCATGTCTTTTACACTCATAATATCTCCCTTTCCTGTGTTTCATACCAGTATTCAAACCCATTCATATATCTTGTTTTCTCATAACAGAGTACATATTTTGAAACTGCCGTAAATTCAGCTGCATGAGGCGGCAGAATATCTCTGACGATCTGAGGAAGCATCTCTGTAAATTTCACTTCCATAACAAGTTTACCGGGTTCCAGCACTGGAAGCGTCGGCAAAGTCGGATCAAAAATATCAAAACTTCCAATTGCTGCTCTCACATCTCTGTCAAATGTAACTCTGACAGTCCCCTCATCCATGATCCAGGGTTCTCTGTCATAATCCACGATTGTACGCGGACGCATCATATTGCTCACACACTCTACATAAAACTCTCTGCATAGAGGATACTGGCTTTTCAGAAGAAATTCATAATCCCCAGCCAGAATCTTCTCTACTTCTTCACGAGTCAGAGGTGCGCTTTCTTTAAAGATATAGCTTCCATGCTTTTTCTTTCTCTCCAGTTTTATGGATCTGTCACTATAATTATAGATTCGGATACGATATTTTTTTCGCATCAGAATTCCAGCTTCTTTTTCCTCATACGCACTGTTCCAGTAATCATCAAAGTAAAGACTTCGGATCATATATCCCCCTTCATCTGCATGAGAATCCAGATGAAGAAACGGTGACATACGCAGACGAAGAAGTTCTTTTTCTCCCACACTGATCAGATATTTCCACTCATTTCGAAATAACTCTTTCTTACTTTTCATCATAAGTATCTTCCTCAATCTGATTGTCTTCTGTGACATAAAAACATTTCATTCCATAATTCTTACCGGAATCTGTTACATAATAATCAAAGGCATCCTGTGTATATCCGGATTTATTGCCTGCACGCACCCTGACAAAGTACTGTCCGGCTTCTGGTACATCCATCGCCATTTCCGGAAGCGGCTGATTCTCTGATCTGTAAATAACATCCTGAAACAGATAATCTTTTGCTACTTCAACGGTATATGTAATATCCTCTGCATCAAAATCATAAGAAACATCCCAGGACAGCTTCAATTTATTATCTTCTATAACCGGTACTCCAATAAAAAATGGCATCGGCTTTTCCAGGCTTTCCAGATACAGCTGATAATTTGTTTCCACTTCTCCGGGAATTGCAGCTGACACCTGATCATACTGTGCCTCCGTCAGAGGCTCATTCATCTGATCCGGCATGGAATATGCATATGATTTTACAACGCTCTTGTAGCTCTCGATCATAGTGGCGAGCCTGTCCTCTGTAAGATAATTTTCCTTCAGATCCAGGATCGCATCATTTAATTTATCCCGGAATGTCTGTGATTTCAGACATCTCTGAAACAAGACATTTCCCCAGTAATTACTGATTCCGGATTCCCAGCTGCCTTGATCCGCAAACTGTCGTATTTGATATTCTGTCCTCATAAATGAACCATCGTTATCCCAGCTGATAAAGTACCATGTGTCAGAATTAAGCGGACTGTAAATATAGGTATTTCTGTTCTGTGTATCCACATTTCCGGTCAGAATCTGATATGCCATCCAATAAGTAATATTTTCCATATCAAAGTACTGGTTCAGGATCTCATCAATCGGTATCGAGTAATCATTGACTGTATCCAGCATCTCTATCAGTTTACTGTGATCAGAATTTCCTTTTATTTCCAGATATTTTTCAAATTTTTTCTGGTCGTAATCCGCATCATCTTCTTTTTTGATCACGTCCTCATAGCGATAGAATTCAAAAGAATTAATTTTGTACAGCTGTCCATTCGAGTCCAGGCCATGAGCCTTCATTCCTGTTTTATTCAGCTGCTCTACCTGCGTATATAATCCATAATCTGCAAAGCTGTCACTCGTTCCATCTGTATTGTCCTTCACATACAAATGTACAAACTGTGTTCGGAGTGAAAGCATCTGCGGGATTTTCTTCATGAGATCATAGGCCAGTTTATTTCGGAAACGCATTCCTTCGCCCATATGTTTATTCAGATTGATTGTTCTCTGTCCACGCCAGGTTCCTTTGTTTTTTTTCAGCTCGATTTTGTAATTCTTCTGTGTATTTTCGCTGGATGTCTGTCCCCGGACCTGCACTGTGGCATTTGGCGCAGTCTCTCCATAACCGACCGCTCCCTGCTGTGGACCATCTTCATCCCCGACCTGCAGAAGAGCCGCAGCCTGATAACGTTCCACTCCCATAGTATCATAGTCATATACCGAATAATTGTTGATTTCCTTCCAGGAATGATCTGTATTCTCCGATACATTTCCTCTCGAAACAGTCAGATACATTGTCACCACACTGGTCTCATCATCATTTTCGTATAAAGTATCTTTATCTCTCAGATGTACTTCATTGATGTCCTGTTTCGCAGCTTTTTTTATTTCTGTATCTTCATCTGTCAGATTCGCTGTTTCACCTGCCTGGCTTTCACTGCTTTTTTCTCTGTCCAGAACACATCCGCTGCACATCGAAATGACCAGGGATACTGCCAGCAATCCTGCTGCTTTTTTATATTTTCTCAATCTCCTGTCTCCCTTCTAGTTTTTTATCAAGAAAATATCCAAGTTCTGTGAATATACCTGTTTTGTCCTCCTGAACCACCGGCTGTACACTCAGGATGTAATATGGAAGCCTTTTTGTATAGTAATCCAGTCTCAAAACTGAGAACAGGAAAAACGCCACACATCCAGCCAGAAAACCAAATCCATAATATACCTGTGGGAAAAACAGGGATATTATCGTAAATACAGAAGTTCCTGCCGCAAAAATCCCGGAAGACCACAATGCGCCTTTGTAATCTGTAAAATATAACAGGAGAAGCAGCATTGTATTTGCTACCGCATAAAGGCCATATCCCACACAAAGTGTCCGGAAATATCCTTCCATCAGATCGTTGAAACCAAGCGGCAGATACTCCAGAAGGATACCTCCCACCGAAATCACCAGAGCCGTAGTCAGCAGCTGTTTCAGTGCCGTATATTTTAGTTCCATATTTAAGACTTTTCGCATCTCTTTTCCGGCCTGTTTAATATCTCCTATTGCACCCTTGTCGTTAAACAGACTGTAATAATTTCGATATTTCGGATAGAAATTCACCTCTACTGAAACCACAAAATTTACAGTTGTAACTAATATAGTAAGAAAAGCGATCAACGCCGGAACGTCATGGTACGGCGCCCCGACAAAAAGCCCCTGTACTTTTACCTGCAGTGGTCCCATCCACATGATCACCAGATGCGCAAATAATCCGATATTGATAAAAAGACCCGTAAATGCCAATGGCAAAAACTGATCCACCCATCTCAGAAAGAAAAAAGCGCTTACATTTCCCGACGGAAAATACTGATACAGAAGTGCCACATCCCACACCATCATTACACCATAACCGACAGAAACAGCAATCAGCAATGCCTCAACATGTGGAATCCCTGTCATAAGGAGAATCCACCCTGTCAGAAATGTCACCACGATCGCTGCGATAAAAGCCAAGAGAATTCCTCTGTAATCTTTGATCGCAGTAAGATAGCTCATCGCATTCCAGGTAATGATCAGCTCTCCAAAAAATCCAAAGCAGAGAAATCCATCCAGTAGTCCGGCTCCTGAAAATATGAGAAAGACTCCGTAAAGAATACCTCCCACAATCAGCATAAGCCCTGAAGATCCCCAGAACGAAGGCAGTACTGCCTCATAATTTTCTTCATACAACTGATCTGCAATAAATCTGGTGACCACCATAGAAAGAAAACTTGTGACGGTCAGGGATGCCAGCAGAGTATATGTGATCATACATACCAGAAGCTCTCTGCTGTGTCTTGAACTGCCTGTGATATCACACAAAAACATAACTCCAAGAAGAAGCACAACTCCCAGGAGCATTGGTCCGGTACATACAACTCCGGCATATCCGTAAGCCCGAAATGCCGCAAACAGTCCACGCCTGTTGAAAAGTTTTTTCAGCTCAAATCCTATTCCAGCCATTTTTCTCTTCAACCTCCCTGTATACTTTACGATAATTCTCCATCATGTCTTCATGTTTGTAATAGGTTTTCACTCTGTTCTGCGCATTTTCTCCCATTCTTCTTCGTCTTGGCTCCGACACACACAGCTTTTCCATTGCATCCGCCAGACCCTCACGATACATAGGTGCCACATAATATCCGGCCCGCCCAAAAGAGTCCCCTTCGCTTCCTTCAAGAAGTTCTCTGCAGCATCCGACATCCGTTGTCACACACGGACGTCTTGCGGCAAAGGATTCCAGAACCGATAGTGGCTGTCCTTCTGAAATGCTTGTAAGTATCGTAAAATCCAGCCTTTCCATATATTTGACAATATCTACACGCCCTGTAAAAATTATATTTTTTATTTTCAGCTGGTCAACCAGTGCATAGCATTCCTCTGCATATTCTTCATCATCCACGCCTCCCATGATATGCAGGCGCACATTCTGTACCCTCGCTGACAACTCAAAAAATGCATATATCATCGTTTTGATATCTTTGATCGGTGCCAGTCTTACTACCGCGCCAATATCAATCCAGCCATCTGGCTCTTTCAGCGGAATCCCTGACAGTCGGTCATAGTCTATTCCGTTAGATATCACTCTGCATTTATCTTTATCACAACCCATGCTTACCTGCGTATGCATAGCGTTGGTAAAAAGACTGGTCACGCGAAATGCTCTCTGATATATCATATCTGACAGCATATAGAAAAAAGAAATCCACTGTTTCTTAAAAGATGGCACCACCCATTTGGCACGGATGATCTCTTCTTCTCTTTCACGTGTATAAATCCCATGTTCTGTAAGAAGCACGTCTTTTTTGTTCACATAACCTCCCAGACAGGCAAGAAGGCCTCCATAACCGGTGCAGATTGCATGGTATACATCTGCCTTCGGCACTTCTGTCCCCATCAGATACAGCACCGGGAGCAGCATTGAACGCATGGTATGAAAAGCGTCTGCAAATGCAATATACGGATAGTGTTCTTCGCAGCATTCTATAAGGATCTGCAGAAATTCCTCACTCTTCAGAAATGACATTGGATTCATATGTTTATCATGATACAGCCGGAATAAAACTTCCCAGTCCGGTCTCCCACAGAGCATCAATTCCCTGAGAGACTGTGTTTCTTCATCAGAAAATAAATGTCTTAACCTGCCGGTATCCTTCATCCTCAGCGCATCATCCAGAAAAACCTCATGTACTTCCGTAACATTTTCCGGAAACTCATAAACAAACTTTCCTCTGTTTTCTGCCTTTGCACCAATCACCCACAATACAAATTCATGTTCTTTCATTTTATTGATATACTGGTGCATCCAGGTGGAAACCCCACCAAACACATAGGGATAACATCCCTCCAAAATCAGACAGATTTTCACTGTTTTCTCCTCAATTTCGCTCAATCACCACTTCACTCTCCTGCGCGTGCAGAAGATAAAGATTTCCAGTAACATTTGTAAGTTCGCCGCCTGTAACCTGTCCCGGTGTACCATCATTGATTCTGACCATCAGATAGGCTTCATCATAGAAATTTCCAAGATGAATTCTGATCTCCTGATCTGTGATCTCTTTGTCTACGGTCAGGGCACCATAGCGCTGAACAGCTCCTGCCAACTCCGAACCTGTAAGATTACGGAGTGACGGTGCTGATTCATTCATCCAGGTCATATATTCATCCAGTCTTGCTCTTAGTTTTTCCCACCCCAGTGCAGCTCCACGATCTTCATCCAGAAGATCATCCGGGTGCATAAAGTGACTGTTTACAAAATGCATATTCAGTTCTGAAAGTGCTGCCATCTGCATATAATCATCAATGATCGCACCGGATATGATTCTAGGCTGTTCAACAATTCCATCATCCGCTGTCTCAAACTCCTGTACATACGCGTATTCACCAGGGAAATAGTTACTTGCTATTGTTCGGATCTCCGGAAATTTTTCAGCCAGCATTTTTCTTCCTTCTTCTGAGAGTACATTTGAAGGTGGTACATACACCGACAGCTCTGTTCCGGGAAACATCTCTTTTCCAAAACGGATCAGTTCACCAAGTGCATCCTGCATTGCTTTCATACTTATCCACGTCTTATATGGAAGAACATCTCCATAATCCACATTTGACAGACTTAATGGCTGGTGGTTATACCCATGGTAGCCCAGTTCTCCACCCTGATGCAGGATCATATTTCCAAAGTACTGAAATCTCTGCGTATCTGTCTGTTTTACGATTTCTCCATCTGTCTCATCTTCATAGTTTTCGATCATCACACCCGTATATCTGACGCCATGCTCTGCTGCAAGTGACATCATATCCGGCCACCAGATATTGGAATAAAATTCTGCAATATTAGTGTTATAATCACGTCTGACATAGGTACCATCTCCTCCCGGTACCGGGGAAGGAAAATCATCCAGATAAAACACAGAGCCATTAATCACAGGATAAACTCCCGCATCCGTAAGCAGACTATAAGAAGCAGCATAAAAGCCTCTGACCGCTTTTTCATATAATCCAAAATTATCAACTACAAATCTACCTTTGCCATAATCCTCTTCCCAGATTACTGGTGTTCCACTCTGATCTCCAACTCTGGCATAAACCCTTGCGGATTCCACAAGCTCCACTTCCCAGGCGGATTCATACGGATCCTCAATTGTATAAGCCTGTCCGCCACCGATCAAAAAATCCTTATCAAAATAGATGCTATCCACTTCTGTATTCTCATAACCTGATGAGATAATTCCAAGCTTTTGCTCTATCAGAGACACATATGTATTCTTCTGCAGTGTCAGCGCAAACATTGCACTTCCACCATCTTCTACCCATTCACAGATATCCAGAACCTTCTCTTTTAATGGATCAAGATCACTGAGCAGAAGCACAACTGTCTCATAGGCGTCCAGATCGGGAATTGTATCCTTTTGTACATCAATCACATCCGTTCCAACACGCATATCCATAAAAATACGCTGAAACTCTATCCAGGCTTGTTCACTCTCTTTCTGGCTGCTGTCACGCAAAACCAGACATGTCTTTTTTAATGAATCTGCCGCCTCTTTTTCTGTTATGATTTTATCCTTATCTATATAAGAAATCTGTCTCTTTTTTTCCTGGTATTGAACCCCAGATCTTTCTGCAAAAAGCGCAGCCGCGATCAGTATAAAACAGCCCAGGATCATCAAAATCCCCTTAAACTGAAAATTCCTGATCTTCTTTATGAATCTAACCAAAAAGCCAGAACCTCCTTACTCTTTGAAGACAAATAAATATGCTCCTCTTTCATCTGTTTCAGAGCTGCCTGAATTGCCCTGCCATTTTTCTGCTCTGCAAATAACTGGATTTTTCTCACCCAGTATTCTTCTCTTCTGTGCCATTTTTTATCTATAACATCCAGAATCTGCTGAGCTCCTGAGTAATCTTTAAGCTTCATTAAATTGTCTGCCAGACACAAACAGCTGTGGAAATTCATATCTGTTTTGATCTTCTTCTGAAGAAGCTGTGTGTACTGATTTCTCTGCATATGTTCCACCTGTTTTTCAAGCAATCCCTGCTGCAGATATTCTTCCATAAAATCACAATACTCATCCAGTACAACCGGATCCTCCGGTGCAGCTGCATACGTGCGTTCAAAAGTCTGCAGTTTGCTGTCATAATCCTTAGACAGTTCTACCATGGCAGTGATCGCATAATGAACAACCTCCACATCCTCATTCATCCGGGCCTTCTCCAGAAGTTCGATATATTTTGAAGGATCATCATTCAGAATATCCATGATCAGCTTTCTGCGTTTTTCCGGATCATTGATCAGAAGTGCTTCCTCCAGGGGAACAATATCATGATCATTTTCTTCTACTGATTTGAAATTGTTTTTGTATATCTCTTCATTGACCTGAAGCTTTTCTATACCTATTTTTCTGCTGTTTTCAGCTTTGATAAAAACCTGAAGATGAAGAATCAGAACGCATAAAGCTCCCCATACAGGTACAAAAAGCACCGGTACCATCAAATATTTTTTTACTTTAAGCATACCACTTCTGATTCCTGCCCATATAAGAATACAAACCGTCAGATGCAGGATGAGCAGCACGATTCCACTTACTGTCCGGATCATTTGTTTTCTCCTGTTCTGTTATTGCCTGTAAGCTCTTCATCTATCTGTCTGCACACAAGCCCGGCCTGCTTCAGCCTTGCAAGGATGATCGGAAGAGCTTCTTTATCCGTCTGAACCAGCATCAGATATAATTCTTTGCTTTCTGAGATTCCCCAGACATCATTTTCTCTCACCTTGGAGCGCAAAATCTCATCTGCTTCCTTCAGTGACATTTCCGAATATTCAACTTTCAGCAATACGTAAGATGCCAGCTTCTGTTCCCGCATATCATGCTGTACTTTCAGCCGCTCTTCAAAATATTCTGTTTTTAATATATGCGTTCCTTTCACATACTGTCGATATTCCACTGCTTTCTGATATTCCAATGCACGCAGAAGAGACGTTTCCACCAGGCCGGAAAGAATCTTGAAAAGATTCAGGAAATACAATGACATCTGCTCGCGACTGACCTGCTGAATACAGATCAGCATTACGAGCTCTCCGTTTTTCCGGACTCCCGCCATATACATAGGATAATTTTCCAGGAATTCCCGGTTTGCCCACACATTTCCATTTTCCAGTTCTTCCATTGCAGCTGAATACTCACTCAGTTTTATCGAATTCGGATAATTTCCCTGCACCTGTGCGGATGCTGTCTCCAGACGTCCATAACCATTTTCCCGATTCAATGTGTAAAGTCCAAAGGTTTTATTTTCCAAAACATCTTCCAGAACACGGATCGTTTCAATATATAGTTCCTGCGGCTGGATCACATCCAGTTTTCTTGTGATATCAAAAATCTTTCCAAAGCTGTCTTTACTTCCAAGTATTTGTTTTTTATACAGGTTTTTATCCTCTATGGTTTCCTGATACATTTCACGGGTAAAAAGAAATTTCTCCTGAAGCAAATTATTTTCTTCTTTAATAAATTGTACATTATCCTTATTTTTCATCCGGATATAACCGCAGATCGCTCCAACCGCAAAATAAAAGATAAATGGAATCCAGTTTGAAGGTTCATAGAACAGTACATACCAGCTGCTTCCTTCTGCTTCAAACGCACGTATAAGTGATAAGCTTTCTGCTGCTGCCGCTGCTATTCCGTAATTGATCCCATACGTACTGCCAAACAACACGACAAAAATCAAACGAAGATCGATCATTTTAAACTGTGCCTGATTTCCGGCTATTCCATTCAGCAATTCAAACAAAATAAAAAATGCCGCAAACTCAGCAGCTCTCACAGCTGCTTTGTGTTTTGATATAATATGTTTTAAACTGTCCAGACGGCCTTCCTTTATATTATTTCTTTCCTGATAATGTTCATAAAGTTCCGGAAGCTCTTCCAATATTGAGATTTTAGGAAACCAGCCGTATTTATAGCGGATTATTTTGTCATCCTTTAACATATTTTCCATTATGCTGTATCGTGCATATGAAACCTTAAGATGAGGACACAATTCTGTCAGTTTATCTCCCAGATCCTTAAAGCAATGATCAAACCCATCCGCTATATTGAGAATTTCTTCATCCTCATCCCAGTTATCAAAAATTTTATACATAAGTTCTGCCAGATCCTGCATTGACATGAAAAACATTCTCTGTGACTCATCTTCCTGAAAGGTTATTTTCTGCTCTGCTGAAATTTCACGGAAAACCGTATTCAGGAAATCTTTCTCGTACTGTTCTGAATATAAATAAGGAGACCTGATTATTTTTACAGTGGTCTTATAGAGTTTTGCGTATTCTCTGCACAGATTTTCCATTTCGGAAACCAACAGTGTTTTTCCGGTCGGAACATCATACAAACGTTCAGGACCTGTCAGATATACAATACGCATATTCCTTTTTCCTCTGCACAACTGCAGTATTTTACGAAGTATCTCAGCTTCTCCACGTGTTTCTCCATGGAATGTCAGATAATTGGAGAAATAAATGATCTGTTCAAAATCATATGTGCTGAAAATATCTTCCAGTTCTTTTTCATTTTTCACAAACGGACGCACAAACAGATTTTTCTTACGATTTTTCCTGATATTGGTATCTCCCATTACCATTACCAGGCTTTCCGGAAATGCTTCCTCAACAAATCTATTTGTAATATACCCAGTATTTCCAACCAGTAGAGTCCTCATATATTGCCTGCCTTTACAAATACTTTGTTTTATTATTTTCAAGAACAAAAAAACACCGTCCCCGCGGCAATCGCAATGTCCGCAAAAACAGTGTCCTTAGTGCGCCTTCAGGGGTTCGAACCCTGGACACCCTGATTAAGAGTCAGGTGCTCTACCAACTGAGCTAAAAGCGCATATCATATAAAGTTTCGCGTTTATTTTCTCAACGCAAAAACTATTATATGAAACCCTAGACTAAAAGTCAAGAAAAAATTTATAATTTTTTTAATTATTTTTTATTCTCCTTTTCCTTTTCTTTTTTCGGTGGCATGGAATCCAGTATTTTACATAGTTCTTCCGCATTTTTACGAATTTTTCGCATGCAGCATTCAAGTTTCTGATGCTCATAACAGAACTGTGCGAGCAATGCCTGTCGGTGGCATTTTCCTTTCTTGCAGCCCATGCAGTTACCACTCCTGTAACTTCTTCCATCCGGACAGTACATTCATTTCCTGTCCGGATCATTCTTTCTATATTAATATGCAATTATTCTTCACATCGTGCAATCAGCTTGCAGATGGGATTTCCCATAGAAGAAAACTTTTCTTCATATTCTGTCATGACGTTTCCCACCATCATATCCTCCTGGTGATGCAGATCAAAGGTATGTGCCAGAAGAGTCCATCCTTCCGCTTCTGTCACTTCCTCGAGGGAAAATTCAAACAGATCTTTATTGTCCGTTTTAAATTCTACCGTTTCACCAGTTGTCAGAATCTGACTGTAACGAGCCAGAAATTCTCTGGAAGTCAGTCTTCTTTTTGCATGACGTGCCTTTGGCCACGGATCAGAAAAATTCAGATAAATACGTTGTACCTCTCCTTTTTCAAAAATATCCGGAAGAATCCTTGCATCAATACACATAAACTTCAGATTATCCAGTTTTTCTCCGTCTGCTTCCATTCTTTCTCTCTTCTGCAGTGCACGAAGCAGAACACTGTCATACATCTCAACACCTACATAATTGATCTCCGGGTGAAGGCTCGCCATGTCCATCAAAAAACGGCCTTTTCCCATTCCAACCTCTATATGAAGCGGTTGTTCTTTTGTAAAACACTGCTTCCATTTACCTTTCCACTCTTCAGGATTCTGTACAACATAACTACTTCCTGTAATGGCAGCTTTTGCGCCAGGTATATTTCTTAATCTCATAAAATAATTCTCCTGTTTTCTATCTGTATCGCATTTTCAGCAACTCTGCCTTCTATCATACATGATTCATCCGTCAACATCAAGCCAGAACGCCTGTATTCTGTCTTTGCCCGTACCGTAAATAATATCGTCTTTTTCTTTTATTTGAAAACTTCCCGCAGATACAGAGATCTGTAAAATTGAACTGCGATATGTTCCACATACTTTTTATATTGGTCTGGCCGTCTCTGGTTCGGCACTGTTATTTTTCCTTTTCTGGTATATGATTTTCCGAAAAAAACAGATTCAAAATTAAAATGACTGTTTTTGTTAAATTATTTGTTTTTTTCAAAAGATTTTAACCTTTCATTGTGCAATTTCGTATAGCAATTATTTAACGGAAGGTGTATTATATGATAAAGTTCCAAAAAAATCATAGAAAAGGAGGGTGAATATGGAACAGATACTTAATAAGTTATCTGAGATTGAAATCACAGCGCAGCGCATCATGGAAGATGCAGGCAGATCCAAAGCCGCCCTTTCGGCAGAAATGGAACAGCAGTGCAGGAACTTTGACGCAGAACTGGAACAGGAAACCAACCGTAAAATACAGGAGCTGAAGGATAATCTGGAAGCTCAGAAGGATCAGGAACTAACGTCTCTCCGTCACAGGACCGAACAGCAGCTTGAAGATCTGGATACGTATTACAGGCAGAATCACCAGCAGCTGGCGGAAGACTTATTCCAACAGCTTCTCAGATACTGAAAGGGGTGATCCGATATGGGAAGACTCCTTTCCTACAGCGGAATATCAACAAAGATCCGTGCCATGCAGAGTAAACTGATATCCGAATCAGAAATTCAGGAAATGCTTCAGTTCACCAGCGTCTCACATGCAGCGGCCTGGTTGAAACGTACTCCGGAATATGCCAAAGCATGGGCGGATCTTGATGAAAATTCTCTTCACCGCGGTCAGATAGAAAAACTGCTCAAGGCTTCGATCTTTAAAGATTTTTCCAAAATATATCAGTTCGCAAATCCGGAACAGCGCAAATTTTTAGATCTTTATTCCAGGCGCTATGAGATTCGTGTACTGAAGGAGATCATGACCAATCTGTTCGATCACAAAAGCACAGATGCCGTGGATGTTTCACCTTACTGTGATTTTTTCCGCAGACATTCCAAGCTCGATCTGGACAGACTGACAGCATGCACGACTATGGATGAGTTTATCAATACTCTGAAAGGAAATGAGTTTTACGTACCTTTGTCCAGAATCCAGAATCATGACACTGCTCTTCTCTTTGACTATGGAATGGCTCTGGATCTTTATTATTTTTCTATGATCTGGAACGTACGTAAGAAGCTTTTCTCCGGCAAGGATCTTGAACAGATCACCACTGCCTACGGTGAAAAATTTGATATGCTGAACCTACAGTTTATATCTCGATCAAAACGTTATTTCAGTATGGCACCTGCAGATATTTATGCGCTGCTGATTCCAATGAATTACAAACTGAAAAAAGAAGAAATCACTGCACTCGTAGAGGCTTCCACTCGCGAAGAAGCCCAGCAGATCTTTCGCAAGACGTACTACGGCAAAAAGTATGATCATCTTTCTGCCCACAATCTCGAAGAATTCTATAATTATATGCTCCGTACCACTCTGGAAAAGGCGTCCCGCAAGGATCCCTATTCCGTGGCAATGCTTTATTCCTACATGTACCACAAGGAGCACGAAGTAAATCGTCTGACCATCGCTATTGAATGTATCCGTTATGGCGTAGCCCCAGACGAGGCAATGCAGTATATTCGTAACAATTAACTATCCCGGGAGGTATGGTAATGATTGAAAAAATGAAATTTTTAAGCATCACCGGGCCCAAGGCAGACATTGACAGAATGACCGAAACTTATCTTTCCAAATATGAGATACATTTGGAAAATGCTCTCTCCGAGCTTACGGAAGTTGCCAATCTGTCACCGTTTCTGGAAATCAACCCTTACAAAGAAGCTCTTTCGACGATCGACAGCTTCTATGAACAGCTGGAAGATCCTTCTCAGATAAGCCCGGAACTGATGGATATCGAAAAGGCCATCAAAACTGTCCGGGCGGTTCAGGACGGATTCCGACGCCTGGAAGAAGAAAAGTCCAGACTTCAGTCCGAGCATGCAGAAATACTGGACCCGCTGAAGATCATCCGTCCGTTCAAAAATCTCAACTTTGATGTCTCAGAGATTTTGAATTTCAAGTATATTCACTATCGTTTCGGACGTATTGAAAAACAGTATCTTCAGAAATTCGAAAAATATATCTACGATAACCTGGACACTCTGTTTATCAAGTGCGGAGAAGATGAAATGTATGTCTACGGTGTTTATTTTGTACCGGAGCATCAGGCACACAAAGTTCATGCCGTATACTCTTCCATGCACTTTGAACGTATTTTTATTCCAAATGAATACCATGGAACCGCCGCAGAGGCTTTTGAAAAGCTTGACACCCGCCATCGTGAGATTCACAAAGCTCTGGATGCCAACAAAGAGGCATCCCGCAAATTCCTTCAGGACAACAGCACAAAGATTGTTTCAGCCAAAGCTGCACTGGATGCATGCTCTTCCAGCTTTGATATCCGCAAACTGGCCGCATGCACTCCTGGTGACACGAATACTTTCTATATTTTATGTGGCTGGATGACTGAAAAGGACGCTCTTGCTTTCCGGAAAGATATCCAGAATGATGAAAAGATCTTCTGTCTTATGGAAGACCAGAAAGCACCTGCCACACAGAAACCGCCTACAAAGCTGCGAAACCCTAAGCTTTTCAAACCTTTTGAAATGTATGTCAAGATGTATGGTCTGCCGGCATACAACGAAATGGACCCGACCTGGTTTGTAGCTATCACATATTCCTTCATCTTCGGCGCAATGTTCGGAGACGTAGGACAGGGACTTGTACTTTTCCTCGGTGGACTTTTCCTTTATAAGACCAAGAAGATGGATCTTGCAGGAATCATCAGCTGTGCCGGTGTATTTTCCGTCTTTTTCGGATTTATGTATGGTAGTTTCTTTGGTTTTGAAGATGTACTCAAGGCCATATGGCTGAAGCCTATGAACCAGATGATGGATGTCCCGCTGGTCGGAAGACTGAATGCAGTATTTGTGATCGCAATTGGATTTGGTATGTTTATCATCCTCATCTGTATGGTATTCAACATCATAAATTCCATCCGAAGAGGCGATACCGAAAAAACCTGGTTTGACAGCAACGCTGTAGCCGGTCTCGTATTTTACGGATCCATCGTACTGACCATCGGACTGTTTATCTCCGGCAAAAAACTTCCGGCAGCAGCTATTCTGGTCATTATGTTTGGCGTACCGCTGCTTCTGATGTTCCTTAAGGAGCCACTCACCAACCTGGTTGAAAAGAAATCCAAGATTTTACCAGAACAGAAAGGCATGTTCTTTGTTCAGAGCTTCTTCGAACTGTTTGAGGTTCTACTCAGCTACCTTTCCAACACACTTTCTTTCCTGCGTATCGGCGCATTTGCAGTCAGCCACGCAGCTATGATGGAAGTTGTACTGATGCTTGCCGGCGCTACCAATGGCGGCAACCCGAACTGGATCGTAGTCGTTCTTGGAAACATCTTCGTGTGTGCCATGGAAGGTCTGATCGTAGGTATCCAGGTTCTTCGTCTGGAATACTACGAGATCTTCAGCCGTTTCTATGCAGGTAACGGACGCGAATTCAAACCATTTATGAAGGCAGCGCATAAAAATTAAATACCGCAGGGACATTTATCCCATTCAATAAAATTACATATATCAGGAGGATATCATCATGAACATGATCATTCAGATTACAACAGCTATTGCACTGATTCTCAGTATTATCGTACCTTTTGGATGCTTTTTCCTTGGAGAGAAAAACAAAAAACGTTATAAAAAATCTCTCATCGCCAACTGCTTTATGTTCTTCGGTGTACTTCTTGTAGCCACTGTAGTCAACTTCGCTGGAACTGCAAGTGTACAGGCTGCCGGCTCTTCAGCTGATGGTCTTGCTACAGGTCTCGGATATCTTGGCGCAGCTCTTGTTACAGGTATTTCCGGTCTTGGTTCCGGTATCGCCGTTGCAAGCTCCGCAAGTGCAGCTCTCGGTGCTCTGAGCGAAGACGGATCCCTCTTTGGTAAATCCATCATCTTCGTAGCTATGGCCGAAGGTATCGCACTTTACGGACTGATCATTTCCTTTATGATCCTTGGTAAGCTTTAAGGAGCGTCTCTATGAAAATGTATTTGATCAGTGATAACATTGATACCTACACAGGCATGCGTCTGGCAGGTGTGGAAGGTGTTGTCGTCCATGAACGCGCTGAGCTTAAAGAAGCTCTGGAACATACAATTGCAGATAAAGAAGTAGGGATCATTCTTCTCACCGAAAAATTCGGAAGAGAATTTCCTGAGATCATCGACGATGTCCGTCTGCATCACAAAACACCTCTGATCATTGAAATTCCTGACAGACACGGCACCGGCCGTAAACCGGATTTTATCACTTCATATGTCAATGAAGCGATCGGACTGAAATTGTAGGCAGGAGGTAACAATATCATGACAATAGACGAAAAACTGCAGCATTTTTACGAGGTTTCTCTCGATGAAGCCCGCGAAGATGCCGCACAGGCTATCCAGGAACACAAAGAACATCTTGCCCGTACACTGGAAGATCACAAACAGACAAGCCGCCAGAATGCAGAAGCTGAGATAAAAGCAGAGACCGGCCATGTCCGTCGTGAAGTCAACAAGGCTCTTTCTGCCGAACAGATCACTCTCAGAAGAGACTTGTCCAGAAAACAGGAAGAACTGAAAGAAACTCTTTTTGCAGAAGTTAAGACCAAGGTTCAGCAGTTTATCACTACTGCAGAATACGATGAATATCTCTGCCGCAGGATTAATGAAGCTGTAAAATTTGCCGGAGACGATGAGATCCAGATCTATCTCTCTTCTTCCGATAAAGCAAAAGCAAATGATCTTGCGCAGAAAACAGGTACCCCGCTCCAGGTCTCAAAAGAAGATTTTATCGGCGGTATCCGCGCAGAGATTCCACATAAAAACATACTTATCGATAATTCTTTTTCTGCAAATCTTGCTTCAATGTGCAGAGAATTCAAATTTGACGGAGGGCTGAAGAATGAGTAAAACTGGTATCATCTATGGCATCAATGGCCCTGTCGTTTACTTAAAAGGCGATTCCGGATTCAAAATCTCCGAGATGGTCTATGTAGGTAAGGAAAACCTGGTTGGCGAGGTCATCGGCCTTAAAAAGGGTATGACAACCGTTCAGGTATTTGAGGAGACCACAGGACTTCGCCCGGGCGAAACCGTTACCGGTACCGGCGATGCCATCTCTGTACTTTTAGGACCTGGTATCATCCACAATATTTTTGACGGTATCCAGCGTCCTCTGGAGGAGATTGCCAAATCCTCCGGAAAATATATTTCCCGTGGTGTCAGCGTAGATTCACTGGACACCCAGAAAAAATGGCACTCACATATCACAGTTAAAGAAGGAGACGTAGTAGGTCCTGGCACGATCATCGCCGAGACACAGGAAACTGCTTCTATCCTCCATAAATCCATGGTTCCTCCGAGTATCACAGAGGGAACTGTTATCAAGGCAGCTCCGGACGGTGATTACACCATTCTGGAACCAATTGTCACAATACAGCTGAAGGACGGAACCACTAAAGAGCTTGCACTGGCTCAGAAATGGCCGATCCGTATTCCTCGTCCGACGCATTTGCGCTACCCTGCAAGCGTTCCGCTTGTCACAGGGCAGCGTATCCTTGACACTCTGTTCCCGATTGCCAAAGGCGGTACGGCTGCCGTTCCGGGTGGTTTTGGAACCGGAAAGACCATGACACAGCACCAGATTGCCAAATGGTCCGATGCAGATATCATCATCTATATCGGCTGCGGCGAGCGTGGAAATGAGATGACACAGGTTCTGGAGGACTTCAGCAAGCTGATCGACCCGAAATCCGGAAACCTGATGATGGACCGTACTACTCTGATCGCCAACACATCCAACATGCCGGTTGCTGCCCGTGAAGCATCTATCTACACAGGTGTTACTCTGGCTGAATATTATCGTGACATGGGTTACGATGTAGCGATCATGGCAGACTCCACCTCCCGTTGGGCTGAGGCTCTTCGAGAGCTTTCCGGACGACTTGAGGAAATGCCGGCAGAGGAAGGTTTCCCTGCTTACCTGGCTTCCAAGCTTTCCGCTTTTTATGAGCGTGCCGGAATGATGCAGAATCTCAATGGTACAGAAGGTTCTGTCTCCATCATCGGTGCAGTTTCCCCACAGGGCGGTGACTTCTCTGAACCAGTCACTCAGAATACCAAACGATTTGTACGATGCTTCTGGGGACTTGATAAGGCTCTTGCTTATGCAAGACACTTCCCGGCGATCCACTGGCTCACAAGCTACAGTGAATACCTCGAAGACCTGACCCCATGGTACCGCGATCATGTATCTCCAAAATTCGTGGCTGACCGAAATCAGCTGATGGCGATCCTGAATCAGGAAAGCTCTCTGATGGAGATCGTTAAACTGATCGGCAGTGATGTACTCCCGGATGATCAGAAGCTGACTCTTGAGATTGCCAGAGTCATCCGACTTGGCTTCCTTCAGCAGAATGCCTTCCATCAGGAAGATACCTGCGTTCCAATGGAAAAACAGTTTGAGATGATGGAGATCATCCTTTATCTGTACGAAAAATCCAAAGCACTCATCAACCGAGGCATGCCGGTTTCTGTACTGAAAGAGGACAACATCTTTGAACGCATCATTTCTATTAAATATGATGTTCCAAACAATCAGCTAGACAAATTTGAACAGTACCGAAAAGACATCGACGCATTTTATGACAAAGTATTAGAGAAGAACGGCTGACAGGAGGAACGTTTTTATGGCAATTGAATATTTAGGTTTAAGTGAAATAAACGGCCCTCTGGTAGTTCTGGAAGGTGTAAAGAATGCCTCTTTTGAGGAGATCGTCGAATTCCATATGGATGACGGAACACAGAAGATCGGCCGTATCATTGAGATTTATGAGGACAAAGCAGTTATCCAGGTATTTGAAGGAACTGACAATATGTCCCTTGGCAACACACATACCCGACTCACCGGACATCCGATGGAGATCGGTCTTTCACCGGAAATCCTCGGCCGTACCTTCAACGGTATCGGTCAGCCGATCGACGGACTCGGTGCGATAACTCCGGAGGTTAACCTTAATATCAACGGTCTTCCGCTGAATCCGGTCACGCGAGAATATCCACGAAACTATATCAATACCGGTATTTCTGCAATTGATGGTCTGACTACTTTGATCCGTGGTCAGAAACTTCCAATCTTTTCCGGAAATGGTCTTCCACATGACAAGCTGGCTGCACAGATCGTACAGCAGGCTTCTCTGGGCGGTGATTCCGATGAAAACTTTGCAATCGTTTTTGCAGCTATGGGTGTTAAATACGATGTTGCAGAATTTTTCCGCCGTACTTTCGAAGAAAGCGGTGCTTCTGATCACGTTGTCATGTTTCTGAACCTGGCAAACGACCCGGTCGTTGAACGACTGCTGACACCAAAGATCGCACTTACCGCTGCAGAGTATCTGGCATTTGAAAAAGGCATGCATATCCTGGTCATTCTGACAGATATCACATCTTTCTGTGAAGCCATGCGTGAGGTTTCCTCCTCTAAAGGTGAGATTCCTTCCCGTAAAGGCTACCCGGGATATCTGTACAGTGAACTGGCTACTCTTTATGAGCGTGCCGGTATCGTACAGGGCGGCACCGGTTCTGTCACACAGATTCCGATCCTGACCATGCCAAATGATGACATCACACACCCGATTCCTGACCTTACCGGATATATCACTGAAGGTCAGATCGTTCTGGACCGCCAGCTGCATGGCCAGGCAATCTATCCGCCGATCAACGTACTTCCATCTCTGTCACGTCTGATGAAGGACGGCATCGGAGAAGGCTTCACCAGAGAAGATCATCAGGACGTTGCAAACCAGCTCTTCTCCTGCTATGCAAAAGTAGGCGATGCAAGAGCTCTGGCTTCCGTTATCGGTGAAGATGAACTTTCCCCGATTGACAAACGTTACCTTGTCTTCGGTAAAGCATTTGAGGCAGAATTTGTCGGACAGGGTGAAACAGAAAACAGAAGTATCACAGAAACCCTTGATAAAGGCTGGGAGCTTCTGGGGCTTCTTCCAAAAGAAGAACTCGACCGAATCGATACAAAAATCCTGAACAAGTACTATAAAGAGACTGTACGCTAAGGGGAGGTGACTGTTTATGGATCCGAATACCTTCCCCACCAAGGGTAATCTGATACTTGCCAAAAATTCTCTGGCTCTTTCCCGTCAGGGATTTGAGCTGATGGACAAGAAACGAAACATCCTGATCCGTGAAATGATGGAACTGATCGACCAAGCCAAGGATATACAGACTCAGATTGATGAAACCTTCCGTACCGCCTATGCAGCGCTCCAGAAAGCCAATATGGAGCTTGGAATCGCATTTGTACAGCAGGTTTCTTATACTGTCCCTGTGGAAGATTCTGTGAGGATCAAGACACGCAGCGTTATGGGAACTGAAATTCCTCTGGTTGAATATGACAAACAGCTGACAAACACGCCTACCTATGCTTACTACAGCACCAGAGTTTCTCTTGATCAGGCAAAAGCTGCCTTCGAAAAGGTAAAAGAGCTCTCTATCCAGCTCGCCGGTATCGAAAATGCCGCGATCCGTCTGGCTGCAAACATCAAAAAAACACAGAAAAGAGCGAATGCTCTCAAGAATATTACGATTCCTCGTTATGAAGCACTTACCAAGGACATCCAGAATGCACTTGAGGAAAAAGAGCGTGAGGAATTTACTCGCCTGAAAGTTATTAAACGAATGAAGCAGAAGGGGTGATCCCCTCCTGCTTTTTTTGTCCCGGGCAGCAAATCATACCTATATACGGCCCGCATTATTGTCAGATAATTGTTCTTTGAAAGTTTAAAATTTTTCTTTTGAATGCAAAATTCTTTAATATTTTCACTATGAAAAAGTCAATAGATTTTTTTATTTTTTTGTCGAATTTCTTAATTTCATCATTATTAACCAAAACATTTGTTTTTTATTTATTTATGTAAATCTCTTATTCCACATTAATTTTTTGTGGATAATGTGGATAACTTTGTGTATAACTCAAATATCTCGATTTTTCAACCTTTCCAAGATGTGGATAACTTTTACACCATTTTTCGCGTTATCCACATTTCCCCCCATTATTCGACAACCTTTGTGCAATTTGCTAAATCCCCCTCTTTCTTCGACAAAATCTGCAAAAAGAAAAGAGTCACAGTTCTAATCCAAGTCGAATGTATTGTTCTTTTGGCGCATCGTTTTCATTCATTAATCGAATCATCTCTCTTTTCATAATTTCTTCGATTTCTTTATCCTGAATTATTTCTGTCTGCAACGGATTTTCTTTGAGATCGTATAATCTGTTTCCATAGTAATATGCAGAAAATTCGGAATTATCCGTCTGTGCTGCCGGTATCTTAAGTACCTTACATCCCTTTGTAAATCTGAATCCCTCACTCAGTTCACTGCTGTTTATTTTTTCCACAGGAAATCTTCTGTCCATCAGTGCAGGGTTCAATGTGTACTTATATAAAGGTGTATTCGTTTTTCTAACCGGGCTTCTCATATATACATATCGACCATCTGTAATATTTACGTGCTTTCCAAAATATCCAAACAGCGCATATTTTCTGAGCGACTTACCTTCTGCAAGTACATGTAGCAGATTTTCTCCCTGCATATCATCCGGAACAGGTAAGTCAAAATAATTAAGAATTGCAGGTGCTATATCAATTGTCTGAACCAGCGCCTCACTTTTAAGATTTCTTTTCTGCGCTGTCGGACTCCACACATACATCGGTATATTCGCAATTTCCTGATATACCGGCATAACATTTTTAGCCCACCATTTATGCTCTCCCAATAAGTATCCATGATCCGTATTAACAATAAAAAGCGTGTCTCGCCACAAATCATACTCATCCATTTTATCCAGAAAAAGATTCAGCTGATCATCAATAAAATGAAGAAGTGCAAAATATTTTTTTCTTATTTTTCCAACAAACTCGCAGTCTTCTTGCACAGGTGCGTATGGCGGCCAGTCAAATGGAAATTCCGCGTCATTATCTGCATATTTTATCAGATATTCGTCCGGTACGAAAAATGGCTCATGTGGATCAAAATTTTCAATCTGCAGAAACCAGTTATCATATTTATAATTTTCATCCAGAAATTGAATCCCTTTTTCCATTGTCTTTACAAGTGGAATTTCATTATTTCTCGCGAATTTTTTAATTTTTACAAAATATAACAGCAGCGTACATTGATTTCAATTTAAATAATCGAAAACCTTGTCTAAAAACATTTAAATATCATTAATTTTCAGCATATTTACATCCGTATTTTTCTATTTTTTAAGATTGTTTTTTCAGAAACAGAGCTGTTTTTAGAAAACGTTGCCTTTTAGATCACATGCATATTTTCCAAAAAAGAGCCACAGTTCTGCAAATCACAGAAACTATAGCTCTTCTTAATTATTTCTATTTTATCTGATGCTCCACAGCAATTTTCCACCTGACGGAACTCTCCTGAGTATTCCTTTTGCCTTTAAATACTGACACTGAGCATGTGTCGTTGCATGAATCTGATATGCTATCTCATAGACCTGATAATATTTATCATGCAAAACTTCTGCTATTTCATGTAATGACATTGGTTTTTCAGCCTGCTTCAACGTTTCAATAATACGTTCCTGATGCTCAATCATAAATTTGAATGATTCCTGAATCAGTTCATCCGCTTTTTCTCTATTCAAAATACCAGTATGTGCCGTACATACATAAGCACAATTCAGTTCTTTGATCTTATTTAATGCATTGATATACTGTTCTACATTTATAAATAGCGGAAATGTGCCAACTCCACTTTCATTCATGGTACCTCTGACCTGAATACAGTCTCCTGTAATTATGCAGTCTTTTTCTTTTATGTAAAGAAGGATTTCTCCCGGTGAATGAGCACCTGTATGATACACTGTGACAGTCATTCCATTTCCTATATCAAAGACATTTTCCTCTCCTTTGATAACCGTCATAATCGGAGAATCGCTTCCGCTAAAATCAATAACTGCTTTTTCATATGCCACATCCGGATGCCACTGATCCGTAAAAGACAGATACATTTCATTAAAATGTTTCTGATGGTCCTCCATCCACTCATAATCCATTTCGTGAGCCATAAATTCAATATCCGGATTCGCACTGTAAACCTTATAATTTCCTCCAAAATGGTCATGATGTCCATGTGTTATAATCGCCTGATCAATATCTTTGGCTGTCATTCCATGTTCATTAAGCCATGGAAATATATGCTCTTCAGGTGTAGAATAGATGCCTGTATCTACTAATACGTTTTTCTCTCCCCGTAGCAAATATAGTAACAATGGAAATCCTCCAAATGGTGCATCAATAACTTCAATTCCTTCCGGCAGTCTGATCATCTGTTCACTCATTCTTCTGACACCTCCTCATTATTTCTGAAAAGATATTTTTTTACTCTTTGTCAAATCTGAAATTTTATCCGCTGATACAGCTAGCAGAATTACCACACCTTTAAATACATACTGATATTCAATACCAATTCCCATAAGGTCAAATGCATTTGACAGCACACCTAAAAGCAGGATACCGGCAACGGTACGTCCTACACTTCCTTCGCCACCGTTAATGCTTGTTCCACCGATTACCGTTGCTGCAATTGCATCCATCTCATAGCCGGAAGCATATGTTGCAGACACTGATCCGAGTTTTGTTGTCATCATAATTCCTACCAGTGCACAGCAGAAACCGGAAATCGCAAATGCAACAATTCCATATAAATCTGTTTTAATTCCGGAAAGTCTTGCAGCTCTTTCATTTCCACCCAATGCATAAATGTATCTTCCCGGCTTTGTACTGCTCATAAATATCTGTCCAATTATAACGCAAATAACAAATAATAAAAGATTAAAAGGAATATCCAACACTTTCAGTTTACCAATTGCCTTGAAAGTATCATTCGTGGACATTATGGAATCTGAATGTGTATAAATGAGTGCAATTCCCTTCATTGCAATATTTGTAGCCAGTGTTGTAATCAGAGCATTAATACCAACTTTTTTTACGATGAGACCATTACATGTGCCAAACAGCAGACCGACTACCAGCGCGCCAAGTAATCCAAGCAGCACAGAACCCGTTGAATTTGAAACAATCAATGCTACCGCACCACACATCGCCGTATTAGATCCTACCGAAAGGTCGAATCCTCCGGAAATGATAACAATTGTCATGCCAACTGACAAAATACCATTCATCGAAACCTGGCTTCCGATATTAAGAATATTATTTTTTGATAAAAACGCTGAATTCAGCGAACCAACAACTACAACTACCAACACGAGAATAATATAAATTCCCAGACTTCTTAATTTTTCTGCATTCAAATATTTCTTCAATGTTTTCTCACCCTTTCCATGCCTCATTATGAAATCGCCGATAAAATTTCCTGATCATTAAATGGCTTTTCTGTCTTTTCTCCTACAATCTGACCATTATTTATCATGATAATCCTATCTGATAATTCTATTAACTCATCCAATTCTGACGATACAACAATGACTCCCGCTCCATTTCTGGCAGCATTACGTATAATACCGTAAATTTCCTGTTTCGCATGAATATCAACGCCATGCGTGGGTTCATCAAACATCAAGATTTTTGCATCATCACGGACCCATTTACCAAGAAGAACTTTCTGCTGATTTCCTCCTGACAATTCATTGCCCGTCTGTTCACAGTTATTTGCTTTTATAAGAAATTTTTCTATGTATTTGTTTCCTTCATCCTTCTCCCAGTTGGATGAAATGAAACATTTTGTCTTTGAATAAAGATATGGAAGTGAAATATTCTGCTTGATAGACCATTTCAGGAAAAGTCCTTCTGCCTTTCTGTCTTCCGGCAGATAAATTACTTTTTGCTTAATCGCATCTCTTACAGAATTAACCACAATTTTTTCGCCAAAGACTTCGTACTCAGCGTAACCCAAAGCCCCACCTATTGCTCTCAGAAGAGAACTTCTTCCAGAACCAAGTGTACCTGCAAGGCCTACGATTTCACCCTGACATACATGAAAATCCACATGATCCAGCTTATTTTTGAGACTTCCCTTAAAATGCAGCGCAATCGTATCTCTGTGAATTCGTTCTTCTGCATTATCCAGTCCTTTCCCCGCTTTACTTTCTTTCTCTTTCTGATCCGCTTTCTCTCCAATTAGATGCATAATAATATTTTTTTCTGTAAATTCATCTTTTTCAAGCTTTGCAACCACTTTACCATTTCTGAGTACAGTTGCACAGTCACAAATAAACTTCACCTCATCCATACGATGAGAAACAAATATAATTCCGACGCCCTGTTCTTTTATCTTTTTGATATCATTCATGAGATGAAAGGCTTCTTCTTTTGTCAGAGATGCTGTCGGTTCATCAAGAATCAAAACTTTCGCTTTTGTAGACAGTGCCTTTACAATCTCTACCAGTCTTTTTTGTGCGGTACTGAGTTCAGATACTTTTGCCTTTACCGGTATCTGAAAACCGAATTTCTTTATTTCATCTTCAACTATTTTCTGCATGGCGGAGAAATCCACTCCACCATGCTTCAGGCATTCTCTTCCCAGGAGTACATTTTCGTATACCGTCATCTGCTCAACAAGCTGGCTTTCCTGATATACAGTCGCAATCCCCTGTTCAATTGCATCCTTTGGATTTTTTATAATAATGGGGCTGTCTTCAATAAAAATCTCGCCTTCATCTGCTGTGATATCTCCTGATAAAATTTTCATCAACGTTGATTTACCCGCACCATTTAAACCAAGCATTCCCAAAACCTGACCTTTTTCCAGTTTAATGGATGCCTTATCAAGGGCAATTGTGCCAGGATATATCTTACTGACCTCTTTCATTAACAATAACGGCACGCTAATCTCTCCTTACCTGTTCTTTACCATTCTGCGGTAAATTTATCTACATTTTCCTGTGTACAAACATCCCCTGTTTCTGCGAACAGTGGTAAATCCTGTACATTATAAAATATTTCTCTTTCAGCTTCTCCACGAACCACTTTTGCAGTTGCTTCAAGTGCTGTATACGCTTCAGTTTCCGGAACATACATAATTGTTCCATAAATCTCACCCTTCTTAATAAGGTCAAGAGCATCTTTTGATCCACCGATACCTACGATTTTAACTTTATCTGTCATATCCGCATCTTCCAGTGCTTTTGCCGCACCAACTGCCATATTATCGGAATGGCAGATAACAAGCTCTACTTCCGGATTGGACTGAATAATATTCTGCATTGCAGTATACGCTTTATCTACAACCCATTCACCGCAGACTCTTGATACAACTTCTATATCCGGATATTCTTTGTTTTCTTCATCGATGCCTTTCTTTCTTCCCTCTGTATCAGACATTCCAGGTGTTCCTTCGATAATTGCGATTTTTCCTTTTCTATCGAGTGCTTCTGCTGCGATATCCATTGCTGTTCTTCCAACTTCTGTTTCAATATGTCCAACCAGACCTACTGTTTCCGGATATACAGGATCTTCTGCATCACCGGTCCCAATCTGAGTTGTCAGCGCACATACTTCAATTCCTGCCTCGAGTGCTTCATCTACATATGTACACACTGCGCTTGGATCTACCGGAGAAATTACGATACCATCAACCCCTGAAGAAATGGCATTCTGAATTGCATTTGCCTGCTGGTTTGCATCCCATCCACCGTCTACAAGATTGACCTTGATATTTAAATCTTCTTCTGCTTTTTCAAAACAGTTTTTATAAGCAGCGATATATGGCTGACCGGATCCCTGGTTAATAAGTGTAATGTTCAAAGTATCATCATCTGTCTTTGTTGCTGCATTTGCTACAACAGCACCCTGACTCATAATTCCTACTGTAAGTATCAAACTCAAAATAACGCTCATTCTTTTTTTCATATTTTCTTCTTATACGTATTTCGTATATTTTCCTTTCGATTTATTTGGTCCTTAAGAATTCTTTTTATGACACATAAGCAAATGATCAGCTACCAGTACTGTTTCGCCCTTCTGATTGATAATTTCCAGTGTTTCTGTTACAACACCCATATCCGGTCTCTTTTTATGATCTTTTTTCTCTTTAACAGTAACTTTTGTATGAATGGTATCTCCGATAAACACCGGTTTTATAAAGCGCAGATGGTCATATCCATATGAGAAAGCTACCGGATTGATAACTGTTGCAGTTAATCCCACACCTACCGAAAATGTAAGAGTTCCATGTGCGATTCTCTGTCCGAAATCCGTTGTTTTACACCATTCCGCATCCATATGATGTGGGAAGAAATCTCCTACCTGACCTGCATGGATTATAATATCTGCTTCTGTAATTGTCTTACCAATCGTTACCCTTTCTGCACCCACCTCATAATCCTCATAATAAATTTTCTGTTCCATTCTGCTGACACTCCCTTCTTTATTTTTAAATTAATATTTTATTATGCTCTCCAATTTCCGGTGCTGGTCTGTCACAGAAATATTTTTCTCCGTCAAGTGTAATCGGACATCGTGTCGTTTCAAACATTGGTTTTCCATCTTTTTTGATCGTCTGTATCATATCAAGTGCCTTGAAACCATCTGTCGCAAAAAGTTCTTTCCAATTCATAACTTTTGCACACCAGATATCATTTGCCTCCAGTATCTTCAGCCAGTAATCTGCTGTCTCCGTCTTCAAATGATCTTTAAGAATTGCCTTTATCTCATCACGTCTGGTTGCCCATTCTGTCGGATCTTCGTAACTCTCAAGCGCCTCACATCCAAGCAACTGTCCCAAAACCACGACAGATCCCATGGCAAGTGCCAGATAGCCTTCCTTTGTCTCGTAAATTCCATATGGCGCCCCAATATATGCATTCGCATTATTGACCCGACTTCTCTGTGGCATTTTACGTCCATTATTCAAATAAGCAGTGAACATCTCAAACTGGATATCCAGAATCGACTCCATAAGATCTACGCTGATGCAGACCCCTTCACCTGTTTTTTCTCTGTTGACCAATGCTGCAAGAATTCCCTGAACAAGATGCTGACCTGCAAACATATCTGCCAGTGACAGTCCAAGTGGAGTAGGTGCATCTTCTGCATTTCCATTCAACCATGTGACTCCCGAAAGACTCTGAGCCAGAAGATCCTGACCTGGTTTATCTTTCCACGGACCTTTTTCTCCATATCCAGTAATCTTTCCATATATAATATTCGGATTCCACTCTTTTAGCGCTTCATAAGAAAGGCCAAGTCTTTCGGCTACTCCAGGTCGAAAATTGAAAACTGCAACATCTGCTTCCTGAACTAGCTTTTTTATTTTTTTCAGGTTATCCGGCTGCTTAAGATCTATAGAAATCCCCGATTTATTTCTGTTAATTGCATGAAATAAAGTACTGTCATTTCCAATCCTGCAATCCGAAACATACATTGTTCTGGCAATATCTCCTCCCGGGCGTTCAATCTTAATTACATCAGCACCAAGATCTGCCAAACGGAGAGTTCCTGACGGCCCCGACAAAAACTGGCTGAAATCAAGTACAGTAATTCCTTCTAATGGTTTCAATCTGCCGCCTCCTCTCTGAGTTTCAATTCTCTTATAATTTTCTCTGTATGTTCTCCAAGAAGAGGCCCTCTCAGAGTACTTCCCATTTTTTCACCATTGACCGAGATCGGACATCTGGTAGTTGTCATTGATTCATTATTCGGAAAATCAAAAGTCTGAAGGAAATCAAGGGCTTTAAATCCATCTGATTTGAGCATTCTTTCCCATGTATAAACATCTGAACACCAGTAATCTTCTTTTCCAAGAATTTCAAGCCAATATGCAGTTGTTCCGGTTTTCAGTTTTTCTGCAATAATTTTTTTAATTTCATCTCTTTTTGCAAATGCATCCTTATCTGAATCAAATTCAGACAATCTTTCTATTTCCAGAAGTCTTCCAAGCTGTTCCAAAGAACCCATTGCCAATGCAATATAGCCATCTTCTGTCTCATAAATTCCATATGGTGCTCCCAAAAGCGGATGCCCATTATTATAAGAAGCACGAACCGGAAGATGATGACCGTTACTGAGATATGTACTGATTCCTTCAAACTGCATATCCAATGCAGATTCCATAAGTGTTACTTCTACGATTCCACCCCGTCTTGTTTTTGCTCTTCTTACCAGTACTGCAAGAATTCCTTCTGCCATGTGAACTCCCGCATAAGAATCTACAACAGATAATCCGAACGGTGCCGGCGGCTCTCCGCCGTTTCCATTCAGCCATGCAAGTCCGGACATTGATTGAATCAGAAGATCCTGCCCCGGTTTTGATTTCCATGGGCCTTCCTTTCCATATCCGGTTACCGTTGCATAAACAATTTCCGGGTTCCACTGACTTACACTTTCGTAATCCAAGCCATTTTTCTTCATGACACCAGGTCTGAAATTCTCAATCATAACATCCGCTTTTTTAATAAGTGCTTTCAGAATTTTCAGATCTTCCGGATCTTTCATGTTGGCGCAGAAACTTTCTTTGCCACGGTTGATTGCCAGAAAGTTCATACTGTCTTTACCAATGGTCAGATTTTCAAGTGTCATCTTTCTTCCACTGTCACCGGTTCCCGGTCTTTCCACTTTAATTACTCTTGCTCCCATATCTGCCAGACGCATAGCACATGATGGTCCTGCCAGATACTGGCTGAAATCAAGTACAAGAATTCCATCTAATAATTTCAACTTTTCTCCTCCTTTGATCTGAGGTAAAGCTTATTCATCTTGCAGATTGTTTCTTTTGGATTTCCACCATTCATCACATAATCTCTTATGAAATCACCTGCATGATCCTGAAAATCAAGATATCCACTGTATCGCGGACGCAAGTAAGAATGATCTAATGTATAAAGTGTATCTTTAAAGAAATCCATACATCTTCGGTTGTTTTCTTCATCTACCCATGCAGCCCGATGTCCCGGCTGTCCTCCATTATCAAAAAACAATGTTTTCTGAATCTCCGGTGATGCCGCATATGCTGCAAAATCCACCGCCTCATTCAGATATTCTGTTCTGGATGAAACAGCAAGACCGGTTCCTCCAAGCACCGTATGAAGTGGTATTCCATTAAGGCTTACAACGTCTCCCACTTTAAGAAGGTACTTTGCGTAACCCCGTCTGGAATAATTGGTATAACCATAGGTAAACGGGCAATAGTAAATTCTGTTATCTGACGCCATTACTTCATGAACAGAAATCGGATCCCATCCAAACATATCTTTTGTACAATAAGAGGCAAGTTCTCTCATCTTTTCCAGAATCTGACATCCGCTTTCCTCATCAATCATGCCATCGCCTGTAAAAAATTTATCTGCCATATTATCAGCAAACATATAGAAGTCCATCAGAAGATTAATCGGAATCCCCGCATATGCAACAACACCCTGCTTTGCAAGTTCAAGAACTTCTTCAAATGTTTCCGGAACTTTCTTATCCTTAAAATAATCCGGTCTGTATACTGCGATCGGAGTTGCCGCGTCTATTGCCAGCGCACTCTGATAGCCATCAAAATTGTAACTGATATGCGAGGCTCCTACAGAATTCATCTCCTGGTCTTTCAGATAATCTTCACTAAGATATTTCTGAAGAGGTAATAAAATTTTATGTTTTGCGGCAAATCCGGCCCACGGATGATCAATGATCAGAAGATCATATGCTTCCGCCAGTTTTTCAACTGGTGCATCTGCAAATTTCTGTAAAGATCTTTTTTCCCAGACAATTTCTACTTCCGGATGTAATTCCGAATACCTCTGAGACACTGCCACAATGGATGTAAATCCACGGCTGTGTGCCCATGTAATCCCTTTCATTTTTTTCATATATCATTTCGTCCTTCCATTGTAATGCACATGATAGTACCAATATTTTCCGTTCGGTTGTACCAATTTTAATAGTTTTTGTTTATTTTTGTATTTTTTTCTTGTTTGGTAGTACCAATTTCAATATACATAATTTATCTTTTATTGTCAATATGCACATTTTCACTTATTTTTCTTCGTTTTATTGTGTATTTTTACCATTGAACAGTGTGTTTGCTTTATATTATAATCAAAAAAATAATAACATTTTGGTAGTACCAGACATTTTTATATTTCTCACTTCAGAATTGGTTCTACCAATATGTATAAAAAGAAAGGGGAATTAAAAATTAATGGAAAAAACGAAATTGATTGCCGCTTCTTTATCCATTTTTGACGGCAATAACCAGATAAACGATTCTGAAATGAACAAATTATGGAACAAACTGGTACAGGAAGGTGCAGATGGAATTTTCATTGGCGGAAGTGTCGGCGAATGTTTTCTCTTAAAAGACAGTGAACGTATCCATATGTTCGAAGAAGCTGCCAGATTTGTGCGTTCGGTTGAACGTCCATTAGATATTTATGCACATGTAGGGGCTCTTTCTACTGATGAAGCAATTGAAATGGCACGTGCTGCAAAATCTGCCGGCATTAAACATATCGCTTCAACACCTCCTTTCTATTTCAGTCTGTCCAGAACGGAAGTTGCCCACTATTACTATGACCTTGCATCAGCGATCAATGATTCTGTACTGTATTACGACATTCCTTCCAGTACACATATTGATCTTAATACAGATGACCCGGATATCCAGAGTCTTCTAAAATCCGGTGTAATCTCTGCAATCAAGCATACCAACCTTCAGTCATACAGAGTCAATAAAATCAAATCCCTGAATCCTGATATTACAATTTTCGGTGGATTTGAAAGCCGCGTCATTCCTATGATGGGATATCATTGCAATGGTTTTATTGGCAGCACATTTAATTTCATGCTTCCACAGTACAAAAAAATTATCGAAGTGTACAACAGCCCTCAGTCCTCAAAAGTATACAGAATGGTTCAGGATACCACTTCTGTTTTAAATGTTTTACTTGAGGTCGGATTACCGGCAGCAATTAAATACATTCTGACTTCCTGTTATGGAATCCAGGCCGGTGAAGTCCGCCGCCCGTTACTTCCGTTAACACTGGAATCCAGACAAAGATTAGACCAAATCCTGAAACAAAAATTATTTGATGTCACTTCTCTTTGATGTTACAATGTATGGTAGATTTAATAATATTCGCAATTCAGAAAAGAGACAATTTACCATGACATCAAACAATGAAAAAAAACTCACTTCGACAGAAATAGTAATTCAGGAAATTGCAGAAACTATTCTCTCCGGCGAATTAAAATCCGGTGATAAACTCCTCACCGAAAGAGAGCTTGCAGAAAAGTATCAGGTTACTCGAAGCTGTGTCCGTGAAGCAATAAGATCTCTTTCCTTAATCGGTATGATTGATATTCGTCCTGGTGGTGGAAGTTATGTTGCTGATTCTCAGAAGGCAATTCCTGCAAATACAGTATTGTGGATGTACCACCAAAATCTTCACGAATATGGAAATATATATGCTGTCAGAAAACTGGTAGAAACAGAAGTGTATTTAGAATGTTTTGATCATATGACCAACGAAGCCCGGGCTTATATCACTCAGGCCAGAGATACTCTTTTGAATATTAATACCGAAACTATTAGTGCCCAGGAAATGGAAGCAACCCTAGCGGATATTGATCTGAATATTGGTAATTTCTGTGGAAATAATATTTTATGCAAGCTGATGCAAACCGTTATTACATTACGAATGGAAGCATCTCTGAATATTCTTTCTCTCAACTCATCCAGAGTAAGTGCTGTATATTATCGCTGTAAAATATTAACCGCAATGTTACAGGATGATCGCAAAATAGTCAAAGACAGCATCCGTATTTTCTTCAAAAATTCTATAAAAGAACTGAGTCTTAACAAAAAAGTTAATTCTTAATTTAACACAAAAGAGTTATAGCCTGTGCATTTAAACAGAACTATAACTCTTTGATTTTATTCCATATAACTTCCAACACCAACCGGTGTATCGTAATTATAATCTGTAATTACAATCCCTTTATTGGAGTTCAGCGCATGTACGACTTTGCCATCTCCAATATACAGGGCTACATGAGAAATTCCACTGCCATAAAAGACAAGATCTCCGACTTCCATCTGGCTCAGATCTCTCTTCTGGGATGCACTGTACTGAGCTGCTGCCACTCGCGGTAGCTCATAGCCAAAGTTTGCAAATACAGACATCACGAATCCAGAGCAGTCTGCACCGTTCGTGAGGCTTGTTCCGCCCCATACATATGGATTGCCAACAAACTGTACTGCAAAATCCGCGACTGCCTGGCGATTCGCCACACGCTTTTCTTCTTTTCTTCGTGCAGCCTCCTTTAATGCCTGCTTACGAATACGGGCAGTTTCTTCTTTGATCTCCTGCGCACGTCTTGCCACTTCCTGTGCATCTGCATATTTCTTTGCTTCTTTTTTCAGCTGCTGATATTCCTGTGCCTGTATCTCTGCCCGCGCTACGATCTGATTAGCCATTGCACTGATATCCCCACCGGAAGTACTACTTTCTGTCCCGTCAGAAAACATTTCATCATCTGCATCTGCGTCTTCTGTGATCTCAACATCGTCCGCATCCTCATCCTCATCTTCTGTGATCTCAATCTCAACCTCCGATGAACCACTGGAAAAATCATCTGCATAAACGGTCCATGTACTGCTGATACAACATATTGCCAATAACATTGCTGTTATTTTTTTCTTCATCTATTACTCCTTTGCGTTTGTTAAATACATAATTTACGCGCAACAGTTACGTATCTTAACACAAAAGTAATAGTTTTGTCAAATTTAATATTCCATAAGATATCGCTGAACAGATGCCACAGCATTAGCCCCATCTGCCACTGCAGTTACTACCTGACGCAGATTCTTGGTTCGGATATCGCCGGCGGCAAAGATGCCCGGTGTACTTGTCACGCCATCTTCTCCAGCAATGATATAGCCGCTTTCATCCATCTTCACAAGATCTTTGAACTTTCCACTTCCCGGCACGATTCCTACTGCAATAAACACTCCATCCACCGAAATTTCCTTTTCCTCATCCGTTTTTACATTTCGTACTTTCAGTGCCGTCACTTTGTCCTCACCTTCCACAGATACCGGTACATTGTCCCACACCAGTTCAACATTATGGCAGGCAAATAAGCTGTCCTGAAGAATTTTTTCCGCACGAAGTTCATCACGTCTGTGTACCAGATAAACTTTCTTGCAAGTCCGGGAAAGAAGAATTGCATCTTCCACAGCCACATTTCCGCCTCCTACTACTGCAACTGTCCCTTCCTGGAAAAAGGCCGCATCACAGGTTGCACAATAGGAAACTCCCATACCACCCAGTTCTTCCTCTCCGGGAATTCCAAGATGACGGTGTGTCGCTCCACAGGCTATGATTACCGTCCTTGCATGATATTCATTCTTTTTGGTCCGGATCACCTTGATCTCTCCCTCGTCTGTAACAGAAAGAACTGGCTCTCTCTTTGGTTTCAGTCCAAGTTTTTCTGCATGGCCTGCCATCGCCTCACCCAGATCCAGTCCGGTGATTCCAGGAAGTCCCGGATAATTGTCTACTTCATATGTGTCCACGATCTGTCCGCCCTGCACAAATTTTCTGTCCAGCCAGATTGTATTTAACTTTGCTCTTGTGGCATAGATTGCAGCACAGATTCCTGCCGGCCCTGCACCAAGAATTGCCAGATCATATATATTATTTTCCATCAGCTTCCGCCTCACTTTCTACGTTGCTGTTCACTCACAGCTACTGCCTATCAGTTTAGCATACAATCGTTTTTTTTCCAATAAGATAGTAAAAAGCACTCCTTCGAGGTCTTTATGAAGTTATCTTTCCACAGACCAACATCCCGTATTCTGATTGCAGGCACGTTGTGTCTCGTTTTTCTGCTTGGAACTGTCCTTGGCTGGGCAAACACACACCTGTTCTCCGCAGACAGTCGTTTTGAGCAATTTACAGAAGAACTTTTTCAAAAAGAAGTTTCCGGCAATATGCTGAACCTTCATTATTCACTGGCTTATCCGGAAAAGAAAGGGATACAACGCCCCAAAGCTACACTTGGTACAATTTCTCTGCCTTCTTCACAATTAACAGACACATCTTCTGCCTCCCTTTCCAATACCTCCTCTGAAGCAGAAGATTTTACATCCCAAACGCTCAAAAAGCTTCAGACATTCAAAGCCTCCGGTCTTTCTGAATCCAACCGGCCCACACTCGACATGCTTCTTCTGTATTACAAAACACAGGCTGACTATCAGGACTATTCCATCCTTTATGAACCTTTAAGTCCCAGTCTTGGAATTCAGGCACAACTTCCCGTCCTGCTCGCCGAATATGCCTTCTATCAGAAGCAGGATATCGCAGACTATCTGAACCTTCTTGTCTCTGTAGAACCATATTTTGAAAGCATTCTTGCTTTTGAACAGGAAAAATCACAGCAGGGATATTTTATGAGTGATACAACACTGGACCGTGTTCTGGACCAATGCCGTAGCTTTATCAAGGAGCCCGATTCCAATTATATGCTGGATATTTTCGCCGAAAAATTGAAATCTTTCGGAAAACTTCCTCAAAAAGAACAGGATATTCTCATCCAAAAACATAAACAGATTCTTCTGAACAAGGTAATTCCTGCCTATCAGAATCTGATTCTTGGTCTGCAGTCCCTCCGTGGCACCGGCCGCCCAAGTCAGGGACTTGCACACTTAAATGGAGGAAAAAAATATTATGAATATCTGATAAAGAGCCAGACCGGCTCCTATACACCAGTCAGAGAAATGCAGAAACGACTTGCAGGGCAGATTGCAGCTGATATGAACAATGCACAGAAAATTCTAAAGCAAAATCCTTCTCTGCTTCGCAAGTTGAACAGCCATTTCGACCTTCCCGAAATGGAACCACAGGACATTCTCACTGCTCTCTGCCAAAAAACTGGTAAAGATTTTCCGGCTCTGCCAGAGACAGACTACACCGTACGCTATGTACATAGATCCATGCAGGAATACCTGAGTCCGGCTTTCTATCTGACTCCTCCGCTTGACACCCGAACACCCAATATCATCTATATTAATCCTTCAGACCAGCGCAGTAACCTGGAACTTTTTACAACTTTGTCTCATGAGGGATTTCCAGGACATCTGTATCAGACTATCTTCTTTGGAAACACAGAACCTTCTGATATCCGCTATCTTATCACCTCCAGCGGCTACATCGAAGGCTGGGCAACTTATATAGAATCTTATGGATATCAGTATGCTTCCAATTATCTGGATGATAATGATGGCTCTGACTATGTCTGTCTTACCTGGCTGAACCGCAGTATTAATCTGTGCATCTATTCCCTTCTGGACATCGGCATCCATTATTATGGCTGGAGTCAGGACGAAGCCGCCAGATTGCTGAAACTTTTTGGAATCACAAATACAAATGCAATATCTGAGATCTACCAGTATATCGTGGAAACGCCCGCCAATTATCTGAAATACTGCTGGGGATACCTCTGTTTTCTTGATCTGAAGACAGAATGGCAAACTGTACTCGGCAACAACTTTAATCCAAAAGCTTTTCACCAATATCTTCTTGAAATCGGTCCTGTCCAGTTTCCAGTACTGCAAAAATACATGCAGAAACATCTCCAAAAACTGACAGTCAAAGAAAACGGCCATTCTGCCGCTGTAAATTCAGATACAAAAAGGAGGTGCAGCTATTTGCACCTCCTACTCTTTTCCGTAATCATCAAAAAATCTCTGCAGTTTCAGCAATGCTTTCGTTAAATCCTTGGTTTCCTGTGGATTCAGGCTGTCAAGCACTGCCATGACCATCTTCTCATGAAAGATTTTATGATGAAGATAAGCTTTTTCTCCTTTTTCTGAAAGAGAAACCAGGACAACTCTCCTGTCCTCTTCACTTCTGGTTCGTTCTACATAGCCTTTTTTCACAAGATGGTTGATTGCAATCGTCAGTGTTCCCACCGTAACAGACATTGTTTTGGCCACTGTAGACATATTCTTGGATTCCTGTATACCGATCGCTTCCATAATATGCATATCATTTACTGATATATCTTTATATTCTGATGTGATCAGTGCTCGTTCTTCAATATCAAGAATATCTTTAAACAACCTCACCAGAATATTATTCACTGTTTCATATGAATTCATGCGTCTCTCCTCCGCTTCCTGACCCCTGGGCGCAGTCTCTCTGTATTCGTTATTTTTTATTATAGCGTATCTTTATTTGAAGCACAAAGTATTTTTACACTTATTTTTTTTACTTAATTCTTTCTTTAAAGTAATCTATTTGCTATAATGGTGAATTGAACATAAACAGACTTTTTTAGGTCTCACAAAATACACAAAGGAATTTATTATGAAAAAAAACAAAAACATCCCCTTAAACCTGAAAGAACAGATCAATTCCCGCATTGGCCTGATCTGTTCCATTGTAGTCATGCTCCTTCTGGTTCTTGTTTTTCACCAGCTTGATTATCAACTGATCCAGAAACCTGCAGACCAGGCTGCAAAAGAAGCAGCCAAGCAAAAGGAAAAAGCCGAGGCAGCTGCCAAAGCTCCGGAAATTTCCACTGCAACTGTTGTCGCAGTCGGTGACAATCTCTTTCATGATTCACTGATTGAATCCGGCAAATCCGACTCTGGTACATGGAACTATGACAAAATTTACGAAAATGTCAAAGATGAGATCCAGGCTGCCGATATTGCCATGGTAGACCAGGAAACCGTCTTTACAACAGACCATGATGCTGTCAGTGGTTATCCATCCTTTGCAACTCCGACGGAAGTTGGTGATGCACTGGTCAATGCAGGATTCGATGTAATCGAGTCTGCAACCAATCATATCGATGACTACGGATATGACTGTATGGCACAGACACTGAATTACTGGAAAACCAGCCATCCGGATGTACCGGTTCTCGGAATCCATGAGACAGAAGAAGATGCAAATTCCGTCAAAGTGCTGGAGGTAAACGGTATTAAGATTTCTTTCCTTGATTATACATATGGTACCAACAATTCCGGTGCCGGCGAAGGCAAAGAATACATGATCGACATCTTTGAAAAAGACAAAGTAGCCTCCATGATCCAGAAAGCCAAAGAAAACAGCGATGTATTGATCTTTGTCGCTCACTGGGGCAAAGAAATGGAACCAATGCCTACTGAATACGAAAAAGAATGGGCAACCTTCCTTATGCAGCAGGGTGTTGACGTTGTGATCGGCGGTCATCCGCATACCCTTCAGCCATACGGAACTATGTCTGATAAAGAAGGCCACAGTATGCTGCTCTTCTATTCACTCGGAAACTTCGTATCCACTCAGGAGTCTTTTGATGCACTTCTCGAAGGAATGGGCTGCTTCACTATCCAGAAAACAGTCAAAGACGGACAGACTTCTATCGAGATCATTGATCCGCAGATCAAGCCAATGGTAATGCATTACAACAAAGACGCTGGCGTATTCAGTCCGTACATGCTGTCCGATTACACCGAAGAACTTGCTTCACAGCATGAACTACGAACAGTCCTTGGAGATGACTCCTTTACACTCGCCAACCTTCAGAACCGTTTTAAAGAAATCATGTCCCTGACCGTAAAACCATCCTCCAACACCGATCTCCTCGATGTTACCTTCAATTCCGATGGTGATATGGTCAACTCTAATGGAGAATACGTAGACGATACCTGGTCTGTAAGTGCAGCCAACGCCCAGGATGATACCGCTGCCGATAACTCCGACAGCTCTGATGACTCCTCAGACAGTTCTGATGATAGTTCCGACTCGTCTGACGACTACGATTACAGTGACTCATCAGATGACTCCGATGGATCCGACTACAGCGATGAGTCTGATTACAGTGATGACTCCGACTATTCAGACGACTCTGAATACTAACACCTACCTTCTTCCGGCCCAGGCTCACCACCTGTTCCGGAAGCTGAGAAAAAATTACAATGTTGTAAAATAAAACTCCTGCTATGTATTCGGGCAAATAGACGCCTGAAGAAATTTGTAGAAGTACTTAAAGACAAAATATTATGTTGTATCAAAAAATGATGCTGTCTGAGCGTAGCGAGTTCATCATTTTTTGATACGCTTTTAATAATATTTTTTCTTGCTAGTACTTCTGAATTTCTGAATTGTCTATTGCTGAATACATAGCAGGAGTTTTAATTATATTTTTTAGTTCTTTCCCACTTCCGGAACAAAAGCCGCTTTGCATTCTCCTCTGTCACAGCGATCACTTCTTCGCCGCTGATTCCTTTCAGCTCCGCGATCATCGCTGCCACATACGGAAGATTCAGCGAACTGTTTCTTTTACCACGATTCGGCTCCGGACTTAAGTACGGACTGTCCGTCTCCAACACAAGCTGCTCAAGCGGCGCATACTCCACTACTTCCTTCAGCTTCTTCGCATTCTTAAACGTCACAACTCCGCCAATTCCAAGATAAAGTCCCATATTCAGGTATTCCCTTGCCATTTCCTTTCCATAAGAAAAACAATGGATAATCCCTCCATGCATTCCCTCTTTCATGCATTCCTTCACCAGCTCCAGCGTATCCCTGGCTGCATCCCTGCTGTGGATCATAAACGGCATTTTTTCCTCTCTGGCAATCTCCATCTGTGCGCGAAACATCTTCTTCTGAATCTCATGTTCCCGTTCTTCTTTATGCCAGTAATAATCCAATCCAATCTCTCCGATCGCAACTGCCTTTGGCAGATGGCACAGACGACGGATCTCCTTCAATGTATCCTCTGTCATCTTTTCTGCATCATCCGGGTGAATTCCAAAGGCGCCATAGACAAAGGGATATTTTTCCATCAGTTCTTCTGTCGCTTTCAGACTCTCGATCGATGCACATGCATTTACAATATGTCCAATTCCATGTGCTTCCATAGAATTCAATAATGCCTCTCTGTCCTGTTCAAAAGCCTCATCATCATAATGTGCATGTGTCTCAAAAATCATATGTGTTTCCATCCGTCTTTCCGCTCCTCAATCATAAACTCTCATCTCTGTTTACTCCGTCAATCTGTTCAAACTCCATTCCCGCACGGATGCTTCCTCCATGCAGAACTCTTGTAAAAACACCCTCTCGCGGCATAATACAATCCCCCATCTTCTTAAAGATTGCACATCCATGATGGCATTCCTTACCAATCTGCGTCATTTCCAGAACAACTTCTCCACAACGAAATCTGGTTCCAACCGGAAGTGATGAAAAATCAAACCCCTGCACTACAAGATTTTCTCCAAACGCTCCATCCTCTACTTCGGCACCTCTCGCACGAAAAGCTTCTATTTTGTCATAAGACAGAAGGCTGACCTGTCGATGCCATTTGCCTGCATGTGCATCATTTTTAATTCCCCAGTCCTCTACAAATTCTGCTTCCTCTACCGGCTGTTTCTGCGTACCCTTTTTTTCACTGATACAGACTGCGATCACTTTACCCATAATCAAATTCTCCTATATTACAATTGACCAGTCCTGGACTGGTCATCTGTATTTTTCTATATTATTATTTTCGTGCACAATTACCGGATTCGCCCGTAAGGATCTCTATTCCATGTCCCAGTGCATCAATGATATATTCCAGACTTTCCCGCACTGCCTTTGGACTTCCCGGCAGATTGATGATCAGTGTCTTTCCTCGAATTCCTGCTGTTGCACGACTCAACATTGCACGCTTTGTGATCGTCATACTATAAGCACGAATCGCTTCCGGAATTCCCGGAACCTTACGTTCAATGACTTCCTCTGTTGCTTCCGGCGTTACATCTCTCTCAGAAAAACCAGTTCCACCTGTCGTCAAAATCAATTCTGCTTTTTCTGAATCTGCTATTTCCTGCAATTTACCTGCAAGCATTACCTGATCATCCGGAAGGATATCCATGGAAATCACTTCATATCCTTCTCTTTCCAGAATCTCCCTGATCGCGGGCCCGCTTAAATCTTCCCGTTCTCCCCTGTATCCGGAATCACTTGCTGTTATAATTGCTGCGCGTTTCATATTATCCTCCTATCTGTGACATGCACAAACTCTCTGTATCGTCTTCTTTTGCTTTTTCTCTGAAATGATGGCCATCCGGTTTTTCTGCCAGTGCGGCTCTGATCCTGTCCTTCAGCTCCTCATCTGTTCCTCCGTTTCTGAGAACGGCACGCAGATCACGTCTCGCCGTATATTGCAGACAGGTTTTCAGATATCCCTGTGACGTAAGCCGTATACGATTACACTGGCTGCAGAATTTATGGCTGATTGCGCTGATAAACCCAATTTTTCCCTCAAATCCATCAACAGTATAATACGTACATGGCCCATTTCCAAGAGGTTTTCCATTATATGGAATCATTTTTCCAAATTTCTGTTCCACCAAATTCATAATCTTTTCCTGTGGCATTCCTGCAAAAGAACTTCCATATCCAATCGGCATCATTTCAATAAAACGTACATGAACCGGATTTTTACGTGCAAACTCTGCTATCCCACAAAGATCCTGTTCTTCCAATCCCAGTGGAACACAATTGATCTTTAACTGTACTTCCGGATATTTCATTGCCTCTTTGATTCCATCGAGTGTTCCATCCAAAAGATCCCTTCGGGTAATTTTGCAGAAACATTCTCTGTCCAGAGTATCAAGGCTGATGTTCAGACTGTCCAGCCCGGATTCTGCGAGCGCCTTCATCTGTCCTTTCAGAAGGATTCCATTTGTCGTCAGTGTGACCTTCTCAATCCCTGAGATTTCCTTTATCTGGTAAATCAGTTCCGGAATCCGCGAACGCACTAATGGTTCCCCTCCGGTAATCTTAATTTTTGTGATTCCAAGTTCCGCCATCACTTTGCATACGCGAATGATCTCCGGCTCCTGCAAGATTTTTTCTCGCTCTGTCAGCCGGATTCCCTCCTCCGGCATACAATAAATACACCGGAGATTACAACGGTCTGTCACGGAAATCCGGAGATAATCTATATTTCTCCCACAACGGTCAATCATTGTTCTTCCTCAAAACGAAAATCTCCGCCCTTTCCTCCTGTTTTTTCTATCAGATGAATCTCTGACATAACCATGTGTTTGTCGATGGCCTTGCACATGTCATAAATTGTCAGAAGCGTTACCTGAACACCAGTCAGGGCCTCCATTTCCACACCTGTCTTTCCCTCCGTTTTTACGGTACATAAAACATGTATCCGATTCTTTTCCTGATCCAGTTCATAATCGATCGCACATTTCTGAATCGGAAGCGGATGACACATGGGAATCAGTTCAGATGTTTTTTTCACGCCCATGATTCCAGCCACCCTCGCCACGCCAAGGACATCGCCTTTTTTGACATTTCCCTCCGTAACGCATGCCATGATCTCCGGACCTACCGCAATATATCCGGTTGCCAGTGCAGTCCGATAAGTAACATTCTTTCCGGAAACATCTACCATCACTGCATTTCCTTCTTTATCAAAATGTGTAAGTCCATTTTCCATGGCTTTTTCCTCCCTGAAATCTTACGCAGATTATTTTGGTCGCATGTCTGATCTTACGTCTGACTGTTATCTGCAATATTAATTATCTACAGTATACCCATAAACCATATTGCTTCGCAAGTATAATACAAAAACAAATCCCCCGTGTTCGCTTTCACGATACACAGGGGATCAGACTTTCAGTTACTATAATTTTATTTACACTAACTATTCAAATGCTATCTTACATTTAACAGATTTCTGCTCCTGCCGGCATTTCTTTTTCCGGCACCATCAGAGAAAGATTTCCATCTGCATCTTCTGCACAGAGAATCATTCCTTCACTGAGGATTCCGGCAAGTTTGGCTGGTTTCAGGTTCGTAACGACCATAACTTTTTTTCCAACCATCTCTTCTGCACTGTAATGAGATTTGATTCCGGATACGATCTGACGTACCTGACTTCCGATCTTGACCTGAGAACAGAGAAGTTTACGGGATTTCTTCACTTCTTCGCAGGCAATGATCTCCCCAACCTGGAATTGAAGTTTCCCAAAATCGTCAAATGTGATCTCTGGTTTTGCTTCAATATCAATCACATTTTCTTCTTTTTTCTCTTCAACCGGTTCTGCTTTCTTTGGATGAAGTTCTTCTACTTTTGCAAGCACTTCTTTGAGGTCAAGACGTGCAAACAGGATCTCCGGTTTCTCTGTTACTTTGTTTCCTGACGCATAGAGTCCGAAGGTCTTGAGATCTTCCAGAGTACGTTTTTCTGCATTCAGCTGTGCAAGAATACGTTCTGTTGTTTCCGGCATGAAGGCTTCCAGAAGAGTTGCACCCATTGTGATTCCTTCGACCAGATTGTAGAGAACTGTTGCCAGACGTTCTTTCTTTGCTTCATCTTTTGCAAGCGCCCATGGCATAGTTTCGTCAATATATTTGTTCAGACGTTTGAACAGAGTAAAGACTTCTGTCATTGCATCTGCGACACGCAGTTTGTCCATCTTCTCGGCAACTTTGCCCGGAACAGCCAGTGCAAATGCTTTGAGATCCTCGTCAACCGGCTCAACAACACCTTTGTTTTCTACAAGACCTCCAAAGTATTTGTTGGACATGGAAATAGTACGGTTTACAAGATTTCCGAGAGTATTTGCAAGCTCGGAATTCAGTCTCTCTACCATCAGTTCCCATGTGATGACACCATCATTTTCGAACGGCATTTCATGAAGTACGAAATAACGGACAGCATCTACACCAAAGAAATCTACGAGCTCATCTGCATAGATTACGTTTCCTTTGGATTTACTCATCTTTCCATCACCCTGGAGAAGCCACGGATGTCCAAATACCTGTTTCGGAAGCGGCAGGTCAAGTGACATCAGGAAGATAGGCCAGTAAATAGTATGGAAACGGATGATGTCTTTACCGATCAGATGCAGATCTGCCGGCCACAGTTTGTTGAACTGTTCGGAACTTTCGCCGTCGCAGTCATATCCGATTCCTGTGATATAGTTTGTCAGAGCATCCAGCCATACATAAACAACGTGTTTCGGATCGAAGTCTACCGGAATACCCCATTTGAAGGAAGTTCTGGATACGCAGAGATCCTGAAGTCCCGGAAGAAGGAAGTTGTTCATCATCTCGTTTTTACGTGATTCCGGCTGGATGAAATCCGGATGTGTATTAATGTAATCGATCAGACGGTCTGCATATTTGCTCATTTTGAAGAAGTATGCTTCTTCTTTTGCAGGAACGCATGGACGTCCACAGTCCGGACATTTACCGTCTACAAGCTGTGATTCTGTAAAGAAAGATTCACAAGGCGTACAGTACATTCCTTCGTAATGTCCCTTATAGATATCTCCTTTTGCATACATTTTCTTAAAGATCTTCTGAACCTGTTTTTCGTGGTCAGCGTCTGTGGTACGGATGAATTTGTCATAAGATGTATTCATCAGATCCCAGATTCTCTTGATCTCACCGGATACGTTATCTACGAATTCCTTTGGTGTGATTCCTGCTTCTTCTGCTTTGAGCTCGATCTTCTGACCATGCTCGTCAGTTCCTGTCTGGAAAAATACATCGTATCCTTCCTGTCTCTTGTAACGTGCGATCGCATCTGCCAATACGATCTCATAGGTATTGCCGATATGCGGTTTACCGGATGTATAGGCAATCGCGGTTGTGATATAGTATTTCTGCTTATCCATTTTATTTCCTCCTCGTTCATATATTTTATAGTAATACCCTACGGATTATCGTGCAAGCACGAACAGCATTTTAACCTTTGAAACCCAGGGTATAAAAAAACGCCCTCCCTATTTATATAGAGAAGACGAGTCCTGCCCGTGTTACCACTTCTGTTTGTTCCTGCCTCGCGGTCAGAAACCTTATCGGGTACGATTCCATACAAATACTCCGACCACTATTGTAATGATCTGATAATCTGCCATTGTCCTGATACCCTTCCGCTATAACAGGCGGTCCTGTTGCAATCTGAATGTGAATCTCATCTCGACTGCACCTCTCCCAAGCCATCTTCCATCTGCACCGGCACTTCCCTCTCAGCCATAGAAAGTGAACAATCCTTTTTCGTTCTGCTCCTATTCTTTTGCTTGTAGAATAGCAGCTCCTCCTTTGGGGAATTCTCTGTAATGTAGTCAGCAAATGTACTCTCTTGTTCGTTGAGTTTGCTTATATTCTGCGGAAATTCATGTTTCCGCTTCTTTAGAAATAGTAGCATATTTACCCATATTTGTAAACTGCGAATTTCGGCAGCAAATCCTCGTAATCCCCTCTTTCCGAAACAATCTCGCCCCAATTTTCCAGGGCAATAAACTCTTTATGGATAATCGCAGTAAATATGCATAATTCTGCATATTTAGTACACACTATCTATCGTCAGTATATGCTATCCAACATCAGAATTGACTACCTGATGTTCCAATTGACGAACATACATTCTGAGTTGTATTATAAATTCAAGAAGTGGCTCTTAAATTATCTGACACTAACTATTTCTATTTTTCCCCAAAGGAGGGATTTTTATGCAAGCTTTATCACAGACAAACACAGGCGATACCTGCACCATAAAATGGATGTTCGGTGTTCCGGAAATCCTTGAAACTATGAGAAACATGGACATCAAAGAAGGCAGCACCATCCAGGTTATTCAGAAATGCCGCGACTGGCTGATCATCGGAAGCAATAACCGCCGGCTGGCGGTTGGAAATGAAGTGGCGGACCGGATACAGGTGTAATAAGAAAAATACAGCTCTACTGATAAATATTCTATCAGTAAAGCTGTATTTATATTACGCCAACTATTTCATTCTAAACTCAATCGTCACTTTAAACAGATCTCCATCAAGATACAGTTTAAATTCTCCACCCTGAAGCTGTACAAGGTCTTTCGCGATTGACAGGCCCAGGCCGCTGCCTTCCGTATTTCGTGAAACATCCCCCCGGATAAATCGCTCTGTTAATTCCTCTGCAGAAATGTTCAGTGGCTGTGCGGAGATATTTTTGAGAGAAAGCTGCACATTCGGTCGGTCAACTTTTACGTCTACATAGACTCTCGTATTTTCCATCGCATATTTGGATACATTTCCAAAAACATTCTCAAGTACTCGCCAGAGTCTGCGTCCATCGGCACAGATGATTGCTTCTTCCTCATCGAAATGAACCACCATCGTCAGATTTCTTTCTTCAAATTTCTCTTCGAATTCACCGATCACCTGATGTACCAGTTCAATAAAATTCAGATCTGTCATTTCCAGTGCAATATTGCCGGTGCTGGCTTTAGATGCTTCTACAACATCCTCAGTCAGTACTTTAAGTCTCTGTGCCTTGTTTTCCAGCACTTCCAGATATCCCCTGATCTTCGGATCTTCCGGATTTTCACGCTTCAAAAGATCTACATAATTGATGATTGAAGTAAGCGGAGTCTTGATATCATGAGAAACATTGGTGATCAGTTCCGTTTTCATACGCTCATTTTTAAGGCTGTTCTCTACCGCTGCGTCCAGGCCTTCACCGATATGGTTGATATAATCTGCTACCATCTCCTGTTCTCCTGAAAGCTTCTCTGTTGGAATCTTGTATTGAAGGTCACCATCCGTGATTTTTTTCAGACCAGCTATGATCTGCTCTCTTCCCCAGGCTTTTTTGATCAGATAATAAAGAACTGCACAGTCCATTACGATCATCAAAAGCAACGAAAGCGCTGAACCACCCTCAACTGTCATTCCGGTAAACATAAACTGTAAAAATATAAATATTCCAAATAACAGAATTATTTTTACTCTGCTGATCATATTGCCACCAAGAAAGACAAGCAGATTACTGCATTTCGAAAAGCATTTTCTTACCAATAGCAGGATATGCCTCAACAGGCTGTCTCTCCAGAGCGATCTCGCCTTGATCCTTCGTACCAGACTGAGCCATCCGGCCAGGAACCATATTCCAAACCAGAGTCCTAAAGTGCCAAATCCAATCGTCTTCCAGACAATTCGCATTTCTTCGTCATCCATTGCCTGAACAATTACAGAAGTACCCATCAGCCATATCATAAATACCACTACTGCTACGATTTCCGTGTAACATCTGTCAAAAAAGTTCAGATGTACTTTTTTATCCTCGTTATTCCGTCCGGCTCCTATCGTCAGGATCACAACTCCTGCAAGTGCCAGAATCAATGCCAGCACAGAACCAGCCATAACCGGCACCAGCCACGGCTCAAATTTATCATAGACGAGTTTTTCCTGCTTGATCCTGTCTAACACAGGAAAATCTTTATCCACAGAAACAAAATAGAGATAATTTTCTCCGGCAAGTCCTGTATTTTTGAGCATATTCTGCCAGTAAGATACTGTCCAGTCCGAAATATTGGAAAAGCCCAATACACAATCCTGTGTATCAGGAGCGATCAGCATAAACGGACCGGCTCCGGAAGTCAGTTTATCCAGCGTTTTCAGATAATTCGATGATGTAACATCTTTTATATTTGTGTATACTTTACCGGACTTTGTGTCTACGTACATATAGTTGACATTCGTTGCTCCCGATGCATATGTTTTCAGAATTTTTTCACCATAGGAAGCATCACTGTACTGTACCAGTGCTTCATACAAATACTGATATGCCTTGCTGAGATTTCCTTTCCATTCTTTATTATTATTTACAACATCCAGGATGCTGTCAGCTCCGTCCGGCTTGTATACTTCTTTCAGAGGTGCATCATTATTTCCACTGGATTCATAATTGTACACATCTGTATAGGCAACATTTCCATCCGCATCTGTAACGTACTCCACACCGTTATTGCGAATTCCTATATTATCACTTTCATAACCATAATACGTATACTCTCTACCTGAGAGCATGGAAAGTATATCCTTTGTATTCTCTGTCCCCTCATCTTCATCACTGCCAAAGACAAATTTCAGTTCCCCGGTAGCAATCTTATCTGCAAAATCTCTATAATACATATAATAATCGCTGCCATCCGGCTGACGGCAGATCAGAACGTCTGTGCTTGTATCCCAAGATGGACTTTTTGCCCAGTCATACAGGTCACCTGCCCTGTACGCAAGTCCCGATGTGCTTTTGTGTGTCAGTGTATCTCCCTGGTTCAGCTCCTTAAGATCAATCAATTCCTCATCATCCGCCTGATCCAAAATATGCCGCTCATTAATCGCATCAACGATCGTATGAGAAAGATTATACACATTATCTGTAAAGCTCTGGGAATCCACATAATCCTTACTGTCCAGCGGCTGGACACCCTTACTCATAATAAGCACGGATGCCCCGGCCCCCGCACAGGCTGCTACCATAAAAAATACCGTCAGCAGCACCAGAAGTCCCTTGATACCACTCTTTCTATACCACTTTGTCTTCATTTATACCCCTTTCCTTTCCCGGATGAATCCATCTGATTTCTCCGATTGCAAACACAGGAGTTTTCTACAGATTCCTGCAAAAGATTAAATTTTATCCACTTTATACCCAAGTCCCCACACGACTTTGAGATAGCGTGGTTCCTTCGGATTGATTTCTATCTTCTCCCTGATGTGACGGATATGGACAGCAACCGTATTGTCCGCAGCAATCGCTTCTTCCTCCCAGATACTCTCATAAATCTGATTGATAGAAAAAACTCTGCCCTGATTCTGTAGCAGAAAAAGAAGAATCCTGTATTCGATCGGTGTGAGTTTGACAACATCGCCATCAACCGTAACTTCTTTACGGTCATCATCAATCTCAAGCCCGCCGGTCCTGTAAACATTCGCCTTTTTTTCTGCCATCGCACCCAGCTGCGTATATCTTCGGAGCTGTGATTTAACTCTCGCCACCAGCTCAAGCGGATTAAAAGGTTTCGTCACATAATCATCTGCTCCGACATTCAGTCCGAGGATCTTGTCTGCATCCTCTGACTTTGCAGATAAGATGATAATAGGAAGTACATTTTTTTCACGAATCTTTAACGTTGCCCGGATTCCGTCCAGTTTCGGCATCATCACATCAATGATCAGAAGATCTACCTTATTATTCTGCAATACCTGTATTGCCTGTTCGCCGTCATATGCCTTCAGAATGTGATACCCCTCCTGTGTCAGATAGATTTCTATTGCCTCTACGATATCCTTATCATCATCGCATACCAGTATCTCAGCCATTTTCTTTCCCCTGCCTCCTGTGTTTTATGAATTTACTATAACTGTTAAGAATTAATATCTATGGGGTAAAATATTAAGACTTTCTTAGGATTTCTCTTTCTCTCTATCATACCAGAAAATCTGTATAAAAAAAATCCAATTTCTTTGTTGACAAAACTATACCAATATGGTACAGTATAGTCACAGCAAAGAAATAATAACAATTACTATTATTAAATAAAACAAACTTAAATCGAAAAGGAGATTAAGATTATGGCAAAATGGGTATGTAATGTATGTGGTTATGTTTACGAAGGTGACGCTGCTCCGGAAGTCTGTCCGGTATGTAAAGCTCCTGCTTCCAAATTCATCAAACAGGATGACAACCTGACATGGGCTGCTGAACACGTTGTTGGTGTTGCTCAGGGTGTAAGCGAAGACATCCTCGCAGATCTGAGAGCAAACTTCCAGGGCGAATGCTCTGAGGTTGGTATGTATCTCGCTATGGCAAGAGCTGCTCACAGAGAAGGTTATCCGGAAGTTGGTCTTTATTATGAGAAAGCTGCTTACGAAGAAGCTGAGCATGCTGCTAAATTCGCTGAACTTCTCGGTGAAGTTGTTACTGACAGCACAAAGAAAAACCTCGAAATGCGTGTAGAAGCTGAGAACGGTGCTACTGCTGGTAAATTCGATCTGGCAAAACGTGCTAAAGCTGCTGATCTTGACGCTATTCACGATACAGTTCACGAAATGGCTAAGGATGAAGCAAGACATGGAAAAGCATTCGCAGGTCTGCTTAAGAGATACTTTGGTTAAGCTACAAGCCATGCAAAAATGTAACTGTATGACTCTGTGAGTTTACTCGCAAGAGTCTTTACAGATACATTTTTATACGGCGCCAGCCGTCCATGAGGAAGTAGCATAGCGAATTCCGAATGGTACATGGCTTATAATAATCCCGAATGGTACATGGCTTATGTAAAATATTGATTTACAGAAAGGAAACGATATATGGCTGCTTTAAAATACAGTCGTCAGCGAGAGTCTATCAAAGAATTTCTTATGACACGTAAAGATCACCCTACCGCAGATGTTGTTTATGAAAATGTAAGAAAAATTTATCCTAACATCAGTTTGGGAACCGTATATCGTAACCTTTCCCTGTTGTCTGAACTCGGTGAAATTCAGAAATTATCCAACTTTGGCGGTGCAGATCATTTTGACGGGTGCGTTACTCCGCACTGCCACTTCATGTGTAAAAAATGTGGACAGGTTCTGGACCTGGAAACAGAAGATCTGAATGAAGTTGCTGAAAAAGCAGTCAAAAACTTTTCAGGTAAAATCACAGAATGCGATATACGCTTTTTCGGAATATGTCCGAAATGCATGAACAATTAGTGTATTTTATAGATATTTGCTTGACTTTGTAGTTTCTATATGATAGATTGAAACTACAGTTATTGAAAATTATTACTATTATTAAACAAAACTAACTTAAAACGAAAAGGAGATTAAGATTATGGCAAAATGGGTATGTAATGTATGTGGTTATGTTTACGAAGGTGACGCTGCTCCGGAAGTCTGTCCGGTTTGTAAAGCTCCTGCTTCTAAATTCACCAAACAGGATGAGAACCTGACATGGGCTGCTGAACACGTTGTTGGTGTTGCTCAGGGTGTAAGTGAAGACATCGTTGCAGACCTGAGAGCAAATTTCCAGGGTGAATGCTCTGAGGTTGGTATGTACCTCGCAATGGCTAGAGTTGCTCACAGAGAAGGCTATCCGGAAATCGGTCTTTACTGGGAAAAAGCTGCTTACGAAGAAGCAGAACATGCTGCAAAATTCGCTGAACTCCTTGGCGAAGTTGTTACTGACAGCACAAAGAAAAACCTCGAAATGCGTGTAGAAGCTGAGAACGGCGCTACAGCTGGTAAATTCGATCTTGCTAAACGTGCAAAAGCTGCTAACCTCGATGCAATCCATGACACAGTTCATGAAATGGCTCGCGACGAAGCAAGACACGGAAAAGCATTCGCTGGACTGCTTAAGAGATATTTCGGAGAATAAAATTTTAAATTTTATATGAAACAGCTGATCCCCAGGGCATATGCCCCGGGGATCTTTTTTAATCAGATTTTTTTATACTCTCCGCAATCTTTTTCTTACTGTCGTTCCGCACTTCATCACGAAGACGTGTCAGATACTCCGAAAACTGCACTTTATCATTTCCATAGGTCATCTGCAGATCATATTCCAGAGGAATCCATGTACTGATATCTGACTCATTATGCTGGATCAAAGCCTCCAGATTATCCAACACCTTATAGATTCTTGCCTCCAGCGTCTGACGCTCCTCCATTTCTCTGTAAAGAGCCTGCATTTCACTGGCAAAAGGTTCCGGCAGCTGCTTCACCCATTCATCCAGAAGTGACGCTTCTTTTTCCTCATCTTTTTCTGACTTTTCAAAGGTTGGTATGTCCCCAGTAAATGCCTCTCCAAGATCATGGATCAGACACATTTTCATTAATTTTTTCAGATCTGCTTCCGGAAACTCATCACTGACAAAATATGCCATCAACGAAATTCTCCAAGAATGCTCCGCCACACTTTCCCTGCGGCCTCTGGATGTATAACAGTGCCTGGTGGCATCTTTCAGACGCTCCGCCACAGCTAATGTTTCTATCAGTTTCTCAGGTTCCATCTATCTGCTCAGTCCCCTTTTTGTATTTTAAGTTGTTTTATTATAACACTTTTTAAGCAGTATCGTCTATAAATAATCTTTTTCATACTCAGGCAAAAGCCTCTGGTACCTGGCAGAAATCTCGCATTTCAAACAAAAACGATCTCCGCAATTGCTCACGGAGATCGCCTCTTACACTTTATTTGTTGCTGCGAACAGTAACCTTCATTTTATTATTTCACAGTCACCTTACAGGTCATTTTCTTAGAACCGCTCTGAACTGTGATCGTTGCTGCTCCTTTTTTCAGACCTTTTACCACACCCTTGGATGTAACAGTTGCAACTTTTTTGTTAGATGATTTAAAAGTAATTTTTTCATCTGTGTTCTTTGGTGTTGCTATGGCTTTAATCTTGAAAGATTTTCCCTTGGAAACATTTTTTGCTGCCGGAACACCGGAAAGATTTGTTGTTTTTACACCTGTGACCTTTACTGTCACAACCACTTTCTTTTTGCCGGATTTGACAGTAATCTTTGCTGTACCGGCTTTTTTCGCTTTGATCACACCCTTGGAGCTGACTGTAGCTACTTTCTTATTTGAAGAAGAATATGTAACTTTCTCTTTGCTTGTTACCGGAGTAACTGCAATAGAAGAAGCCAGTTTCTTGTAAGTAGCTCCTTTTGCAAGTGTCAGTGATTTCGTCGTTGTTGTAATCTTAGTGGTTTTTACTGCTGCCTTCTGAACAGTTACCTTGAAGCTTGCTGTCTCTTTGCTTGCAAGAGTAACAGTGACTACAGCGCTTCCCTTCTTCTTGCCGGCAGTCAGCTTGAATGTTCCATTTTTGTTTACATTTGTTACTTTTACAGTTCCCGGTTTATTTGAAGTAACTGCTGCAACATAGTCTCCTTCTGAAAATCCCGTTGCTTTGAATGCAGTTGTGGACTGACCTGTTTTCATTTTCAGAGAAGAAGCTGTCAGATAAATGGTACCTGGAACTTTTGCTATTGTATTCTGCTTCTCAAGGACTGTACCACATACAGAACAATGACTTCCTTCGGTCTTTCCGTCTGCAAATACAGTCGGAGCTACTGCTGCATCTTTCACTACAGTATGGCCTTTTACAGGGATTGACACAGTCTGCACTGCATCACAGGAAGCACAATTTTCAACCTTACTTCCTGCTTCTGTACAGGTAGCTTCTTTTACAACATTTTTAGTCACCCAGCTGTGGCTGTGTACTTTATCTGTGGCATCAAATTCATATCTCTTTGTATCAATTAATTCCCATCTTCCTGTCTCCGGTTTTTTCTCCCATGCCTTAAAAAAGATCCATGTAGCATCTTTTGTCTTTCGGGTCATAGTCGGAACATCCCAGCCTTCTGTATACTGTACGCTCCAGTCATTCTCGTCATACACCGTTTCAATTTTTAATGTCTCCGGATCTCCAACACCTGTTAATTCTCCCTCTACATAATGATACAGAGCAACGCCCTTCTTCGCATAATCAATTACTTCTCCAACCTGTGGATTCAGTTTATTTCCATTTGCGTCTGTAAGAGCATCCGGTCCCAGCATCGGTGTGTTATCACCATTGTCGCCATTATCTCCACCATTTGACAGACCATCCAGCTGGTAATCACGTCTTGCGATCTGGTACCACTCACCATTTGTATCTTTCTCCATAGCGGTCAATGCAAAATTAGTATTATCTTCTGTTATTCTTTCCAGAATCGGAAGTTCCTGTCCGGAAACCTCAATCCATTTCCAGCCTTCTGCATCATAATCGTACTGCAATTTGCCTGTTTCGTCATCTTTATAAGATGCAATGACAATTTTAATATTATCGTCATTTACCGGAGTAAGATCATTTTTGCCTTCTTCGTAACGGAAAAGCTGTGGTTTCATATCTTTGACAATGTCGATTTTTTCTCCCACCTTAGGATTAAATACATTTCCATCTGCATCCGTAACACTTTCCGGCATGATCACATATTCATTAATCTCAAAATAGACTGTTCCTGTATATACCTCAGCTCCATCTACCAGAACTTTTGCAGATATTGCAAAAAATCCGGTTTTACTATGAGACTTTATGACAATATCAGTGCCATCCAGCGACACATCTGCAATTCCGGTATAATCTTCTGATCCTGTAGATGGCTGGAGCTTTAATTCATATGAAGAAATATCATTCCAGTTGTTATCATCTGTTGCATCCATCAGATGAGTCTGAATCCTCATCTCGCTGTTTGGCAGCATGGCGCCATTTCCTATATGGCCTTCCCCAAAATCATAATAAAACTCATACTTTTTTTCTTCAACTCCAGCATCATCACTGAAGGTCTCCTGAGCTGTACCATCGGAAAGGTCTTCCTCTGCTGCAAAATCCTCCTGCAGCTCTTCTGCATCGTCCTGAATTTCTGCTTCTACCTCTTCTGAAGCATCCTCATCTGCTTCTACTGCAACTTCTGCGTCAGCATCATCCTGAGCCATTTCCACTTCCTGACCGGCATCTGCTGTCAGTTCCTCTGCTGCTACCGGTACGGCTACACTCTGTGTAACAGTAAGTGCCATTGCCAGAAGCATTGCGATTTTGTTTCTTTTCATATAAACCCCATTCCCTTCTTTTTTATTGTCTGCAAACAGACTGATAAATCATTATAAAATGAAAAAGAAACAAAACCCATTACCTCGCAGCATAGTTTATGTTTTTATTTACAAAAAAGCTCCTGCAAATTATATCGCAGAAGCTTTCAGACTGTTCTTTATTCAAATGTCGCTTTCGCTGTATCTACTGCATGATCTGCTTTATTCTCAATATCCGTATCATTTCCCGAGAACACGCTTCCGGCAAAATCAATAACCTCATTTCCCGGCAGACTGTCAATGCAGACAGCAGTTCCATTATCCGTAAATGTATTATTCACATAGTTTGGCGCAGTACCGTAAGCCATAGAGGTATTAAATTTCAAACCAACCGTATTATTCGCGAACGTACATTCCATTGCATTAACCCATGCACCATTCTGTGCAACAGCAGCCGTATCCCAACCCGTGAAGTTGCAATCGGTAAGAAGTACCAGACAATACGCATCCAGTCCGATTCCACCCTTACCTTCAAAATTAATCCCTGACAGATCTGCATAGTTACCATCATGTCCCTTTATACTGACAGTTCCGGTGAAAGTAGTCACCGCATCACCGTCTTTGCTTCCTGAAATACTCCAGACATGATCACCAAAAGTGATATCTCCGTCATAGGTCACTGCCGGAAGATGCAGATATACCGGTGTATCTGCGGACGCCTCTTCTTCAATGGAAGCGAGCAGGGCATTCAGCTCTTCGGTAGTCTCCATCGGTGTATCTTCCGCATAATAACTGACTGCCGGTTGTTTTTCAATCGTAAGTCTCGTACTAAGAAAAATTGTATCTCCATTCTTCATGGTAAGTGTCCACTGGATATCATTCGTTCCACTGTCAGATACATAATTGATATCAGAAACATACGCTGCATTTGGGAAGCTTTCATTGTACACCGGTTCTACATATTCCATTTTCTGTGAACCTTCTGATGGCTTTGTATCTACTTTGCAGGACTCTACCTCTTTGGAAAATTCTTCTCCGGCCAGCTCTCCTGTATCTTTATTTAATACATACAGCTGGCATGGAAGTGCACTGTTCATTCCTTCCGACAGAGTATCTGTGCGCTCCCCCTGGGCATGTCCCGTCATACCACCTTCCTCAGAAAAACTCAGCAGGACTTTGTATGTTTTTCCCTTATCCGTATAAGTGATCTGTGCACCGCCTTCATATATTTCTGGTCTGTGATAGATAGAAAAAGCGATTCCGATAACCGCAGCTACGGCCAGAACTGCCACTCCTATCACTGCCTTCTTTCTCCACTTTCTTGGCATCTTTATCTCTTTCTTTTCTATCTGAACTGTTGTACAATGTGGGCAGAAAGACGCGTCCTCCGGAAGTATCTCTCCACATTTTATACACTTTTTGCTCATTGATTTCCCCCTTATCTCTTTTTATTTTCTTCTCTATTTTTATAGAAAATTTTCTACAGAACCTCCATCAGATGAAGAATATTCTTGTATCTCTTTGCTGGATTTACCATCGTACAGCGTTGAACGATTCTTCCCATTCTGCCACCTGCAAGTTTCCTGGAAGGATGCTCGCCGGTCAGCATAATATTAAGCAACACACCAAGCGCATAGATATCTGCCCGTCCATCTGACTGCGAAAGGCCATACTGCTCCGGTGCTGCAAATCCGGTCGTTCCCAGAATCTGTGTATCTTCCTGAATTGTGCTTTTATATATTCTGGATGCATCAAAATCGATCAGAACAGCTTCTTTTCCACGTATAATAACATTATCTGGCTTCACATCTCTATGCACCATACCCATAGAATGAAATACCCACAATGCAGAACAAAGCTGTCTTGCAATCTGTTTCGACTCCGCAGTTGTCAGAAGACCGCCTTCAAGGATCTCGCTAAGCGTATCACCCTGCACATATTCTTCCAGCAGAGCTGTCTTTCCATCTTTTTCTCCGACTTCCATTATTTGCGGCAGATTTGGGCAGGAAATATTCAGAAGTTTCTGATAAACTTCACTGTTTCCATAAAAATGCCGGAAAATATAACGGGTGCCGCTGTCTCTGTGGCGTACAAGTGAGACCTCGCCCCGTTCACTTTTTTTGATCAGCATGAGCACATCATATTCGCTATGAACTGCACCCAAAAGACTGTCGTAAATATTCATATTTCTCATCCTTACTCGTTACTGTTGTAACTGATATTCCTTTTTACTATGCGGTCTGCATATTGTTTTTCAGAACTGTTTATAGTATATTTTAATTTATGTATACTATTTAAAATATTATAACTTATTAGTAATTATTCAGCAAGTAATATGACAAATAGAATATTTGTATTACTATTGATACTATTCGTAAAGCAGCACGAATAGCAATATATTGTCCAAAAATAACGATGAGTAAAGGCGCGGATTATGAAAAAGAAAAATACAGATGGTTTACAGCAGGAACTTATGGATTCACCAGATCTGACTCAGTTTCTGTCACAAAACCAGGAACAGTTTGTAAATAAAAATATGGCAGAATTATTAAACCATCTGTTTGAAAAGAAAAATATCTCAAAAGCGGCTCTCGCCAAACAGTCAGGCATGAGCGAAATCTATCTGCACCAGATTTTTGCCGGTCGCCGAAATCCTTCCCGAAACCGTCTGCTGTGTCTGTGTTACGGTCTGGATGCAAGCGTAGAAGAAACTCAGGAATTATTGAAACGTTGCGGAAAAGCCCAATTATATCCCAAGCTGAAACGTGATGCAATTATATATTACGGACTTCTGCACAAACTTGATCTTTTTGAGATCAACGATAAACTGTTTGATGAAAACGAAGAAACTTTATTCTGAGACTACATCTTTTCATTTATCACATAACAGAGCAAAATCCCCTTTAAAACACGATATGCTGTCAGTACCCTGGATATATCAATGTTTTAGGGGGATTTTTTCTGTCTGTCACTAATAAAATGGTTGAAAGTCTGTTGCAATGCCAAACATTTTCCCAATTGTTCTTTCATATTATAGAAAAAGTGCGTATACTAAATATATATATCTGAAACAGTCTCTCAAACAATAAAAAGGAAGTGTCATTTATGAGCGTAATGAATACATACAGTGGGCGAAAATTTGATCCAATGAAGATCGCCCCAGAAGATGTTTATCTGGAAGATATTGCACATGCTTTAAGTCTTGTCTGCCGCGGTGGCGGGCAGATCCGGTGGTTTTATTCTGTAGGCCAGCATTCCATTAACTGTGCTCATGAATCTCTGGCACGTGGATGGTCTGACCGAATGGCTCTTGCCTGTCTTCTGCACGATGCAAGTGAATGTTACATTTCCGATATCATCCGCCCGGTTAAAGTCCATCTGCAGAACTACCTGGAAATCGAATCTATGATCATGGATGCGATCTGGGAAAAATTTCATCTTGATGACCTAACTGATGAAGAGAATCAAAAATGGAAACAGATTGATAATGAAATCCTGGAACTGGAATTAAAAACTCTTATGAAAGGTGAAAAAGACAGGGAGATCATCCCCCTGTCTTCTACTCCTGACCTGTCTGAGCGCACTTTCAGTTCTGTAGAAAAAGAATTCAAAGAACTTGCACTTGAACTGTTTCAGAAACTTTCTTAATTTCGTCCAAAACTTCGTATCTCCTGCCGCACATTATCTTCCATACAATACAGAGGATGACTCACCCAGCCGGTTATACAATTTTACTGCATCATCAATATGCGGATTACCTGTGCCCGGTGCACCAGCTGTTACAAGAATGTATTCTACTCCATCAATTTCTGCAAAACTTGCGAGGCAATGACCTGCCTGACTCGTGTACCCGGTCTTGCCTCCTTTGATCTCTCCATCGATCACAGAAGTATCCGACAAATTCTTAAACATCGTACTGTAAAATGTGATTCCATCCGGATGAATATTTGTTCCTGATGTAGAATGATATGGACTTTCAATGATCTCACGGAAAGTGTCATTTTTTATCGCATAACGAAGCAACAGCGCAATGTCTTTTGCTGTGCTGTAATGATCTTCCCTGTGCAGTCCTGAAATGGAACTGAAATGAGTACCTGTCATTCCAAGCTTCTCTGCTTTTTCATTCATAAGAGTTACAAAATCACTCACCGAACCCGCAACGGTGTCTGCCAACGCTACGCAGCACTCTGCACCGGACGGAAGCATGACTCCGTAGAGAAGATCAATTGCCTTCACTGTCTCATTCGGCTGAAATCCAGCCTGCATTGCATCCTGCACATAAAGATCCGCTACCATATCGTTTGTAATCGTAATCTCCTGATTCAGATCCTTGAGATTTTCAATCGCAAGGATTGTAGTCATGATCTTTGTCATAGAAGCCGGATACATCTGTTCTTCACCATTAATATCACCGATGACTTTGCCACTCTTTGCATTCATGAGCACCGCATAAGGGCTGTTGATTCCCGTAATATCCAGTTCCTCGACTGCAGGTTTACGGATACTGTTTACGAAGTTGGTGATTCCTGTTCCCAGTCCCAGATTATGCCCCACGATCATTACAAGAACGACAACTACGATCAGTTCTGCAGCAATCAGACCCTTGAGCCTGCCCTTCTTTTTTCTTCGACCGTTATTTCTTTTATTTCCTGTATTTGAAGTATTTCTACGTTTCTTATCAGCCATACTGCCCCTTCTTTTCTATTGAAGTTTCTTATTATTGTATCATATTACCACAGAATCCTGTAAAAAACTTTAATGTTTTCTTAAGAAAAAAAGGGAACCCTGTGATGAGATATGTGTAAGAACGTAAAGCGGGGGTGGGTGTATCCGGAGTGGGAAAATTCATCGGTCCTAAAGTACTAAGACTCTGATATTTTGCTAAGAACGATCATAAAAATGTCAAACTCGCTTCGCTCAAACAGTGCCATTTTTATGCTCAACACAAAATCCCAGAGCCTAAGTACTTTCACGAACCTCTTCAGGCTTCCCCCTCCCGGATACACCCTCCCCGCCTCCAACATACTCCACAAACTCACTCACCAGCCCTTGTGGAAACACGCCTCCGGCCTACCTCCCCCCTACACAAACTCAACCTTAAATTTCATATGATCATCACCACGACTCACTCACATGTTTTCAGCGTGGCCGACAAGGGGGAGTCCGAGGGGGAACAGCGGCCTTCGCAACTGTGAGCGAGTTCCCCCTCGGATTTTTTTCCCATTTGCCAAATAGTGGGACCCCGGGCAGTACCCGGCCATGCAACTGTGAGCGAGTTCCCCCTCGGATGGTTTTCATATTTCCAAATATAAAAAAATTCTATTAAAGAAAAAAAATTAGGGAAATAAAAAAGACACCCTTTTAAAGGATGTCCTTTTGTCATTTATTTAGGCGAATTTAGCCGGGTTAACCTTCACACCAGGTCCCATAGTAGGTGTAAGAACGATACTCTTCATGTACTGTCCTTTCAGTGTGCTTGGTCTAGCTTTAACGATCGCCTCAATCAGCGTCTGGAAGTTGTCGCTTAACTGTTCCTCAGTAAAGGAAGCTTTACCGATCGGAACATGGATGATATTGGTTTTGTCAAGACGGTATTCAATCTTACCTGCTTTGATATCATTGATCGCTTTTGTAACGTCCATAGTTACTGTTCCAGCTTTCGGGTTTGGCATAAGACCTTTTGGTCCAAGTACACGACCAAGACGTCCTACAACACCCATCATGTCTGGTGTAGCAACAACAACGTCGAAATCCAGCCATCCTTCGTTCTGAATTCTCGGGATGAGATCTTCTGCTCCTACGTAATCAGCTCCAGCTGCTTTAGCTTCTTCAGCTTTAGCGTCTTTTGCGAATACAAGAACACGAACTTTTTTACCAGTTCCATGAGGCAGAACTACTGCACCACGGATCTGCTGATCTGCATGACGTCCATCGCAGCCTGTACGGATGTGAACTTCGATAGTTTCGTCAAATTTAGCAACTGCGGATTTCTTTACAAGGCTGATAGCCTCAGCGGTATCATATAATGTTGCGCGGTCTACTGCTTTAGCAGCTTCCACGTATTTCTTTCCTCGTTTCATTTCTATAACCTCCTGTGGTAATTGCGGGAATTTCCCTCCCACTCACTTCAATTAATTTTTTCTCAGTCTACGACTTCGATTCCCATACTTCTAGCAGTACCAGAGATCATGCTCATAGCTGCTTCAAGGGATGCTGCATTCAGGTCTTTCATTTTCAGTTCAGCGATTTCCTGAATCTGAGCTTTTGTTACTTTTGCAACCTTTGTTTTGTTCGGTACGCCGGAACCTGATTTGATGTTAGCTGCTTTCTTAAGAAGAACAGCTGCCGGCGGAGTTTTGGTTATGAAGCTGAAACTTCTGTCTGCATAAACAGTGATAACTACAGGAATGATAAGATCTCCCTGATCTGCTGTTCTTGCATTAAACTCTTTTGTGAACTGTACAATGTTTACACCGTGCTGTCCAAGAGCCGGACCAACCGGTGGTGCTGGAGTTGCTTTACCAGCAGGAATCTGTAATTTAATATAACCTGTTACTTTTTTTGCCATTTTTCGGCACCTCCTATGTGGTATTGGCGGGGGTTCTTCCCTCCCACTTGAATGTGTTACGCCTTCTTAATATCTGCGAAACTTATTTCTACCGGCGTTTCGCGGCCAAACAATTCAACATTGATAGTAACCGTCTGCTTCTGAGTGCTGATTGCAGTAATAACACCTGCAGTATCTTTCCATGCTCCAGCTGTTACAACAACCATATCACCCTCTGCAAAGTCTACCTGAATGTCATCATTCTTGATTCCTAACGGGAGCATTTCTTCTTCCGTAAGCGGAACCGGTTTGGATCCCGGTCCTACGAATCCAGTAACACCTCTGGTGTTGCGGACAACATACCAGGTATCATCATTCATGACCATGTTGAGAAGCACATAACCAGGAAACATCTTTTTCTGGACCTGCTTGGCAGCACCGTTACGCATTTCCACAACTTCCTGCAGCGGAACGCGAACCTCCAGAATCTGGTCTTCCAGGTGTCTGTTTTCGATTGTTTTTTCAATGTTGGCTTTTACTTTGTTTTCATACCCTGAATAAGTATGAACAACATACCATTTCGCTTCTGACATACAATCACCGTTATCCTTATTTCACTAAAAGATTTATTCCTTCCAGAATAGCTGAGTCAAATACACTGATGATCACAGCAAGTACAACTGTAATAATTGTAACTGCTATAGTCTGTTTTACAAGTGTAGCCTTGTCAACCCAGACAATCTTTTTGAATTCCGATTGAAGTCCCTGAAACCAATTTCTCTTCTGACCTTTGCCAGCAGATTTTTCTTTCTCTTGCATAGTCTAACCTCACAATCGTTTGTGATTATTTTGTTTCCTTGTGCAGAGTATGGGTACGGCAGAACTTACAATATTTCTTTGTTTCAAGACGCTCAGGATGATTCTTTTTCTCCTTGGTCATATTGTAGTTACGCTGCTTGCACTCCGTACATGCCAATGTAATCTTAACGCGCACAACTTCCACCTCCAGTGTTTTCATTTGCGTGGGCCTTTTTGCCTTTTTCGGGCATAAAAAAAAGACCTAACTTCCATGTCGCTCGTCTAGTTTAGCACAACCATACTATATAAGTCAAGCTTTTTCCTGCAAAATACAAGCTTTCTTGCAAAATAATAAAGAAAGAACAATAGATTTCTCTTGTCAACACACCTTTGGTAGTGTATGATAAGTAAGGTCACAGCCCTCAGATTACTGGGGGTTCTATAATTTAATAAAGAAAATATAGGAGCGGATTTTATGTTTAAACGATTTAGGGATGACATGAAGAAGTACTGGAAGTATGCCATTTACTCTTCTAAAGCCCAGTTGAAAGCCGAAGTAGCCAATTCCTATCTGAACTGGCTCTGGTGGGTACTGGATCCTCTGTGCTTCATGTTGATCTATGTATTCATGTTCGGATATGTATTTAAGTCTAAAGAACAGTACTTTGCGATCTTCGTTTTTGTCGGCATCACTCTCTGGGACTTTTTTAACAAGTGTCTGTTGCAGAGTGTCAAGATCATCAAGAACAACAAACCAATCGTATCCAAAGTATATATACCAAAATTCATCCTTCTGGTTATCAGAATATGTGTCAACGGCTTCAAGATGTGCATTTCTCTGCTGATCATCGTTGCTATGCTTGCTATATGGCGCGTTCCGCTGACTCTGAATATCCTGTATGTGATTCCAATTCTGATCACACTGGTTACTGTAGTTTTTGGTATCAGTTGTTTTCTGCTTCATTATGGTGTATTTGTAGAAGACCTTGGCAATGTTCTGCGTATCGCACTTCGCCTTGTATTCTACCTGACCGGTGTATTCTGGAACATCATGAGTCGTCTGCCGGCACCATACAACAGCTACATCGGCAAGGGAAACCCGATCGCATTTCTGATCACATCCATGCGTCAGTGCGTAATCTACGGACAGGCACCTCATCGTAAGCTTCTGCTTCTGTGGTTCCTGATCGGGCTGATACTCTGTGCCCTTGGTATCCGCAAAATCTATAAGAGCGAAAACAGCTATGTAAAGGTGATTTAATATGGAAGAAAAGCATGCAATCGAAGTCAAAGATCTGGTTATCAGCTACCAGAATCTGAAAAAAACTTCTATTAAGAAAACTCTGCTTCATCTGAAACGTCAGAAACCTGACCGTTTTGTTGCAGTAAAAGGAATTTCCTTCTACGTTCGCGAAGGCGAGATCCTTGGTATCATCGGTAAGAACGGAAGTGGAAAATCCACCACACTGAACGCACTGGCTGGTATCTTTTCTCCGGACAGTGGTTCTATTGACCTGAACGGACACAGTATTTCACTCCTGTCCATCGGTGTCGGTTTCATCCGTGAGATGACCGGCCGTGAAAATATCACTCTTTCCGGTATGCTTCTTGGTTTTACTGAAGAACAGGTCAAAGCCAAAGAACAGGAAATCATTGATTTTGCTGAAATCGGCGAGTTCATTGATATGCCAGTCAGAACTTATTCCAGCGGTATGTATTCCAAACTGGCTTTTTCCATCACAGCTATTCTTGAAACAGACATTATGCTGATCGACGAAGTATTGAGTGTCGGTGACCAGAAATTCAAAAAGAAGAGCTATGAAAAGATGAAGAGCCTGATCTCCAACAAAGATCGTACCGTAGTTATCGTCTCCCATAGTATCGAAACTCTGAAACAGCTTTGCGATACTGTTATGTGGATGCACGAAGGACAGATCAAGCGAATCGGTGATCCGGACGAAGTCCTTGATGAATATGTAGCTTTTATGGAAAAAGGCTGAAAAAAAGTCACGGGGTAAACCCCCGTGGCTTATTCTTTTTCTTCGGGATCCACCGGTTCTTTCTCAGAAAGTTCTTTTACCGGATCCACTGAATCCTTCAGTGCATTTGTCTGATTATCATTTACTCCTTCAGAAACTTCTTTCTGGAAGAATATCTTCACTGTCATCATAAGCAGTTTCAGGTCAAGTACAAAAGAGTAATTCTCAATATAGAACAGGTCCAGCTTCAGTTTATCATAAGGTGTGGTGTTGTATTTACCATATACCTGCGCATAACCGGTAAGTCCTGCCTTAACCTTCAGGCGATAATAAAACTCTGGAATTTCCTTGCAGTATTCGCGGACAAGCGTCTGCCTTTCCGGTCTCGGTCCAACCAGAGACATATCCCCCATAAATACATTAAATAACTGAGGCAGTTCATCCAGATGCAGATTGCGGAGTACTCTTCCTACCGGGGTGATCCTGCTGTCATGTTTGGATGCAAGTCTTGCACCGTTCTTCTCGGAATCCACGCACATACTACGGAACTTACAGATCTTAAATGGTCTTCCGCCCTCCGTAAGTCTTTCCTGTCGATATAAGACTGGGCCTCTGTCATAAAGCTTCACACACAATGCAATGATCAGCATCAGCGGGGATGCAACTATGATTCCGATGCCGGAAATAATAATATCCAACAGCCGTTTCGCTGCACGCTGCTCAATAGAAAGTCCCATGTTCTTCGCAACAAGAAGCGGTGTATCAAACAAATGAATGCGTTCGCTTCCCATCAGGATCACATCAGAAATCTTCGGACTGAGATAGCACCGGATAGAATGTGCAAAACAATGTTTCAGATAACGATTACGGATATTCGCCGGAAGATCCCATATGATCACTCCATCATATTCCTTCATCATCCGATAAATTTCTTTCTCACCCACACTGATATGAACTTTTCCGCTGATATCATATTTATCACGTCTGGAATTCATTTTACTGATCAGATCACCAGGATCACGGTCTCCATAAATCACCAGAAGTTTCCTCGCCTGATATAATTTTGAATAAATATATCTGGAACCCCATATCCATACAAAGATGATCACAAACTGAATCAGTGTCATCTCTACCATTGGCCATGGTTTCAGGAACCATCGGTTGATCAGCGTGATCTGAAAATATGTCACGATATTTGTACAGATCGTAGCCAGTGTCAGAGAATAAAACACATCTATGCGCTTCAGATATCCTACCTTCAGTCCTCCATAAAGTCTGGAAAACAAAACATTGATCAATCCGTAGATCGCGATCAGAACCCAGTTACCTTTTCTCCAGAAAGGTTCAAAAATAAGTCCTCTGTAATAGTCATACCAGATATATGCAAAAACAGCTGTCTGTGCAATCACAACAAGACTTGCCAGACAAAATACTATAAAACGTTTAAAATCTTCTCGTCTGTTCACTATATCCCTCTCATCCGTCAAATAGCACTTTTATTTTTCCCTTTAACCTTGTTATTATAACGTAAAACATGCTTTTCGTCCAGTGATTGTCCGCTCCTTTCCAGTCTTGTATACAGTATTTCTCGCCCGTCCCTCTATTTTTGTTACTTTTTTATGTTTTTGTCGAACTTTTTCCATCAATTTAATACACACTTAACAATCATCAAAAAAAAATATCAATCAAGCCACACTTTTTTGCTCAAAAATGTAGAAATGTTTTTGTAAAAAATGTATAATAGATTCATATAAGCAATCTAAAAGGAAAGTGAGGGTTCACTATGAAACAAAACAACATGTTAGCGATGATCCTGGCTGGCGGACGTGGAAGCCGTCTTCATGAACTCACCAACAAAGTAGCCAAGCCGGCAGTTTCATATGGCGGAAAATACCGCATTGTTGATTTCCCGCTCAGCAACTGCGCTAACAGCGGAGTGGACATTGTCGGAGTACTGACTCAGTACGAATCCGTTCTTCTGAATAGTTATGTAGCAGCTGGCGGACGCTGGGGACTTGATGCCAGAGAAAGTGGAGTCTTTGTTCTTCCACCACGTGAAAAAGCTGATGCAGATCTTGACGTTTACAGAGGTACTGCTGACGCGATTTCTCAGAATATCGATTTTATCGATAAATATTCTCCGGAATATCTTTTAGTTCTTTCCGGCGACCATATTTATAAAATGAATTACGACAAAATGCTGGATTACCATAAGGAAATGAATGCCGATGCAACAATCGCAGTCATTGAAGTACCGATGAAAGAAGCAAGCCGTTTCGGTATCATGAACACAGATGGCAACGGCCGCATCGTTGAATTCGAAGAAAAACCAGAGCATCCGAAGAGCAACCTTGCTTCTATGGGTATTTATATTTTCAACTGGAAGCTTCTCCGCAAGATCCTTCTTGCAGATATGAAGAATCCTGATTCCCACCATGACTTTGGTAAAGATGTTATCCCGTGTCTCCTTAACGACAATAAAACACTTGCCGCATATAAATTCAAAGGTTACTGGAAAGATGTCGGAACCATCGATTCTCTCTGGGAGGCAAATATGGACCTCATTGATTCCAGAAATGAGCTGAATCTGAACGATCCAACATGGAAGATCTACACAGAAGACACACCTGCTCTTCCTCAGTACATAGGACCAAATGCCAAAATCGACAAAGCATTTATCACACAGGGCTGTGTTGTCGAAGGTGAAGTTAAGCATTCTGTACTGTTCACCGGATGCAAAGTCGGCGAGGGTGCCAAGATCATTGACAGTGTACTGATGCCAGGCGTAGAAGTTGCCGCCGGCGCAGTTGTTCAGCGTGCACTTGTTGCTGATAATGTCAAGATTGGCCAGGATGCTGTTGTAGGCAGTGCAGACAGTGAAAATATCGAACTCGTGTCCAAACGTGTAAAGGGGGTAGAATAATATGGCAAGAGCATTTGGAATTGTCACATCTTCCGGAACCCATATCAAAGTAGAAGGACTTCAGCAGTATCGTCCAATCGGTGCTTTTTCCTTCCTCGGAAGATATCGTGTCATTGACTTTCCTATTTCAAATATGAGCAACAGCGGTATCGACCGCATCCAGGTATATGTAAGAACCAAGCCACGTTCTCTGGCAGAACATCTCGGAACCGGACGTCATTACAACATCAACTCCAAACGTGGCAAGCTGCAGCTTATGTTCGCTCAGAACAGTTCCGAAAATGATGTATACAATACAGATATCGCATCATTTTATGAAAATATTGAATTCATTGAAAGAATGCATGAGCCATATGTGATCATCGCGCCATCTTACATGGTATATGCAGAAGATTACAGGGAACTTCTTCAGACACATATTGATTCCGGTGCTGATATCACACTCCTGTATCATTCTGTGGACAATGCAAGAGAAAAATTCCTGAACTGTGATATTCTGAATCTGAACAAACAGAAAGGTGTTGAATCCATCGAAAAAAACCGTGGAAGTGCCCAGAAACGCAACATCTTCATGGATACATATGTTATGAGTAAAGAGCTTTTCATTGAACTGATCAAAAAAGCCCGGAAAATTTCTTCGATGTACACTCTGCCTCAGATTGTCAATGAATCTTCTGCGGATCTCGATATCCGCGGTGTTTCACACAGAGGATATTTTGCATCCATTACTGACTTTAACAGTTATTACAACGCAAATATCTCTCTGATCGACATCAAAACTGCAGAAGGACTGTTCAATCCGGAATGGCCAATTTATACCAAAACCAACGATTCCTGCCCGACCCAGTATCTGGAAGGTGCATCTGTCAAGAATTCTGTTATCTCCAATGGCTGTCTGATCGAAGGAACAGTCGAAAATTCCGTTATCGGACGTGGATGCCAGATCAAAGCCGGTGCTGTCATTAAAAACAGCATTGTATTGTCTCATACTGTTGTCGGCGAGAATGCTCATCTTGAAAATCAGGTAATGGATAAATGGGCCAAGGTCATCCACGGCAATGAGATCATCGCAGAAGAAGGACATTCTGGATATATCCGCAGAGAAGATGTTCTTTAATCAGAATATGCCATTAATTAAAATCATTCTTTAACCTCAAAAAGCGCAGTCGCATTTATTACGACCGCGCTTTTTACTTTACTTTATAGGAAATTACTCCGTAATGTTCCAACAATTCAGCCTCTGTATTATTTTTCCGTCATTGACATATATTCATAATTAAGAAGCAGTTTTTTCTTTCCGCACTGCTCACGATATTGACCGAAAATACGTTCCATGATATTTGGAATTGTTTTTTCATCTGGTTCAAACAGAATGATCAGATACTGCATGGAACTGTAACGCGTGCACACATCAACCTTTCGTATTTTTTGTCGTATTGCCTGCTCCATACATTCCAGTGCATATTCTATGTCTTCGATATTTAATACAGAATCCGCTTCCGTTTCCAGCGTTACCATCACCAGATAACAATGACATTTGTATCTTTTTTCCATACTATTCATATATTCATATATCTTGGCGAATTCACGATAATCCAGCTCAAGTGCCCCGGAATAATCGCCGCTGGCGCTCAGTGCTTTGGAAACCAGTGTCAGATCTTTTCCTGTTCCATAGCCAACAATCTTTTCCCCTTCCATCTGTTGATAGAAGAAAAAGCTTCCTTTTCCATTCTGTTTCACATAATACAGGGCCTTATCTGCCTTTGAATAGCATTCTTCAAAAGGATCTCCTTTATTTACTTCACAGATTCCGGCAGAAACAGAAGCACAACGGATCGCTACATCCTTTTCCTTGCTCTGTTCAAATTTTTCCTGGATTTCTGTGACGATCTCTGTTATCTTTTCTTTTGAAACGTTCGGCACAAACATCAGGAATTCATCCCCACCCAGGCGGCAGACAACGGAATGATGTGCATATTCCATCAAGAAAGATCCAAGTAATTTCAATGCTCTGTCTCCTGCTTTGTGTCCATAAAGGTCATTCATCTTCTTGAGGTTATCCATGTCAAGAAATACCAGATAACCGCTGTCCTGCTGCATAAACTGTGCCGCAAGCTTTTCACCACGATTTCTCATTGGCAATCCTGTCAGAAAATCAAATCCTTCACTGTCTTCCTGTGTTTTCATTGTTATCATTACAGTGGAGATGAACTTTTCAATTTCTGCTTCCATATTCAGAAGATTATCTTCTTTATCTGCAAGCTTGCCGTCTTCTCTGATCACTACGCGACCTTCATTCAACATTTTCAGAAAGACTCCTGCGATCTTGGGGTCAAACTGTGATCCACAGTTTCTGGATATTTCATTATATATAACTTCATCTCCAAGCGGATTTCTGTAAATCCGCCTTGACTTCATAGCATCATAACAGTCTGCTATGGCTATAACTCTTGCATACAGCGGAATTTCTTCGCCCTTCAATCCATCCGGATACCCCATACCATCGTATCTTTCATGATGGCTTCGAGCCACCTCTTTCACATGATCGATCAACGTAATATTTTTTAGTATCTCTGCTCCAATGACGGTATGCTCTTTAATTACCTGAAACTCTTCTTCCGTCAGTCTGGTTGGCCTGTTCAGAATGTTATCCGGAATACCGATCTTACCGATATCATGCAGATGTGCTGCATTTTTAAGATTTCTGATTTCTTTTTTATCCCACCCAAGTTCTTCTGCAATCAGAGCTGCGTATTCTGCCACCCGATAAGAATGTCCTCTTGTATACTCATCTTTCGCCTCAATCGTTGTGGAAAGTGTCCGCATCATCTGCAGTGACATGGTTTCCATCTGTTTCCTGCGCTTATTTAACTCTGCTCTCTGACGGCGGCTTTCCACTTTCTGGATATTTTTGATCGTTTTCAGCAGGTTTGTGCACAGCAGTATGATCATTCCGATTCCTATAAAGATTCCTGATGCGGAAACTCTGAAATAAACCAGGCTCGACTCTGCTATAATAGCGATCATTGCCAATATAATACTGAAAAAAGTATATTTTTCTGACACATATCCTCTTTTCAGGTCACAGACCATCGTAATGAACCCAATCAGAACGCTGCCTGCAAGGATCACATGGGCAACAGGAAGTGTCTCGATATAATCCGCAATCCCAAGAATATGAAGTGCTGAACAGATCAGAGCATTCAGAAATGCTATGCTTTCTACCACTCCAAATACTTTCCGGTATCTTCCTTTCTGCAGCGTATCCATATAATATCCGATTGCGATCGGACTTAACATGATCATTACAAAACACAGCGTTGCAAGTGCTGACGGATTCGGAAAAAACAGCTGCCGCATCTTGGACTCACCAAGCATCCAGATTGCTGCCATAAAAACGCACCAGCCCAGATATTCCATATCAAATTTCGTCTGATAGGCAATCCCGAGAGAAAACCCAAAAATGATCGTAATGATTCCGGCAAACAACAAAAAAAGAGCAATGACAGTCTCCAGTCCATACGTCTGAAACAGATACCCCCAGATTGCTGCCTCATCTCCACAATAAACAGTATTTACCACTCCAGAATATTTTGCTGTATTTGTGGTAAGTTCAATACGCACTTCTTTTCCTGCATCATCTTCTGATGTCGGACAGAACACATAACAGCTTGCTGAGTTTTTTCCGACAAGTCTAGTCCCTGATGTATCATATTCCATTCTCAGTTCTCCATCCACATAAAATCGGACCGACTGAAGTGATGAACGGATTGCCAGTGTATTCTCATGATAATCTTCCGGCAGTCTGGTCAGGATAGTCATCGTATCCTTTGCTTTTACATCATACTGTCCCGGAACGCTGATCTTTTCACTGCTTCCATCTTATTTACCAGGTAAAAGTTCCCTGGTAAATAAGATTTTTTTCTGTTGTATTTCCATCCCTTTCATTCTGTCCAAAAAACTGCAATGCTATGATACAGAGCAGACTTAATATCATCAGAATATAGAACAGAAATCTTTTTCTGCTGCTTACGGTATAATTATTTTTCAAAACTTCTCCTCCCTTTGTCATTGAACCCTAAGAAGTTTTATTTTATATATTTTACAATATAAAAAGCCACCGCACAAGAGTGCGGCGGCTTTGTTCACATATTCTTCTTTTTATAGAAGAATCGTGATCGTCAATCCTTTTCCGTTTTTATTTTCTGCGGTAATTTTACCTTTATGCGCCTGTACGATTGCTTTTGCAACTGACAGGCCAATACCAGATCCACCTGTACCTGAATTTCTTTTTTATCTGTAATATTGTCTGCCGTCCAGTCCAACAAGAATGAGCTCCACTCCCTCAATGATCATAAAGCCTCCTACAAGCACACCCATGGAAAGGATCGTGATCATCGGCCGGAAGATCAGAAGGATTCCAACGAGCAGACCAAGGATATTCAGAATCAGTGAAATCGTATAATAAGTCATTCCGTAATGCATCTTCATATACTGCAGATGAGAAAGTCTGGAAATACAATGCGCAATAATCCAGATTGGAAGAATCATTGCAATCGCCCAGTTTCCTGCTTCCGGATGTGCCGCGAGCATAAATCCGGCCATCACACTCAGGATTCCTGTGACAAGTGAAACTATCGGTCCAAACCCGGTAAATTGTTCCATTTTGACATACAGAACAATATCCCCAATTCCGCTTAAGATTGCAAGCACACCACACAGAATCACGATCCAGGTAAGTACCCCTACCGGCTGACGCATGATCACAACACCAAATATGATCAGAATGATACCCACGATTAATTCAAACCATCCAATATCAGATTGTCTGTTCATCTGCATCCGCCTCCTTCTTCTCAGCTCCTGATTCTATTTTCGTTTCTGTATTTGTCTCATTTTTTGCCTCACCATTCAGGATTGCCATAAATTCATCTCCTGTGATCGTCTCTTTTTCATAGAGATAATTGGATAACCCATCCAGTTTCTGACGGTTATCAAGAAGAATTTTTTTCGCTTTCTCATGCTCTCTCTTAACCAGTTCCACAACCTTACGGTCAATCTCATTCTGCGTATCCGCAGAGCATGCCAGGGATGCGTCACCGCCAAGATACTGATTTGTCACGGTTTCCATAGCCACCATATCAAAGTCATCACTCATACCATAGCGGGTGATCATGGCCCGGGCAATCTTGGTTGCCTGTTCAATGTCATTGGATGCACCGGTCGTTATCTCACCAAATACCACTTCCTCCGCAGCACGGCCACCGGTAAATGTTGCAATCTTATTCTCCAGTTCCTGCTTTGTCAGAAGATATTTGTCTCCCTGCTCTACCTGCATGGTATAACCAAGCGCGCCGGAAGTTCTTGGAATGATCGTAATCTTCTGAACCGGTGCAGAATGTGTCTGCATTGCTGCTACAAGAGCGTGTCCAATCTCATGATATGCAACTACCTTTTTCTCCTGATCTGAAAGTACCGCATTTTTCTTCTGATATCCTGCAATAACAACTTCAATGCTTTCTTCCAGATCTGCTTCTGTGACTACTTCACGATTATCACGAACAGCACGAAGAGCCGCCTCATTTACAATATTGGCAAGCTCTGCACCGGAAGCTCCTGAGGCCATTCTTGCGATCGTATGGAAATCCACATCGTCAGAAAGCTGAACTTTTTTTGCATGTACTTTAAGGATTGCTTCACGACCTTCAAGATCCGGAAGTTCTACAGGTACACGGCGGTCAAAACGGCCCGGACGGGTCAGTGCCGGGTCAAGAGATTCCGGACGGTTGGTTGCTGCCAGAATAATAACACCGTTATTTCCCTCAAAACCATCCATCTCCGTAAGCAACTGGTTCAGGGTCTGCTCACGTTCATCGTTTCCACCTGCCATCTGTCCGTCACGTTTCTTACCAATGGCATCGATCTCATCAATGAATACGATACAAGGTGCTTTTTCCTTTGCCTGTTTAAAGAGGTCACGAACTTTGGATGCGCCCATACCAACAAACATTTCCACAAATTCAGAACCGGACATCGAGAAGAACGGTACATTGGATTCTCCGGCTACTGCTTTTGCCAGCATGGTTTTACCGGTACCTGGAGGGCCGACAAGCAGAACACCTTTCGGCATGGAAGCTCCCACCTTGGTGTATTTCTCCGGATTATGCAGATAATCAACGATTTCCTGCAGATTTTCTTTTGCTTCTTCTTCACCGGCTACATCACTGAAGCGGATACCTTCGGTTGACGGTACATAAACTTTGGCATTGCTTTTTCCCATTCCAAATGCCATGGAATTCTTACCGCCCATCTGATTCATCATTTTGCGGCTCAGGTACTGTCCCAGGGCAATAAAGATGATCAGAGGAAGTACTCCTGTCAGCAGAAAGCCTGCAACCGGTGACAGTTGCTGATCGATCTCTTTTGAGAATTTTGCACCAGCCTTGTAAAGACGTTCTGTCAAAGTCGGGTCTTCCATCACGCCTGTTTTATAGATGGTATTTTTATCATCTTTATCTGTAAAAAGGATCTGATTATCCTCAATCTGGACATCATCAATCTTTTTATCTTCGATCTTCGACATAAAAGTTCCATAATCGACTTCTTTGACCATTGTTTTTGTGAGCATCGGGGTTACAAGCACATTAAAAACAATTATGATCAGAAGCACGATTCCATAATAATAAAGTAACGGCTTCTTTGGCGATTTTACTTCTTTCATTCGTGTCTCCTCCGATTTTTCTTCTTTTTATATATTATAATTCCAGTTTCTGTCCTTTTGTATAGACAAAAAAAGAAAAGTGTTCGGTTTTTCCACACTTTTCCTTTTCTGTCCCAGATATTTTTCTTTTCCTGCGCGCCTTTTTCTATATAATGTAGGAAAAGTGAAAGAAGTGAGTCGCGTGATATTTCAATTCAGAACTTACGAAAACGGGCGTATCTTGTTTCGAGGAGTTCTTCCTCGGAAAGAGATGTATATTTTTGAAGGAAAGTACAGATTTTATCGTTCAGGCGTTCAGCCACCTGCCACATACTTTCCGGTGTCAGATTCTCCGGTTCAGGAATCACCTGCTCAATGATTCCTTTCTCATACAGATCCGATGCTGTCAGTTTCATGACCGCGGCAGCTTCTTTTGCCTTAGTACTGTCCTTCCAGAGAATACTTGCAAATCCTTCCGGTGAAAGAATAGAATATATGGAATTCTCCAACATCCATACCTGATCACCTGCTGCCAGGGCAAGTGCCCCACCGCTTCCACCTTCTCCTGTCACAATAGACAGAACCGGTGTTTTCAGTCCGGCAAGCTCCCAGAGATTACGGGCAATAGCCTCGCCCTGTCCTCGTTCCTCTGCCTCGATACCACAGAAAGCTCCCGGCGTATCCACAAAACAGATTACCGGACGCTGAAACTTTTCTGCCTGCTTCATCAGGCGCAGCGCCTTGCGATATCCTTCCGGCATCGGCATGCCGAAATTGTGTGCAATGTTTTCTTTGGTGTTGGTTCCTTTTTCCTGCACGATAACAGTGACCGGTTTTCCATGAAATTTTGCGATTCCACCGATGATTGCCTTATCATCTCCGTAATTTCGGTCTCCATGAAATTCCATAAAATCCGTAAAAAGTGCTTCTATATAATCACTGCCGGATGGACGATCAATCTTGCGTGAGATCTGTACACGATCCCAGGCTGTGAGGTAAGGGTTGATGCCAGCTGGATTAGAATCTCCTCTATCCGAATCACACTTGTCATTTGTCAGATTTTCAGAATCTGATCCCGGATGATCCGCGTGATGTAATTCAGCTGCATCCGTTCTGATCCTGTTTTCTGTTTTCCAGGATACCGCATGTATCTCCAAGATCTTACCAAGTGTTTCCTTCAGATTCTCACGCCTTACAATATCATCTACAAAACCATGCTCAACCAGAAATTCTGCTCTCTGAAATCCTTTCGGCAGTTTCTGACGAAGAGTCTGCTCAATGACACGCGGGCCTGCGAAACCGATCAGTGCACCTGGTTCCGCCAGAATGATATCCCCCAGCATCGCAAAACTTGCCGTCACGCCGCCTGTCGTAGGTTCTGTCAAAACACTTACATAAAGCAGTCCGGCCTTGCTGTGACGTTCCAGCGCCGCGGAAGTTTTTGCCATCTGCATCAGAGATGTGATTCCTTCCTGCATTCTGGCACCACCAGAACAGGCAAAAATGATAATGGGAAGTTTTTCCTCCGTTGCACGTTCTACTGCTCTGGTGATTTTTTCGCCAACTGCCCAGCCCATGCTTGCCATCAGGAATCTTCCATCGCAGACTGCGATCACAGTATCTCTGCCATTTATTTTGCCTTTGCCTGTGACAACAGCCTCTTTGAGCCCGGTCTTCTCCTGAAGTGCCTGTACTTTTTCCGGATACCCTTTGTAATTTACAGGATTTCCACCGATCAGATCCTGATTCCATTCCTCAAAAGTTCCCTCATCGATCACCATCTGGATTCTGCGATATGCATGTACACGGAAATATCCTCCGCATTTCGGACAGATATAATATCCCTGTTTTACATCCTCTGCGATGATGGCAGCTCCGCACTTATTACATTTACGAAGAAGTCCTTCCGGTACCTCCGGCCTGGAAGCACGGACCGCACTATGGCTCTGTATTCTGGAAACAATTCTTGTCTTTTTGAACATGTTATCCAACTTCATGATCGTTCACTCCTGTTAATACCAAAACTATACGTTACTGTTCACTCCGTTTACAGTAACACTTTATTTATCTGCTTCCATTCTTTCGATGAATTCTACATCTGTATTTCCTGACTGAAAATCCGGATGATCCAGGATTTCATACTGATAGTCTACATTGGTATCGATTCCCTCTATGATCACTTCACCAAGCGCACTCTGCATCTTACGGATTGCTTCGGTACGGTTCTTCGCCCACACGATCACCTTCGCGATCATGGAATCATAATACGGTGGGATCGTATATCCACTGTACACAGCGGAATCAATACGGATTCCTTTTCCTCCTGGAAAATACATGTCCGTGATCGTTCCTGGTGACGGACGAAAACCTTTGGATGGATTTTCTGCGTTGATCCGGCATTCAATCGCATGCCCTGTCAGCTGAATATCTTCCTGCTTACAGGATAGTGGAAGCCCGGATGCAATGCGGATCTGCTCTTTGACAAGATCCACACCTGTCACCCACTCCGTAACCGGATGCTCCACCTGAATTCGGGTATTCATTTCCATAAAATAAAATCTGCCTTCTTTATCAAGAAGGAATTCAATCGTTCCGGCATTTTCATACCCGGCTGCTTTTGCCGCTTTCACCGCTGCCTCTCCCATTCTGGCACGAAGTTCATCGGAGATCACCTCACATGGGGATTCCTCGATCATCTTCTGATGATTTCTCTGAATGGAACAATCACGTTCCCCCAGGTGAATTACATTACCGAATTTATCTGCCATGATCTGAAATTCAATATGTCTTGGATGACGTACAAAATGCTCCACGTACATCGTAGAATCGCCAAAAGCCATCTGCGTTTCTTTCTGTGCGGTACGGAAACTTTCTTCAAAATCTGCCGGTGTATCAGCAACTCGCATTCCCTTGCCGCCTCCACCAAGAGCAGCTTTGATGATGACCGGATAACCGATCGTTTCGGCTTCCTTCATTCCCTCTTCTACTGTATAGATTGGATTTTTGCCACCAGGAATGATCGGAACCCCTGCATTTGCCATTGTATTTTTTGCCGCCTGCTTGTTTCCAAGACTTGCGATCACAGTTGACGGCGGCCCGATAAATGTAATATTGCACTGTTCACAGAGTTCCGCAAAACGACTGTTTTCGGAAAGGAAACCAAATCCCGGATGAATTGCATCCGCACCTGTAACGATCGTTGCACTGATGATATTTTCCATGCTGAGATAGCTCTCGGATGACGGTGCCGGTCCGATGCAGACTGCCTCATCCGCAAGCTGAGTATGAAGTGCATCTCTGTCTGCCTCTGAATAAACAGCAACCGTCTCTATTCCCATTTCTCTGCATGCGCGGATGATCCGTACTGCAATCTCCCCTCGATTCGCAATCAGCACTTTTTTAATCATAGTGTGTCACCTATCCAATCATAAAAGTCAGTTCTGCATCAACTACCACTTTGCCGTCAACACTTGCAACTGCATGACCGACACCAACCGGTCCTTTGCATTTGATGATCGTTGTTTCCAGACGAAGTTTATCCCCCGGAACAACTTTTCCACGGAATCTGCAGTTCTTGATCCCGCCAAAGTATGCAATCTTGCCTTTGTTTTCTTCCAGGCTTAAGATTGCCACAGCGCCTGTCTGCGCAAGAGCTTCCACCATCAGGACACCCGGCATTACCGGTTCCTGTGGGAAATGTCCTTTAAAAAAGTCCTCACGGAAAGTCACGCATTTATAACCGACGGCAAATTTGCCCGGCTCATAATCCTCGATATAATCCACAAGAAGAAATGGATGTCTGTGAGGAAGAATCTGTTCAATTTCTTTTACCCCTAATTTATTCATAATCTATACTCCTACAATGGAAACTTCGTTTATCCACATTAATTTCTCTGTACATTCGAATGATCCACATTTTTTCAGGTTTATACCCTGAATTTATGCAATCCGGAACAACGGCTGTCCATACTCTACTGCCTGTCCGTTTTCCACATAAATTTCCGCAACTTTACCGTCAAAATCACTTTCAATCTCGTTCATCAGTTTCATTGCTTCCACGATGGCAAGCGTCTGACCTTTTTTGACCTGATCTCCAACAGAAACAAACGGATCTGCGTCCTCGGCAGGTGCTGCATAAAAAGTTCCCACAAGAGGAGATTTTATAAGCATACCCTCTGGTTCACCATCTGCAATATCTTTCTCCATCTTTGCTTCTGATTCCGTGATCTGTCCCAACGGCTGCACTGTTTGGAGTCCCATAACCGGTACATTTGAAGAAGTGCCAGAAACCACAACGGTTTCTTTTTTCTTCTTCAGTCGGATGCGGGTACCATTTTCTTCGTAATCAAAATCTGTCAGTTCAGAATCTGATACTGTTTTTATTAATGTAAGAAGATTTTCAAATTCCATAATTATCAACCCTCATATTTCTTTACAAGAAGTGTCGCATTGTGTCCGCCAAAGCCAAGAGAATTGCTCATTGCATAATGGATCTCTTTTTCTACCGGAGCACCGATCGCATAGTTCAGATCACACTCTTCGTCCGGATCTGTGGTTCCAACTGTCTGGTGGATAAATCCCTCTTCCAGAGATTTAACGCAGGTCACAAATTCCACTCCACCGGCTGCACCAAGAAGATGTCCGATCATGGATTTTGTAGAATTTACAACCAGATTTTTTGCCGCATCTCCAAATGCTTTGTGGATCGCTCTTGTCTCAAACAGGTCATTGTGATGCGTACTCGTTCCATGCGCGTTAATGTATTCTACCTCAGATGGCTGAACACCAGCTTCTTCCATTGCAAGTTCCATTGCTCTGGCTGCGCCTGCTCCGTCCTCAGCCGGAGAAGTGATGTGGAAAGCATCCGCTGTTGCACCGTAGCCAACCAGCTCAGCATAGATTCTTGCGCCTCTCGCCTTTGCATGCTCCAGTTCCTCAAGAACTACGATTCCGGCACCTTCACCGAGAACAAAACCGCTTCTTTCTTTATCAAAAGGAATGGATGCTCTTGCAGCATCTTCGGTCTTGGTCAGTGCAGTAAGTGCGGTAAAGCCAGCCACTCCTGTCGGACAGATGCAACTTTCGGTTCCACCTGCAAGCATAACCTCAGCGTCGCCATACTGGATCGCACGGAACGCATCTCCGATGCTGTGTGTTCCGGATGCACAGGCTGTCACAACATCTGTACATTTGCCGCGGAGTCCCAGCTGAATAGAAATATTTCCTGCAGCCATGTTGGAGATCATCATCGGAACCATCAGTGGATTTACTTTTCCAGGTCCCTTGGTGAGGATCTTTTCATAGTTGTTTTCTACCTGCGGAAGACTTCCGATACCAGAACCAACAATAACACCCACACGGAAAGAATCCTCTTTTTCCATATCAAGGCCAGCATCCTCAAAAGCTTCTTTTGCTGCTGTCACTGCATACTGGCAGAATGGATCCATACGTCTTGCGGCTCTCGGATCCATATGATCTTTTGCATTAAAATCCTTAACTTCTGCTGCGATCTTTACCTTGTAATCTGTTGTATCAAATTTTGTGATCGGTCCGATGCCGACTTTTCCTTCACGGATTCCTGCCCAGAAATCCTCAACATTATTTCCAATAGGAGTAACGGCGCCAAGTCCGGTTACAACTACTCTTCTCTTACTCATATGACCATTCCTCCATCAACCTGAATTACCTGTCCGGTAATGTATGCTGCATCGTCAGATGCCAGAAAAGCTACTGCTTTTGCAATGTCTTCCGGTCTGCCGAAATGTCCCAGCGGAATCTGCGCAGCAGATGCTTTTTTTACTTCTTCAGATAATACTGCTGTCATCTCTGTCTCAATAAATCCCGGTGCAACTGCATTGACCGTAACACCGCGGGATGCAAGTTCCCTTGCTGCACTTTTGGTCATACCAATGATTCCTGCTTTGGACGCTGCATAGTTTGCCTGTCCTGCATTTCCTGCAATTCCAACTACAGATGCCATGCTGATGATGCGTCCACTGCGCTGACGGAGCATCTGTCTGGAAACAAAGCGCATCATATTGAAAGTTCCTTTGAGGTTGACATCGATCACCTGATCAAAGTCTTCTTCTGACATTCCCATCAGAAGTCCGTCTTTTGTGATTCCGGCATTGTTTACCAGAATATCAATGCTTCCATGAGTTTTTACAATGTCCTTTACGGCACTTTCACAGGCTTTATAATCCGCAACATTCCACTGTCTGATCTCAGCCTCGCCGCCTTTTTCCTCAATCTCTTTCTGCACTTCTCGTGCCCGTTCCTCAGAACCGTTATAATTGATTACAACTGCTGCACCTCTGGAAGCAAGCTCCAGGGCAATGGCTCTTCCGATTCCTCTGGAAGCACCTGTTACAACAGCAACTTTCTTCTTACTCTGCTCTGCCACTTATTTCTCTCCTCTCGGCATCTGCTGTGACCAGATGTACCTTTATCCGGTCTTATCAAATTTTATTTCAATTCCTCACACACCTGAACTGCTTCTTCCCAGCTGCCAATGTGATAAGCTTTTACATTTTTATCAATCTTACGAAGGAAACCTGTCAGGGTTTTGCCAGGTCCGATCTCAACGAAGGTGTCCACCCATTCACGGATCATGGTTTCCACACTCTGCTGCCAACGGACAGATCCACTGACCTGATCCACCAGAAGTCCTTCGATTCTTCCACAATCTGTGATTACTTCTGCGTTAATGTTTGCCACATACGGGATCTTCAGAGGATTCATGCTGACTCCGGCAAAAACCTTTGCCAGCTCTTCTCCTGCAGGCCTCATCATCGGTGAATGGAATGGTCCGCTCACCTTAAGTGGAAGTACTCTTCTTGCTCCTGCTTCTTTTAAAGCAGTTCCTGCCTCAGCAACCGCAGCTGCCTCACCAGTGATAACGATCTGTCCCGGGCAGTTATAGTTCGCAATAGAAACGCCCTCTCTGCCATTTAAAACATCCTCGATCACCTCTGCATCCATTCCAAGTACTGCAGACATTGCACCGCTTCCTTCCGGTGCTGCATGCTCCATAAAGATTCCTCTGGAGCGTACCGTACGGATTGCATCCAGGTCACACATACCGCCAGCCACAGCAATCGCACAGTATTCACCAAGACTCAAACCTGCTGTCATATCCGCATGAAGTCCCATGGATTCAACAGCTCTTGTCATTGCCAGACAGGCAGTCACCATTGCAACCTGTGTATATTCTGTTTTATCCAGAAGATCATTTTCTTCAAAGCAAAGCTTCTTAAGGTCGAGATTCACTGCCTCAGATGCCTGGTCAAATATTGTCCTGGATAAAGGACTCTTCTCATAAAAGTCTTTTCCCATTCCAATTGCCTGTGCACCCTGTCCAGGATAAATAAAAGCAATCTTACTCATTTACACTTACTCCATTCATCAGTCTGCATGCATCGGATACAGTAGATTTAATAATATCCTCGCAGGAACGTTCTTCTTTGATCATACCTGCGATCTGTCCTGCCATCAGGCTGCCATTCTTAGCGTCACCCTCCTGAACTGCTCTTCTGAGACTTCCAAGAGTCATCTTTTCCAGCTCCTCAAACGGTGCGCCCTCTTTTTCCATTTCCAGATATTTGCGCGCCATATCATTACGAAGAACACGGATCGGATGTCCGGTACTTCTTCCTGTTACACGGCTGTCGATATCTTTTGCTTTAAAAATACTGTTCTTGTAATTTTCATGGATCACAGATTCTTTAGAGGCTGCAAAAACAGTTCCCATCTGGATTCCTCTGGCTCCCAGCATAAATGCTGCCGCCATACCTCTGCCGTCTGCAATACCGCCCGCTGCGATCACCGGGATATTCACTGCATCAACAACCTGCGGGACCAGTACCATTGTAGTAAGTTCCCCGATATGTCCTCCGGCCTCTGTACCTTCAGCAACGACTGCATCTGCACCGCAGCGCTCCATACGTTTTGCAAGTGCTACAGAAGCAATGACAGGAATGACCTTCACTCCAGCTGCTTTCCAGTCTGCCATGTATTTTTCCGGACTTCCTGCACCTGTTGTCACTACCTTGATGTCCTCTTCCAGGATTACCTTTGCAATCTTGTCTGCTTCCGGATTCATCAACATGATGTTCACACCAAATGGTTTGTCAGTCAGCTTTTTTGTCTCGCGGATCTGTTCTCTTACCCACTCTGCCGGTGCACCGCCTGCGGCGATCAGCCCAAGGCCACCCGCATTGGATACGGCTGCTGCCAGATGATAGTCTGCAACCCAGGCCATACCGCCCTGGATCACCGGATACTCAATTCCTAATAATTCTGTGATCTCTGTCTTCATAAATTTATGTCCTCTCGATCAGCCAGGTTGACGATTACGCCTGATGCTCTGTCAGATAGTTCATTACATCTGCAACTGTTGTGATCTGCTCAAGATCCTCGCTTGGGATTTCTACAGAAAATTCTTCCTCGAATGCCATTGCAAGCTCAAAGAGATCCAGGGAATCTGCATGAAGATCATCTTTAAAAGATGTCTCTGCTGTGATTGTTGCTGCGTCTGCTCCTAAGTTTTCTGCTGTAAGTTCGATAATTCTTTCTAACATTTTTGTTTTCTCCTTTTTCTGTTTTAATTAAATTTATATAATTTGGGTTTCAGATTTCACTTTTATGATGAAATTCTGTTCCCCTTTTTTCCAATGTTATATGGTCTCTATTCTTCTGTATCTATTTAATATTGAGATATCGGATATCTACGAATTGCTTCATCACTCCGTGATGTCCCACTCCAGCACGCTTGCGCCCCAGGACAATCCTGCTCCAAATCCTGCCAGAACCAGTTTCTGTCCTTTTTTCAGGACACCTTTTCGATTCAGTTCATTCAGCAAAATTGGGATACTCGCGGATGACGTATTTCCATAATCCTGAAGATTCATTGGAAATTTTCCAATATCCAGACGAAGTCGCCTTGCAACCGCATCTACGATTCGCGCGTTTGCCTGATGAAGAACAAACCAGTCGATATCCTCAAGGAAAAGCTCGTTTCGCTCAAGGACTTCCTGTATCACCTGCGGAACCTTGCGGACTGCAAACTGGAAAACATCCTTGCCATTCATGGTAATGTATTCTGTTTTTGTTTCTTTTGGATCCTGATCAATACTGCGTGCTCTTCCAAGCACTCCCGGTCCGGTCAGTGCCGGTCCGCCTCGTCCATCGGAATGTGAAACCGGCTGATAGCTTTTTCCTTCCTTCGCCTGAAGAAGAACCGCTCCGGCTCCATCTCCAAACAAGATGCAGGTTCCACGGTCAGTCCAGTCAACAATACGTGAAAGACTCTCGCTTCCAATGATCAGAATCGTACGGTAGATTCCAGATGCTATGTACGCCTGCGCTGTATTGTAAGCGAAAAGAAATCCACTGCATGCAGCATTGAGATCAAATCCAACGGCACCCAAAGCTCCAAGAGCCTCCTGTACCTGGCAGGCTGTACATGGAAAAACCCGGTCAGCTGAGCCGGTAGCCACCAGGATCATATCGATTTCTTCCGGTGAGATTCCGGCCTCTTCGACTGCCTGGCGACCGGCCTCAACAGCCATGGAAACAGTTGTTTCCTCTTCTGCTATATGACGCCGTTCCACACCTGTCCGCTCCCGGATCCACTCATCACTGGTCTCAACAAAACCAGCAATCTCGTCATTATCCATGACTCGCTTTGGAACACAGGCTCCCGTTCCGCGGATGACACCGGTTAAGGTCTGTTCTTTATTCATAATAATTGTTTCCTCATATTCCTGATTTGTTTTGGTTTTAGAATATTTTGATTATCAAAGTATATATCCAAAAAAATTTATTGTCAAGCATAAATTTGAGCTGAAGAGGTCATCTGACCTTTTCAGCTTTTGCTTTTTCTATCTTATCTTTCTCATTTGTACGTATCAGGCCAAACTCCAGAAACATGCTGAAGATATATGAGATTCCAAAAATCTGCCCGATTGATTTTGGTCCACGATATTCCGGAGGAAGAAGATATGCTGCTCCATTGATTTCTTTGAATTTCATCTCGGCGAGGACTTTGTGGAATGCCAGCATCACGGAGCTTCTGGTCAGGGTCTTGCTTGTCTCCTTACGTGAGATCAACAGTTCTCCACTGTAGTCTCCGTTTTTCTTATGCTTTACCATATAGGAAAATTCCAACCCGGAAAGCGTATAAAAAGTTTTTCCCTGATATGCAAGCACCCCTGCCCAGAGAAGCCCCTCTAGCTCCTCCATATTCCTTTGCTCCACGATTGCCTGATGGAGTTCCTCAATGACTGCTGTACATGCTGACATAACGCTCCGCCTCTTCCTTCTGAACTTTTTCTGCTCTTCTTCTGCTCTTTCTTTTAAACATACCCATACCAGCCATGATTGTCAACAGGTGTCTTTTATATGTTTTTGTCAGAGTCGAATTACGCTTCCCTCTGTACCTTCCTTCTACAGCTGTCCTGGGGACTGCATTTGCAATTTTTCCCATTTGCAGATTACCCCTGCGCTATACTTGTGACCACATTTCCTTTTTTTCTCATTTGTAGATTATCTCCTGCTCTATACTTGTGACCGCATTTGCAATTTTTCCCATTTGTAGATTATCTCCGCGCTATACTTGTGACCGCATTCACAATTTTTCCCATTTGTAGATTATCTCTGCTCTATACTTGTGACTGCATTCGCACTTTTTTCCATTTGCAGATTATCTTCCCCTCCGAACCAGTGACTGCATTCACAATTATTCTCATTTGTAGATTATCTCTGCTCTATACTTGTGACCGCATTTGCAATTTTTCCCATTTGTAGATTATCTCTGCTCTATATTTGTGACCGCATTCGCAATTTTTCTCATTTGCAGATTATCTTCTGCGCCACACCTCCCCTACGACTGTGTCTGGGGATGCTTACAGGCAGGATTATCCCCCCAGGAGGCTTGTTTTCCCCCTCCATTTTGTTAAAATAAAGACAACACAAACAACTATGTTATCTCCCAAATAAAGTGCATGACCTCCACATATTGATGCACATTCAATTCAACCCATAAAAAAAGTACTTTCAAATCCGCGGGAAGTACCTTTTTTTATAATATTACTACCTTCTGAACAGTTATAATACTTTCAATTCATGCTCTTCATTCATAACTGCAAAACGCGTTCCCAGATTTTCCGCAAGCTGGCGATTGTGTGTGATCGTGATCAGCGTTTTTCCTGCATTATGAAAGTTTTTAAGAAAATCCAGAAGCATATCCTGCGTCTTCTCATCCAGACCGGCAAGCGGCTCATCCAGGATCAACACCTCCGGATTCAGGGAAAGAATACATGCAAGAGAAACCTTTCGCTTCTCACCTCCGCTCAGATGATACGGTGGTCTTTCTCTAAGCTTTTCAATTCCAAACAGACGAAGACAATCCTCTGTTCTCTCCCTGACTTCTGCCTCCGAAAGCCCCATCTGAATCGGTCCAAACGCAACTTCCTCTTCCACGCTTCCGCAAAACAGCTGTGTATCCGCGTTCTGAAAAACATATCCCATCTGCTGGTGAAACCACTTTGCAAACTGCCTGTCTTTCAGCGCTTTTTCTGTAATCTCATGGCCTTTATATAAATAATGCCCTTCTGATGGAAAAATAATCCCGTTCAATAATTTGATAAGCGTTGATTTGCCGCATCCATTCGGTCCCTGAATTACCAGTGACTCTCCCTTTTCGATATGAAGATTCACATATCGAAGTGCAACTTCATGTTCATATGCAAAACATACTTTTTCAAGTGTGATCATGCTTCTTCCCTTTCTTTAAAAATCTCGGACTACATATTTACATTCAAATATAAAAACAGGCAAATACCACACACCATCATCAGAATACCCAAAACATCCTGCAAACAAAGTCTGTACTTCTTGCTCATCTGATATTCTCCTGTGAATCCCCTGCAGCACATAGACGCATACATTTCTTCTGACATCTCACTGGATTTCAGGAATGTGATTCCAAGTACTCCGGAAAAAGATTTTGCCTTGTCCGGGTTTTTTCCCACCGATCTGAGCCCGACAGATGTCAGAATATCCACGCAGATTTCTCCAAGAACAGAAATATATTTCAGCGTAATATCCAGTGTAAAAATAAACAGTGACGGAATCCGGAAAGTTCGCATACTGGCTGTAAGTTTATTCCAGGATGTCCCAGCCGACAATATTCCAACCAAAGTTACCGATACATACACCCTGGCTGTAATATTCGCCAGTGTCTGAGGATTCCCCATAAAAACTGCCGGCAAAAGAAGAAACACAGAAATCATTACTGCACCTGCTGTTTCACTTAAAACCTGCCGTATTGCTGCTGCCGGAAAAAATGCCAGTCTGACAGTTACTGCTGCACACATGATCAATACAAATAAATAATTTCTCGCAGATGCTGTCAGTATAATATATATTAGCGTATAAAATAATTTAAGAGAAGGAGTAGCAGAAAATCTGCCATCCTTCCCTTCATGAAATCTTAGCTTTCCAAGTACAGACAAAACAGACTTTGTGCTCTTAGTCAAAAATGCTTCTTTATCCTTCGACGGAGTATATTCTTCCTGCTGGCACATCCATTCAGGAATTTCTGTTTTTTCTGTTCTGTAATCGTTCATTATTAATTATGCTGCTTTCTTTTTAAAATCAACTTTATCCTTCATAAGAGAAGAAATAATTTTGAAGAAAATTACCAGAAGAGCTACTCCAACAACTGCTGACAGAATATATCCTGTCCATTCTGGCATACCTGTCATCGAATAATCTGGGAACAGTGTTGAAAGCTCAAATCCACTCTCCATACCAGACGGAGTATATCCCAACTGAGTGCCGCCACTGACAAGTGTCGCCATCTCATCCACGCCCCATTCTCCCCAGGCAGTACCTGTTGCGAGAAGTCCGATCGGTGTCAGAACGATAAGTGCTCCAATTAATATGTACAGTGGTTTGAACGAAGATTTCTCCGGAACATTGTCCAATGCTGCAGGTGAAACTTTTTCTACAAAAGCCAATACAACTACTGTTAATACAATCTCTGCCAGGCCAAATAACGTAATGTGTCCGACCATCATTGCCGGTATGGACACACTTAACGGATATGGACAATACAGCGCCTGACCTGCTACATTTTTAAACAGCAATGGCTGAATTCCAAATTCAACAGCTGCACAGAATGCCGCTGCATTGATTCCTACATATGCACCAATCGCAGCGCTAAGTTTACGCTTGCCTGTCTTTTTCAGAAGTAACTGATACAGAAAAAATCCTAGATACGGCAGTACAAAAGCCATGTTGAAACAGTTTGCTCCAAATGCAAGAATTCCACCGTCTCCAAAAAGCAGTGCCTGGATCAGCAACGCAATGGATACCGATATGCACCCGGCCGCCGGACTGCCTGTAAGAATTGCGATAAGAGTTCCACCTACCGCATGTCCTGTCGTACCTCCCGGAAGCGGTACATTAAACATCATTCCAAGAAATGAAAATGCTGCGCCAATTCCCAGTAACGGCATCTTTGCCTTAGGTATCTCCGTTCTGATCTTATTGATCGAATATCCCCATACCGGAAGCATGGCTGCCGTCATTACCGCACATGTTGACGGACTTAAATAGTTCTCAGGTATATGCATATATATACTTCCTTTCCCTGTGAAAACTTTATTTTATTCGGCGCGCACCTCGTAATTAACTGTATTTTATCACTGTGTCAAAGTGTCAACAACCGCCCGGGGGGGATATCTATATATTCATATACAGCATGAATAACGTTCTTTTTTTCATAGGTAATAATCCCCCCGGGAGGCTTGTTTTTACCCCCTGTTTTGTTAAAATATAAACAACACAAAGAACTGTGTTATCTCCCAAATAAAGTGCATGACCTCCACATATTGATGCACATTCAATTCAACCCATAAAAAAAGTACTTCCAAATCCGCGGGAAGTACTTTTTTTATAATCTCTCACACACTCCGCTCAGAAACTGCTGTCCCAGGAATATCCAATCTCTTCTGCAATCTTTTCTGCAACAGAAACATCAAGATTATCACTGATCAGAGCAAGCGTCATATCCATTGCAGCCACCGTCGTACTACAGGAATAATATTTTCCATCAGAAATCCATTTCTCACCGTCTATGTAATCAATTCCAACCGTAAACATCCTCTTCCAGTTTTCATCATACGCATAATCGGCCACCTGTCTGTGGAACAAAAGCCCCGTCCTTGCCAACAGCGCAGAGGCATTCTGGACCATCATGCAAAAAGATGCCTCCTCCACCGCCTGTTTCAGCAGCTGCTGGCCATTTTCTCCCTCCATATGAAGAAAGCTCTTAACTCCCGTTCCGCCCGGGATCAGGAAAATATCCTCAATCTCCACCGGATTCAGCGGTTCTGTCCAAATTTTTATTTCCTGTTTTCCTGTGATCAGACCCCCGCGCAGAGAAATAAAACGCACATAGAAATGCTCCGGTACACGCCCCAAAATCTCCACCGGACCAAACGCATCCATCACTTCAAAATCATCAAACAGAAAAACATTGACTACCATAGTTCCTGCCCTCCAACTATTATTTGCTACTTATTATAGTAATTGCCCTATAAAACCGACTCAATCAGTCTCTTCGTATAATCCATTTTCGGATGATCAATGATCTCATCCGGACTTCCGTATTCTACTGTCTTTCCATGATAAAGAACCAGAACTTTGTCACAAAGTGCCTGTACCAGTGCAAGATCATGACAGATCAGCAGAAATGACAGATTTTCCTTCTCTTTCAGTTCAATCAGAAGTTCCAGTATCTGTTTCTGCACGGTTACATCCAGTGCACTGGTTGCTTCGTCACAAATCAGGATTTCCGGATCTACTGCAAGAGCCCTGGCAATCGCAGCTCTCTGGCACTGACCTCCGCTGACCTGATGAGGATAACGGTCAGCAAATTCCTTTTCCAACCCGCACTTTTCCAGAAGATTTTCCACTCTTTCACGAGTTTCCCTGCGGCTTATCCCCATATTCCGGAGACTTTCCCCAATTCCATCACCCAGCGTACGTCGCGGGTCAAACGATTCCATCGGCATCTGAAAGACCATCTGTATATCCTGGTAAATATCACGCAGTTCTTTGCCTTTTGCATTTGTGATGTTTTTTTCATCGAGGAAAATCTGACCTCCTGTAACTGGTTCAAGATGTGTGATCATTTTTGCGATCGTACTTTTGCCACTGCCGGATTCGCCTACGATTCCCAGGCATTCACCTCGCTGCAGTTCAAAGCTGACATCATCCACTGCAGTCATGGACTTTTTTCCTGATATAAATACTTTTTTGAGATGCTCAGCTTTCAGGATAATGTCTGTCATTTCAACGCACCTCCTGATTCTCTGCCCGCTTCAGATGAAGCACCGAACTCATCAGTTTCTTTGTATACGGATCTTTCGGATGATCCAGAACAGCCTCAGTTTCTCCATACTCCCTTGCCTGTCCGTTCTGAAGCACCAGTATTCTGTCTGCCATCATCCTTACAACACCGATATTATGAGTTACAAGAATCATCGCGGTATTGTATGTTTTGCGCATAAACAGAAGTTCTTCTGCCACCTGCTTCTGCACGGTCACATCCAGCGCACTGGTAGGCTCATCTGCAAGAAGCAGGTTCGGATGCAGGATCATGGCCGTACAGATTCCCACTCTTTGGTTCATTCCACCCGAAAGTTCAAACGGGTAGCTGTCCAGCACACGGTCACTGTCATCCAGACCGATTTTTTTCATAATCTCTCCTGCATGTTTCCGTACTTCCTTTTTGCTGATTTTCTCATGTTCAGACACTGCTTCGTATATCTGTGCTCCAATCGTCCGTACAGGACATAATGCGGCTTTACAGTCCTGAAATACCATTCCGATCTCTGTTCCCAGAAGCTTACGAAGTTTTTTTTCGCTCATGTCTGTAAGATTTTCACCTTTGTACCAGATATCGCCTCTTGTAACCAGACCTTCTTCTCCCAGAAGTCCCATGATTGCTTTTATGATCGTACTTTTGCCGCTTCCGGACTCACCCACGATTCCAAGGATCTCGCCCTGCTTTACTTCAAAGCTGACATCCTCTACCATTGGTTTTCCATTATAAGAAATTGTCACATGCTCTACACGAAGCAAAGAATTCATAATTTATTTTCTCCTCAGAAATTTTATTCTACATCCAGGTCAGCAGTGATCTCATAGTAATCGCATGGATGTGCTGCCATTCCTGTAACATTTGATTTTGTCACGATTCCCATGTTCAAATGTGATACGAAAAAGAATGCATCATCATCCAGGATATCCTGCTGGAGTTCTACTGCAAGCTTTGCTCTTTCATCTTTGTCGAAAGTCTGATGAAGCTGGTCTGTCAGCTTTGTTACTTCTTCATTCTGATATTTTCCATAGTTTTTGGCACCTGTAACTGTACTGGTAAAGAAGTATTCCGGATCACCGGTCGGTGCTGTAGTTGTTGAGCTTACATATACATCAAAATCTCCACTCTTTGCAATTGTCATGTGGTCAGATGTATTGTTTACAACTACATCAATTCCGATATCTTTCAACGTAGCCTGTGCATACTCAGCAAGCTTCGGCTGTTCCAGACGGGTCGGATAAGTCAGCCAGTTGATACTGAGCTTCTGTCCGCCCTTGTCTACATATCCATCGCCATCAGTGTCTGTCCATCCAGATTCTTCAAGAAGCTTCTTGGCTCCGTCCGGATCATAGGAAACAGTTTCTACTGCATCATTTCCATAAGAAAAGCTGCTCGGGAATGCTGCTTTTGCCGGCACTCCACGACCTTCCATAATTACAGAACAGAAACCTTCCTTATCGATTCCCATCTCTACAGCCTTGCGGACATTCTGATCCTGCATGATCTCAGAATCCATGTTGAACTGTCCGAAGAAGCAACGGCTTGTTGCACAGGAATTGATCGTATAATCCGGATTTCCGTCAAACAGTGCATAATTGTCATACTGAAGCCCATAAGTTCCCTGAATATCTCCTGTCTGCAGGGCAGCTGTCAGCGCACTTCCGTCTGCAAATGATTTGACGGTAACTTTATCTACTTTAACATCACCACCCCAATAGTTGTCGTTTTTGACCAGATCGATCTGGGTTGGCGTTACATTTTCTGCAATGTATGGACCGGTTCCCGCTACATTGGCAGAACCGCCTTCTCCCTGAATTCCGTAATCCATATCAATGATCGCACCATATGGGTCACCAAGGTAGTTGATGATCGCCGGACACGGCTCCGTTGTGTAGATTGTAAGTGTCAGTCCATCTGCATCGATATGATCAATCTTAAGGTCATATGGTGCACGGTCATGAACTGCGATCAGGTCTTCCAGACATTCCTTTACTGCTTCCGCATCCATATCACGTCCACTGGAAAATTTTACCCCGTCACGAAGTGTGATCTTAACCGTTGTATCATCTACAAATTCATAGTCCGTTGCCAGCCATGGTTCTACTTCCATATTATCATTGTATTTAAAAAGTGTTTCACCTACGCCATAACGAAGTGCACTCCATCCGGAATAGTTGTCATGCGGGTTCAGACCGGCATCACCCATTTCCTCACTGTATCCGGTTGTTCCGTATACGAATGTTTTTTCTCCGTCAGCCCATACACTTGTTGTCATTCCTGCTGCCAGCATTGCTCCTGTAAGAATTGCTGCGATCAGTTTCTTTTTCATAAATTTTCCTCTCTTTCTTGATGTTATTAATGTTGTTATCTTTTAGCTCTTTCCTTCGGATCCATAAAATCTCTGAGAGTGTCTCCTAGAAGATTAAAAAGCATAACTGTTATAAAGATTGCAAGTCCCGGTGCAAGCACCATCCATGGTGAGATCTGAAGCATACTTCTTCCGTCATTGATCATACTTCCCCATTCTGCCATTGGCGGCTGAACACCAAGTCCGAGGAAGGAAAGTCCTGCCAGTTCCATCATCATAGTTCCGATGTCCAGTACAGATGTTACCAGAATCGGACCTGCAATATTTGGTAAAATATGCTTGAACATAATCTTAAGTGTACTGCTTCCTGACAGTCTCACTGCCATCAGATACGGCGAATCTTTTTGTGCAAGAGTCAGTCCCCGGGCAAGTCTAGCAAACTTTGGCCAGCCGATCACCGCCAGAGCTATGATTGCATTCTGAATACCACCACCGAGTACACCTGCTACTGCAAGAGCAAAAACAAGACTTGGGAATGCAAGAAAAAGATCGGATATACGCATCAACACTGTATCAAGGATTCCCCCACACCATCCGCAGATGATACCAATCACAGTTCCAAGCACAGTAATGATTGCTACAAGAAGCAGAGTTGCATAAATACTGGTCGTACTTCCCACCAGTACACGCGAAAACATATCTCTTCCATAACGGTCGGTTCCCAGTATATGTTCTGCACTGGGTGGCTTCTGTGCCATCAGAAGATCCTGTACATCCGGATCATATGGACAGAGTTTCCGGGCAAAAGCTGCTGCAAGAAGCAGGATCAGTGCCAGTATTGTAAAAAAGATCAGTTTTTCTCTGACATGATTTTTGCGGATTTTCTGCTTTCGGACAGTAACATTTTTATCTGTGTTATTTATACATCTCATGCTCCGTCACCTCCTAATCTTACTCGAGGATCCAGGTAATGATAAATGATATCCGTGATCAGATTTACAACCACATAAATAATCGCCATCCATGCCACATATGCCTGAATGATCGGATAGTCTCGCATGGTGATCGCATCTACTGCCATTTTACCAACGCCATCCCACATAAAAATTGTTTCAACAATCGTGGTTCCACCCAAAAGGCTTCCTATTGATAAAGCCAGCAGGGTAATGATCGTGAGCATGGAAGATTTCATAACATTCTTCCATATAATTACACTTCCTCTCACACCTCTTGCCTTTGCTCCGGCCACATAGTCCTTATTCAGTTCTTCAAGGATCGTTGCCCTCACCTGTCTGGTATATTTGGATGCCATGGAGATTGCGAGCGTCAGCGTCGGAAGCACCAGACTCTGTAATTTATTCTCTGTTGTAATAACCGGAAACCATCCCAGTTTAATAGAAAGAAAATACATCAACACCAGTGCTACAAAAAAATTTGGCATGGAATTTCCAATAAAACTTAAGAAACGTATCAGGTAATCGCTCCATTTATTATGCTGTACCGCTGAAAGAATGCCGAGTGGAATTGCGATCAGCATTGTAAGCAGTACAGAAGATATTGTGAGCATGATCGTCGCCGGAAGTTTCTCTATGAAAGTTTCATAGACATCCCTCCTGGATACGTAACTCTTTCCCATATCTCCAGTTGCCATTCCCGCAAACCACTTTGCATACTGAACAAGAAACGGCTGGTCGAGACCATATTCTTTTCTTGTCTCGTCAATCACTTCCTGAGAAACTGCCGAACCTGCATTCTCATACATATACGTGACAGCATCGCCGCCTGCCAGACGCATCATGGCAAAAGACAAAAAAGTGATCCCGACTAAGATCGGAATCAACTGAAGAAGCCTTTTAATAATATATTTAATCATGAGTACTCCTTTATGTCTGTCTGAAACAGATCAAATATCCGCACATTAATTCGTTAAATAAAGTCTAACAAATCAAAAAAAAGCACACAACCCCCGGGGAGGGTTATGTGTCATTCTAAAAAAGAATATCTCTCGTGCATTATGGAATAAGTCTGTTTTAACTTTTATGTAGTCGTGCCACCAAAAAATCGATCAGTTCCTGTACACTTTCATCGATTTTTTCTCCTTTATGAACAATATAACCGAAGAGCACCTTGCTGTCCCCCATATTCAATGGAATTCCAGGTGTTGTACCCGTTTTATTCTCAGAAAGATAACTTCCACTCACGTTGGAAACCCTGCTGTTTTTCAGCATCTTTTCCATAATATAATCACTGTTGGTCAGCACGGAAATGTCGATATCCTTCCACTGAAAAGACTCTTCATGCACAGAACCAATGTCAAAAAATTCATCCTGATAATTCTGAATAAACCGGACTCCATCCAGATCTTTCAGCTCAACTTTGCTCTTACCAGAGTCATAAAGCTCCGTCTCTTTTCCCGGATAGAACACCACATCCGTCTCATACATCGGAACAAACTGCAGCTTATTCCGGGATATTTCATGCAAAAAATTCTCCTTCTGCTGGCTCAGGATATAAACAAAACCAATGTCATCCACGTAGTCCCTGACACGGTCCATAACGCTCCGGACACCTGCCGTAGTCAGCTGAAAATGATAGTTTTTCTCATAAGTTTCGTTATAAAAATCCACAAACTGATTCGCAAACCAGGAGCTCGGATTCAGCGAAACACGGATCCATTTTGTCATTCCATGCGACGCCATATTCTCCAAAACGCTGATCTCATTTGTGATCCTGCACGCATATCGATACACTTTCTGCCCCTGTACAGTCAGCCGGATCCCCCTTGGAAGCCGCTCAAAAAGCTGCATTCCAAGCGCATCCTCCAGTGCCTTGACCACCTTGCTCACACTCGGCTGCGTAGAATAAAGAACCTTCGCCGCATCACTGAAGGATCCCGTCTGTGCACATACCACAAAATACTGTAATTGTTTTAAATCCATATTATTTTACCGTCCTCAACATAAACAGCGGTGTCGGATTATAAAACTCATCTTTCTCCAGATAGATCCTGCTGCTGATGCCCAGATCCACATGGAACTCCTTCAGACTCATCGCTCCCAGAGTCTCCAGATCCCACGCCGGACGACTGTACGAACTGATTGGAAGCTGCCGTTTGATCTCCTCACACTCACGCATCATCTCGTTTCCAAGCATATTGTGGGCATGATTTTCCGGCAGATCTTCCACATTTGAGAAGTCTGTAATTCCATAATTCGCATCAAAATTCAGCAGCACGCCGCCCTTTTTCAGCACACGAAGCCACTCTCCATATGCATGCTTTACGTGCGGCAGTGTCCAGGTCAGATTCCTGGAAACAATCACATCAAACGTACCATCCGGGAACTCCGGATTCTCTGCATCCATCACTGCAAACTCACACTCTGCCTGCTCTTCTTCTGCCAGCTGCTTTGCATTCTTGATCATATCCGGTGTCAGATCAATACCCGTCACCTGATGACCAGCCTTTGCCAGAAGAATCGTAAAAAATCCTGCTCCACATCCCACATCCAGAATGCGAAGCTTTTTATTATTCTTGGGAAGCTGTGCCTGGATCTCATTCATCCAGCGGTTCGCCATCGTACTGTGAAGCTCCGCACGTCTCTGTTCCAGAAAGCTGTCACTCCGCTTTTCCCAGTAGTTAACGATACGCTCTTTTCGCTCATCATAGCGACTTACAATACGTCCATAGGTCACCATCGGACCATTTCCAACCACCTGAAGCGTGCCCGTCTGATACAGGATCACCCCGTCAAATTCCGCTTCACTGACTTCCTTAACCTTGCCTTCATAGTCACGGACTTCACCCAGGATATCACCCTCCTGGATCATGTCACCGACCTTTTTAAATGGATACCAGAGCCCGTTTTCTTCCGCATCCTGATAGCGCACATCCGCTACCTCAAGCGGATAATACGTACGAAAATCCTTCAGTCCCTGATAGATTCCCATGTGACACAGAATATTCCGGACATCTCTTCGAGTCGAACGGACCTCCTCATAATTCCAGTCACCCATGCCGCCACGCTCGATCAGGATACTCGGAATCCCCTGCGAAGCCGCATAATTATATGAGCCACCCGAAGCCACGTTGGATTTTACCATATATGGCACGTCCACCTGCTCCGCCATCTCACGAGAAATCTTCACTACGTTCTCCGGTGCAGCTCCCGCATAATACACATACGGAGTCAGCTTCTCATAATCATCTCCACTGTGCAGATCAATATAAAAATCCGCCACCGGCTGCAGCTCCTGCGAAACCGCCCATGCCAGACGCTCCATCTCCGTACCATCCGGATTTCCTGGGAATTCACGGTTCAGGTTCTTTGCATCCGCCAGCCCCATACTTCCATTACGCGCCTCAAAAGCCGGACGATTCAGCACCTTCACGATAATGATCGTACCAGTGACCTTCTCAATCTTAAGCTTTTGTGAAAGCTCGATCGCCGCCTGGATTCCCACATACTCCCCGGCATGCACACCGGCAGTGATCAGCATCGTCTTACCTGTTCCATGTCCATGAAGCACCGTTGCCGGAAAACGCAGTTCTCCATTCGCCAGTTCCAGCTCGCCATTCCATTTTTCACCAGGCTCAACCGTAATGTTTTTCAGATGAAAAGCATCTCTCTTCCTGCCCGTCAGAAGAAAGATCGGAGAGGAACTGTTGTTAATGATCTCTTCTTCCGTCCAGACCTCTTTCCAGATATTTTCATCACAGGAAACATCCAGAAAACCAGTTTTTTTCATCGTATCCAGATCCCACTTCGGACGTTCCAGACGACTTAACGGAACCTGACGCGCAATCTCTTCCATCTTCTCAATGTCTGTACCGCTGTAGTAATCTTCTACATTCTGCTCTTCTGTCTGCTGACGATCCTTCTCGTATCCGCTGCGTTTCTCTTCATTATATAAATGTCCATACCAGTCTGCATCAAAATTATAAAGAACTCCGCCCGGTTTCAGCACACGAAGCCATTCTTTATATGCCAGATCCGGTCTTGGCAGATTCCAGGTCACATTTCGCGTCACAATTACATCAAAGCTGTTACTTTCCACATCAAGAGCCTGCGCATCGCCTGTTTTCCACACTATACACTCCGCTAATCCACCGGCATTGCTCTGCGCTTCCTTTAACATCTCTTCCGTATAATCGACCGCCGTCACCTGATAGCCGGCCTCCGCAAGAAGGATCGCAAAAAATCCAGGACCCGTTCCAACATCCAGGATTTTTATTTCTCCTGGTTCACGTTCCGGGAACGCCTCCCCCAGCAGACTTAAAAGTTTGTCCCTCCACATCGTCCGCCTCGCATCTGCCATCTCCTGCTGATTATATTCCGAATAACCCCTGGCACGATTCGTCCAGTAGTCATGAATTTCATTTTTCAAGTCAGTCATAATTATTTTCTCCGCCTAAAATAGTATTCTTTTAGTATATAAAAAAAAAGCCCCCACCACAACCCTGTGGGGGGGATAGGGGAAAGTTTATCTTTCGTCCTTTTTTCCAAAAAATCCAATCATCCAATTCACAAGAACCGCACCAACCATGCACCCCAATCCATTGTGAATCATGTCATCCCATTCGAACAATCCACGCATTGTGATCAGTTGGCTCATTTCTATTGTAGCTGATATCAGCACGCCAAATACCAGCGCCTCCTGCCATTTCACCTTCCGATTCATGATCAGCGGCAGCAACGCTCCCGCCGGCAAAAGTAGCATACAGTTCAGCAGATTCTCCTTCAGCAATTCCATGTCATGGTACCTGAGTATGGCACTCCATGACCAGAATGGAATCAGTTCATACTGCCGGACCGAACCCGTCCTTGTAAATACTGTAGAACCAAACACAATCCCAAGAAAGACCAGTTCTGCCAGAATCGCTGCCGCCTGGAGCTTATTCATTTTTTCCTTACGTATCAAATAAATCATCATAATAACCGCTATCACCATAATACACGAGAAACAAAAGATTTCCCGGCTTGACCACGGATTATTGTATTCCGTCAAGATCTGATAGATATCCATCTACTGCTCCTTCACATAAAATATTCCAAGTGGTCTTATTATACACTATCTGTCAAATCTTTTGTAAATGTCTCACGTTCTCCTGCATTCTCCCTTCGCCAAATGGATTTTCAATAATAAAACTGCAAAAACTACTTGTAATATATAATAGTATGTGCTATCTTATTTTTATTCAAATCAATTTCAATAAAATAAATTTTAATAAAACTATTTTAAATAAAAGGAGGGCTATTCATATGTTTGTAGGAAGAGAACAAGAGCTGGCATCGTTAGAAGAATTTTATGCCAAAGACGGCATTGGCATGACCGTTATCTATGGGCGAAGACGTATTGGAAAGTCTACTCTTATTACCGAATTCGTCAAAGATAAAAAAACTGTATTTTATACGGCAACAAAAATCGGAAAAGCCAGAAATCTGGAGCTATTTTCCAAACAAGTGTTAGATTTATTCATGCCCGGAATTGAAAACATCAGTTTTAACAGTATAGAAGCTGTTTTTGATTTTATTGATAAAAATATAGCTAATGATAAGATAGTACTTGTAATAGATGAATTGCCATACTGGGCTGAAAAAGATGACTCTCTTTTATCTATTCTGCAGAAATATATAGATACGATTTGGAATGACAAAAATCTGAAAATAATTTTATGTGGTTCAGCATTAAGCTTTATGGAAAATAAAGTGCTCAGTGAAAAAAGTCCTTTATTTGGAAGACGTGATTCACAGATAAAATTAGAATCATTTAATTATTTAGATTCAGCCAAATTTGTTCCTGACTATTCAAACGAAGATAAAGCAATCTGCTATGGCATTACTGGCGGTGTTGCAAAATATCTTTCCATGATCGATCCGAAAAAAAACATTGACGAGAACATTATAAGATTATTTTTCAGGACAGATGGTTATTTATATGACGAAACCAGGAACTTACTGACACAGGAATTTTCTGATATATCACTCGTAAATAATATTGTGGAACAGATTGCCTCCGGAGTAAATACACTTAATACAATTTCGGGAAAAATTAACGAGAAAGAACCAACTGTCTTATATTCATTAGAAAAATTAATCAGTGTTGGGTTAATTGAAAAAAAGAAATGTATCACAGAAGAAAAAAACAAAAAGAAAACTCAATATGTTCTAAAAGATTTTATGTTCAAATTCTGGTACGAATTTATCCCAAAAGCAACCAGTGTAATTGAAATGGGACAAGGTGCACTTTATTATCAAAAAGCTGTCAAACCATTCTTACATTCATTTATGGGTTCTGTATTTGAAGAAATGTGCCGATACTATACTCTGAATCAAGGAATAACCGGTGCATATGATTGTTTCGTTACTTCAGTCGGAACCTGGTGGGGTGTAGAAAATATTACAGATAAAAACGGTTCTATACGAGCACAATCTGCCGATATAGATATCGTTGCCTTATCTGATATAGATAAAAAAGCAGTTATTGGCGAATGTAAGTTCAAAAACGAAAAAATTGACAAGGGTATTTATGAAACCTTGGTCAGAAGAGGAACTCTTATATCCAATAAATACAAAATTTCAAAATATATTTTCTTTTCTCTATCAGGATATACAGATTGGTTCAACTCATTATCTGATGAAGATGTTTTGCTGCTTACATTAGATTCACTTTATAGGTGAATAATTGATGCAGGGGGAGTATCCCAAAGTTTGTGTAAACCTTCAAACTGATGTAAGATAGAATTACTCAGTTTGGAGGTTTATTTTATGGCAAGAAAAAAGGATTCACCACAAAAAGCAGCGCTTAGAGAACTCATGGGAAACTACCTGAAAGAAAACAATGTAAAAGTAAAAGATGGAACAGATGTTAATTCCATTATGCGGGATATGATGTCTATCGTTTTGGAAGGCGCCCTTGATCAGGAACTGGATGAAGAACTGGGATATTCCAAATATGATTATCGCTGTTTCACTTTTATTAATTTTCTTTTTTCACGTTTTCAATGCTGATTGCAAAATCATACTCCACCATTCGGATCACCATTTTCGAGTCACCTGTACTCTGGCATTCGAAATGATAACCTTTTTTTCCAATTCTGAAGTATGAATCAGTAATTTTTTCACCATTCAGCGTCTGGTGTTCATTTCGTAGCTGTTCCAACGGAACATCAAGTGGATAATTTGTTCCAAATATCTCATTGAGCACTGGCACAATCAGCTCCGGCATCTTCTGTAGATGAAAGTAACCCTGCAAATATTTCATCCAGCATATTTTTCAGGCTTAAGGTTTCCACCTACCTCTCCCTTTTGTTCTATTTTAGCATATCCATATATAGAACTCTATGCATTATTACAAATTCTCTTCTACTTCTCCTACTGCAGGAAGATACTCCACAGACAGATCGTCGGCAATGACAGCAGCGTGGAAAAAATAACCATCTTCGTTGCAAACGGAGAATCGACCTGATATTTCTCTGCGAGGATACTGGTTGTCGCACCCGCCGGCATCGCTGCCAGAAGCACACAAAGACCAAGAACTGTTTTATTCAATGGCAAGAAACTGCATACAATATAAACGACCGCCGGAACAACGACCAGTCTGTGAACCGTATATTTCACGACTGTCCAGTCCCAGAAATCTTTGAGATCGATGTCAGCCAGGATCATGCCAATGACCATCATGGACATAGCAGTGTTGCAGTTTCCAACTGCCGTTACTGCACCGTCAAGTCCAAGTGGCAGTGGAAGTCCCGTAACCATCAGAATAATTCCAAGAACACATGCCAGAATGCACGGATGTGTCATAACCTTTTTCAAAGTTTTCTTTTTGTCACTGGTTCCGGAAAAAACAGCCAGACCGGAAGACCACATCATGATCCTCTGCGGGATCAGGTAAACGCTGGCAAGTACCAGACCTTCCGCACCATAAATCCCCTCCGCGATCGGATTCCCAAGGAAGCCTGCATTTGAACAGATGGTTCCATACTGCAGACATTTATATCGTCCCTCCGGTTCTTTGCGGAACATCACTTTTCCATAAATAACACAGAATACCTGGATGCCTATAGATATAAGAAGGATTTCCAGATATTTCATAAAATTTCCATCTGCCGCACTCTGCGTAAATGCATGAAGAATGTTACACGGCAGGATCAAATAAATAACAAGGTCATTGATGTTTTTTTGCCCCTGCGGTCCGATGATATGTATTTTTTTCATTAAAAATCCTACAGCTACAAGGAGAAAAATCGTGAGCTGTAACGTAAGAAGTGTTTTCATAATATTCTACTTTCCGCGTGTTTCCTTCCTTTGAAACACCTGCTTCCTTTCTTCTTAATTCATTTTCATCCTCATCATCTCAAATCATACTTTAGTGTAGCACATTGTTGAAATCCCCGCAAGAAGGCCAGTTGTACAGAGTTGTATACAATAATCTGCGAACGATTCCGTTTATATTTAATACATTACTCCACCCATACGTTTCAAAAGAGATCACCCTCCAGCAGCGAAATCCATGGACGAATCAGAAGATCCGTGATCTGGAGATTTGACGGAAGGAGATACCTGACCATCCAAATGAGGTCGGACATCTCCTTTTTGTACAATCTTCTTATTGACGTTCTTCTTATTTATATGCTACAATCTGTGTCTGTAAACAACGATTCTGTTCTTTCATGTTTACAACAATTTTAATTTCCAAAACATAGTGTGGATTTTTCTGGTCCGACCATTTTTCGCCACACAATTACCCATTGCGGTAGTTGTGCGGCGTTTTTTTATGTCTGCTCCGCCGATACAGATTTTTCAGAAATACCGGCACTTGCAGATGTTTTTATTTGAAAGGAGTTTCTATGAACGATACATTTATGAAAGAAAAACCGGTCTTTCCACTGATTCTGTCCATGGCTTTGCCAATGGTCATCTCAATGCTCGTAAATTCTCTGTACAATATCGTGGACAGTTTCTTTGTCGCACAGATCAGTGAAAATGCCATGACCGCGCTGTCGCTTGTTTTTCCTGTCCAAAACTTCGCCAATGCGATTGCGATTGGTTTTGGAATTGGTATCAGTTCACAGATTGCCATCTGTCTTGGTGCCGGAAACAGGGAGACTGCCAGCAAAGCAGCCACACACGGCCTGATGTTTTCTGCACTCCACGGAGTTATTCTGATGATCGGATGTATTCTTATCATGCCGGGTTTTCTGTCTCTGTTTACTTCCGATGCAGATGTAACTGATCTCGGGATCCGCTATTCTACAATTGTTTTTCTCTTTGCTGTCATAAACACCATAAATCTTGCCTACGAAAAGATCTTCCAGGGTGTCGGCAAGATGAAGGTTACGATGATCGGTCTGATGATTGGCTGTGTTTCCAATATCATCCTCGATCCGCTGCTGATCTTTGGCCTTGGTCCGTTCCCGGCACTCGGTATTGAAGGCGCTGCACTGGCAACCGGGTTGGGACAGGTATTTAATCTTGTTTTCTACCTGATCGTATATAAAATAAAACCTCTCCAGGTTCAGCTCAGCCGCAGCCATCTCCACCCGGACATGGCTCTGGCAGCAAGATTATACTCTGTCGGCATCCCAGGTGCACTGAATCTTGCGCTGCCTTCTGTCCTGGTTTCTGCACTGAACGGACTCCTGGCAGCCTACTCACAGAGTTATGTCGTGATCCTTGGAATCTACTACAAACTACAGACATTCCTGTATCTTCCGGCAAGTGGAATCGTACAGGGAATGCGTCCGGTCATTGGTTATAACTATGGTGCCGGGGAACATAAACGTGTGAAAAAAATCTATTATGTTACGCTCTGTATGAGTGGTGTGATCATGCTTGTCGGAACGATCATCTGTCTGACTGTTCCGGGACAGCTGATCGGCATGTTTACCACAAATCCTCAGACAATTGCCGCAGGCAAAACAGCACTCCGAATCATCTGTGCAGGATTTCTGATCTCTTCTGTATCCGTCACAGCATGCGGTGCACTGGAGGGGCTTGGCAGAGGAACTGCCTCATTGATCGTCTCTCTCTGCAGATACCTGATCATTATCCTTCCGGCAGCATTTATCCTGAGTCATTTCTTCGGAGCCGTTGGTGTATGGAACGCTTTCTGGATTGCGGAAGCGCTGACCGCCGGGGTATCCTTGCTTATCAGCAAGAGGGTTATCGGGGTATAATTCCCTGATATCCCTCTTTTTTTATATTTTCCCTTGACACATACCCTCACGGGGTATATATTACAAGTATAGCAAATATACCCCTGTAGGGTATGCGATTCAGGAATGCCATCGGCATTCTTGCTGCGAGGTGAAGTCATCTCACATCTGATATAATAAATCTCGAACGAAAGGAAGTTTGCTTATGGATCATAATAACTTTAATGCCAGTTCCTCTACAAAGACAAAAGAAATTATAAAGGAACAAGCAGCTACTCAGGAAAAATCTTGTTGCAGCAATGATAATGCCACCCCATCCGCTCCTGCCTGCTGCTGTACCAGGCACACCGACCGTTCAGAAGCTGACCGCAAGAAACTCATCAACCGTCTGAAACGTATCGAAGGGCAGATCCGGGGAATCATAGGAATGTTGGAAAACGATGCTTACTGCAACGATATCCTCATTCAGTCAGCCGCCGTTAATGCCGCCGTCAATTCTTTTAACAAAGAACTTCTCGCGAATCATATCCGTACCTGTGTGGCTCGTGATATCCGCGAAGGTAAAGATGAAACCATCGATGAGCTGGTTGCAACTCTGCAGAAGCTAATGAAATAGGAGGTAATACAATGGAACAATACAACGTCACCGGGATGAGCTGCGCTGCCTGCAGTTCCCGTGTGGAGAAGGCCGTATCCAAAGTGCCGGGAGTTACATCCTGCTCGGTCAGCCTTCTGACAAATTCTATGGGAGTTGAAGGAACCGCATCCTCTCATGACATCATCACTGCCGTAGAGCAGGCAGGTTACGGCGCATCACTCAAGGGTGCAAATAAAGAACAGGTTTCCATGTCTGAAGCCGAGGAAGCCCTGGAAGATCACGAGACACCGGTTCTCAAACGCCGCCTGATCGCTTCCATCGGATTTTTACTCGTTCTGATGTACTTCTCCATGGGACACATGATGTGGAACTGGCCACTCCCGGCATTTTTTAACGATAACCACGTTGCCATGGGACTTGTCCAGCTTCTGCTTGCCGGAATCGTCATGGTCATCAACCAGAAATTCTTCATTAGCGGATTTAAGAGTCTGTGGCACCGTGCCCCCAATATGGACACACTGGTTGCACTCGGCTCCATGGCCTCATTTATATGGAGTGTCTACGCACTTTTTGCCATGACAAGAGCACAGGTAGACGGTGATTCCGCTGCCGTTATGAACTACATGATGGAATTTTATTTCGAGTCTGCCGCAATGATCCTGACGCTGATCACTGTTGGAAAAATGCTCGAAGCACGTTCCAAGGGAAAAACGACCGATGCTCTTAAGAGCCTCATGAAACTTGCCCCCAAAACCGCCATTGTTCTTAGAAGCGATCAGGAAGTAACCGTTCCGATCGAACAGGTTCACAAGGGTGATATCTTTGTCGTACGTCCTGGTGAAAATATCCCGGTCGATGGTGTGATCATTGAAGGAACCAGCGCCGTCAATGAATCTGCCCTTACCGGCGAAAGCATCCCTGTTGACAAAGCAGCCGGAGATCTTGTTTCCGCCGCAACCGTCAACCAGTCCGGATTTATCAAATGCGAAGCAACCCGTGTCGGCGAAGACACCACTCTCTCCCAGATCATCAAAATGGTAAGTGATGCTGCCGCTACCAAAGCTCCGATCGCCAAGATCGCAGACCGTGTTTCCGGTATTTTTGTTCCAGCAGTTATTACGATTGCAATCGTTACCACGATCATCTGGCTTCTGACCGGACATGAATTTGGCTATGCTCTTGCCCGCGGTATCTCCGTTCTCGTTATCAGTTGCCCATGTGCCCTCGGACTTGCTACTCCGGTAGCGATCATGGTCGGCAATGGAATGGGAGCCAGGAATGGTATCCTGTTCAAAACTGCCGTTTCTCTCGAAGAGGCCGGCAAGGTTCAGATTGTTGCCCTGGACAAGACCGGTACGATCACCAGCGGCCAGCCGGAAGTTACTGATCTGCTCCCTGCAGACGGAATCTCCGAACAGGAACTTCTCACCATGGCATTTGCCCTGGAGAAAAAAAGCGAACATCCGCTTGCGAAAGCGATTCTCAAACATGCTGAAGAACAACATCTTACAGCACCGGAGGTTTCTGATTTCCATGCCCTTCCCGGCAACGGACTCTCTGCAGTACTTGATCAGGAAACTCTGATCGGTGGAAGCATGAAATTCATCAGCAGCCAGGTAAACGTTCCTGCCACCCTTTCCCAGAAGGCAGAAAAACTTGCAGAAGAGGGAAAAACACCCCTGCTTTTTGCCCGGAATGGTAAACTGGTCGGCATTATCGCTGTTGCCGATGTCATCAAAGAAGACAGCCCACAGGCGGTCAAAGAACTCCAGAATATGGGAATCCGTGTTGTCATGCTGACCGGTGATAATGAACGCACTGCAAGAGCGATCGGTGCACAGGCCGGTGTTGATGATGTCATCGCAGGTGTTCTCCCGGATGGCAAAGAAAGTGTGATCCGTTCACTTAGGGAACAGGGCAAAGTAGCCATGGTCGGTGACGGAATCAACGATGCCCCTGCACTTACCCGCGCAGATATCGGAATCGCGATCGGTGCCGGAACTGATATCGCGATCGATGCCGCTGATGTCGTTCTGATGAAGAGTCGTTTAAGCGATGTTCCTGCTGCAGTACGTCTCAGCCGTGCAACCCTGAAAAATATCCACGAAAATCTTTTCTGGGCATTTTTCTACAATGTGATCGGCATTCCACTGGCTGCCGGTGTATGGATCCCGATTTTCGGATGGACATTGAATCCGATGTTCGGTGCCGCCGCAATGAGTCTTTCTAGCTTCTGCGTTGTCACCAATGCCCTTCGTCTGAACCTGTTTAAGATCCACGACACAAAAAAGGACAAAAAAATTAAACAAGCTACTTCCATTGAAGTAAAAAATGATTATAATAAAAAAGAAAAGGAGCAAAAAACTATGGTAAAAGTTACAGTTAATGTTGAGGGAATGATGTGCGGACATTGCGAAGCACATGTAAACGAAGCTATTAAGAAAGCATTCGGCGTTGAAGACGTTGTATCTTCTCACGAAAATAACACAACCGTTTTCACAGCACCGGAAAAGGTTGATGAGGACAAGATCCGTCAGACGATCAAAGATGCCGGATACGAAGTAACCGGAATTACACAGGAATAAAAGGAAGCTATGAACAACACACAGGATAAAAAAAAACCAGAAGAAATCCATAACCTGCACTATTATATCGATCACATTCGATATGATATAACCAGTCTTATCAAATGGCTGGTTCTGGCAGTACTGACCGGACTGAGCGTAGGCTTCATCAGCAGCCTTTTTGCCAGAGTACTGAAATTCGTAACCAACTATCGTACAGAGCATTTCTGGGTATTCTTCTTGCTTCCTGTTTCCGGTCTGATCATTGTTTTTCTGTATCAGAAATTCGGTCAGGAAGATGGCGGAACCAATCAGGTTTTATCAACGATCCGTTCTCAGGATGATGTGCCTTTTCGTTCTGCTCCGCTGATTTTCGTTTCTACGATCCTGACTCACTTTGCCGGTGGATCTGCCGGTCGTGAAGGTGCTGCAATTCAGCTCGGCGGAAGCATCGGCAATCAGCTTGGAAGCTGGTTTCACCTCGATGAAGAAGACCGTCATGTCATGGTCATGTGCGGTATGAGTGCTGCTTTCTCCGCAGTTTTCGGAACACCGATGGCAGCGGCAGTCTTTTCTATGGAGGTCGTGAGCGTTGGCATTATGTATTATGCCGCACTGGTTCCATGTGTGATCGCATCCATTATTGCCTCAAAGTTTGCGGCGGGCTTTGGCATCAATCCGGAATCTTTTCATGTAGTCAATATCCCGGAACTTACCATCGAAACAGGACTCAAGATGGTTCTTGTTGCCGTTGCCTGTGCTGCCATCAGTATTATTTTCTGTATGGCACTTCAGGGTGTCAGCAAACTTTATGCGAAATTTTTAAAAAATCCATATATCCGTATCATCGCAGCCAGTGCCATCATTATTGTAATCACACTCTTTTTGCGCACCTCTGATTATATGGGTGCCGGAAATAACCTGATCGAGCTTGCTGTCGAGAATGGTCAGGCTCGCCCGCTGGACTTTTTCTGGAAGCTCGTACTCACTGCCCTGACCATGCGCGCCGGTTTCCGTGGCGGTGAGATTGTTCCTTCCTTCTGCATCGGAGCAACATTCGGATGTATCATGGGACACCTGATCGGTCTTTCCCCATCCATCTGTGCAGCCGCCGGAATGGCAGCCCTTTTCTGTGGCGTTACCAACTGCCCGATCACTTCGATTCTGATCGCATTTGAGCTGTTTGGCTTCCGTGGTGCATCCTATTATCTGATTGCCGTTTCGATCAGTTATGCCGTATCTGGATACTATGGTCTGTACAAAGATCAGACGATCGTATACTCCAAATATAAAGCTAAGTACATCAATCGTCATACTCGTTTCTAAATTTATAAAATTTAATTTTACATATTCCGATGTCTGCTACTCTTTAACATAAATAGTTTCAGGCATCGGAATTTTTCTTTTATTCTTCTTTTATTTTACTTTCAATTCCCATATATTTTTCTCACAATAATGTAAAAAATGTTAGAAATTTAACGTGTATTTTATCAAAAACTTTACTTGTGCATTGAAAATAATGTGTTAGAATAAAGGTGTATTTTTTAGGAAAAGTAGGAGGAATTTGAATGCGCAAAACAAAAATTATCTGTACCCTTGGTCCGTCTACTGATAAGGACGGTGTTCTGGAAGAACTCGTTAAAGAAGGAATGAACGTAGCACGTTTTAACTTCTCTCATGGTTTACATGATGAACAAAAAGGCCGTATTGATAAATTAAAAGAAATTCGTACAAGACTCAATAAACCGGTAGCTGCGCTTCTCGATACAAAAGGGCCTGAAATTCGTATCCGCGAATTTGAAAATGAAAAGGTTTCACTGAAGGAAGGTCAGGAATTTACCTTAACTGCAGAAGAAATCGTAGGAAACGAAAAAATCGTTTCTGTTACCTATAAAGATTTATATAAAGATGTCAAACCAGGCAACAGCATTCTGATCGATGATGGTCTGATTGGACTTGAAGTCAAGAAGATCAAAGGTCAGGACATCGTCTGTAAAGTCGTAAACGGTGGTGTTCTCGGCAATAAGAAGGGCGTCAACCTCCCTGGTGTAGAAGTAAACATGCCGTTTATCAGCCCAAAAGATCACGATGATATCCTGTTTGGTATTAAAGAAGGCTATGATTTTATTGCGGCTTCCTTTACCAGAACTGCTGCCGATGTCAAAGAAATCCGTGATATCCTTGAGAAAAACGGCGGACATGACATCAAGATCATCGCAAAGATCGAGAACCAGCAGGGTGTTGACAACATCGACAGCATCATTGAAGCTGCAGATGGTATCATGATCGCCCGTGGTGATATGGGTGTTGAAATTCCACTCGAAGACGTACCGGTTATCCAGAAGGATATCATTGCAAAGGTATACAGTGCCGGCAAACAGGTTATCACAGCTACTCAGATGTTGGATTCCATGATCAAAAATCCGCGTCCGACACGTGCTGAGACCACTGACGTTGCCAATGCGATCTATCAGGGAACAAGTGCGATCATGCTTTCCGGTGAGACTGCTGCCGGTAAATACCCAATTGAAGCACTTAAGACAATGGTTAAAATTGCAGTTCGTACAGAAGCTGATGTTGACTACAATAAACAGTTCAGCACTTCTTCAAAAGATCATGCTACAAATGTAACTACCGCTATTTCTCATGCTACCTGCATGACTGCGATCGACCTGAACGCAAAAGCGATCATCGCAGTTACTCGTTCCGGAAATACTGCACGCATGGTTTCCAAATATCGTCCGGGATGCCAGATCATTGCATGTACTCCGGATGAGCGTACCTGGCGTCAAATGAACCTGATCTGGGGTGTAACGCCACTCCTGACCAAAGAGGAATACAGCATGGAGATTCTTCTTCTTCACGCTACAGAAGCAGCTGAGGAACACGGTTATGTCAAAGAAGGAGATATCGTTGTTCTTACAGTTGGTGTTCCTCTTGGACATCCTGGCAACACAAATCTGCTCAAAGCAACCGTTGTTGGTAAGTATTAATCTGCTTACCACGTCCGGATTGACTATCCTGTAAAATTGTATACAAAAATAAACAAGGTCATTATCTCCTGTTTTGGACGATAATGACCTGTTTTTTTACTCACATAAAAAATCCAGACATATCTGTTGTAAAAACACTTTTATTTCTTATAAACTGTGATTACGATCGGTTCCTGGTTTTCCTCCCCATATGGCTGAATCCAGTATAATTCTTCATCCGGATCTTTCTGTTTCTCCGCTTCAGCACCTTTGGATTCAGAATCTCCTGCTTTGGTATTTTTAGTTTCCAAATTTCTTGCAGCATCTTCGTCTTTTTCAGATGCAGATGTCGTTGCAACCTCGTCTTTCACATACTCAAGTTCCAGATATGGAGCACTTCCATTTACATCATTCAGAATGATCTGGTTCTTTCTGCCCAGAGTTTTCTTATCTGAATACTTCCCATCTTTATCCACCGAAATATTCTGAACCGCCTTATTGATCACACAGGTTCCATCGGTGGAAGTCGTCAAAATCACATCTTTCTCTGTGTCAGAAACCTTGATGATATTCAATGGTTTCTCATTTTCTGTAAGTGTTATGATGATTTTATTATTTCCGTTATAAATATGAATTCCAAGCTCAGATACAGTTTCTTTTGCTCTCAGTGTGATCCAGTGATTCTCTGGATCTTTTTCATCAATGATAGCGATTGAATGAAGTTTCTTATTCTCACTTGTCAGTGAAAATCCATTTTTGATCTCATTGATGGATGTAGAAATCGCAAGATCTGTAATATTTCCTTCTGAATCTTTCCTGATCTCTGTCGTTTCTGTTGGAACTGTCATACCGGTAACTTCCTCTGTTTCCGTCGGATCATCCGAATCTTTCTTTGCAACACAAATCGTACCAACTGCAGTTTCCGGATCATACTCCGTCACAATATCAGTCGAAGTGGAAGATGCAAAAGAAGCATATTCTTCATCGATATCTTCATCTGGCAGGTCTTCCTCTGCATCTTCATTTTTACTATCGGCAGAAGTGTCTGAATCAGCAGGATCTGTTTTTCCGGAAGTACTGTCTTTATCTACGGAAGCATTTTCTGTATTAGAATTCTTATCTTCTTCAGAAGCATCTGTTTTGCCATCTTCTGATTTGCTGTCGGCATCTGTTCCCGGCGTCTCATCTGTCTTTGTATCTGCATCGTCTGTTTTGCCATCAACAGTATTTGTATTTTTGACCGGTATCTCCGCCAGTTCTGTATAATCGCATCCCTGTCTCTGACATTTATATGTGATCACACCTGGTTTATCTGCTGTCGCCTCCTGCATGGAAACTTCTTTCAGTTCATGACCAAGCGCAGCTGTCTCATCTCTCTTTTCTTCGTAGGTACAGCCATCCGCTTTACACTTGTAGATCGTATAACCTCTTTCTGTACAGGTTGGCAGAACGACTTTACTTTCTATAAGCTCATGCTCACCTTCATTGCATGGAGCAGGTTCATTCTCTGCTGCCCTTGTGTCTTCCTTTTCATTATCATCCGTTTCAGTTGTTTTCGCAGAAGGATTCTCCTCAGCATATACCGCAGAACTTCCTGCCAGGGTCATCGCCATGATCACGGCCAGTATCGCTGCACTTTTACTTTTCTTTCTCATACACATTCTCTCCTTTGTACAAAATATGGAGTCAATAAAACAGATTTATCTTATCATTGATTCTATGCTTTGTGGATCTCACATGACTAAAGTCACATGCTCCTCAGTCGCTTTAAGCGACAAGGCTAAATATCGGCGGATACGCCTGTAGCTTAGGATATGCGCAGTCATGCGCTTTTTTCCATGCCAGATATGGCAGGTTCCCACACTGCAGGTAATCCACTGTATATCTGCCTGTGTTTATGCTGCTCTTAAGAGTTCCATTTCTGAAAACAATTCTCTTAAGTCCGCATATACACATGAGATCCTACGCTTTACTGAAGGGACTTTTGCCTCCAGCAAAGACCTTTCCGTTGCCGGAAGGGGTTTTAAGAGTTCCCGTATAAAATATCTTGCTCCAATATTATAGGACGCCGAAAGATCACAGTTATATCTTTTTCCATTCTGGAATGTACATAAACTGTGATTGCCTGGATCACGGACAACTGTTCCCGACCCATCACAGGCAAGCCTGCTGGTATTCCACGCACAGATCCTGGATATCCGCATCCCTCTTCTATGCGCCTGATGTTCACATCTTTTCTGGATATCCCTTTTCCTCCACAGATGCAGCTTCTGTTTCTTTCTCCCAGATATCTTTCCTTTTGTTTCCAGATACTCAAACACGATCACATCCGCGTGGTTTTCTTCCGCATATCCTGTAACTGCCCCTGCGACCTTCCTTCCGAGTTCTGTGTTAAGACGCTTCGCGTAAGCCCATCTGCTTTTCACCTGTACAGAACCATGTTCCCGCTGGAACCTGCTTATCCGTCCCAGCACACGGTACATCCGGTCTTTTTCACTGGGAAAATCAATAAATTTTCTTCCCAGGACAGTTCCATCTGACCGCATAATGGTACAGACTGCATCCGTATTGATCCCTAAATCCACACTGCAGATGATCTGTTCTTTTACAGGTGCCTTTGTAAGCGGCACCTCTTCTATATAAGAAAAACGCAGGAAGTATTTACGATGCCTTTTTTCCAGCACGGGAGCTGCTGCTCTTTTTCCTGCCCAGTATTTCCTCAGATATTCCATATCTGTATGGCTGAGACTGACCCGGAACCATTTCCAGTCATGGCCGTCATAAAGTTTCAGGTACGCTCCATCTTTTTCCTCAGTATCTTCACGGTACATCACATCACGGTAAAATACCGGCATAGCATGATTACCACACACCAGCTTCGGCGTGCCGCCTTTCTGATCCATTTTTTCCCACAGTTTCAGCCTTGTCTTATATGAGGATACGCTTCCCAGGGCATGCTGGATAGCTGCCCTTCTGAGATAAGAAGGCATCTTTGGAAATCGCAGGTCAAAATCAAACCTTGCCTGATTCTTTTTTGTAGTATGCACCAGATGTTCTGCAGTATTGAAACGTTTTTTAGGTTCCGTGATCACTGCCAGTTCATCCCATGCCTGGGCATAGATCTCAATCAGACAGCTGACCGCAGAACGATAAATATCCAGTGTCTGGCGGATCGGGATATTCTGTTTTCGCAGTTCTACGCCATAACTGGATACTGTCCTCATCTTTTTTCCTCTTTCTTACAAATATAAAAAACGAGTTCTTTCAGATTACTGTTTTTCTTTTTGCCCTTCGATATAAGAACATACCTGTTTCCTGCTCCTGTCACTCACCGTTACTGCACAATAAGATGGATTCCACAGATGCCCTCCCCAAAGTTCCTTCTTCAGTTCCGGATGCGCAAGAAACATCTGCCTGGCAATGTTCCCCTTCATGATCTTGATCATATCCGAGATATAAAACTGTGGTCTGCAGTCTACAAGCAGATGGATATGATCCGGCATAACCTCCATTGCCAGGATCTGAAATTTATATTCTTCTGCAAGATTATAGAGCATTCTCTTGCATTCTGCATCAATACCATCTTTTAAAACTTTTTTCCGATATTTTGTACACCATACCAGATGATACTGCAGGGAATACACATATCCTCTACCATATGAAAGTTCATTGTTATTGATATTAAACATATTTTTATCCATGTTTTTATTATACCATATGTAAATAGAATTTACAAACATTTGTTCTGCTTATTTTCAAAAAGATAGTGCGTCTAAATCATCACTGAAGTAACGAGAATGCGACGCACAGGTTTTCAATTATGCGCCAGATCTTTAATTACTTCCCCCGCTATGATCAGCCCTACTACCGATGGAACAAATGCAGTAGATCCCGGTATATCACGACGTTCTGTACATTTGTGTGCTGCACCCGGAGGACAGATACAATGTGAACGACAACTGATTGACATATCTTCAATCGGACGGATTGGTTTTTCCTGAGAATACACAACCTTTAACTTTTTAATTCCACGCTTCTTAAGTTCACGGCGCATAACCTTCGCAAGTGGACATACAGAAGTTTTATAAATATCAGCCACCTGAAAAGCAGTCGGATCAAGTTTATTTCCGGCGCCCATACTGCTGATGATCGGAACGCCAGCTTCCTTTGCCTCCATAACAAGCTGAATCTTCGCTGTTACCGTATCAACCGCATCCACTACATAATCATATTTGGAAAAATCGAACTCATCTTTCGTTTCCGGCAGATAAAAACATTTGTGAACATTAACCTCTGCCTTCGGGTTGATATCAAGGATTCGCTCCTTCATAACATCTACTTTGTATTTACCAATCGTACTTCTTGTCGCAATGATCTGACGGTTCAGATTGGTCAGACATACCTTATCATCATCGATCAGATCGATCGCACCTACTCCACTTCGCACAAGCGCCTCTACTGTATAACCGCCAACTCCACCGATTCCAAAAACGGCAACTCTGGAGCCGGCAAGTTTCTCCATTGCTTCTTTACCAAATAGCAGTTCTGTTCTGGAAAACTGATTTAACATTTATTTCTTAATCTCCTTCTCTTCCTTAGTTAATGTTTCATTCATGCTTCCTGTACGATATCCCAGAAGATCCAGAGTCACATAATCAAATCCATATTCCTTAAGCTGCTTCGCAATTCTGGTTCTGTTTTCTTCTTCTACAAGTCTTGCTATTTCCTCCGGCAGGACTTCAATTCTGGCGATATTTCCGTGAATACGTACACGAATCTGGTGGAAACCCATGTCCAGAAGAAGCTGTTCCGCCTGGTCCACCATTCCAAGTTTTTCCTCACTGATTGTTTCTCCATAAACAAAACGGGAAGAAAGACAGGCAAAAGACTGTTTGTCCCATGTAGGAAGTCCCATCTCTTTGGACAGTTCACGGATTTCTTCTTTATATAGCTCAGCCTGACGAAGCGGACTGCTGACACCAAGCTCTTTAACGGCAATCAGTCCCGGACGGTAGTCACCGTTATCATCCATATTGGAGCCCTCGGCTACTGCATTCATGCCGTTTTCTTTTGCAATCTGCCAGATTTTTTCAAACAGTTCATGCTTGCACAGATAGCAGCGATTCTTCGGATTCTGTCGAAAGCCATCAATATCCAGCTCCTCTGATTTACAGATAATATGACGAACACCATTTTCTTTGCAGAATTCCGTTGCTTCTTTCAATTCTCTCTCCGGGAATGAACAGGAACTGGCTGTCACTGCGATTACTTTATCCTTTCCAAGCGCTTCCAGTGCCGCTTTCAAAAGAAATGTAGAATCCACGCCACTTGAAAATGCAACTGCAACACTTCCCATATCTTTCAGGTTCTGCTGTAATACTTTATATTTATCATGAATACTCACTATAAAATCTCCTTTTCAACCTAGTAACCTAGTGTGTATTATAGCATAACGCCCCAGAGCGTACAATATAGAATTATCCTACAAACAAAAGCTGAGCTCAGCCTACTATATCAGTTTTAATTGATTGATATTCCAAGTCTCTCTTTAAATTGTTTTATATTTCTTGTCTCACATAAAAGGCCATGTCTCTTCACAGAAACATGACCTCTTATTATTAAATGATAGCATTTTGACTTACAAGTATATCTCTGGAGTTACGAATCAAAACTTCTTCGTTTATTCCTTCCTGATATTCAGAGGCCATAACTCCTGCTGCCTGCCCCGTTGCCATACACGTAATTGAAATTCTGCAAGATGCATTAGCTTCAAATGTAGAGCTTATGCATCTACCACCCATAAACAAATTTTTTATATGTTCTGACCACAAAGCACATGCTGGAATTCCATATCCCCTTAAAACTCTTTCATATTTCATTCCACTTCCCTGTTGATGTATATCCATAGGAAAAGCTCCTATTGCAACACTATCTTTGCATTTTTCTTCTGAAATAATATCTTGTCTGGTCAATACATATTTTCCCTTGACACGTCCACTTTCTCGAACTCCCACATACCCATTTTGAACTATTTTGGCATTTTTAAATGCTGGAATTTTCTCTCGAAAATATTGAAACAACTCATATACTTGCCTGGAGCCATCAAGCTGTGCTTTGCTCATTTCAAAAGCATCATATGGATTCGCACCCATTCTGGAAAAATTGAGTATAACCTCTCCAGGCACTGTTGATTCCATTAGATGCATTTCTTCTCTTTTTAAACTTAATTTTCCAGTTTCGTATCCTTCAGTCAAAGTTTTGCCAAATCCCCATAGATGTAAAAACTCTGCTTCCACATCCAGTTCATTATTAAAAGAAGTAAATTCATCCATATGAGTGCGAACATATTCTCTCAACTGTTCTTTATTTATATTTCCCCATTTTGTTAATACCGTAACTGGCTGACTGACTCCATTCTCATCTCCAAATAAAATGTCACAGCCAGAATAATAACCCAATATTCCGCTCCCTGAGCAATCTACAAAAGACTTTGCATATACTGTAAGCCGTTCTCTTTTCGTTTGTATTTCTATACTGACAAGAACCTGATTTTTAACATTTGCCTCTACAAGCATTGTCTCCATCATAAGATCAACTTGATACTTATCCAGTAGACGTAACATTGCATATTTCATACATTCCGACTGGTACGGAATAATTTTATTACAATATCCTGTTGTATCATCTACATTTTCAGCCTGCCTATCCTGCGCTTTTATTAATTCAAGTAATTCATCAGCAATTCCGCCAATAACTTTCCGATCAGCATCATACTGCGTCATTAATGCCTCTAGCGGTCCCATTGTTACAACGCCACCCAGAAAAGTAGCACTTTCAATTAATAATGTCTTACTTCCATTTTTAGCAGCTGATGCTGCAGCTGATACACCAGCAATACCTCCACCAACTACTACCGTATCATATGTAATCTCTTTATTTTTCTGACAGTTTGTACGTCTTATAATCATGTGTATTCCCTCCTGTCAGCCAAATAGTATTCCAGGAAGAAAAGTTGTAAGCTGTGGAATAAAAGTAATCGCTAACAGAGCACCAAACATTACAATGTAAAATGGTACACTTGCTTTTACCAATTGCTCAATATTTCTTCCACTTATCGCACTGCATACATAGAGTAATACACCAAACGGTGGTGTCATAAGACCAATTCCAAGGTTAAAAATCATGATTACTCCAAGCTGAAGAGGTGTAACACCAACGGCTGCTACAATTGGAAGAATAATCGGCGTAATAATCAGAATGCTACAGATCATATCCATCAACGCACCCATAACCAGTAGCAGTAAATTAATTAATAACAACAAAACTATTTTATTCGAAGATATACTCATCATAAAATTAGTAAGTTTCATCGGTATACGTAAATAAGAAACTACCCATCCAAAAGCTGATGATACCCCGATTAAAGCCATTACCATTGCCAGCGTTTTAAGACTCTTCTTAAATACCCCAAACAGCTCTCTTATAGAAACAGATTTGTAAATAAACAATACGACAATAATAGAATAGACACATGCAATTGCTGCAGACTCTGTCGCTGTAAAAACCCCCGCAACTACACCTACTACTACAATAAGAATTGTGAGGATTCCCCAAATTCCATCAACAAATGCTTTTACTGCAATTTTAAGTGAAAACTTTTCACCTTTAGGATAATTTTTTTTCAATGCCACAAAATAGGAAAATACCATAAGCACGATTCCAAGAAATACACCTGGAATAATACCTCCCATGAACATCTGTCCAACAGAAACGCCTCCTGCTGCCATACAGTAAATAACCATATTATGACTTGGCGGTATTAGCAATCCCTGAATCGCACTGCTCATTGTAAGACCTGTGGAGAAATCCCTGTCATATCCTGATTTATCCATCATTTCTATTTCAATCGGGCCTAATGATGCTACATCTGCAGTTGGTGAGCCTGAAATTCCTCCAAAGAACATAGATGCCAGGACATTAACCATTGCCATACCACCCCGCATCCACCCGACTAGTGCATTTGCCAGGTTAACCAGTCGATCCGTTATTCCGCCTGCCGACATAATGTCACCCATCAGAATAAAAAATGGGACAGCCATCAGAGAAAAAGAGTTTAAACCTTTAACTGACTGCTGGGCAACTGTCATAAGTGGAACTTTTAAGTATAACAAAGTTAATAATGTAGAAATACCTATTGAAAAAATGATATGATTTCCTGCAAAGATCATAATAAAAAAACTTACAAGAAGAATAATCGTTCCTACTGTTTCCGTTGACATACTTTCGCCCCCATTCTATAAACTAGCATAATTGCCATAAGTAATCCGCCCACACAAATTGATGCATATAGTATACCTGATGAAATTCCACTGCCTGGAAGTTTTGTTCTGGAAGTCTGTATGACTAATTTAGATCCTTCCCAAAAAAGTATTAAACTAAAAGCAATATTACAAATTGAAAATATGATATCTCGAATTTTAAGTGCTTTTTCTCCAAAAAATTTATCAAACACGGAAATTCTTACATGTGAGTTGTCTTTAATTGCCATGCTGGCTGTGAGAAAAGACATCCACACCATTAAAACTCTGGCAATTTCTTCAGACCACGTGGGAGTGTAACTGAATATGTATCTTCCAATAACGGCAATTGAAATAATAATTACCTGTCCACATAAACAAAGCGCACTGACAAATTCACTCAATTTATAAATTATTTCGAAAAATTTAATTTCATGTTTTTCATCTACCTGTTCTTTCCCCATATGAATACCTCCATTGCCTTAAGCTGCCTATCTGAAACAGCCCGGATGACTCAGTTCACATTCTGATTCACCCGGGCTGCACTTTCACAGATTATTTCTGACAATCTATAATTTCCTGAAGAAGATCTTCATTTCCCTCTGTAAATTCCGAATAGATAGTCTGCGCCGCATCTTTCCACTCCTGCGGATCATCAGGTGTAACAAATTCCATTCCTTTTTCTTCCAGCTGCGAACGATATCCTTCCAAAGCCTCGTCGGAAATCTGTTTAAAGTATTCAGCGCCTTCCTCCATAGCCTCATTGATCACTGCCTGATCTTCCTCGCTTAAACTGTTGAAGAAATCAGAATTAATAATGATGACACTTGCTTCATACTGATGAGGCATATCCAACACATATGAACCAACCTCATAAAAGCTCATATTTAAGATTCCCTTCAGCGGATTATCTGCTCCGTCAACAATGCCAGTCTGCAGCGAACTATATAATTCATTGTAAGAAATAGGGGTTGCAGATGCTCCAAGACTACTTACCATTTTAGTCGCAAGATCATTCGTCTGTACACGAATTTTTAATCCTGCAATATCCTTCAGATTCGCAACTTTTTTATTTTTAAAGAAAAAATAACGTCCTGATGGTTCAAGATAACCAAGTGCTTTTACCATTGTGTCGCTTTCTTCTACCTGATTAAGGATTTTCTGTCCAACATCGCTGTCCAGAACCTTGTTAGCACTATCCAGATCATCAAACACGAAAGGAAGCGCAAGAAGATTCATTGAAGAAACACCTGCATCTGCAAGCCATGATGGATTTGTTCTGGTCATCTGCATAGATCCAGACTGTACTGCCGTCAAAATATCTGTCATTTCTCCCATCTGTCCAGCCGGATATACCTGGACTTCAATTCGACCATCGCTTTTTTCATTAACTAATTCTGCAAATTTATGTTCAAATTGTGTTTCAACATCATTTTCGGCCTGCACATCTGCAAGTTTAATCACAACATCTGCTGCAAAAACATTTGTCGTACATCCTGTTATTGCTAATCCTAATGTAGTAAGTAATGCTAATCCTTTCTTCATTTGCCTACTCCTTTCATGTATTTACAGAATACATTCAATATTATAAACTATTTTTCAAATTTTTCCAATATCTTTCAGAATACCAAGAGTTACTTTCATTTCTTCATCCGTCGGCGGTGCCAATGGCAGTCTTGCATTTCCAAGTTTGATTCCAGATACTGCTTCTATTGCCGGACGCATAATCGAGTTCGGAAGAATACGGCCATTCTGACCTGTACTCTTGCAGAAACGGTAAAGCGGTTCAAAAGTTTCTTTTGCTTTCTCATTCTCACCAGCCTCAAACGCATCAAAAATTGCACGAATTTCATGTCCAAAAATCTGTGCTCCACCAGACACAAGTCCCATAGCTCCCTGCACAATCGTTGGAAGAAGCATTACATCGTCTCCATTATAAATTGCAAAATCTGGATCAACATCTTTTGTTGCAAGGAAGAAGTCTGTAACCTGTGTTGGATTGATTCCAGCTTCATCTTTAATTCCAATAATATTAGGAATTTCTGCAAGTCTTCTGACTGTTTCCGGTTCCATATTCACACCAACAAAAATAGGTATATTATAAAGCATAATATTTACCTTTGTATTCTCAGCCAATTTCTTATAGTGCAGATAAATACCTTCCTGTGTAGGTTTATTATAAAATGGAACTACTACAAGACAGGTTTCTATTCCAAGTTCCTCTGCTTTCTGTGTCAGCGCAATAGTTTCTTTAGTACTTGCACAGCCAGTTCCTGCAATTACTGGCATTCGTCCTGCTGCCGCATTTATAGCTGTTTCCATCAACTTGACTCTTTCATCAAATGTTAAAAGACTTGCTTCTCCTGTTGTTCCTGTAACGATCAAAGAATCTCCTAATTTATTAGTAATGATATAATCAATCAATTTTTCGTACTGAACATAATCAACTTCTTCATTTTCTCCATAAGGTGTAATAAGCGGTACCAGGATCCTTCCATATTTAGCAACAAATTTGTTCATAACTCATTTCCTCCTTTAATCTTTACATTTTATTTTTACTTTGTGAATGTTTCACGAATTGCTTTCTTTTCTTCTTCTGGTAAATACGTAATTGGACTTCTACAATATCCACAATCACGCCCCAGACACTTCAATGCATATTTCATTTTGATTGGGAACTGGTTGCCTCCAAGAACCTGCCATTTTTTATATAAAGACTGTTGAATTTCCAGTCCACGTAAATGATCTCCTGTCTGCGCGCATTTCCACATTTCTACTGATTCTTTAGGGAATACTGACAAAATCGCCGAAATTGCACCTTTGGCCCCCAGATCAAAGCAAGAATAAATCATATCATCTGTAGCCGCATATACACGACCTTTCCCTTCAATTTCCATAAGGTCTGCGTACAGAGCCTGTATTCCTCCAACACTCTGCTTTATTCCCATAATATATTCCGTTTCGTTTAACAACCGATGGAACAAATCAGGATATATCGTATTTTGTGGAATCACATTATAAATAATTGTTGGAAGTTGAACTTCTTCAGAAATTGTATTATAAAAATCAAACATACCTTCTGCATTTGGTACCAGGACATTATAAGCAGTAGGTGTAACCATAATTGCATCTGCCCCTGCTTCCTTTGCAGTTTTTCCAGCTCTGACAGCATCTCTTGTACAAGTTCTCATTATTCCGCAGACAACCGTTTTATCTGATCCTTCTTTTACGTATTCTCTGGCTATTTTAATCAGTTGAGTCAGCTCTTCATCACGTAATGTCGGTCCTTCTCCGGTACTTCCGCCAACACTGATTCCATCAGCGCCTGCATCCAGACAGATTTCCATTTCACGCCTGATTTTTTCTTCATCAATTTCTCCACTTGCCGTGAATGGAGTAACAATCGGGGGAATTATCCCTTCATACTTTACACTCATATGTTTTCTCCTCTCTTTGTTATATTGTCTTATGTTTGATTGTTTGTTTGTAGGATTGTCTTACAATTTGTATATTAGTCTTTTTCTTTCATTTTGTCAACATGAAATATCATTTCTGTCATAATGTCTCTTTTTTTGTCACATTTTTTATGCATTTTGCATAATTCTACAATCATTTTATCAGCATCCAAAAATATTGTATAATGTCCTACAATGTACTTGACATATTTTTTTTTATCCTCTATGATAATTAAAACTGTATCTCGTCATAGTTTTAATAAAAAATGCAACAGGGAAGGGGGCCATATGTATGGAACCAATTAAACGTGTGCCACTCGTTCACCAAGTAGAAGAACGAATTAAAGATTTGATTAAAGAGGAAAAATTACAGCCTGGTACAAAATTACCTACAGAAAAGGAGCTCTGTACGAACTTAAATGTCAGTCGTGGAACTGTACGAGAAGCATTCCGTTTTCTTCAAGCTAAGGGAATTGTTGAATTAAAGACAGGAAAGGGCGCTTTTGTTGCAGAAAAAAAGGCAGAAAAACCATCTCCTGCCATCAACTGGCTTGTAGCTAACGAAACTGATCTTAGAAATGTTTTCGAATTAAGATATGCAATTGAACCCATTGCTGCAAAAATGACTGCTGAAAAAATTGATGAAGAAGGCATCATATGTTTAAAAAATATTCATAAAGAATTTTGCGATGCTGCTGCAAAAAATGATGCTAATAATCTTGCCCTCATGGACGAAAAATTTCACTCTGAAATTATAAAAAGATGTGGAAATAACTTAATGATTGATGTTATGGAACGATTAAATATGGGATTAAAGGATTTTAGAAATAATACTTTTTCAATTAAACAAAATGTCAAAGATACTATTGGACCTCACGAAAAAATTTTAAAAGCAATTATAACAAAGGATTCTGCAAAAGCAGAACGTGAAATGAAAAAACATATTGTGTTAATGGAAACCAATCTCACATTAAACATTGTAACATTAGAAGATGAATAGGCAAAACCTGCATATGCGTTGAAGTTTACAACACATATGCAGGTTTTACAATATTCAAAAATCAAATTTTGCCTTATATGTCTCGGGATTTTGGCAAAAAACATGCCAAAACACCTCGCGGGATAGTGCCGTGTGAACGGTTACCGATCATATCATTGTCATCAGTACAGTTCCTGCCGTGATCAGGACAACCCCTGTTGCAGATTTCCGTGTCAGTTTTTCGTGGAATACGATCCACGAGAAAGCAATCGTCACGAGGATACTCAGCTTATCGATCGGTACAACAACGCTCGCCGGACCTTCTTGCAATGCTCTGTAATAAAAAAGCCATGATGCTCCTGTTGCAATTCCGGAAAGTCCGATAAAAAGAAGTTCTTTTTTCTCAATTTCCCGAACCTCATGCTGTTTTCCTTTCATAAATACCATCAGCCATGCCATAACCAATACAACTGTGGTACGGATCGCAGTACCCAGGTTTGAATCAATTCCGGAAATACCAATCTTTCCAAGGATGGCCGTCAGGCTGGCAAAGACTGCTGATAGTACCGCATAAATCAGCCAGCTTCCGTCTCTCGATTCGTTGTTTTCGGTTTCTTCTTTTCTGGTTATCATCATCATCGTTCCGATTCCGATCAGACAAACACAGCCCGCTTTTGCCCAGGACAGGCCTTCATGAAGAAAAATCAGAGCCAGAAGAATCGTCAGGATCGTGCTTGATTTGTCAATCGGTACAACTTTATTGATGTCTCCTTTTTGCAATGCGTGGAAATAACAAAGCCAGGATGCTCCCGTTGCCAGACCGGAAAGCACAAGAAACAGCAAAGTCATTCCGCTTATGTCCTTTATTCCGGACATTGTTCCTGTTACAAATACCATCAGCCAGGAAAACAAAAGCACCACGATCGTCCTCACAGCTGTTGCCACATCAGAATCCGTTTTCTGAATTCCACACTTTGCAAGAATTGATGTGATTCCTGCAAAAAACGAAGATCCCACCGCATACAGAATCCACATATAAATCCCCCCTTGGTAATTTTTCCTATTACAGAACAAAGCGGACAAGTCCGCTTCAAACTCCCTGAATCCCTCAATCTTTGAGGGACTTGTTACGCTTTGCGCGCCAGATGCAGTCTGCTTCAGCAGACATATTCCTCATGCATCTGGTCGCATCCTCGCGGAGCGTTTTTTGTAATAGGAACATTACGGAGTAATTTCCTATTACAAAAAAAGAGCAGGTTTTCACCCGCTCAGTTCGTTTTACTGTTCACAGAATATTATCGTTAAACAGTAGCCCTCAATCCTCATCAAAATTTGCTGCGTATACGCCTTCCGGAAGTCTCATGGTAAGGATTCCAAGATTAAATTCATGATCCATAATAGTAATGTGATATTCAAAGATCACATCATCTTCAAACTTGGACAGTAATACATAACTGCCATTTTCTTTTCCTTCAATCTGGTCACAGATATCTTCGTAAACAGCCTGTCCGGATATCTCTCTAGGATATCCTGCTGCCTTGATCTTCTCTTCAATTGCCTGGTATAATTCGTCCACGTGTGCGTCCTCCTTAATATCTTACCCCGAAACCTCGCTCTTCCTCATCAACCGGAAGACTGCGTTTTCGGATGTCATCAATCTCTATATAACGGTCATTGTAAAGTGCCTGAAGAATCTTGTCAATATCTTCTTCCAGTCCCTGCAATTCTGTTGAGACTGATCCGTCATATTCATTTCTCGCCCAACCGGTCACGCTGTATTTCTCAGCCAGATATCTCAGCTTGTAGCGAAATCCGACTCCCTGGACTCTTCCATAGAAACATATGGATACTCTGATCTTGTGCATGATTATCTTACTGTCTTTTTCCCTTCTGCAAATTTCACAATGTGATATCCAAGCCATCCGGAAAGACATCCAAAAATGATTCCACCTAGAACATCTGTTGGATAATGCACATACAAATATAATCTGGATACAGCTATCAGGCATGAAATCACAAGAGCTATAAGCCCAATCCTTCTTTCTCCTGACAGGTACAGTGCTGTCACTGATGCAAACGATGCCGCTGTATGTCCAGACGGAAATGAATAATCGCGAAGTTTTGCAACCAGTAATTCTACTGTCGTATTCACATCATAAGGTCTGGTTCGTGCTACAAGATTCTTTAACAATACATTACATAATAATAAATCTACGATAAGCGCAGCTGCCATGGTCACACCTGTCTTTCTCATTTTCGGTATGATAAGAAAGATCAGAGTCAGTATAATCCAGAATATCCCGGCATCCCCAAGCTTTGTGACTGAAGTCATTAATTTATCCATCACCGGCGTATGCAATGTCTGGAACCAGTCAAGTATATTTAATTCAAATCCCATCTTTTAGTGTCCTTTGCATATATTTGTCTGCACCCTTTTTAAAAGCTGCATCAGCTAATCCTCTGCTCTCAGCGGAGCTTTCGCATTTCCCCTTCAATCAGAAATACTTTGTCTCCCTCATTGATGTCCAGCTCATATAACCGGGCATCTTTTTCCTGAACGGTCATCTCCTGACCTGTATAATTGCTTTTCAGAAGGACATTATCCTTCACTTCCATCCCGTCCGGACGCCCCTCACATCCGAAATCAGGCTCATCGATACGTAAAACATTGAATGTTTCAAGCATATATATCTCCCCTTTTATTACCAGATATCAGACTTTCGTGTATACGTTACTCTTTTTCCCCTTCATTCGCATCCTCCATCGTGATGCATTCCTGCATCTGTGCCTCTGTATAATACAGGCGCAATACAGCCTGCGGCCAGTTGATATTGACAACCGCCGTCTTATTTTTCTCTTCACCGGCTTTGCGGATCAGTCCAAGAAGTTCATTCAGAACCTCTCTGGTCAGATAACCGCCTCTCCAGTGAAAGGTCAGTGTTTTTCCTTTTTTGGCTGCCTGAAGTGAACGTTTATACACATCTTCTGTCTTTGTGAATGACAGTTTCTTTTCTTTGTAATAAAAGTGATCGTGGTCTGTACAGTGCGGTGCCGCCGCGATCAGTGGTTCGTGATCTTTAAAAATATGTCCATCATCCAGATTAAAGTAATCATAACGGATATCTTCGACTTTATCACTCTTTCCAAGTGTATTATCAAATGTTGTATCCAGATGATAATATGCACCGCCGATCCGGACAATGTTCCAGGTATGACGGTATTTAATTCCTTTTTCCGGATTATTCCCGCATATTGCGATCACACACCAGACTCCCAGCGCATCGAGAAGAACTTTCACTGCTTTTGCAATGCCTTCACAGACGCCCACGCCCTGTCCCAGAGGACCAATGATCTCATGGGAATACGCCTTTTTAAGCTTATCGTAATGTACATTCTGACAGATAAAGTCATGTACATATTTTTCTTTTTCCCACTCGGAAAGGCTTTGTGCCGGACGAACCAGCTTCTCGACTCTGGATTTCATTGCTTTCTGATGTTCTTTTATTTTTCCTTTATCAAACAGATATTCCGGGATAAAAATAATGTTCGGTGAATCTTTATAATAACGATATTTATATCCTGTCGCCCAGAAAATCTCCGGATGATCCAGCCGGAGCTGAAAGAAAACATCGTATAAAGCATCACCGTCCAGTGCCGGAATCTGAAACTCATCCGCCAGACTGGTAATTCCCTGAAGGATACCATGGTAGACGGCCTGCTTTTGTTTATCCATATGATTGTAGTAATACTGCTCCATTGTACTTCTCCTGGGATTTTCGCTTGTTTATTTCATAGAATACTGCATCATTTCATAATGTAAGATACAGCCCTCGTAGATTTCCATCGGAAGAAGCGCCCTCGCAACCAGCTTCAGTTCCTCCTCCGGGCGGTCGATTCTCTGCAGATGTGCATAATCTCCATCAATCTGTTTCACTTCATAATCACATTCTAACATCGGTATTTTCCTTTCTCGTAATCTTGATTTTGTTACATTCTTAATTTCTTCCTGAATTCTCTCAAGGTATCCTTTTTCTGAAAGATAAACATCCCTGCTAAAGTCAGAAAACTGATACCTGTGCACAGTACAGACGGCAGCGTATAATGCACGATTCCTGTCCAGATCAGGATTACCGGTATGCATCCTATCATCGCTGCCTGCAACAGATAATACAGGTATTCTTCTGTTTCCAGGTGGCTGACTCCGGCAATTACAGGGATCGAACCCAGAACTGTCAGCGTCCCAAACGGAAAGACAAAGTCAATCGACCAGCCCTTCCATCCGGTAAAATGATCCCACAAAACACACAAAACAGTTATGATCAGAAGCTGCCAGGTCAGATTTTTCAGTATATTTTTTCGCTTGAAATATGCCACATTTACAACCAGCCATGCACAGGCACATCCTGCTGCCGCGAACCAGAACCAGTTCAGCGTTTCCAGCATAAGATAATTGATCATCCCGCAGATCACTGCTACTGCAAGGCACAGAAATGTAAAAGTCTGCAGGATTTTTATCTCTTCTTTTTTATTCTGTTCTCCGCATCCCGGGAAGTCATTTTTCTCTTCTTTATATGGAATCTCCTCTTCGCGAAGCATCCGCATAAAGTTTTTCTGGATACTGTCATCCGGTATCTTGGATGTAAACCCAAGCACCATCTGGTCTCCATAAGAACAGGAACAAAGCTGCAGAGAATTCGTACTTGCAAAGATTCCAAACCGATCGATATATGCTTTGTACTCCTCCGGAAATTTCAGAATTCCTATATTTGAATAAACCGCTGTTACACTTCTGCTGCCAAGATTTGCACCTGCCATCATGAAATATTTCTTAATTTCCAGAGGAACCGCACGCACCAGAGGATTCTTCTCCAAACGTACATAACCATTCATATCCATGGCAACTTTTTCTTTGTCCAGCTTATCTTTAAACTGATTTTTTACAGATTCCAGCACATCCTGAAATACCGTTTCATCCGCAAAGGTATACCCAACTTCAATCCATCCAAAGAAATTTCCCATGGACTGTGATGGAAAATAATTTCTCAGATTTACTGGAATCATCAGAGCAATCGGCCTCTTCTGACGGTTCTTCGGTATCTCCTCATGTATTGAACAGAGCAGCATCGCCGTGAGAAATACAGTAATCGACACACCATAAGAACGTGCCTTCGTCAGTGTTTCTTTTACCGGTATAATGACCTCTGTGATCTGCATATCTGCATGCAGCAATTTCTCACCTTTCAGCTTCACTGCTGCCGGTTTTTTCTCTTTATTTTTTGGAATATCCGAGGAATAATACTGTGAAAAGCTGTCCTCTTCCTGTGCACCCGGAGTCGTTTCTTCTATCTGTTCAACCCACGGAAGATCTGCAGATGGGTGCGCCAGGATCAGATAATTCTGCACCAGTTCACTTAAGAAATTCATTGCTCCTGTGCCATCTGTCAGGGCATGATATACCTCAAAATTAATTCGATTTTTATAGTAGCTCACCTGAAAAAGCAACGTCTTTTGATCTGGTATATAAAGACTGCTGCAAGGCGGTCTTTTTTCTTTTTTTACGATAGCATGTATATCCCTTCTCTCCAGATAAAACCAGAACAGTCCCTTACGCAGAACCGCCTGGAACAATGGATATTTCTCCATCGTCTGATCCAGAGACTGCTGCAGGATCTCACTGTTTACTTCTTCTTTCAGCTGACAATAAAATCGAAATACCCTGGTGTCATTTTTGTCTGTGACAAGAGGAAATGCCAGTGCCGCGTTATCTAGTTTTCGCCATTTTGAATATCCTGTTTCCACGTTTTATTCGCTTCCTTTATTCAACTTTTGTTCAAAAAACGATTCATGATCTCAAAACTTTCCTGTACATGCAGAAACCGGATCCCAAGTGCAAAATATCCATGAAGCGCATCCGGAATCCTATGTATTTCCACATAATTATTTGCTTCTTTCAGACGTTTCCCATACTCTTCGCCTTCATCCCGAAGTGGGTCAAATTCCGCTGTAAGAATCAGTGTTTCCGGCATATGTGAAAGGTCTTTTTCAAGGATCGGTGCGAAGTAAGGATTCTGTCTGTCCTCAGGACTGCTCTCATATAATTTAAGATAGTCCTCCATTTTTACTGCTGTGAGAAGGTATCCTTCGCCGTTTTCCTGTACGGATTTATAAGGAGATCCTTCTGTATAGCAGTTGTTCAGTGCCGGATAGATCAGTATCTGCTTCTTCGGTATAAACTCTCCGGTATCCCGTGCTTTAAGACATACTGCCGCTGCCAGATTACCCCCGGCACTGTCTCCAATGATCGTGATCCGGTCCGGGTCAGCGGGAAGAACCAGATGTCCCATATAAAGTGCTTTTGCCGCCGCATAACAGTCTTCCAGCGGAACCGGAAAACGATATTCCGGTGCAAGGCGATACTCCACAGACATCACGATATGACCTGTAGACTGCGCCATTCTGCTGCACACGCGATCATAATTCTCCACACTTTCCGTCACCCAGCCACCACCATGAAAAAAGAGCAGCACAGGATATTTTTCTCCCTCTACAGGCTTGCCGCTGATGGCTTCCTCGCTCGGGAAATACAGCCGCACAGGCACTTCATAAGTTCCATTATATACTTTCGTATCCAGCTTTTTCACAAATATCCTCATCGCATCCAGCCTCTTGATATCTGCCAGCCGTCGCGATGCCTCCACCTCTATATTTCCATAAGATAATGCGTGCAGAATTGTCTGCATTGTCTTTGAAATCAAATGTTTACTCCTTGTCTGTATAGATTAATTCCGTCCTTTGAGTTTCTTTTTATTCAACACACTTTTATTATAGCAGAAATATCTGTATCACGAAATCGCAAAGTAATTTTCTCTGATTTTTCATAAAAAAAACCAACGGCAAACCGCTGGTTTTTTTATGAAAAATTAAAGAAAATTATTTATTTCTTCCGCAGCATTTTTTATATTTTTTACCACTTCCACACGGACATGGATCATTCGGGTAAATTTTCTTTTTCGGCTGCATATTTACTACATTGTTTGTCGGAAGATTTCCCATCGGAACAAAAGACTGCATTGCCGGTGCTACCGGTGTTGTGTTCTGCTCAGATACACGGTTGATCTCATTTGGCGTATATCCACGGAAATCAAGCATTCTTGTGTTATTGTTTACTTCCATCATAATTGGAGCAAAACGTTCCATCTGGCGATCAGAATCAAAAACAATATCACGTTTATTGAATTCTTCCATGATATCAGAAAGCATTCCGTCCATAGAAAACTCTTTGTATACAATGTAAAGAAGTTCTTCTGTCTTTTCTTCCTCAAGATGGAGTTCATCTCTCAGGAAGGACGATAATTTGCGATAAGAAACATCCTGAGAAGGATATCCATGTTTTGCATAATCCAGAATTTCATCTACTGTCGGAATATAGAAATCTCTTTCTCCCTGAAATTCTTCAATTCTCTCATAAAGATTATCCTGTAACACAGCTTTCCAGATCAGTTTATCTCCTTTTACGATACACATACCATCTTTTTCAGCAAGTTCGTTCAGAATATCCATAAATTCTTCATAGCTCACTCTGAAGCCATCACGTTTACGGTACATGCGATACACGATCTTAAGCGGCGCGATTGCATAAATCAGTCCCATCATACTTTCACAGGAACGCATCCAGCTGAGTTTGCGGCATTTTTCCTGTAATTCAGGGGTATTCACCTGTTTATAAACAGAAATTACCTCCTGCGGCACTTCTGCATGATTATCACTATAAGCTACGATATATCCTTTATTACTGAACCATTCCAGTTCTTTCCAGTCTTTATGAGTAGCCGGAAAACATTTTCTCTCAGTTGCACGATCAAATGCTTCAATTTCCCATTCATCTGCCTGAAGAAAAATCTCCTTCATGATTTCCGGATCCAAAACTTTTTCTGTAATGTTTTCTGCAAGTTCTTCTTTACTTAAACCATCAATTTCAATATCCAGCTCAATTGCACTGGCAATAAGATCTTCCTTATTATAAGAATTCAGGTAATCTCTGACTTTTGGATTTCTACTGAACGAATTTTCCTGCTGTTCAGGTTCCATCTTCTTTTCCATTTCGGCAACCTTTTTGGCAACTATATCAGCAATTCCAAGAGCACCATATTTCTTTTCCAACTCCGTATTCTTTGTCTGCATATCTGCAGTCCAGAAATCATCTTCAGCACTTCTGGTTTCTTTAAGAATCTCAGGAGTTCCTGTTTTTTCTTCATCTGTTATTTTCTTTTCAATATCAGTACGATATTCCGGAAGATCCATTCCCTTTACTCTGAAAGTAAACCATGCCTCTGTATCCAGAAGTTCTGCTATCTGTCTGCCTTTTGCTTCTGCATATTCATAGCTGCCTTTTGTGGCCTCTGCAGTCTGTGCCTCCAGGTTCTGCAGTCTGAGTTTTTTCTGAAAAAATTCAAATTCATAGTTCTCAGTGTCTGCATATTCCAGAATGTCTTCCAACATTGCAGCAAGTTTCGCAAAGTCTGTGTCTGCCGGTACCAGACAACGTCTCCATACCGGAGGTTTTGTTCCTTTTCTTGTAATTTTTAACTGATAGAATTCCATATGTTCACCCTTTATATGCTTGTTTTTAGAAAACATAAAAGCCGGAACAGATTTTGTCCGCTCCGGCTTCATTATCGTATCTTCAAAACCACATACATGTTGACAACCAACCGAATCAATTCTGACCATGCTTTCTTGGTCAAGCCCTCACCCTATTAGTAGCAGTCAGCTCCATGTGT